>Ga0207708_10002698_pt1 | contig 13040 bp, 12 predicted proteins | sample KBSK5101metaG_FD_184340 | JGI IMG/M metagenome (GOLD analysis project Ga0207708, IMG submission 184340) | Corn, switchgrass and miscanthus rhizosphere microbial communities from Kellogg Biological Station, Michigan, USA - KBS K5-10-1 metaG... | ecosystem: Host-associated > Plants > Roots >...
TGCGCCGTCGGAGCTCTACGAGAACCCGCGCACGACGTTCGTTGCCAACTTCCTGGGTCAGTCCAACCTGATCGGCGGCGACGTCAAGGGCAAGGACGGCGACTTTGTGGTCGTCGACATGCACGGCAACAACGTCTCCGTCCGGGCCGACCGCTCCCACACCGAGGGCGGACAGGGGTGGGTCGGCATCCGGCCGGAGAAGGTGCTCATCGCGGAGGTCGGCGAGGTGATCGACGCGCCCGGCCACAGCATCTCCGGCGGTGTGGTCACCGACGTCAGCTTCGTCGGGGTCAGCACGCAGTACCTGGTCCGGATGCCCTGGGGCCAGGAGCTGCAGGTATTCGAGCAGAACACGGGACGGCGACGGCTCTTCCACACCGGGGAGAAGGTCGACGTCTCGTGGCGACCTGAGTACGCATTCCTGCTCGACCACAGCCAGGACGCGTCCGCGGGCGCGGACAAGGAGGATCTGGCGCCGTGACCGCGGTCTCCGCACCCACCGTCCCGTCCAAGGCCCCGCCGGCGCGGCGGGCGCGCCCGCCGAAGCGCAAGCTCACCGGCTACTGGCTGCTGCTCCCCGGGGCGATCTGGCTCGGCCTGTTCTTCGTGGTGCCCCTCTACTCACTGGTCGCGACCAGCCTCTACGACCCGGAGGGGTCGGTGCTGACCGGCTACGACATGACATGGGCGTTCAGCAACTACGCCGATGCGCTCCAGGCGTACTGGCGGCCACTGCTGCGATCCCTTGTCTACGGCGGCGTCGCCACGCTCATCTGCCTGGTCCTCGGCTACGTCCTCGCCTACGCGATCGCGTTCAAGTCCGGGCGCTGGAAGAACCTGATGCTGGTGCTGGTGATCGCGCCCTTCTTCACCAGCTTCCTGGTGCGCACCCTGTCCTGGAAGCTGCTGCTGAGCGACGACGGCTTCGTGGTCAACACGCTGCAGTTCCTGCACATCCTGGGTGCCAACCAACGGTTGCTGGCCACGCCGGTCGCCGTCGTCGCGGGCCTCGTCTACAACTTCCTGCCGTTCATGGTGCTGCCGCTCTTCGCCAGCATCGACAAGATCGACCACCGGCTGATCGAGGCAGCCGGCGACCTCTACTCCCGACCGTACGTCGGGTTCTTCAAGGTGACCTGGCCGCTGTCCCTGCCCGGGGTCGTCTCGGGCACGCTGCTGACGTTCATCCCGGCCGTCGGCGACTACATCAACGCCGAGCTGCTCGGCAGCCCCAAGCAGCGGATGATCGGCAACACCATCCAGAGCCTGTTCACCGACGCCAACAACTACCCGGCAGCGGGCGCGCTCTCGGTGATCCTGATGGTCCTGATCCTGGTGCTCGTCCTCTTCTACGTCCGTCGCGCCGGGACCGAGGAGCTGCTGTGATCACCCCAAGAAAACACTCGCTTCGCTCCTGTTTCCCCGGGGCCCCCGAATGACCCCCCTGCAACGCGTCGGTCGCTGGATCGGCAACCACGTGATCCTCGCGGGAGGGCTGCTGGTCCTGATCTACACGTTCATCCCGATCGCGGTCGTCGTCCTGATGAGCTTCAACCAGCCCAAGAGCAAGCTGATCTACAAGTTCGACGCCTTCACCCTGCAGAACTGGCTGCACCCCTGTGCGGACCCGAGCATGTGCCACGCCGTCAGTCGCAGCATCCAGATCGGGCTGCTCGCCACGGTGGCCGCGACCGTCCTCGGCACCATGATGGCGTTCGCGCTGGTGCGGCACAGGTTCGAAGGCCGCTCGGCAGCCAACCTGGTCATCTTCATGCCGATGGCCTCGCCCGAGATCGTGATGGGCTCCTCGCTGCTGGCGCTCTTCGTGGCCTCGGGATTCGGTGGCCAGCTCGGGTTCTTCACGATCCTGATCGCCCACATCATGTTCTGCCTGTCGTTCGTGGTGGTGACGGTGCGCGCCCGGCTCGCCGGTCTCGACAACAACCTCGAGCAGGCGGCGATGGACCTCTATGCCACCGAGCACGAGACCTTCCGCCGGATCACGTTCCCGCTGGTGTTCCCGGGCATCCTCGGCGCCGCCCTCTTGTCGTTCTCGTTGTCCTTCGACGACTTCATCATCACCAACCTCAACGCCGGCAACACGACGACCTTCCCGATGTATGTGTGGGGTGTCGCCCAGCGCGGTGTGCCGATGCAGGTCAACGTGGTCGGCACGCTGATGTTCGTGGTGTCGATCGCGATCGTCCTCGGTGCCGAGGTCAACCGGCGGCGGCAGGAGAAGGCCCTGGTATGACCCGGGTCAGCTCGCCCGCGTCGACCTCCCTGGCCGACGCGAGCACGACGCCGTACTGGCTCGACGACCCGCGGCGACCAGCGCCGCTGCCCCGGCTGGAGGGTTCCACCGAGGCCGACCTCGCGGTCGTGGGCGGTGGCTACCTCGGGCTCTGGACCGCGCTCCTGGCCAAGGAGCGTGACCCCGACCTCGACGTGGTGCTGCTCGAGGGAGCGACCTGCGGCCATGCGGCGAGCGGACGCAACGGCGGGTTCTGCGAGGCCAGCCTCACGCACGGCTTCGGCAATGGTCGTACGCGCTGGCCCGACGAGCTGGACGAGGTGATCGCGCTCGGCCACGACAACCTGAACGGCATCCGGGCGACCATCGACCGGCACGGCATCGACTGCGACTTCGTCCAGGCGGGGTCGCTCGCGGTGGCCACGCAGCCGCACCAGGTCGACCCGCTCCGCGAGGAGTACGCCGAGATGCGGGAGCACGGGCTCGACCCGGTGTGGCTCGACCGCGACCAGCTGCGTGAGCGGCTCGACTCGCCGACCTTCCTGGCCGCGGTCCACGAGCCCCACGCGGCGATCGTGGAGCCCGCCCGACTCGCCTGGGGACTGCGCGCCGCGTGCCTCTCGCTCGGGGTACGGATCCACGAGCACACCCCCGTGACCGGTGTCCGCCGGCGCGGGGCCGGGGTCGAGGTCGCCACGCGCAACGGGCGGGTCACCGCGCGGCATGTGGTCCTCGCAACCAACGCCTACCCGCCCCTGCTCCGCCGGCTGCGGCTGATGACGGTGCCCGTGTACGACTACGCCTTGGTCTCCGAGCCGCTGAGCGCGGACCAGCGCGACGCCATCGGCTGGCGCGGACGCGAGGGCCTCTCCGACACGGGCAACCAGTTCGTCTACTCGCGCACGACACGAGACGGACGCATCCTCTGGGGCGGCTACGACGCGATCTACCACTACGGCAGCGCGATCAGGCCGGAGTACGACGCGCGCCCGGAGACGTTCCAGGTGCTCGCCGACGGGTTCTTCAGAACCTTCCCCCAACTGGGGGGCCTGCGCTTCACTCACGCCTGGGGCGGCATGATCGACACGTGCACGCGGTTCACGGCGTTCTACGGCACGGCCCTCGGTGGCCGCGTCGGCTACGCGCTGGGCTTCACCGGACTGGGCGTTGGGGCCACCCGCTTCGCCGGCGACGTGGTGCTCGACCTGCTGGCCGGTGCGGACACGCCGCGCACCCGGCTGGAGATGGTGCGCACGAAGCCCGTGCCGTTCCCGCCGGAGCCGATCCGCTGGGCCGGGATCGAGGCCACCCGTCGCTCGCTCGCACGGGCGGACGCCAACGGCGGCAAGGAGAACGTGTGGCTGAAGGCGATGGACCGCCTCGGCCTGGGATTCGACTCATGACGATGGAGGAGACATGACGCACGCAGAGCTGTTGCACCGGCACCGGGCCGTGATGCCCGACTGGCTGTCGCTTTTCTACGACCAGCCGATCGAGATCGTGTCCGGGCGCGGACGCCACGTGACCGACGGAGAAGGCAACACCTATCTCGACTTCTTCGCCGGCATCCTCACCAACATGCTCGGGTACGACGTGCCCGAGGTGCGTGAGGCGATCAAGGAGCAGGTCGACCGCGGGGTCGTGCACACCTCCACGCTGTACCTGTTGCGCACGCAGATCGAGCTGGCCGAGAAGATCGCCGCGCTCTCCGGCATCCCGGACGCCAAGGTGTTCTTCACCTCCTCCGGCACCGAGGCCAACGAGGCCGCGCTGCTGTTCGCCACGTCGTACCGCCGCAGCAACCAGGTGATCGCGCTCCGCAACAGCTACCACGGCCGCGCGTTCGCGACCGTCGGGATCACCGGCAACCGCGGCTGGGGGGTGTCGTCGCTGAGCCCCGTGCACGTGACCTGGGCGCAGGGCGGCTATCGCTACCGCAGCCAGTTCCGGCACCTCTCCGACAGCGACTACGTCGCCGCCTGCACCGCCGACCTTCGCGACCTCATCGACACCACGACCGCGGGCGACGTCGCCTGCATGATCGCCGAACCGATCCAGGGCGTCGGCGGGTTCACGGTGCCGCCCGACGGGCTCTACGCGGCGTACGCCGACGTGCTGGCCGAGCACGGCATCCTGTTCGTCTCCGATGAGGTGCAGACCGGCTGGGGCCGCACCGGCGAGCACTTCTGGGGCTACCAGGCGCACGGCATCACGCCGGACGCGCTCACCTTCGCCAAGGGCATCGGCAACGGCGCCGCGATCGGCGGCGTCGTCGCCCGCCGCGAGCTGATGGAATGCCTGAATGCCCAGTCCGTGTCCACGTTCGGTGGCAACCCGCTGTCCACGGCAGCCGCGAAGGCGACGCTCGACTACGTGCTCGAGCACGACCTGCAGCAGCAGGCACTGCGCGTGGGCACCCTGCTCCGCGAGGGCCTGGAGAAGGCGACCTCCCAGCTCCAGATGGTCGGGGACGTGCGCGGCAAGGGCCTGATGATCGGCGTCGAGCTGGTGCGACCCGGCACCACCGAGCCGGACACAGCCGCGGCGGCCGCCGTGATGGAGCGCGCCCGCGAGGGTGGGCTGCTGATCGGCAAGGGCGGCCTCTACGGCAACTGCCTGCGCGTCGCCCCGCCCCTGACCCTGACTGACGACGAGGCCCGTGAGGGGCTCGCGATCCTGACCGACGCCCTTCAGACCGTGGCAGTCGACGCATGACCGCGCATGCCCCTTCCGAGCTGCCGGCCTCCAGGCTGATGTCGCTTGCGGGCGTGGACCTCGGCTTCCCCACGCACGGCTGAGCGGGTGACGCCCTGGCTGCTGGTCGACTACGGCGAGGTGATCAGCCTTGCGTACGACGCCACGGTGCAGCAGCGCGTGGCCACGCTGCTGGGGATCACTCCGGAGACCCTGTCCGAGCGGTACTGGCCGGACCGGCTGGCGCTCGACGCCGGCCTGCCCAGTGACGAGTACTGGTCCCGGGTGGCCGGCCGGACGGTCTCCGTCAACGAGGCGCGCGAGCTGGACCGTGTCGACATCGGCGGGTGGGCGCGCCTCGACCCGCGGATGCTGGATCTGCTCGACGAGCAGGCCGCCGCCGGCGTACGCCTCGCCCTGCTGTCCAACGCGCCCCTGATCCAGGCCCAGGCGTTCGATGAGCTCGCCTGGACCGACCGCTTCGAGCACGTCTTCGTCAGCAGCCGGATCGGCCTGGTGAAGCCCGACCCCGCGATCTACACCCACGCCATCGCCGCGATGGGTGCCGACCCGGGGGAGGTGACCTTCGTCGACGACAAGGAGGTCAACGTCGACGGGGCGGTGCGGGCCGGGTTGCGGGGGGTGGTATTCAGGGGCGTAGACCGGCTCAGGAGGGACTTGGGTTAGGGGGATCAGGCTTCGGCTGGTCGAGGACCTGGGTGGTTGGCTGCTCCCGCGTGAGGGCCTTGGCGGGAGCTTGGGGATGCCGTGTCGGCGGCGGCGCTTCACTTGGGTCAGGCATTCCGTCGCCGCCACGCCACCCTTTACGCTCCCCGCCCAGGCCCTCGCACGTCCGCCGCCCCGCACCCACGCCGACTCTCCCCGCTCGCTGTCTTGTGGGGGTGAGGTGACCACGCGCTGCTCGAGCGACCTGCCCATCCACCCGCCCAGCCAGGGAGCAGCGAGAGTCGGCGGGCCCACGTGGTCCGTGCCGGACGTGCCCTCGCGGACCTGTCCTCGAGCAGCCGAAGCCTGATCCCCCTACCCCTTTCCCCGGACCGGTCCACACTGGACTCATCTCGACCGGAGCAGGCGGGGAGGTGCTAGGCGTCTCGTGAGCATGATGGGTGGGCGTGACCTGGCGCGGCTGTACGAGCAGCACGCACCGGCTGCGCTGCGCCTGGCTTATGTGCTCACCGGTGACCACGCCGTCGCCGAGGACCTGGTGCAGGACGCCTTTGTGCGGGTGATCGGCCGGCTCGGGCAGCTGCGCGGCGAGATGCGGTTCGACGCCAACCTGCGGCGCACGGTCGTGAACCTGTCGTGCGGGACCTTCCGGCGGTTCCGGGTCGCGCGCAGCGCCGACGGCGCGACCGAGGAGCGGGACGAGCTCTGGTGCCGGTTGGACTCGGTGCCGCCGCGGCAACGGGCGGCGCTGGTGCTGCGCTACTACGAGGACCTCTCGGAGGAGCAGGCGGCGCGGGTGTTCGGTTGCTCGACGAGGACACTGAGGTCGTTGACCGCACGCGGCCTGCAGACCTTGCGCACCCAGGAGAGCGTGGTGGCCCGGTGAGCGACCTCGAGACCCGGTTGCGGGAGACCCTCGTTCTTCACGCGGACCGGGTCGAGCCTGCGCAGGCGACGGCGGCGCTGCTCCGCCGGACCCGCCGGCGGCTGGCCCGCACCGTGGTGGCCTCCGTGGCGAGCGTGCTTGCGCTCACGGCGGCCGGTGCGTGGTCGGTGCGGACCGCGACGGCCGAGCCGGTGCGGCCCGTTCACCAGCTGGTGGTGCCGAACCCGGCCGTCCACAACGGTGACCTCGCGTACGTCGCTGGCCCGCTCGACACGGCGCGGCTCGTCATCCGGCACAGCGACGGAAGCGTCTCCTCCATCGACCGCACCCGTCTTGAGACCGAGCCCTGCACGCCGTACCCCGTGGTGAACATGATCGAGGGCACCCCGCGGTGCGGAGGCTTCGGATCCCTCGTCTGGGCACCTGACGGAGGGCGCCTGGCGTTCGTGTTCGCGCACCGCTCGCTGCACCCGGGCAACGCCCCGACCGACCTGTACGTCGTGCGGGCCGACGGTAGCGGGTTGCGCAAGATCGCGGCTTGCCCGATGCACCGCGGCATCCTGCCGTGTGACCTGACCTCGGCGTCGGGACCGACGTGGTCTCCTGACGGCTCGCGGATCGCGGTGTCGGGCGACGGAAGGATCTGGACCGCGGCCCTCGACGGGGGAGGCTTCCGTCCCCTGACCGAGTGCCCTCCTTGTGCCGACAGCCATCCCGACTGGTCCCCCGACGGCCGGTCGATCGCCTTCGCACGCGACGACGGCGTCTACGAGGTCTCTGTGGCCGACGGCAGTACGTGGCGGCTGGCCTCCCTGCAGGGAGTGAAGGCGCCGGCCTGGTCGCCCGACGGCACCCAGGTCGCGATCCTGGCCGAGGGCGGCGTGTACGTGCTCGACGGCGTCGGCGGGGAGGGTGTGGTGCGCCGCGTTGCCGGGATCGCGGGACCCCAATGGGTCAGCGTGCCGACCTGGTCACCGGACGGCCGCACCCTGGCGTGGCTGGTGGAGGCCGACTCGCGCGCGATGCGGCTCGGACACCACGTGGACCTCTGGACGACCAGGCTCGACGGCGCCCCACCGTCCCGTGTGGTGCAGGGGCCGTGCTGCCTCGCGAGCGACGAGGGCGACGCCAGGCTCGCGTGGTCACCCGACGGCCGGAAGATCGCGATCCACGAGCCTGGCCGCACCACGACGCTCGCACCGCAGGGAGTCCTGGTCGTCGACGTCGCGAGCGCGCGGCTGCGCCGGCTCCCGGGCGGGGACGCCGCGTGGCCGGCCTGGCAGCCGGCGGGCTAGAGCTGCGACTCGGCGCGGGTCAGGACGTCGCGCAGGATCGACTCCATCTCGTCGAAGTGCGCCTGGTCGCAGATCAGCGGCGGCGCGAGCTGGACCACCGGGTCGCCGCGGTCGTCGGCTCGGCAGTAGAGCCCGGCCTCGAACAGCGCGCCGGACAGGAAGCCACGGAGGAGGCGCTCGGACTCGTCGTCGTCGAACGTCTGCTTGGTGTCCCGGTCCTTGACCAGCTCGATCCCGTAGAAGTACCCGTCGCCGCGGACGTCGCCCACGAGCGGCAGGTCCTTCAGCTTCTCCAGGGTCGCGCGGAAGTCGCCCTCGGTCTCGAGGACGTGCTCGTTGAGCTGCTCGCGCTCGAAGATGTCGAGGTTGGCCATGGCGACCGCCGTCGAGACCGGGTGACCGCCGAACGTGTACCCGTGCTGGAACGTGGTGTCGCCCTTCGAGAAGGGCTCGAACAGCCGGTCGGTGGCGATCATCGCGCCGAGCGGGGAGTAGCCGGACGTGAGGCCCTTGGCGCAGGTGACGATGTCGGGCTGGTAGCCGTAGCGCTCCGCGGCGAACATGTGGCCGAGCCGGCCGAACGCGCAGATCACCTCGTCGGAGACCAGCAGCACGTCGTACTCGTCGCAGATCTCGCGGACCCGCTCGAAGTAGCCGGGAGGCGGCGGGAAGCAGCCGCCGGAGTTCTGCACCGGCTCGAGGAACACGGCCGCGACGGTGTCGGGACCCTCGAACTCGATCGCCTCGGCGATCCGGTTCGCCGCCCACTGGCCGAACGCGCGCTCATCGTCCGGGCCCAGGTAGGAGGTCTCCGCAGCGCGGTAGAAGTTCGTGTTGGGCACCCGGAACGTCGAGGGCACCAGCGGCTCGAACGGCGCCTTCATGCCGGGCAGCCCGGTGATCGAGAGCGCGCCCTGGGGGGTGCCGTGGTAGGCGATCGCACGGCTGATCACCTTGTGCTTGGTCGGCTTGCCGGTGAGCTTGAAGTACTGCTTGGCAAGCTTCCAGGCGCTCTCGACGGCCTCACCGCCGCCGGTGGTGAAGAAGACCCGGTTGAGGTCGCCGGGGGCGTACTCGGCGAGCCGTGCCGCCAGGTCGATCGCGCCCGGATGGGCGTAGGACCAGAGCGGGAAGAAGGCGAGCTCGGCAGCCTGCTTGGCGGCCGCCTCGGCGAGCTCGGTGCGGCCGTGCCCGGCCTGGACCACGAAGAGGCCCGCGAGGCCGTCGAGGTAGCGCTTGCCGTGTGCGTCGTAGATGTACGCACCGTCGCCACGCACGATCGTCGGCACGTCGTTCGTGTCGTACGCCGAGTGCCGGGTGAAGTGCATCCAGAGGTGGTCGCGGGCCTGCTGCTGGGAGTTGTCGCTGCTCACCCGAACCATAGTGCCTGCGGGTACGGCACTCTGCAAGGGATTCCGCACCTGCGGCGTGTTCAGACCACGGAATCCATCGACCAGTGGCCGGGTACCTCTATCGATTTCGTTGCCCCGTCGAATAGGCTGCGCGCCATGGCAGACACGTCGTTCCGCAACGTCATCGACGGTGAGCTGGTCGACTCGGCGTCGGGTGAGACCTACGACGTCGTCGACCCGAGCACCGGGGAGGTCTACGCCACCGCCCCGATGTCCGGCGCGGAGGACGTCGACCGCGCGTACCGGGCCGCCGAGAAGGCGTTCCAGGATGGCTGGGGGGACGCGACGCCCTCCGAGCGGCAGCGCGCGCTGCTCAGGATCGCCGACGCGCTCGAGAGGCGCGCCCCGGAGTTCGTTGCGGTCGAGTCCCGCGACACCGGCAAGCCGCTCGGGTTCACGATCGACGAGGAGCTGCCGCCCGCGATCGACCAGCTGCGGTTCTTCGCCGGCGCGGCTCGAGTGCTCGAGGGCAAGTCCGCCGGCGAGTACCTCAAGGACCACACCTCCTTCGTGCGACGCGAGCCGATCGGTGTCGTCGGCCAGGTGACGCCCTGGAACTACCCGCTGATGATGATGGTCTGGAAGATCGGGCCGGCCCTCGCCGCCGGCAACGCGATCGTGCTCAAGCCCTCGGACACCACGCCGGCCTCGACCACGCTGTTCGCCGAGATGTGCCAGGAGTTCCTGCCCCCGGGCGTCTTCAACGTCGTGACGGGTGACCGGGACACCGGGCGGGCGCTGGTCGAGCACCCGATCCCGCAGCTGGTGGCGATCACCGGCTCCGTCCGGGCCGGCATGCAGGTCGCCGGCTCGGCGGCCAGGCAGCTCAAGCGCGTCCACCTCGAGCTCGGGGGCAAGGCGCCGGTGATCGTGTTCGACGACGCCGACGTCGAGTCAGCGGCCGAGGGCATCGCGGGCGCGGGCTACTTCAACGCCGGCCAGGACTGCACCGCTGCCACTCGGGTGATCGCCGGCCCGGGGGTCCACGACGACTTCCTGGCCGCGCTCACCGAGCAGGCGAGGAGCACCAAGACCGGCATGCCCGACGACGAGGACGTCCTCTACGGCCCGCTGAACAACGCCAACCAGCTCGACCATGTCTCCGGCATGGTCGACCGGCTCCCCGACCACGCCCGCGTCGACGCAGGCGGCAAGCGGCAGGGGGCCTCCGGCTACTTCTACGAGCCGACCGTGCTCTCGGGCCTGCGCCAGGACGACGAGCAGGTCCAGAGCGAGATCTTCGGCCCGGTGATCACCGTCCAGAAGTTCTCCGACGAGGCCGAGGCACTCGCCTGGGCCAACGGCGTGGAGTACGGCCTGGCCTCCAGCGTCTGGACCAAGGACCACGGTCGCGCGATGCGGATGGCGAAGAAGCTCGACTTCGGCGCGGTGTGGATCAACACGCACATCCCGATCGTGGCCGAGATGCCGCACGGCGGCTTCAAGCACTCGGGCTACGGTAAGGACCTGTCGATGTACGGCCTGGAGGACTACACGCGGGTCAAGCACGTGATGTCGTACATCGGTGAGCAGTGACTCGACGCAAAGGTTGCCGGTTATGAGAATCCTTCTGGTCGGCGCCGGCGGCGTCGGATCCGCCTTCACCGGCATCGCGGCGCGGCGCGACTTCTTCGAGCTCTGCGTGGTCTCCGACTACGACCGGGGCCGCGCGACGAAGGCGGTCGAGGCGCTCGGCGACGACCGCTTCGTGGCGGCTCAGGTCGACGCCTCGTCTGCGGAGGCGGTGACCGCGCTCTGCGCGGAGCACCGGGTCACGCATGTCATGAACGCCGTCGACCCGGTCTTCAACATGCCGATCTTCGACGGGGCGTACGCCGCTGGCGCCGACTATCTCGACATGGCGATGAGCCTCTCCCGCCCCCACCCGTCGAGGCCGTACGAGGAGTGCGGCGTCAAGCTCGGCGACGAGCAGTTCGAGAAGGCCGGCCTCTGGGAGGGCGCGGGGCGTCTGGCACTCTGCGGGATCGGTGTCGAGCCGGGCCTGTCCGACGTGTTCGCGCGGTACGCCGCCGACCACCTGTTCTCGGAGATCGACGAGCTCGGCACCCGCGACGGCGCCAACCTCGTCGTCACCGACGACAACGGCAAGGAGATCTTCGCGCCGTCGTTCTCGATGTGGACCACGATCGAGGAATGCCTCAACCCGCCGGTGATCTGGGAGGACGGTGGCTGGCACACCACCGCCCCGTTCAGCGAGCCGGAGGTGTTCGACTTCCCCGAAGGGATCGGGCCCGTCGAGTGCGTCAACGTCGAGCACGAGGAGGTGCTGCTGATGCCGCGTTGGGTCGACTGCAAGCGCGCGACCTTCAAGTACGGCCTCGGCGACGAGTTCATCAACATCCTCAAGGTCCTCAACACGCTCGGCCTCGACCGCACCGAGAAGGTCCGGGTGAAGGGCGTCGAGGTCTCACCCCGCGACGTCGTGGCCGCCGTGCTGCCCGACCCGGCCTCGGTGGGTCCGCGGATGACGGGCAAGACCTGCGCCGGCCTGTGGGTGACCGGCAAGGGCAAGGACGGCCAGCGACGGTCGACGTACCTCTACCACGTGGTCGACAACGACGTCACGATGCGCGAGTACGGCCACCAGTGCGTGGTCTGGCAGACGGCGATCAACCCCGTGGTCGCGCTGGAGCTGCTCGCGACCGGCGCCTGGTCGGGCCACGGCGTGCTCGGCCCGGAGGCCTTCGACGCCGTGCCGTTCCTCGACCTGCTGACCGACTACGGGTCGCCCTGGGGCCAGCGCGACGACTGACCGGCCCGGGACGTTACGTCCCGTCGTACCCTGCCTCCATGAGGTGGTGGGCCTTGTTGCCCGTCGCCGCGCTGGTGCTGACCGGCGCGTGCGGCGCCGCCGAACCACCGCCCTCGGCGACCGCTCCGTCGGCGTCGCCGACACTGGCCAGCGTGATCGCACTGGGCGGACGGGTGCTGGTCACCGACCGTTCGGACATCCGCTACACGCCCGACCTCGACGGCTGCGTGACCCGTGGTGATTCGCGTGACATCGCGCAGGGCGCCCGGGTGGAGGTGCGCAACAACCGGGGCCACTGGACGGCGGTCGGCGCACTCGGTGTCGGGCACTTCGTGGACGGGGGCACTGACCCGGCGGGATGCGTGTTCGAGTTCAACATGACCAACGCGCCCGGTGGCAGCCCGAGCTACCGGATCCGGGTGGCACACCGGCCGCCGAAGGTGGTCGACGCTGCCGACATCGCCCACATCGTGCTGGTGGTGCCGTAGATGCGTCCCGGGCTGCGGCCGTGAGCGGGCGAACCGGTGCGGCGGCGGCAGTGCTGGTTCTCCTGCTGGCCGGTGCGGGTTGTGGCGCGGGTGCGTCGAGCCGCGACGATGCGCCCACGCCGCCGCCCACGATGGCGAGCCGGATCGTGTTCCAGGGCCGCGTGCTGGTCACCGCCCTCGACGACATCCGCTCGACGCCGAACCAGCGGCAGTGCGTGACCCGAGGCCGGTCGCGGGAAATCGGCCAGGGCACACGGCTTGAGGTGCGTGACACCCGCGGCCACCGGGTCGCGGTCGGTGCCCTCGACGGCGGACGCCTGGTCGACGGGAAGGGCGGACCTGCGGGGTGCTCGTTCTTCTTCTCGCTGTCCGGCCGCGCCACGGGACACGACTTCACGGTCAGCCTCGGTGAGTACGTCACGGTCCGCGTCGCCGGGCGCGACGCCAGCCGGATCCTGATCCGGGTGCCCTAGCCGGCGCCGACGTCCTCGCCGAACCGGCCCCGTGCGTCGCTCGGGATCAGCGGCTTCTCGGCGCGCACCTTGAGCTGC
>Ga0207708_10002701_pt1 | contig 13034 bp, 13 predicted proteins | sample KBSK5101metaG_FD_184340 | JGI IMG/M metagenome (GOLD analysis project Ga0207708, IMG submission 184340) | Corn, switchgrass and miscanthus rhizosphere microbial communities from Kellogg Biological Station, Michigan, USA - KBS K5-10-1 metaG... | ecosystem: Host-associated > Plants > Roots >...
GCTTTGACCAGAGCCGAGACCATGTCCTCGCCGGGCTTTGTGCGCCGCGCGGGAGCAAGTTAAAGTGGCGCGATACAGCAAAGCCTGATGATCGGGAGGCGCTCCAGTGACGGTTGCAGAGACGAAACGATTGACCGGCCGCATCGCGGCCGAGAACATCAAGCTGATGGCGGTACCGCGCGCGCCGCAGGGCGTGGTCGAGCGGCTCATCGCGCTGGGCGATCCGACCGGCATCATCTCGGACACCATGGATGAGCTCGGCATCCCGTCGGGCGTCATCGGCGCGTCGGTGCTGCGGCCAACCATCCCCGGCAGGACCATCGCCGGACCGGCGCTGACCGTGCGCAACATCCTCCAGCGCATCGACCCGCTCGAGGGTGCGCGCCGGCAGGTCAACCGGATGGCGGAATTCGAAGCGCACAACCTCGCGCAACCCGGCGACGTGCTGGTGATCCAGGGCGTGCCCAACATGTCCAACATGGGCGGCATCTCCGCCCAGACCGGGAAACGGCAAGGCGAGGTCGGCGCGATCGTGCAGGGCGGCGTGCGCGACATCGCCCATTCGCGCGCGCTCGATTATCCGGTGTGGTCGAGCGACATCACGCCGGTCACGGGCAAGTGGCGGCTCGAGACCGTGGAGATCAACGGGCCGATCCAGATCGGCGAGGTTCGCGTCGCGCCTGGCGACCTGGTGGTCGCCGACGACACCGGCGTCTGCTTCATTCCGCGCGACGTCGTGCTGGAGGTGCTCGAGGGCGCCGAAAAGAAGGCCAAGGCCGAGGAGGTCCGCTGCAAGGCGATCGATGACGGCATTCCGGTGCCGGATATCTCGCGCGCGACGTATGGCCAGAAGTAGGACGGAGGCGCGCCGTAACCCGCCCTTCGCGATGCGGAATGGCGGATTACGCTTCGCTCATCCGCGCCAGGCTAGGGCACGTACTCATCGGAGCGGGCGGACGAGCACTTGCCCGCCACAGCGCCAGGAGCCGACATCGGGTGCCCCATTCCCGAGTCGCCAGTTTTCATGACCTCCTGTAGAGTTCCACAACATTCGCACGCGCGCATGGAGGCATTGCCCGGATACCGCTTGCTCGCCCGAGCTTTCGTCGATCGACAAGGGGCAGGCGGAGGGTCGCCGCTGAGAACTCTCAGGGTGCCGTGACGATATGGAGCTTGGAGGGGGCGCTCGCCTCTTTTTGCAATCTCTGCTGCATTCGCATTCGGCCAGCGTCCTGTTGGCCTTCCGGGATGGGTTACATGTTCGAGATGGTGCAGTTGCTCGCCGGAACGAATTTGGCCCTGCTCGCCTTCTCGGTGCTGATATTCGACATTCCTCGCTATACGCTGTCGCTCCTTTCGTTGGCTTTGTTCGGCGTGTGGAGACGCAGCGATAGCGTCCCTGCCGGCAAGGCCTCGGTCAGCGTGATCATACCGACGTTCAACGGCGGCTCCGGGCTCGGCCCCACGATCGCGTCGCTGCAGCGGCAAACCTTGCGGCCGGTCGAAATCATCGTCGTGGATGACGGCTCGACCGATGAAACGCGCGCCGTCGCGGAGCGCGGGCGCGCGCTGGGCCTGGTGGACATGGTTATCTGCCATGGCACGCGCTGCGGCCGCAGCGCGGCAATAAACGCTGCCGCCCGATTTGCCAGCGGCGATCTGCTTTTGACCGTGGATGCCGACACGGTGTTCGAGCCCACTGCCGTCGCGCGCCTCGCGGCGGCATTCAGCGATCCGCGTGTCGCCGGCGCGAGTTGCAACATTTCGATCAGCAACGAGCGTGACTCGTTATGGACCGGGCTGCAAAGCGTCGAGTACCTGATGTCGATCAGTGCAGGGCGATCCATACTGGACATGGCGAACGCGATCGCCTGTCTATCCGGCGCCTGTTCCATGTATCGGCGCGATACATTCCTGTGGCAAGGCGGCCTGGACGTCGGCCCCGGAGAGGACCTGGAGTACAGCTTGCGGCTGCGTCGCCTCGGCTACCTCATCCGTTTCGTGCCGGAGGCGTGGGCGGCAACAGATGGCCCGACCGGCGGCATAAGCCTTTTGCGCCAGCGCGCGCGCTGGGATCGCGATGCCTTGCGAATCCGTTTCATGATGTATGGTGAACTGAGCTTCTTCCATCGCTTCGAGCGCTTTTCGGACACGCTGCAGAGGCTGGACTTCATCATGTTCGATCTGGTTCCCACGCTCAGCCTGCCGTTCTATCTGGTTTACATTTGGCTGTTGTTCGGAGCCGCCGACGCCGCTCTGTTTCTCGGCGCACTCTATTTCCTGCTGCTGTGGATATCGATTTTCAACATGGCGCTTGCGTTCGTCATGTTCAATCGAACGATCGGCTTCTTCGGTCTCGGGGCGTCGCTGATCTTTCCCCTGTACCAGGGCGTCTATCTGAAATGCGGCCGGTTTTTTTCGTATTCCTCGGAAATCATCTTCGCCACGTCGCGGCACGATGACTTCGTACCGCCGCGCGTTCGTCGCGCCCTCTTGGGAAATCGGACTTGAGGAGCCGGACTGATGGACGTCAAGATCAACCGCCTCGATCCAAATGTTCCCGATCCCATCGAAAGCCGCCGGCGCGCGGCCGGACGACTTGTGCGCTTTTTCTATGCAACAATCGTGTTCGGTGTGCTCGGTTTCTTCATTGTCTATTTCGGCTCGCCTCTTGTTTATCTCAGCGGGCCCGGCACCGTCACATCCCCGCGACATGTGGTTTCGCTTCCCTTTACCGTGCAGGTCAACCAGATGAAGCTGGTGCCTGGCGCCACGGTCAAGGCCGGCGAAGAGATCGCAGAGGTGATTTCACCGGAGCAGGACAGCATCGTCGCAACTTATATGCGGGCGCTGGCGGACATCTCCGGTCGCACGGCCGAACTGCGCATCAAGGCCCGGGTCGCGCAGGAATCGCTCGGAGCATCGCGCTCCTATCTGCGCGTGACCGAGGAGGCGGCAGAACGCATCGATGCCATGGCCACGGCCACTGTGACCTTCCGCATGGAGGTCTTGCGCGAGCGGGCCTCGGCCCAAAAGGCCGTCGTCTCGCAAGAGGCGGAAGTCGCCGAGTCCACCGTTCAACTTGCCTCCCTGGATGACTTCATCCAACAGCTTCGAAATCGCCTCGGTGAGGTGGAGGCGCATTTCGCCCATGGCCGGGTCGTTGCGCCGACGAGCGGGATCGTTTCGACAGGTCTCGCCGATGTCGGGCAGTCGCTGGTGGCGGGCACACCGATTGCCGAAATCCTCGATCCGACCGATATCTTCGTGGACTGGTACATTCCCAATGCGCGTCTGTTCGAACCGGAGGTCGGGAGCGAAGTCCTGGTGCTGTTCGGCAACCGCCACCTTTCCGGAAAGATCGCCCAAATCCTGCCGGTTTCCGGTGTGTACGCGGGGACGCAGCAGTTGCAGCTGTTGGCGCGTGACCGTCCTGCGACGCAGATCGCGCGCATCCGCTTCGATCCGGACGCAACGCCGCCGCCGCTGAACTCTACGGTCGAGGTTCAAATGTACTACATCGGCCTGTTCGGCCGCATCGCCGACCGGGTCATCCATTTCTCGGGGCCTTTCTGAACACGACGCCGCGGATGTCGCGCGGAGTGCCACACGATGCAGATTGAAGCGGATCAATCGGTGTGCCCGGCTTGCGGCGCCGAAGGGCTGGAGATTTTTCCGGTGTTTCATCACATGATGTGTGCCTATGTCGGCCCACGGTATGACTTCGCCCCGGCAGCCGCTGGATATACGTGTCCGAAATGCCGGCGCGATGTCGTCTCGGGCGACCCCGCTTGCGAGATCGTAGGGACAAGCGCGCGCTGTGTGCGATGTGGCAAGGAGATGGTGGTGTCGCCACCTCCTCCGCCGACATTCGAGGCAAGCCAGAATTGATGTCGGCTATGGGTCAATTCCGAAAAAGCTCACAGCCATCATACCGGGGTGCGCTTTAGCCAGTCCGACACAGAGGCTCCAGGCAAGGCTTTACGCAATGCCGAGTTTTTCGGAATTGGGCGCCAAGTCCGCGTTGCGTCATACGGCAGGTTGGCTATATCGAGGGCCAGAACGCCACCATCGATTATCGCTGGCCGAGATTGCATCACGTTGGCGTGAAGGTGGCGGCACATTTCGTCTGCCGTGTTCTGTGCGCACAATGGGCCGGTGACACGCCAGTGTGAGGAGGCGCCACATGTCGACATCCCAGCGCAAGTCTTCCTCCAGTTCGTCAAAGCCCGATCGCCGCAGCGTCGTGCTGACAGGCGCCGCATTCGTCGGCGCCTCCGCCCTGCCCCGGCCCGCGCCGGCTGCCGACGATGGACTCGCACCGGCCGCCGATCTCCTCGCCGCGATGCGCACATTCCTCTCGAGCCTCGAGCCCGACAAGCGCAAGGCGGCGGCGTTCGCCTGGGACGGCCGCGAGTGGCGCGGCTGGAACTACTTCGGCTCCGCCGGCAACATTAAGCCGGGCCTGCGCCTCGAGCAGATGAACCCAGCGCAGAAGGCCACCGCCTGGGATCTGCTGGCGACGCTGCTGTCGCCCGCGGGCCGCGAGAAGGCCAGGAACGTCATGACACTGCAGGACGTGCTGGCGGCGAGCGGCAACGGCGCCGGCGAGCGCTCGTCGGAGCGGTTCTCGTTCGCGGTCTACGGCACGCCGGCCGAGACCGGGACATGGGGCTTCCGGCTCGAAGGGCATCACCTCACCCAGTCGATCGCCGTGCGCGCCGGACGCATCGTTTCGATCACCCCGTCGTCGTTCTCGGCCAACCCCAACCGGGTCACGTCGGGACCGCATTCGGGATTGAACACGCTCAAGGACGAGGAAGCGCTGGCGCGGCGGCTGTTCGGCGACCTCGGTCCGAAGCTGCAGGCCAGGGCGCGCGTGTCCGATACGGCGCTCAGCAACATCCTCTCCTATGCCGGCCGCGAACGCGCGAACGGCCAGGCAGTCGGCCTTCCGGCAGCGGAGTTGACCTCGGGGCAGCGCGATCTGTTGTGGCAGGTGGTCGAGACCTACGCGATCGCGCATGTGTCGCCCGCTCTCGCCGCCGCGCAGCGGGCACGGGTCGGCTCCGGCGATCGCGACGCCGTTCACTTCGCCTGGTACGGGCCGAACACGCCGGAGACGGCGTTCGGCTATCGCGTGGTCGGACCTACCTTCGTCATCGAGATGGGGTCCGTCGACGCCACCGCGCAGCACCTGCACACGATCTACCACGACCTCGGCAACGTGCTCGGACGCGTCAGCGCCTAGCCCGCATGGCGCGGGGCGGAATGCGGGTGCGTCATCACGCGCGCCACCAGCCGGATTTCGCCGGTGCTTCATCCGGGCTACGCTCGCCGCAAAACACCCATAGGGAAGGAAAACGACGTGCAATTCTTACCACTCGCGAGCTTCGTCGCCCTCTTGTCGGCCGGGATCATCGGCGTGGGCGATCGAGCTTGGGCGCAAACCCCCGAACAGTTCTATGCCGGCAAGAACATCGACTTCGTGATCGGCTATCCGCCGGGCGGCAGCAACGACACGCTGGGGCGGCTGGTGGCGCGGCACATCGGCAAGCACATTCCGGGCAAGCCCAACGTCATTCCGAAGAACATGCCGGGCGCCGGCAGCTTCCTGGCGGTCAACACGGTGTTCAACGTCTCGCCCAAGGACGGCAGCGTCATCGGCATCGGCGCGCCCACCATGCCGCTCGACGAACGGCTCGGCACCCAGGGCGTGCGCTTCAAGACCGCCGAGCTCAACTGGATCGGCCGCACCGATTCGCTCATCAACATGGTGTTCATGTGGAAGACGTCGCCGGTGCAGACCATCGCCGATGCGCTGAAGACGGAATCCACCCTGTCGGGCACCGGCGTGGGCTCCACCGTCTCGATCTATCCCACCGCGCTGAACAACGTGATCGGCACCAAGTTCAAGCTGGTCATGGGCTACAAGGGCTCGAACGAGGCGATGCTTGCGGTCGAGCGCGGCGAGGTCGAAGGCCATTCCACCTCCTGGACCGCGCTCAAGGTCGCGCACCCCGACTGGGTGCGGGACAAGACGGTCTCGATCCTGGTGCAGTTTTCGCTCAAGCGGCACCCCGAGCTGCCCGACGTTCCCACCGCCGTCGATCTCGCCCGCAACGACGAGGAGCGCGCCATTCTCAGCGCGATCATGAACGCGGCCGAGGTCGGCACCGCCTTCTTCACCACGCCGGGCGCGCCGGCGGATCGCGTGACGGCGCTGCGGCGCGCGTTCGACGCCGCGATGAAGGACCCGGAGCTGCTCTCCGAGGCGGAGCGGATGAAGGTCGGCATCTCGCCGCTGCCGGGCGAGGAGCTGCAAAAGCTGGTGGCTGATGTGAGCAATCTCTCCCCTGCCCTGCTGGACAAGGTCCGCACCGCCTACAGCGCGGGCAAGACGAATTGACGGTGCGTGCGCGACGGCAGATTGGTCGCGCGAACGAAGCGGCGTAGCGTCGGCGCGTCACTCCAAAATCTCGACGTCGTACTTTGCGACGAGCGCCTTGATCGCGGCATGATCGTCATCATCGACGCCATCGACGTCGATGAAGTAGTTGGCGAAGCGCCCGGGAATGACGGTCAGATGCAGGCGCGCGTCCTGCGATCCGACGTTGCGAAACGTGTGGGGAATGTCGCGCGGACCGACCACGATGGCGCCGGCCGTGGCCGTCACCTTTTGCCCACCGATGGTGATCTCGAACTCCCCCTCCAGGACATAGAAGATTTCGGTCTCATGACGGTGGACATGGAGCGGCGGCCCGTGTCCGGGCGGGATCTTCTGCTCCAGGATGGCGTACGCCCCGCCCGTTTCCTCGCTCGTGACCTTGAACGTGCTCTGGTCGCGCAGCACGCCGACCACTTTCCCCTCTCCGGGGCCGCGAATGATCGGAACGGTCGTTTCGGTCTCGGGGAGAAATTTGCCCATCGGATCTATCTCAAATCCTGTCGCGCGCGCTCAAGACGCTTCGCGTGTGCTCTCCGCGCCTGATCAGCAAACGCCGCCATGACTCGAGGCTGTCATTCCGGGGCCGAGCGAAGCGAGGAGCCCGGAATCCATAACCACGGGCTGGGAATATAGATTCCGGGCCCGCCGCTACGCGGCGTCCCGGAATGACGACTGAGGGATATTGCCTTCGACCAAACGCATGGCGGATTACGCTACCCTAAATCCGCCCTACGGCTCCGCGCCCCGTCACTCCGGCTTGAAGTTCATGGCGACGCCGTTGATGCAGTAGCGCAGATGCGTCGGCGGCGGACCGTCCTCGAACACGTGCCCCAGATGGCTGCCGCAGCGGCTGCAATGCACCTCGGTGCGGACCATGCCGTAGCTGCGGTCGGACGTGGTTTCGACCGCGCCCGCGACCGGATCGTTGAAGCTCGGCCAGCCGGTGCCGCTCTCGAACTTCTTCTTGGATGCGAACAGCTCCTGCCCGCACCCCGCGCAGGAGAACGTGCCGGACCGCTTTTCGTAATTGAGCGCGCAGGTGCCGGGACGCTCGGTACCGTGGCCGCGCAGGATGTCGTACTGCTCGGGGGTGAGCAGTTTGCGCCACTCCTCGTCACTGTGGGTGACCGGGAAACGTTTCTCTTCCATTCTCCTACTCCTTACGTCGGCGTCGACCGCCGGCCTCAGGCGGCATTGCGGTCGAGCAGCTCGATCGACACGCCCTGCGGGGCCCGCAGGAAGGCGACGCGCACGCCGGGGCGGACCGTGGTCGGCTCGCGGCTGAACTCGGCGCCCTTGGCCTTGAGCTCGGCGACGACCGCATCGATGCCGCTCACCAGCAGCCCGAAATGATCGAGACCCTGATAGGGCGTGGTCGGGGGCGGGTTGACGCCGTCGCCGGAGGCCACCGGCGCAATGAAGATATTGGTACCGCCGAGCTTGAGGTCAATGCGCGGCTTGTCCCCCTGCATGGTGCGGATCACCTCGGCGCCGAACATCTTTTCGTAGTAGCTGGCGGTCGCCTCCGGATCCGGGCTGCGCAGATGGATATGGTCGTAGGTGAATTTGGCCATCGTCTTTTCTCCTTGGTGTCGGTTGAGCGTAGCGGGGGAATTGGCGGGGACAAAATCGGGATAGTCGTAGGGCGGCTGAGGCGCAGCAGCAACCGCCGGTGATCGGGCGAACCGGCGGCTGACGTTACGCCAATCCGCCCTACGATGCGACCGCGGCCGGCTGCAGGCCGAGCTCGCGCAGGATGTCCTCGTTGTGCTGGCCGAGCGCGGGCGGCGGGGTATCGATGCGGGGGCCGCCATGGGCGAAGGTGAAGGCGGCCACCGGCACGGCGAAGGCGCCCTCGATGCCGTCGGCGGCGGCGTGGCGATGGACGACGCCGCGGGCTTGGAGCTGCGGGTCGGCCAGCGCCTCCCCCATGGTGCGCACGCGCGCCGCCGGGACGTGGCGGGCCTGCAGGAAAGCCTCCCACTCGTCGGCGGTGCGCGAGAGCATGATCTCCGACAGCACGGCGATCTCGCGCTCGTGATCCGCGTCGCGCTCGTCGTTGGTGCGCTTGATCATGTCGGGGCGCCCCAGCAGCGTCCACAGGCGGCGCTGCTGGCGCAGATTGCTGGCGCCCAGCATCACCAGCCCCTCTCTGGTTTCGAACGCGCCGTTGGTGGCGTGGGGGTGGCGGTTGCCGTGAGGCTTGGGATGCACGCCGTTGCGCAGGTAGCCGGTGAGATGGGAGCTCATCAGGATCATCGCCACGTCGAGCATGGCCATGTCGATGCGCTGGCCGCGGCCGGTGCGCTCGCGCTGGAACAGCGCGGCCGACAGCGCGAAGGCGCCGGTCATGCCGGTGGCGTAGTCGACCGCCGGCGCGCCGATCTTCACGGGATGCACGTCGGTGGTGCCGGTCATCGCCATGATGCCCGAGGTGGCCTGGATCACGTGGTCGTAGGCGGTCTGCCCGCCGCGCGGCCCGTGCTGGCCGAAGGCCGAGAACGAGGCGTAGATCAGCCGCGGATTGATGGCGGCGAGCGCGTCGTAGCCGAGCCCCAACGCCTCGAACGCGCCGGGCCGATAGTTCTCCACGAAGACATCCGCGGTGGCGACCAGCTTCTTGAGGATCTCGCGATCGCCGGCCTGCTTCAGGTCGAGCGCGATCGAGCGCTTGTTGGAGGCCTGCGTCAGGAAGGCCGTGCCCATGTTGCGGCGGTTGAGCGCCTTGTCGGTGCCGGAGCCGCGGCTCTGGTCGGGATCGTCGGGATGCTCGACCTTGATCACGTCGGCGCCCAGCACGGCGAGCTGATAGGCCGCGAACGGCCCCGCCAGCACGTGGGTCACGTCGATCACCCGGATGCCCTCGAACGGTCGCGTCATTGCGCGTCTCCTTTGCCGGCCGCACTCCCATCGGGCAAGCGTAGCGCGGATCAGGCGGCGGCGAAATCGGGGGCGAGTCAGACATGCGTTGGGTCTCGCAAGCGCTCGACCCAACTCACCGAGCCGGTACGGCACCGGTCAGGCGGACGTGTGGGTCGGGTCGAGTTCTTCACGAGACCCAACGCTCCCTGTCGAAGCCTGCATGACCGGACCGGATGCCGTCAGCTCCAGGCCGAAGACGTAGTCGCGCGACGCCGCCCGCACGAAGTTGACATGGTTGCGCATGACCGCGCTGGCGCGCTCCCCGTCGCCCTTCAGGATGGCGCCGACGATGGCATCGTGCTCTTCGTGCGACCTCGCCAGGCGATCGGGGATGGCGAACTGGGCGCGCCGGAACGGCGCGATGCGCTGACGGATGCCGACCGTCGTCGCCAGCAGGAACTCGTTGTGGGCGCCGCGATAGATGACGTCGTGAAACTCGAAATTGACCGTCCGGTAGCTCTCGGTGTCGTTGCCGCGAACGGCGTCGAGGGAGCGGCGGTGAACGAACTCGAGGTTGACCCGCTCGGCCGGCGACATGCGCTGCGCCGCCAGCCGCGCGCACGACGCCTCGAGCTCGCCCATGACCTCGAACATCTCGGCCAGCGTCGATTCCGTCGGCAACGACACGATCACGCCGCGGCGCGGCCGCATCTCCACCAGGCCGGCCGAGGTCAACTGCCGCAGCGCCTCGCGCACCGGCGTACGGGAGAGCCCGAAGCGTTTGGCAAGCCCATTCTCGTCGAGCCGCGCGCCCGGCGGATAGACCCCGCGCAGGATGTCGTCCGCCAGCCGCTGGCGGATCGTTTCCGCCAAGGTGGTCATGCCCGCTCCCGAGGTCCGGGCCGCGACCCGGGGCGCGCGCGCGTCATTCCGCCGCCTCCGCCCGCGGCGACGACTCGACCAATGCGGCATAGGTCCGGGTCAGGCGGTTGGCGAACATGTCGACCTTGGGGATCATCTGCTTCTGGCGGCAGACCGCGAGATCGATGAACATCGGCATCACCGCGCCCATGGCCAGCGAGCGCGGCGCCACCTGATTGATGTCCCACAGGGGAAATCCGGTCGGCGGCACCACCATGCTGCCGCCGGGATAAGGACTGTCGAGACGGTTGGCGAGCACGAGCGCGATGCGGTTGTCGGCGGCGCGGGGCACCGCGATCAATTCGCGCTCGAACGGCTCGCGCATGGCGGCGGGCCACAGCACGATATCGGCCGCGGCGGCGGCGAGACAGCGCGACGTCTCCGGGAACAGCGCGTCGTAACCGCTCATGATCCCGATCCGGCCGAAGGGCGTCTCGAACACCGGATAGGCGTCGCCGGCCTGCGCCCACGCGCGCTCTTCCGCGGTCAGATGGGTCTTGCGGTAGCGGCCGATCTCCGCGCCATCGGGGCCGAGAAGAATGGTGGCGGAGAACAGGTGGCCCGCCTCGCGCACCACGGTGGGCAAGGCGATGACGCAGCCGTAGCGCTTGGCGATGGCGGCGGCAGTGGCGATGTGCGTGGGGGCGAAGTCGGCGGCGCGCGCGGCTTCTGCCGCGTCGGGCGCCCAGGTGCCGATCAGCGCGTATTCCGGCAGCGTGAGAACCTTGGCGCCGAGTTTGGCGGTGTGGTCGAGCATCGCGAACACATCGTCGGGGCCCACGCCGTCCGCCACGTGGATTTGCACCGCGGCGACCTTGCTGGCCGCGCGCGCCGGCACGATCGGCTCGTGAGCGGTTCCGGCCACCGGCGTGTCCTGGTAGTTCTCGACCAGGATGCCGTAGGTCGCGGGGCGGCGGTCGGCGAACTTGTCGTTGCCGGCGTAGATCGACTTGTCGTGCGCCAGTTCCGGAAACACGTCGGCGACGATCACGCCGTGACGGTCGTAGGGCATCTTGGCGACGACGCGGCCCTTGGGGTCCACGATCATGCTGCCGCCGGGGTAATAGATCGAGCGCTCGTAGCCGGCCTTGGTCGCGGCCACCAGCCAGACGCCGTTCTCGTAGGAGCGCGCCGGCCCCCACATGTCGGCCTGGTCCATGGCGAAGAAGTTCGCCATGTCGACGATGATCTCGGCGCCCTGCAGCGCGAGGCTGCGGGCGATTTCCGGGATGCGCCCGTCGAAGCAGATCAGCAGTCCGATGCGTCCCAGGTCGGTGTCGACGACCGGGCATCCGCGCTCGCCGAAGGCGAACCAGTTCTGGTCATGGGTGGCGAGAAACTGCTTGTGATAGTGGATCGCGACCTCGCCCTTGCGATCGAGCATGATGCCGGAATTGAAGATCCGCCGGCGGGACGGATCCCATTCGGTGATGCCGCTGGCGATGAAGATGCCGTGCTTGCGCGCGAGCGCCGCCATCGCGGAGACGAAGCGGCCGTCCGGCACGGTCTCGGCGAGCGCGCGGCAATGCTCGGCGGAATCGAACAGGTAGCCGGTGTCCATGCATTCCGGCAGCACCACCAGCTCAGCGCCCTGGCGCAGCGCATCGTTCACGAGCTGCGTCGCGAGCTCGATGTTGTGCTCGATGTCGCCGAGGCGGGCCAGGGTCTGGGCGGCGGCGGCACGGAAACGCTTCTTCTTCATTGGGTTCTCCCTCTACGCGGCGCCGGCATCCGGCGTTCAGTTGGCGATCAATTCGCGATCTGGCGCTGGAAGACCGCCAGGCAATGGCTCTTGAGCGCGACGAAGCGCGGGTCGATCACGCTCTCGGTGTTGCGCGGCCAGGGCAGGTCGATGTCGACGAAGTCGGCCACCCGCGTCGGCCGCCGGGTCAGCAGCAGGACGTGGTTGGCGAGTTGCACCGCCTCCTCGAGATCGTGCGAGACCAGCAGCGTCGTGGTCTTGGTCTTCATGAACATCCGCTGCAGCTGCTCGCGCATGAACAGCGTCATCTCGTAGTCGAGCGCCGAGAACGGCTCGTCGAGAAACAGCACCTCCGGGTTGGTCACCAGCGCGCGCAGGATCGACACCGTCTGCTGCTGGCCGCCCGAGAGCATGTAGGGATAGCTGTTGAGGTCGATCTTGACGCCGAAATCCGCGAGCAGCTGCTCGACCCGCTGGTCGCGCTCGCGCCGCGACAGCCCCATGAGCTTCAGCGGATAGTGGATGTTGTCGATGGCGCGCAGCCAGGGAAACAGCGCGTCGCGGTAGTTCTGGAACACGTAGGACAGCCGCGTCTCCTGGATGGTCTGGCCGTCGAACAGGACCTGACCGGCATCGACCGGCATCAAGCCCGAGATCATGTTGATCAGCGTGCTCTTGCCGCAGCCGTTCGGCCCGAAGATCGAGATGAACTCCCCTTGCGGCAGATCGAGGTCGAACTTGTCGTAGATGACGGTGTCGTTGAACGACTTGCTCAGGCCGCGAATGGTGATGACGGGACGCCGCGCGGACACGGGATCCCCGGCGGCCGGCGCGGACGGGGGGTCCGCGCCGCCGGCAACGATCAACTGGGTAGCGGCAACCGGCATGGCGTCCGTTACGGGTTCATGGAGCGGTCACGAGCCGAAGTCGGTGGTCTTGAGGATCTTGTCGCGCACCGAGATCGGCGACTGCAGCACGCCTTCCTTCTGGAAGACGTCCACCAGCGCCTGGTACGAGTTCAGGTCGGTGTCGTTGAGGTCGCCGAAGCCGCGCAGATAGGGCTTCGCCAGCAGATCGAGCTGCTCGGCACGCATCGGCGTG
>Ga0207708_10002703_pt1 | contig 13029 bp, 6 predicted proteins | sample KBSK5101metaG_FD_184340 | JGI IMG/M metagenome (GOLD analysis project Ga0207708, IMG submission 184340) | Corn, switchgrass and miscanthus rhizosphere microbial communities from Kellogg Biological Station, Michigan, USA - KBS K5-10-1 metaG... | ecosystem: Host-associated > Plants > Roots >...
AGCCCCGCAAGCTCAATCAGGAAGGTGAGGAAGCGCTGCGGCGAGCGTTGCGTATTCTCGATTCGGATCCGGGGTCGCCGGCGCAGACGCGGATCGAGACGCTGATCCAGATGGGCGACTGGTATCAGATCAAGGAGTCGCCGCGCGAGTCGCTCCCCTATTACGAGCGTGCCTGGCAGCTCATCCGCAGCACACCGAATCTGCCGGATTCGACCGCCACTGCGTTGAACGTTCCGGTCCGGCTCTACTATCCGACACCGCAGATCGTCGCCTACGTCCCCAAACAGGTGGCGGCGACAGAGACGCAGTCGCACTACGTGCAGCTGGTGTTCACGGTTGACGCCGATGGCTCTGTCCGCGACGCCCGCATCGTCGAGCAGGACGCGCGCGATCGCTATGCGCGCGAGATTCTCGAGGCCGTGAGCGATTCGCTGTTCCGGCCGAAGTTCGTCGACGGGCAGCCGGTCGCGGCAACCGGGATCACGTATCGCGAAGTCTTCTGGACGGGTAAGCCACGGGACTGAGCTGGCTCGTTTACTGGTCGAAGCGCCCGCCGTAGCCCGAATGGTCAATTGAGCCTCGAGCCGCTGCAGTCGCACTCTTGCAACTCCGTTCGGGAGGGAGTCGAGACATGCAGCACAATCGTCAGACGACACTCGTGGCTGGCGCCATCGCCATCGCCCTGACATCAAGCAATGTCAACGCCAAAGACCTGAAGAATTTCGTCACCGACCTTTACGGCGGCGACGGCGTCACGCTCTCCTCGCAGGGCGGGCCGTTTGCAGCCGCACACGCCGCCCATTTCTCGGCCGACTCGCTCGAAGAATTCACCTTGCTGAATTCGGCGATCGCTTCGTCGGTCGGGCAGTTTGCCTTCAATTCGACCTTCACCGGCGTCAACTTCGATGTCCAGACGGGCGTGCCGGTCGAAACGCAGGACAGCCTCGGGCCGCTGCTGGCGGAGAGCGCCACGACCCTCGGCAAGGGCAAGTTCGATCTGGCCTTCGGCTACTCGCGCTTCAAATACGACAAGATCGACGGCGAGGACCTGGACAGCATCGTGCTCGACTTTCCGCACGAGGATTGCTGCTCGTTCCAGAACGGCATCCAGCGACCGCCGCCGGATGGCGTCCTGAGCGGGTTCGAGACCGACGTGGTGCGCGTCAATCTCAACATCGAACTGGCGTACGACGTCTTTGCGCTGTTCGCCAACTACGGCATCACCGATCGCTGGGACGTCGGCGTCGTATTGCCGGTGCTCTCCGTGGACGCCAGCGCGAAAGCTCACGCCGAAATCATCTCGAATTCCGGCGTCGGCGGCATTCATTCGTTCCTCGGCCAGGACGAGCTGCAGAATTCACAGACCGGCGGCAGCGAGACCGGCATCGGCGACGCCGTGCTGCGCACGAAGTACAACTTCGTTCGCGATCACGGCGCGGCGCCCGACCTGTCGATGCTCGTGCAGGTCACGGGACCGAGCGGCGACGAAGACAAGCTCCTGGGCACCGGCGAATGGCGCTACAAGGCGGGACTGATCGCTTCGAAGCGCTACGGCGCTTTCGGGCCGCACTTGAACGTTGCCTACGAGACCTCGAGCGGCGCGAACTACCTGGACAACTACACGTACGCGGCAGGTTTCGATTGGCGGATGACGCCGACCTTCACCGCTGGCCTGGATCTGCTGGGTCGCTATAACCCGGACCAGGAAACCGTCGGTAACGACGTGCGGGACGTGGCGCTCTCAGCGAAATGGAATCCGTTCAGCTCGGCCAACGCGCCGCTCAACGCCTATGTCATCGTCCCGGCGAATCCCGATCACGGTTTGCGATCGGATGTCGTCTGGGGAGTGGGCATCGATATCGTTCTTTGATCGAGACCGCCGGCGGTCCAGCGCTCATTTGCAGCGCTGGAACCGCCGGTTGTATGTCTGCCACTGGGCGCTCGCCTCGGTCTTGCCGCGCACCTGCACCATGCTCTGACCATCGGCGGAGAACTCGCCGAATTCGGTCACCATCGGACCGAGCGTCTTGTCGGTCCATGACATCGCAATGCCGTTACCCGTGCGCTGATAGCGAACGACGGGATACTTGATGGTGCGCCCGCCACCGAGCTCGAAGGCGTACTCGTTCGCCGAGAACGCCAGGCCGACACCGTCGCCGCACCAATTGCCCAACAGACTCGGCTCGGCAGCCGGCGCCGCGGCCGGCGGCGGTTGCACCACTGGGGCTGCAGCAGCGGTGGATGTCGAGTTCGATGTCGCCGCGGGCGCGCGATCCGCAACCTGCGGACTCTGAGTCGCCGCAGCCGTCGCAGCAACCGGCTTGGGTTCGACCGGCTTTAGCTCGACCACCTTTGGCTCGATCGGACGCAGCGCCTGCAGCGCCGTGAGATCCACGAACGCACTTTGTACTGCAGCGAGATAGGCGTTGTGTGCAGCGGCGTCCGATCCTAGATCGGCCAGGCGTTGTTTGATCGTGGCCAGCCAGGCCGAGCTGCGCGACCGGTAACTCTGCGGCGCCACTGCACGATAAGTCTCGGCCGCCGACGACAGAGCGGCGCGATCGATTGGTTCCTGCGAGCTCAACAGACCGTCGACGCGGCGGCTCGCGGCATCGGCAAGCATGGCCGGCGCGTCGCGCACGAACGCATCGTCCTTCGGCGCGATCGTCTGCAACTCCACCAACGTGCCGCGCGCACGATCCAGTCGACCCGCCTTGACCTCATTGCCGAAGCGCTGTTTCGCCGCAGCGACCCTGGCGGCCAACTCTTCGGCGGCGCGTTCGACCTTGTTCCGCTCGGACGCCTGCGTCCATTGCGCTCGCCGCGCTTGCAGCGCAGCCGACTTCGGAGTGAGCTGTTCCGCCTTGTCCAGCAACTGCGACGCCACCGTGAAACGCTTCTCATCGATGAGCCGGCCGGCCGCATCGAGATACGTCGCGGACAGCTGGTCTCGGGCCATTGCTGCCGCAGTTTCGCTGCCAGCAGTTTTACGCAGCGACGCGAGTGCCGCGTCCGCTTCCCGTTGCCAGGCTGCGTCGATCGGCTGTGCTCGCTCGAGGACGACTCGGAACGCTTCTCGTGCCGCGGTGAGCGCCCGCTCCTGTGCCTGGCGCGTAGCCTCGAGTTGCAACGCTTCGACCTGTGAGTGGGCGGCAGCGATGTCGGCAACGCCGGGCAGATGAACCGCGGCATCGGCGAGCAACGCGAGTGCTACGTCGAATCTGCCGCCTTTGGCGGCGCCAATCGCGCTCGCAGTAATCTTCTGTGCTGCGCCGGCCCGGGCGGATTGAATCAACGGATTTCCCGGGTCGAGCGCGGCAAGGGCCGAGATACGTCCGCTCAGTGCGTTCAAACCCGCTGAGGTCGGCGCGAAGGAACTGAGAGCAGTGCGCAATTGCGTTTCTGCGGCAGCGATCTTCTCGCGCTCCGCAGCCCGCGCGGCTTCGCGCTCGGCTGCCGCGGTGGCGTTCGCGCTGTCTTGTTTGCGCTGCTCGATCCGGGCCATGTCCTGGGCGATGAGGTCTTTGGACTCTTGCGTGCTGCGGAGGGCGAGCGCCGCGGCAAGGGCTGCGCGCGCTTCGTCCCACTTGCGTTCACCGCTCAGTCGCTCGGCTTCGCGCCGCTGCTCTGCCACCGCAGCAGTCACGATCGCTTCCAGGTTGGGATCCGTGGGCGCCACGGCGCGCAGCTCATCGATGACTGCGCCGATCGATGCCCCCGCAGGAGTTTTCGTGCCTGGCGCGGCGGCCAGCAGGCGGGCCTGCGAGACCAGCTCATCGCGACGCGCAACCAACCCTTCGCGTCGCGCTCGCACGCGACTGGCTGCTTCGTTCAGGCCAATTGCTTCGAATGCCGCGACGTAGCGACGCTCGAACGAAACGATGCTATCGACGGTCGCGATGCTGGTAATGGCTTCGTAGTTCTTGCCGAGCAAGGGTCGCACGCTGGCTGCGACCTTGCCGAACACCTGATTGCCGGGGTCGATGTCGCGCAGCCCAACCAACGCATCAGTGACTGAAGCGAGCGGTTCGAGGCTGGTCAATGCCGCAAGCTTCGATTCAACCTGCGCCGCCAGTAAGCCGCTCCGCTGCTTGATCTGCGCCACCTGCTCAGCAGACGCGAGCTTGTCCGCAACGTCGCGGAGCAGTCGGTCGCGCGGCGCGAGCCGCGTGCCCTCGGCAAGAAGTGCACGCGCGTTGTCCAGATCGTTGGAGCCGATTGCTGCTTCGGCCGCTGCCGCAAAAGCGCCGGCGAGACGCGGATCCACCAACAGCGGATGATTCGGCTCGACCAGCCGGATCCGCTGCATCACACCTTGAATCCCGCTGTGCTCCTTGCTGCTCAGCAAGCGGCCGGCCGCGAGATAGGCTTCGTACTGTTCCGCGAGCTCGGACAGGTAACGCTGCTTGCGTGTGGCCACTTCATCGCGTAGCTGCACCAGCTCGGTCGCATCCGGATACATCGTCAACGCGGTGTCGAAGATCGCTTCGGCCTTGGCGTAGGCGGCGTCGATCTCGCCGCTGTCGAGCATCGCGCGAATCTGTCCGCGGTAGTAAGCGATGATCTCCGGCCTCGCGGCATCGAGTGCCCGGGCGCGATCGCCCGGCGAGAACGTCGCCAGCCGATCGATGGCCGCCTGCATTGTCGAAGTGTTGCCCGACTCCAGATCCGCAATCGTTCGCGTCACGGGGTACTCGATCGCGAACCAGAGTCCGCTCGCCGTGATCAGCAGCACGACCGCCACGACGATCAAGGCGGTCTTCTTGTTCCAACGCCAGCGCCGCGGCGGTTCAGCAGCGCGCAGTCCGTTGAAGAACTCGCGCACACTCGGCGTACGCGCCTCGCGATCGAAGGCGAGTGCTTGAGTCAAGGTGCGATTCTGACGCGCGCTCAGGGTTGGCACGGGCTTCGGCACGAGCTTGCGGCCGCGCGCAACGAGCGCCGACAGTCGATCGAAAGGATGATTGCCGGTCAGCAACTCGTAACACACGCACGCGAGTCCATAGACGTCGTCGCGTGGATCGGGATCGGCAGATTCCTCGGCCATCTCCGGGCTGGCGTAGGCGGGAGTCATCGCGCCCAGCAAGCGGCCGTCGTACACGGTCACCGTGCCGTCGGCCTGGTTCGGCCTGCGCATGGCTCGCGCGATACCGAAGTCGAGAACCTTGATCTTCCCGCCCTGCATGACGAAGCAGTTGCTGGGCTTGAAGTCGGCATGCACGATGCCGTGCTCGTGCGCGTACATCAAAGCAGCGCACATCCCTTCGATCAGCGGGATCGCTTCCGCCAGGGGCACGCCGCGGTCACGGCCATCGGAGCTGAGATAGACGTCGAGCGCCGTGCCCTCCAGTAACTCCATGCTGATGAAAATGGTGTCGCCAGTGCGATCGAAATCGTAAACCGTGACGATGTTCGGGTGAGCGAGCCGCTGCTGACGGCTCGCCTCACGCTGCAGCATGATGAAGGCGTCGTCGCGCCGCTTGAAATCCTCGCGCAGCACCTTGATTGCGACGTACGGATTGCGATCGCGCGCTTCGACTTTGAGCAGGTCGCGGCCGCGGTACACGATGCCCATGCCGCCGATGCCGAGAACCTCGTCGAGGATGAAGCGATCGCGCAAGCGGGTGCCGAGCGCAATGTTCGAATGCCCGGCTGGCGCACCTTTGCTAGGGGGAGGATTCGGCATGCCGGGCGCCTCGACCGCGAATACCTGGCGCTGACTGATTGTATCGACGATGACGGTCTTGAGCTGTTGGAACTCGTCCGGCTGGATGATCCGCTGTGCGTAGGCCTTTTCGACTTCACGCATCACGTCGTGCGCGGACTGCGGCCACGAGGTCAGCTGCGAGCTGATACGGCCGGTCACGGCGTCGAACGCCAGCTCGCCACGGCGAAGCGCGAGCAGATCATCCATCAGGGGCGCCGGTTTCTTCATTATCACGGCGCGAATGGCGCTCCGGGATGGCAGCGCATGCCGGTAGCGCCTGGACTCCTTAGCTTTTCGAATCGCACGTAACAGTCGCCTTCGTACAATCGCGCTATTGATATCAACAATTAACGAGCGAGGCCAATGGGCTGACTTTCGGTCCAATGACAGCGGGCTCATTCCCGCCCATTGCTTACGTGATTTAGCAGAAGAATCAAGTAGTTGAAATCCGACTATCGGGCAACCCGCCGCGCGGCAGGCCGGCGACGCGGGCTACGTGAAAAATTTCGTGCGCTTGTGTCGTGATCGACGAAGCGAGCGTTCCCGGCCCTCTCGGTCCGCACACAGGTCGTATTGTCTTCGGTGCCGGAGCTGCACCGAGTCGCTGCGGCTGGTCTGCCTCGAGCATGCGCTCTACGGCAATCTGCTGTTCGCGGCGAGCCTGTGGCCGTTCTTCTCGCATGAAGACGTGATCATGTGATCACCGCGCGAAGGCGCGGTAAATCCCTGCCACCGCCACATCCTTCGCCCCGGTCGCGAACAGCTCCTCCAGGGTCGCGTGAGCAACGTGCCCGTCGCGAATCATACGCTGCATGAGCAGCCCTGCCTCTTCACGCCGCAGATTCCGCGTGCGCACGTTGGCGAAGCAGCGGCCCGGCCGCAGCAGTGCTTCGTCGATGTCCTTCACGTTGGCCAGATTCGTAGTGAAGATGATCTTACGGCCTTGCGCGCGCACGACGCCGTCTGCGACCGCCAGGAAGCGATGCAGGTCGTGATTGCCGTTGCTGCGCGCGAGCAGCATGTGGTCAGCATCCTCGATGACGAACGCGTCGTTCGCGCCGGTGACGAACTCGACGAAGATCTCGTCGCTTTCGAGGACGCGCTTGTCCGCCGTGTACAGCACCTTGGCGCTGCTCGCCTTGCGCGCCGAGATCGCGCTCAGGATGGCGCGGACCAGCCGGGTCTTGCCCGTGCCGGGGCCGCCCTGGAGTACCAGCACCGTCTCGCTCGCATCCAGATAGCGGCTCACGAACGACGCAATCGGTTCGCCGAGCGACGGATACGCTTCGTCGTAGAGCCGATCGACCATCAGCTCGTCGAATGACGTGCTGTTGAGTCCGCGATAGCTGTCCGTGTAGTACCAGCCGATGGTGAAAGTCTGCTCGGCGGGATGGCGATCGCCGACGATGCGGAACAACTGCTCACGCACTTCCGTCAGCCGCTGCACGCTGTCGGTCCAGATGCCGAACTGGCACGAGCAGTAGCCTGCTTTGCGCCATCCGTCCGCCTCGATGAACACGCCCGGTCCGTCGAGCAGCAGCTCGCCCTCGGCGAGCCGCAGAGCGGTCAGGCCGGTTTGCGTCGCCAGGTCGTCGAAGATGACTTCCAGCTTGCGCCGCGCGGCGCAGCGGACGCGTCGAAAGATCGGATAGCGCGCCGCCGTGTTCTCGAGTGCGCGCATGGCGCGCATCTTGATCACGCTGCCCGCGAGATCGTAGACCTTGTGCTGAAACTGCAGGTCGACCGATGACGAAATGCCGTCGGCGACCGCTCGCTCAGGGTTCAGTTTGTGAATGCTCATACGTGTTTCATTCGCGATAGCGCGCAGCCCGCCGCCGCCAGAAACACCAAGCCCCTGGCAGGTTGACCCGGCCAAGGGCTTATTCGGAGCCGAAAGGCTACGCACCTGACTTGGGGAGCGAGCAAGCTCCGCAAGTCGTCCTGCGAAAGCTCACGCGTGGTTGTTGTTAGTGATGGCGTGCGTAGTTGTGGGCATTGTTCGATTCCTGTCCGGGGCGCGCATATTACTCAGGACTTACTGCGTGTCAAATGCCGATCGACCGCAAACGGCGAACCCGCAAGGATGCGTTCGGCGCGACGCAGCGGTTCGATGCTCGCTTGCGTCGAACCACCTGCCGCGAGCGACTGCCCGTACCAGTAGGCGGCCTCACCGGCCCAGCGGCTCGTCGCGTCGTGCTTCTTCCAGAACTCGTCAGCTCTGCGCGCATAGTCCCGCGCCTGGTCGAGTTCGCCTGCACGCAAGTACACCCTGACGAGGCCGACCCACAAATCAACACGATCCGGCGTCACAGTCGGAATCAATCGCGCGTGATCGCGCTCTGCCTGCTCCAATAGCTGGCGCGCACGCGCGGTGTCGCCGAGTTCGAGGTGGGCGATGCCAGCCATCCCTTGCGCCGACGCAACCCAGGCCGACGCCAATTTGGATTGCGCTCGCAGCGATGGGATCGATGTTTCCAGCGCTGCGACAGCGCGCTGATAATCACCGTTCAGCAACAGCAGCCAGCCCATCACGCTGCGCACTTGCTCCGGATAAGCGAACCGATCCTGCTGCAGATCGCGGCGCTCCAACGCTTCGAGCGACGACTTCGCAATATCCGTCTTGCCACTCAGCCCTTGAGCCAGCGCCAGATTGAGCTGTCCCCAGCCGACGAAGATGTTGTCGGGTGGAAGTTCTTTCGTCATCGTCGCGAACTCGATCGCGGCCGCTTCGAACGCGCCAGTGTCGCGTGCCTGGAGCAGCGCCTGCATCACCTGTCGTTTGTTCGCGAGCAGGTTGTGACCCTGGATCCCGTTGGCCTGCAGGATGTCGACACTGCGACGCGACACCTCCAACGCCGATGCCGTTTCGCCGCGCCACAGCTGCGTCATGCCATAGTCACCCAGCTCGACCGCGTAGTCCTGCGAGTTGGCGCCGAACAGCTGGATGATCGACGCTTCGTTTGCCTTGAACTCAGCAGCGGCTTCGTCGAGTCGGTCGAGCGTGCGCAAGCATCGAGAGCGCAGGCCGCGAAACACCGCTGCGATCGGCTTCTGCGTGCTGCCGGGATGCGCCAACCGTGGCAGCACATCGTCGATGTCGCGCATCGCCTCTGCACACTGATCGGTGTGTGTCCGTGCCTGCGTCAGCAGCAATACCGCTTCGAAGTAGTCGGGATCGTCCTTGCCCGACAGCTTCGCCAGCTGATCCGCGCCGGTCTGAGCGTGCGCGACTGCCGCTTCCGGATCACCCGCGATGACTTCCATGAATGCTCGCTCGAGCGCGAGTCGCGCCGTGAGGAGAGTGGCAGGAGCCGCGGGCAGCTGCTTCGCAACTTCATCGAGCAGCTTCTTGGCCGGATCTGTCTCGCCCAGACCTACCCACGCGCTCGCGGCGCCCAGCTTCGCGTTGATCGCGGCATCGAGATTTGTGAGCTTGGCGCGCTCTGCGATCTCCTGCGCCTTGCCGAACGATTTCAGACTTTCCTGATGAGCGCCGAGGTCGAGCAGCGCCTGCCCGACCGTCGCATGCAGCTCGATCTGCCGCGCGGGCTGACCGGCAAACTGCTCGTCGATGCGCTCGGCGCTTTCACGTAGCAAATCGATCGCAGTAAGACTCGAACTGCCGCTCTCCTCGGGCGCCGTTCCTTTGAACAAGGAAAGCAGGAATGCGTTGATGTCCTGCGTGCGTCGAGCTTCGGCGCGCGCGAGGCGCGATTGATTGACAGCGAACGCGACGGCTCCACAAAGCATCAGAGCGGCGATGCTGGCGACGGCAACTGCCGCCGCGTGTCGGGCGACGAACTTCCGCACGACGTAGATCGTGGCGCCGCGACGAGCTTTGACCGGCTCGCCCTTCAAGTACCGCTGCAGATCTTCGCCCAGCGCGGCGGCCGTCGCATAACGCTCTTGCGGGTCGCGGCGCAATGCCATCGACAGAATGGCATCGAGATCACCGCGCAGTTGCTTGCTACGCGCGCCGCCGACGACACTCGACGCGGGTGGAATGCGACCGTCCAACGCGGCGCGGATCTTTTCCGCACGCGAACCCGAGAGCTGCAGCGGATGACCTCCGACCAGCAACACGTAGAGCAGCATGCCGAGCTGATAGATGTCCGTCGCAGTCGACACCGGCCCGCCGAGCAGCTGTTCGGGAGCGCTGTACTCAGGCGTTAGTGCCGCGTCCTCCCAGCGAGTCGCTGCCTCGCCCGACTCAGGATCCAGCAGCTTGGCAATTCCGAAGTCCAGCAGCTTCACCACACCTTCGTGTGTCACGAGCACGTTCGACGGCTTCAGGTCGCGATGCACGATCAGGTTCGCGTGAGCGTCCGCAACGGCAGAGACGACATTCACGAACAAGCGCACCCGGGCTTTGCTGTCCAGCGAATGCTCGTCGCAGTACCGGTCGATGTGAGCGCCACGCACGTATTCCAAAACTAAATACGGCTGGCCCTCCCCGAGCGTGCCGGCGTCCAGCAATCGCGCGACGTGAGGATGCGTCAAGCGAGCCAGCGCCTGTCCCTCGCGGCGAAAGCGCTCCGCGACGCCGGAATGCAGGATCGAGCGGTTGAGGAACTTGATGGCGCAGCGGCCCTCGAAACGGCCGTCGGCGCGCGATGCCAGCCAGACTTCGCTCATGCCGCCGCGGCCGATCAGAGCTTCGACTTTGTACGCACCGATTTCCCGGCCGGTGAAGTCGGCGCCCGCTGACCAGGCCGGCGGAACGATTGGGGAGTGCGCAAGGAAGCCCTTGGCATCGATCTCTGCGTGCTCTTGCAGGAATCTGCGTAGCTCGGCCGCCACAGCGGGCTCGGTGACTGCGATCTCGGTCAGCCAGCGCTCACGCTCTGCCGGCTCCAGGTCCAGCGCCCGATCGAGATAGGGCGCCAGACGGTGCCAGGCAGCCGGGTCGGATGGCGCAGTGTGCATCGTTCGATGGTATCGGTCCGGCCATTCACCCGCTACGTACTGCGGTGCCGAGCTCGCTGCCGCACACTCGCGGGGCGCATGCAATCAGTCCTCCGTGTCCTTGTCGTGCTCGCTGTGCTGTGCGCCTGTTCGCGAGAGGCGGAATCTCCTCGCGCCGCGGGCCCTGCCGCCGCTGCAACCCCTTCGGCCGCGGCTCCCGCACCCGAGCCCGAGGCGCCGCCTCTGCCATCGGTGCTCGATACGGTGATCGAGCCTCACACCGACGATCTTCCCGAGATGCTGCAGCGTCGCCAGATTCGCGCGCTCGTGGCAGTCGACCGCACTCATTTCTTCTTCGACCGCGGAGCGCAAAAGGGCATCACCGCCGAGGCGCTGATCGAATTCGAGCGTTGGGTCAACAAAGAGCTGAAGACGAAAAAGAACCTGAAGGTACAGGTGGTCGTGGTGCCCGTGCGGCGCGATCAGTTACTGCCGGCGCTGTTGAACGGACGTGGCGACGTCATCGCCGTGTTCGTCACTGACACGCCTGAGCGCCGCAAAGTCGTCGACTTCCCGACGGCGGGCTTTCAGGTCACCGAAGTCTTCGTCAGCAATGCCGCGACCGCGGCACCCGCGACTCGCGATGATCTGTCTGCCCGCGAGGTGTGGGTTCGCCGCGGCAGCGCGTACTTCGAAAGTCTCAATGACCTGAATCGGGACTTCGCCCAGCGCAAGCTCAAGCCCGTGGTCATTCGCGAGCTGGATCCGACGATCGAGGACGACGAAGCGCTCGAGATGGTCAACGCGGGCGTGATCCCCGCAACCGTCACCAATCGTTAAGTGGCAAAACTGTGGGCACCCATCCTGCCGGAGCTGCGCGTGCACGAGACAGTCGAGCTGCGCTCCAATGCGCCGTTCACCTGGGCTGTGCGCAAGAACAATCCGCAGCTGCGCGAGCTGGTGGGCAAATTCCACCAGAAGCACGGCGAAGGCACGCTCTGGGGCAACATGAAGTTCCAGCAGTACTTCGTCGAGGGCAAGTTCATCCGCAATCCGCGCCGCGCCAAGGACGCCGAGCGCTTGCGAGAGACCCGCAAGCTGTTCGAACAATACGGCGCGCAGTACTCGCTCGATTGGTTACTGGTCGCGGCGCAGGCCTTTCAGGAGTCCGGGCTCGACAACAAGAAGAAGAGCCCCGTGGGAGCCGTCGGCATCATGCAGGTCATGCCTGCGACCGCGCGAGATCCGCGCGTGCGCGTGAAGAACATCGAGCAGCTCGATCGCAACATCGAAGCGGGCACGAAGTACCTGCGCTTGATGATCGACGACTACTACGAGGCGGAGCCGATGACGCGGCTCGACAAGGCGCTGTTCTCGCTTGCTTCCTACAACGCCGGGCCGGCCCGTGTCGCGAAGCTGCGCGCCGAGGCTGGCAAGCTGCAACTCGATCCGAACATCTGGTTCGACAACGTCGAGATCGTCGCCGCCCGCCGCATCGGCGCGGAGACAGTCACGTACGTGCGCAACATCTATAAGTACTACCTGGCCTACAAGCTGCTCGAAGAACAGGGGCGATTGAAGAGCGCGTAGCGACTGCTCAGGCAGCAAACGGAAAGACGGCACACGCGAGCGAAGCGACCAGCATCAGCAGACAGACCAGCACCGCCCACTTCAAGGTGAAGCGTTGGTGATCGCCGAACTCCACGCCCGCGAGGCCGACCAGCAGGTACGTCGAAGGCACCAGCGGGCTGAGGAAGTGCACCGGCTGACCGATCAGCGACGCGCGCGCAATCTCGACCGGCGAAATGCCGAACCCGCCCGCCGTCTCGGCGACGACCGGTATCACGCCGAAATAGAACGCGTCGTTCGAGACGAAGAACGTGAAGGGCAAGCTGGCCAGCGCCGTGATCGGCGCAAGATAGGGACCGAGCGTCGGCGGAACGATGTCTAGCAGGCTCTTCGCCATTGCGTCGAGCATGCCGGTGCCGTTCAAGATGCCGGTGAAGATACCCGCCGCAAAAATCAATGAGACCACCGCGATCACGTTCTTCGCGTGGGCGGCCACGCGCTCGCGCTGCTCGGAGACTTTCGGAAAGTTGATGACCAGCGCGATCGCAAACGCGACCATGAACAACACTGGCAGCGGCAACACACCGAGCACCAGGGCGACGAGCAGCGCCACAGTAAGCAGCGCGTTGAACACGAGCAGTCTCGGCTTGCGCTCGGTATCCGCATCCGACTGCGGCGGTACCAAGGCGCTGTCTGCAATAGATACCTCTTCCGCTGCAGCCGCACTCAAGGACAAATGACCGAGCCGCTGCTTTTCGCGCCGACCGAGCAGCCACGCGAGCCCCAGTACTCCGACTATGCCCGTCACCATCGCGGGCAGCATGGGCACGAACACGTCGGCGGGCTCG
>Ga0207708_10002705_pt1 | contig 13025 bp, 10 predicted proteins | sample KBSK5101metaG_FD_184340 | JGI IMG/M metagenome (GOLD analysis project Ga0207708, IMG submission 184340) | Corn, switchgrass and miscanthus rhizosphere microbial communities from Kellogg Biological Station, Michigan, USA - KBS K5-10-1 metaG... | ecosystem: Host-associated > Plants > Roots >...
GCTCGTCGGTCGGCAACACTAGCGAGTGGGCAGCGAGCACGCAAGATGCGACCGCCATGGATGGCGGGAGTGCCGCAAATGCAGGAGCAATTTGCGGCCGACCGCCATGGATGGCGGCCCCGCTGCTCGGATCAGGCCCGCGGCTTGCGGTTCTCCGGCAGCACGAGCGTGATTTCCTCGAAATCGGTTTGCGTCAGCGTCGCCTCGTCGCCGCGGCGCAGGTCGGCCACGAGCGCCGGATCGATTTCCTGCGTTACGTCGAACGGGAGCGCCGGCTCCTTGCGCGGATCAGGGCGATCTTTCTTGGGACTCATCCACCAATTCCTCAACGTGCTCCGTTGAAAGACTACATTCAGCGAGCAACGGCGCGGCGTTAACCGTGTCACGTAACCGTTGCGCACACTCAAAAGCGATTGTTGCCGTTGACACGATCGGGTGGAGGACTAGCATTGTTCTGATCACGGAACTACGGAGAAATCGCGGATGACCCGTACAACAAGAAAGCCAGGGTCTCGACCCACACGTATGGATGCACCAGTGGAATCATTTGACGACGAAGGCGTGCGATTGGCGATTCTGGCGGCTCTCGAAGCCGTCTATGAATGCTTTCCGCACATAACTCTGCCGCAGTATTTGATCACGCTCGAGGTCCGCAAGGCGGAGCGCGACGGCAACCCGCATACGCTGGCTTCGATCGTGAAGAAGCTCAAGATGCCGTTCTCGACGGCGTCACGCGTCGTATGGTCGCTGACCGAGGAAGGCGGCGACATCGGGATCATCAAGTACCTGAACCACCCGACGGACCGCCGGAAGAAGCTGCTCGTCATCAACGAGCGCAACGAGCCGAACGAGATCCCGCGCGCGATCACTCGCGCGATGCTCGACTACTACGGGGAAGCCGTTAAGCAGCTTCGGGGACTGTAGTCGCGGGCTTGCGCCGCCAGAGCGGCTGCAAGAGCCGCCGGTAGGCCAGCGCGAGGCCCGTCCAGACCATCACGATGCTCGTGAACGACACGAGCCCGGCGATCGTCTGCCCGACCAGCCCAAGCGCCTCGCCCGTGTGCAGGAAGCGGATCCACGACCGCGCTTTTTGCCCTGCCGTTTGGCTCGAGAACGGCGCATAGCTCGCGACCGCGCCTGTCGCTGCGTCGAGCGTCAGAGTATGTCGGCGCTGCGGCTGGCCGCCGTTACCCGCGTCGACGCCGAAGCGCACCACGGGCGCGTCGGGGCCCGCGGGTATGTTCAGCGTGAGCGTGCGCCATTCGCCGTGCGCGGCCGCGCGGGCGAACAGCGCGTCGTATCCCAGCCGGTCGATCGCAGTGCCGTCTTCGACGACGACCGCGGGCGCAGCCGGGTTGCGCTGCGGCTCGCCTGCGCGCGGCGGCTGGTCGCCAGCGGCGCGATAGACGAGATCGTTGGCCCACGGGTACGAGAAGACGACGGCCGTGGCGACGACGACGGCGAGCGGGATCGCGGACCAGATGCCGAACACGTGATGCCAGTTGAAGTCCCGCGCCTTCGACGTCGCGGCTTTGCCGTTGAACGCGAGGCGCGCTCTGAACGCAGCCCATTTCGAGACGCGAGGCAGCCAGAGATACATCCCGCTCAGAATCAGGAATAGGAACGCGAGGTTGCTCGCCCCGGTGATCGCGCGCGCCGCCGCGCGATTCTCGCCGCTCGCGTTGAACCAGCGATGCCAGCCCGTGACGGCGGCGAAGAAGCTTCGGAGGCCCGCGGCGCCCAAGTCGCGGACGGCGCCGGAGTAGGGGTCGACGAGCACCGAGCCGCTGCGACCGGCGGACAGCATGACGGGCCCGTCGGGCTCGTTGCGCAGTGTGATCGTCGTCGGCTCGAGCTCCGGCCGGTGCAGCTTCGCGGCGGCGACCAGCTCTTCGAATGGCAGCCGCTTCGCGTCGGGCGCCGGCGCCGGGTTCGACGTTCGATCCGCCCAGGCGAGGATCTGCCGCTCGTACGTCAGCAGCACTCCCGTGACGGACATCAGCAGCACGACGAGCCCGGCCGTGACGCCGCAGACGAGATGGATCCAGAAGATCGTCGAGCGAATCATGCAGGCGTTCTTCGAAAAGGGGCGGCCAGCCTACTCAAGGCTCATCGTTACTGCAAATCGTTCGCATTTGTATTGGGAGGTTCGTGGGCAACAAAAAGGGCCGAGCCGTTTGCCGGCCCGGCCCCCAGGTCCTACAAGCCGTAGTTAGCGGGGAGCGCTACCGGCCGGGCCGCAACGACGCTCGGTGTGCGTCGTCGTGCGCGTGCCTTCGCGGTCCTCCTGGAACTCGCCTTGCGCCTTTCGGCCGAGAAGGGCCCCGGCCGCCGCCCCGGCTGCGGTCGCGAGGTCACTGTCTCCGTCACCGATCTCCTTGCCGATCGCTCCGCCCACCACGGCGCCGATCGCCGTGCCGGCGACCCGGTGCTCGTCCTTCGGAGCGGCCACGTCCTGGACCTCCTCATCCCAGCATTCCTGGGCGGGAGCCGCGGCCGTGCGCGCCGCCGGCGCCGCCGCTTCGGGCTCGTCGGCGCCCCGTTCGCCGAGGTACTGATAGCCGAGCACTCCGCCGGCCGTCGCCACACCGATCCCAGCCACGAGACCCATCAACATCGACTTGTTCATGCGATTCCTCCTCCGATAACGGCGGCCACTGTGCGCTCGGCAAAAGACCTGGGTCCATGACCGAGGTCACGGCCGCCTTGACCCAGATTCTAGGGGTGCGGAGGGGGTTAGCGACTGTCCCCAGGCGGCGACAACGGCGGCAAGCCATGCGCGGCGCGGGCCCGGTCGCAACGTTCATTATGTAAACCGTCAACCCAGGAGGCTTGAAACTCCCGGCACGGCGACGGCCGCAGCGGGTGAATGACGCAGCGGACGTTCTCGCCGATGGTGCCGTGCAGCGCGACGCACCGCGGCGGCGTCTGCTCGGTGCCACGCATGACCGCGTGGTGCGGCGTCAGCTTCGTCGTCAGGTCGGGCGGGGTGAGCCCGCCGGCGGCGGGGTCTGCCTCACTCCAATAGAAGGACGCCCTGAAAAAGGCGCAGCAGGCGCCGCACGTGATGCACGGATTCCACATTGGCCGCGCACATTACACCTGTCGGGCGCTCTCGCGGTACAAGCAGAACGCGTTCGCGAGCCGCATTTGCTGAGGCGTGCGGCAGTCGGGCTCGAAGAGGCGCGGGCTGCCGACGAGGATGCAGAGAGCCTTCGCCCGCGACGTCGCGACATTCAGGCGGTTCGCGCTGTAGAGGAAGTCCATGCCGCGCGGCGCGTCCTCGGGAGCCGAGGTCGTCAGCGACACGATGACGACGGGCGCTTGTTGCCCCTGAAACTTGTCGACGGTGCCGATGCGCACGTCGGGCAAGCGCTCCGCGAGCGCCGTGACCTGCGCGTTGTACGGCGCGACGATCATGAGATCCGCGCGCGTCAGGGGCGATTCCTCGCCGTCGGCATTGCGATAGCGGACGCCGTCGGCCGTGAGCTCCGCGACGAGCGCCGCGATCGCGTCGACCTCCTCGGGCGCGCGCGACTGGTACGCGTCGTGCTCGACGGGCACGTAAACGAGCCCCGCTGGGCCAAGTCGTGCGCTAGCAGTTCCCGGCGGCCCGAGAACGGCTTGTCGCGCGCAGCCTGGCGCGGACGTCAGCCGGCCCTCGTAGAACGCCTCCGCCGTGAAAGCGCAGATCTCGGGGTGCAGACGGCGCGTTTGATGCAGGAACAAACCGCGGTCGCTCGCAATCGTCTTGCTGCCGCCGAGCAGGTGCTCGAGCGCGGACGCCGCGGCACCCGGCGGATGGCTCGCTTGCTGCGGCTGCTCGAGTTGCTGCGGATCGCCCAGCAGCACGAGGCTCTTGGCTCCGGCCGACACGGCGAGCACGTCGGCGAGCGACATCTGGCCGGCCTCGTCGATGAACAGCACGTCGACGCTGTCGCGAAAGCGCTCGTTGGCCCAGAGCCACGACGTGCCGCCAAGCAGGCGATACGTGTCCGTCTCGAACAACGCGGCGATCCGGTCGTTGTCGTCGAACGCGTGCAGCGTCTCCGGACTGTCGTCCTTCGGTTTGCCTTTGTGCAGGCACTGGAAGTCCGCGTAACCCTGCTGCCGCGCGTGCTCGCAGACCGCGCGCAGCACGTTGCGAATCGTCTCGTGGCCGACCGCCGTGACGCCGACCTTCTTTCCGGCTTTCACGAGCTCGAGAATCATGTGCGAGCCCGTGAAGGTCTTGCCGGTGCCGGGCGGGCCCTGGATCGGCAGCACGCCGGCGTCGAGCTCGAACGCGAGGCGAATGGCCTCCTGGACCTCGGCATCGACGTCCGAAGGCGGCGCCACCGCAGCTGCCCGCTGCCTCTCGCGTGCGCTGCGCGCGGCCGCGAAGGGAATGACGCGAGCATCGGCCGTCTCGGCGGCATGCTCCGGGGCGAGGCCGCGCGATCCCGGCACGAGCCGCGGTGGCCGCTTGAGCAGCAGATCGCGCGCGGCGCGGTGCGCGCCCGGCGCATCGACCCCATTGGCCGCGATCCACCGGCCGATTTCGAGCAAGACACCCGGCTTCGGCTTCGGCGACACCATGCGCCTGACGAACACGCGCTCGGGCCGTGTGTCCGCGAAGCGCCCCGAGTGCTCGATGTCGACGGTGCGCGCGGCCACGTCGAGCACTGCGATCTTGCCGAGCGGTTTGCCGGTGACCGGTGCGCAAACCTCGTCTCCGCGCCGCACGTCGTGCTCCTGCGGCGGAAAGACGTAGCGATGCACGGGCTTGCGCGGTGTGCCGCCGACGGTTGCTTGGAACTCCAGCCCCGCGAGCGCCGAGCGTTCGTCCGCATAGTCCTCGAGCGGCAGGTCGAGCAAGCGGAAGTACTCCCACCAGGCTGCCTTCTCCTCGCGGCGGTGCCATTCGAGCAATTGCGCCATGAGCCAACGCGCATGCTGGTCTTCGTTGCGCTCGGCGGCGTCGATCGGAACGTCGCGCAGGAGTGCTTCCATGACGCGCTGCGTCTCCTCCGCGGTCTCGGCGACCTGCTCGCTGGCCTCTCCGTCCTGAAGCTCCGGTCGCGGCAGCTCGGCGCCGTTCGCGCGCTCGGCCTCGGCGCGCAGCCCTTCGAGCCAATCGCGCAACCGTGCCGCCGACACGCAGTCGTCGCGGTTGTAGCGCTCGACGATCGCGATGTGCTCGGCGAACCTGCCCTCGGCCGATCGCGAGTCGAAACCGAGCTCGAGCTGGGATTTGTCGGCTACGGGCGCGGGAGCGCCGCCGGTGTGCAGACCCAAGTCCTCGCGCATCTCGATTGCCCACTCGAGCGCGCGGCGGCTCGCCGTCGCGGCTCGCAAGTCTTGCTCGCGCGCGAGGCCGTAGAATTGCTCGAGCTCCTTGATCGAATAGCTTTCGACGCTCGCACGCAGCGAATGGCGGACGACCGTGTGCAGATCGACGAACAGCTCGGCGCGCAGGATCGTGTCGAGCTCCGTCTCGCGCGTCGCGTAGCGCCCCGACAGGCGCTTGAATGCCGTCGGTTCGTAGGCGCCGAAGTGATAGACGTGCATGGCGCGGTCCGCCTCGAACGCGGCGAGAATGCGGTCGACGACTCGTTCGAACGCACGCTTCTCCTCGGCTGGGCTCGTCGCCCAAATCGGCGTGTACGCGCCGCGGGCGTCGCTGACGCCGAACAGATACTCGCGCCCGCCCTCGAGCGCCAGGCGGTCGCCTTCGAGGTCGAGAAATAGATCGCCCCGCGCGGGCTCGGGCAGCCACAGGAAACCGTGCTCCGGGTTCAGCGGCAGCACCTCGTGCTGGCGCTGCTGCGCGCGCCGCGCCTTGAGCTGGATGGCCGCTTGATCGCGAACGCGCTCGAGCGCTTCGCGCGAGCCGCGCGTCGGCTTCTCGACTTTTCGCAAGTCGCCGAGCTGCTCGAGCGTGTCGACGTCGAAGCGCGTGCGCAGCTCCTTGATCTGCAGCCGGCTGATTCCTGCGACGAAGCACAGGTGATCGTCGGAACGGCGGCGCGCATTGCATTGAACCCACCAGTCGCAGACGTCGCAATGCTGCGCGGGCTCGGGGTAGGTGACGGCGTCGCGCTCGGCGAGGGCCGTCTCGAGGCGCCGTTTCACGAGCCGGTAGTACGCGGCGTAGTCGGGGAGCCGGTAACTCTCCGGAACGAAGTGGTGGTGCGGGGCGACGACGTGAGCTTCTTCCGGCAGCGCGCCCTGCAGCCGCTCGAGCAGGCTCGAGTAGACGCAAAGCTGCAGGACCGTGCCGGCGCGCGTTTCCGTCGCGAGCTTCGCGTCGACGACCTCGTACGACCAAGGGCCGAGGTCGCTCTGTCGCGCGACCTTGCGCAGGAAGTCCGCGCGGCCGTGCCAGCGCTCGTCGGCGAGCGGCGCCTGATAGATGATGTCGGCGCCGTCGCGCATCGCCGCGAGCGTTGTGTCGACGCTGTCGGCGCCGGGCGCAGCGCGAATCTCGACGACGCGGAGCTTCTGCGCGCGCAGGTGGCGCAGGTACGCGGCCTCGTGCTCGCGGCCGCGCTCGGCCAAGAGATCGGCGATCGGGTCGTTGCGCCGCGGTCGGCGCGCGCGCCCTTCAGCTACGGCGAGGTCGAGCTGGCTCAAGTGAGCGCAGCCCAAATGATTCGCGAGATCGGTCGCTGAGAGTCGCAACAGTTCGGCAACGAGACGCATCGCGCGATGATAGTGGCCGACTGCCGAGGGGGATACCGCTGCGCGGGCGAACGTCGCGAGCCGCGAGCGCGCGCGTAAAGACCCGAGTGTCGAAAGCCGTACACTAGCAGACCCGAACATCGGACCGGACTTCGCCCTATGATTGGGCCGACCGTCGCGCCTGCTACGCCGGAGTCAAAGAGTAGTAGTCGGAGTCCCGCCGCCTATCGTCCCGACATCGACGGTCTGCGCGCCCTTGCCATCATTCCCGTGTTGCTGTTCCACGGCGGATTCTCCGCATTCCGCGGCGGCTTCGTGGGTGTCGACGTTTTCTTCGTTGTATCCGGCTTCCTGATCACCTCCCTAGTGCAGCGGGAGATCGAGGCGGGAACGTTCAGCTATGTTGCCTTCTGGGAGCGCCGAGCTAGGCGGTTGTTGCCGCCCATGTTTCTCGTCATCTTCGTTAGCTGCGGAATCGCCTTCGCCTATTTCTTGCCCGAGGATCTAGAAGACTTCGGTGAATCGGTCTTCGCAACGTCGACCTTCCTATCGAACGTCTATTTCTGGCTCGTGGCGGGTTATTTCTCGACGCCGGACGCTCCTGTGCCGCTCGTCCACACCTGGTCTTTGGCAATCGAAGAGCAATTCTATTTTTTCTTCCCCGCGGTACTGATGCTGCTGGCCGCGGTAGCACTGACACGCCGACTATCGGTGATCGCGCTGATCTGTGGTTTGTCGTTCACGGCGAGCCTGTTGATGGTCGAGTACGTGCCCGACGGAGCCTATTACCTGTTGCCGTCGCGCATCTGGGAGTTGATGCTCGGCGCGTTGCTCGCTCTGCTCCCCGCCGGTTCGCGCCCGTTGGGCGGGCTCGCGGACGCGCTCTTGGCCTTCGGTCTTCTGGTGATCGCCGGCGCCGTGGTGTGGTACGACGCGTCGACGCCTTTCCCCGGCGTTGCCGCGTTGGCGCCGTGTCTCGGAACCGCACTGCTCATCTGGGTAGGCGACCGACCAGGCAGCGTTTTGAAGCACCTGTTCACCAACCGAGTCTCGGTCCACGTCGGACGTCGCTCGTACGCGCTCTACCTCTGGCACTGGCCGTTGCTCGTATTCTGGGCAACCTGGTCCAACAAACCGCTTTCGGCCGTCTCGACCTATGAAGTGGCGGCGGTTCTCTTATTGTCCTTCGTGCTCGCATCTCTATCGCTGCGTTTCATGGAGGACCCGATCCGCCGACGAAAGGTGCTCAGCAGCCGTACTTCGATTTTTACCTTCTGTCTCGTATGTCTCTCGATCCCGGCGGCATTTGGTCTCGCCGCCTACCTCAACGGCGGATTCAGCGGCCGAGTACCTCGAGATGTTCTATTGATCGCCAACGCGAACGACTTCACCGAGGAACAAGCGGCCTGCGGAGCAGGCGCGACCTGCAGAATCGGCGTGCGCGAGAACGTCGAGCCAACGTTCCTCGTTTGGGGCGACAGTCACGCAACCGCGCTATTGGAGGTCATCGATGAGACCGCCCGGGAGCACGGCCTCGGCGGACTGACGGCGGCCCAAGGTGGGTGCCCGCCGGTGTTCGACGTGACGTTGCCCCGGAATAATCGGGCATGCACGGAACGAAACAACGCCGTCCGCGACTTGCTTGACCGGTCGGAGCTCGAAGCGGTCATTCTGGTCGGCCTGTGGAGTGCGTACCTCGATGATCCGCCGATCACCTCCGGGGGCGGGGCTCCCGATGACCCGCCGTCAGCCGGGGAGGTCTTCGCCCGACAGCTCCGCTTGACGGCTGCGCACCTCGCCGAGCGCGGAGCGCGCGTTTACTTGATCGATGAACCGCCTTATCCCGTCGCGTTTCGGCCCGCCCGTCTAGCCTTCGCCATGTGGCACAGGAACGATTCGCCGCAAGTGAGCCGCATCGAAGACACGGTCGGCTTGTCGGTTCAAGACTACCGAGAGAGAACCCGCCGCTCGCGGGCGTTGTTCGAAGAGCTGATTGCAGATGTCCCCATTCACGTCGTCTCGCAGGAACCATTTCTCTGCGTCGACGCTTTCTGCCCGGCTGTCTACGAAGGCCGATCGATATTCAGAGACGGCAACCACCTCAATAATCATGGCGCGATGAAACTGGCCGGCGCTCTGCGGCCGATCTTCCGGGACATCGCAGGTTCCAAAGAATAGCGCCGCCGTCGCGCGGAGTTTTCGCATGGGATACTCGTGGCGTAAACGAAAAGGGGAAGGCCATGTCCGACGCTTTGCGCGCGTTGCAGCAGCGGGTTGCCGCCTTCGCGGCCGAGCGCGACTGGGAGCCATTTCACTCGCCGAAGAATCTCGCGATGGCTTTGTCGGTCGAGGCGGCCGAGCTCGTCGAGGAGTTTCAGTGGCTGACCGAGGAGCAGAGCCGCGCCCTTGACGCCGAGCGCCGCGAGCGCGTGCGGCTCGAGCTCGCCGACGTGTTCATCTACCTGCTGCGCATCGCCGACAAGCTCGGCGTCGATCTCGTGGCTGCCGCCAACGACAAGATCGTGCTCAACGAAAAGAAGTATCCGGCCGAGCGAGTGCGCGGTGACGCGCGCAAATACACGGAGTACGACTGAGCGCTACTGGGGCTTGAGACGTTGCTCGAGCTCGCCGCGCTCGAGCAGCTCGTTCAAGAACGGCCGCGCGTCGCACGGCTCGCTCTCGATCAAACCGACCGCCGCGTCGCCGCGCTGCGAGCCGCGCGTGCGCACGAGCGGCTGCGTGTAAGCCTTGTCCGTCACGGTCATGATGCGTTCCATCGTCAGACCGTCGGCCGCGGGCGTCCAACGCTCGACGATGCGCGTGCCGTCGCCGCCCGTCATCGGATAGCCCGAGCCGTCGAGCCAGCCGGGCAGGAGCATCGTGGTCTCGATGACGAGCGAGCGTCCTTCCCACTTGCCCGTCGAGAAGCCCATCGACGTCAACGGTTGCTCGGCCGGTGGCTTGCGGCCGTCCATCCAGACGCGCCGCGGCGTGTTGTCCTGCATGAACACCATCAAGTAGTGCGAGCCCGCGTCGACGATCTGCATCGGATAGGGCGAGCCGAAGATGCGCGGCAGCCCCGCAGGCAAGCAGCGCAGCACGTGGTCGTCGCCGTACTTGCGGCCTTTGTAGATCGCAGCGGTCTCTGCCGTCATCGGCATGGGCTTCGGCTGGAAGTCGTCGACGGTGACCTGGAACTTGTAGCGGTTGTCCCAGTAGCCCGAGATGTCGACGTCGTAACCTTTCGCGTGGACGGTGTAGTCGACGTTCGGATCGGCGGTGACTTGCGTCACCGTGCCCGCGTTCGCGCAGCGTCCGAGCTGGCGGCCCTTCTCCGGGCCGCTGCCGAGGTTGATGCAGGTCGCGTAGAGCTTCTTCGTGCCGTCGCGGCCCAGGTTGCCGGTCGCCGTGACCTGATAGCCGACCTGGATCGTCTGCTCGGTCCAGTTCTCGCGCCGATACGTCGGCAAGTTACCGGGCGGCAGCAGCGCCCATGACTGCGTCGAGCCGTCCGGCATCTTCATCGTCACGTCGTAGCGAATGTGCGGGTTCTGCCACCAGACGCGCGTGACCTCACCTTTGACCTCGCCTTCGAGGGCGGCGTCGAACTCCGTGGCGAACGCGTGGTGCGCTCGTGCTTGGGGGACGAAGGCCGCGGCCGAGACGAAGGCGGCGCAGACGAGCAGCGAGCTTAATTGGCGCATGGCGAAACCTCTGCGACTTCGAGCCCCCGGGACTTCGACCACAATTAGTCTAGCCCCTAGCGGCCGAAGAACTCCACGAGCCGCACGAGCGCGAGCGTGTCGCGCCGGCAGTAGTCGAGCAGCGCGCGGCGCAGTGCGGCGCGCCGCGCCGCCGGCGTCTTCACGTCGATCGCCTCGAGGTAGGCCGCTTGCGCGGCCAGCCCGTCCCGTACGGCGCCGAGCGTCTCGTAGCCGAGGTCGGGCGCCACGGTCGGTAGCACGGCTTTGATCGACCACGAGCCGTGCATCGCCGGATGGTAGTAGTGGCGGCGCGTGATCGGGTGGAGGTCGACGATGCGCTCGGCGAGTGCTTCGAGACCCGCGGCGAGATCGGCGTAGCGTGCCGCGAGCTCGTGCAGCACGCGCCGCTCGTATGGCGTGTAGACGAGTATCGGGCCCCTCGTGCCGAGCGCCTCCAGCAGGCTCTCGGCGAGCGCGCGCATCGGTGGTCCGCCGTCGAGCTCGAGAAACTCGGCGTGCTCGATCGCTCCGCGGCCCTTCTCGATGTGGCACGACCATTGAAACGGCAGTGCCTCGAAGGGCCGTGTGCCGGCGAAGATCGGCACGGCCGGCCCGATCGTCTCGAAGTCCAGGTAGTAACGCGGGAACGACAGCGTGCTCACGAGCGCGCGCAGCTCGGCGCCGACGTACGGCGCTTCGAGGCGCGATTGCTGCCAGATGCGCCGCTGCACGTCGTTCGCAAGCTCGGCTTCGGGAACGTCGCGGACGTCGGCGAAGCCCGAGTGCATCAGCTCGTAGAGCTTTTCCTTGCGGCCGCCCAAATCGAGCACCGGATATTTTCCGGCCGGCGGCGCGCAGTGCGCGTAGAAGTCGCATTCGTGCGGCGCGCCGCAGTGCGGGCCGACCGGGACTGCGGGCTCGTCGGGCGCGGCCAGCGTGCGCCGCGCTGCGGCGACGAGCTCGCCGACGCTTAGCGTGCGCTCGCGCACGTCCTCCGTCACGTCGGTCTCGACGAGCAGCCCTTCGTAGCGTCCGTCGCCCGCGTAAACGAAATCGGTGTTCAAGGTTGCGACGGCGATTTGCCGAACGTCGAGGCCGTTGCGCGCGAGCGCCCACGCCTGGATCGCGCAGTCGTCGATGTGGTGGTCTTTGACGCGCGCCGACGATTTGACCTCGACGATCTTCGGCCGGGGCTCGCTGCGGTCGAGCACGTCGACGCGCACGGCGACGCCATCGTGGTCGAACGTGGCCTCGAAGATCGGCTCGGTGCCGCCGCGCTCGACGAGCGCGCGCGTCGCGTCGATCGCCGCGCGCAGGCCGCGCTCGAAGCTGACGACGTGACCTGCGCCGCGACCGTACAACTGCCGCGCAATCTCGCCGACGACATTGCCCGTTGCGAGCAGCGTCGTCTTCTCGGCCGACGACTCGGGCATGAGCTCGGGGCTATAGGTCTCGAGCCAGAGCTTGCGCCGGCACTGGGTCAGAGACAGCAGCTTGGTTTTCGAAAGGGCGATCGGCGCGCGCATAGGCGGCGCAGCATGCCCGCCGCGGCGATATGGCACAACAGTCCAACGCGGCGCACGGAATGACGCTGCTAAGATCGCGGCCCATGCGAACGCTCATCGAAGCCGCGCGCGCCGCCGTAGCCGTCGGCGGCTTGCTATGGCACGCGGGCGTGCTCGGTCAGGACGCCGCGGACCTGATCCGCACGCATGTCGAGGAGCTGCGTGTCGGCGGTCGGCTCGAGGTGCTCGGCCAGCCGATCGCGTCGCGCGAGGTCCTGCCGCGCGTCTACGAGAACCGCGAGTTCGAGCCGACGTGGAGCACGCTGCGCCAGATCGACGGGTTGCTCGAGATCATCGACGAGAGCTACCTCGAAGGGCTCGATCCCAACGACTACCATGCGGCCGCGCTGCGGCAGGTGCGCGGAACCCTGACGGATCTCGCTGCGCTACCCCCGAGCGAGCGCGCCGACCTCGACATCTTGCTGACCGACAGCATCATCCGGCTCGGCTACCACCTGCGGTTCGGCAAGGTCGATCCCAACGCGCTCGATCCGAACTGGGCTCCGACTCTGGAGCTGTTCCGCGAAGATCCTGCCGTCACGATTCAAAAGGCCATCGACTCGCCGTCGCTGCGCGAGTTCGCGACGCGGGTGATTCCGCGCGCGTTCCTTTACGATCGGTTCAAAGCCGCCCTCGCGGAATATCGTGCGCTCGAGGCGAAGGGCGGTTGGCCCCTCGTGCCCGCGGGCGCCACGCTGAAGCCGGGCGAAACGGATGAGCGCGTACCTGTGCTTGCGGCGCGGCTCGCGGTCACGGCCGATCTGCCCGCGACGGCCGAGGTGAACGGAGCTCTGTACGACGAGACGGTCGCGCTAGGGGTGCGCCGGTTTCAGGCGCGGCACGGGCTCGCGCCCGACGGCGCCGTCGGTCCGGCGACGCTCGCGGCGTTGAACGTGCCCGTCGCCGCGCGAATCGAGCAGCTGCGCGCGAATCTCGAGCGAGCGCGGTGGGTATTCTACGAGCCCGAGAGCGAGTTCTTGGTCGTGAACATCGCCGGATTCACCTTGTATCACCTGCGCCGCGGCGAGGTCGTGTGGCGAACGCGCGTGCAGGTCGGCCGTCCGTATCGGCAAACGCCGATCTTTCGAGCCGA
>Ga0207708_10002706_pt1 | contig 13024 bp, 11 predicted proteins | sample KBSK5101metaG_FD_184340 | JGI IMG/M metagenome (GOLD analysis project Ga0207708, IMG submission 184340) | Corn, switchgrass and miscanthus rhizosphere microbial communities from Kellogg Biological Station, Michigan, USA - KBS K5-10-1 metaG... | ecosystem: Host-associated > Plants > Roots >...
CCGAGCTCCGGGTAGCCGGCCTCGATCGCCGTGGGCACATTCGGCAACGCTTCGTTGCGCTTGCCGTCCATCACCCCCAATGCGCGCAATTTGCCGGCTTTGATGTGAGGCACCGTCGCGGTCGGATTCGCGAACATGATGGTGACGTGGCCGGCGAGCAGATCGATAGTGGCCGGACCACCGCCCTTGTATGGAATATGCAGCATGTCGGTTTTCGTCGTCAGCCTGTAGAGCTCGCCTGCCATTTGCGGCCCCGAGGACGACGACGCATAAGTCAGCTTGCCCGGATTTTGTTTCGCCAGCGCCGTGAGTTCCCGCATCGTTTTCGCCGGCAGCGACGGATGGACCACGAGAATGAACGCCATCTCGGTCGCCGACGTTATCGCGGCGAAATCGCGCAGCGTGTCGTAGCCGGGATTGCTGTAGAGATGCGGATTGATGGTCAGCGCACCCTGGTGCGCCAGAGTAAGCACGTAGCCGTCGGGCGCGGCCTTGGCGCCCATTGCCGTGCCGATATTGCCTTGCGCGCCGCCGCGATTGTCGATGATGACTTGCTGGCCCCACTGCTCGGCGAGTTTGGCGCCGAGCACGCGTCCGAGCGTGTCGGTGCCGCCGCCCGGCGGGAAAGGCACGATCAGGCGCACCGCTTTATCGGGATAGTCCGCTGCGACGGCAAGCCCGGCAGCGAAAGCGAGCGACAGGACGAGCGTAACCAGCACGCGTTGCATGATGCTTCCTCTCAAAGTATGCATCACGAATCCGGCTTCGCGCCGGACAGCTTGACCATCTGCGCGTACTTGTCGATCTCGCGCGCGACGAATGCCGCGAACTCGGCCGGGGTGCTGGCGACCGGCTCGGCGCCCTCGCTTTGCATGAAGGCTTTGGACTCCGCATGCTGCAGGCCTTTCACGACCTCGGCATGGATGCGGTTGACGATCGCCGGCGGCGTGCCCGTCGGCGCGAACAGCGCGAACCAGTTGTCGATATCGAAGCCGGCGTAAATGGCGTCCAGCGTCGGCACGTCGGGCAACGCAGTAGAGCGACGTTTGGTCGTCACCGCGAGCGCACGCAGGCGGCCGGACCGCAGGTGCGGCTGTACGCTGATGACCGCGGGGAAACCGATCTCGACTTCGCCGGAAAGCAGCGAGGTCATCAACGCGCCCGCGCCTTTATACGGAATGTGCGTCAGCGTCGTTCCCGCCATCTGGTTGAACATCACCAGCGCGAGATGGCTCGTGGTACCCGTGCCGTTCGAGCCGAAATTGAGCCCGCTGCGCGTTTTTTTGGCGAGTGCGACGAATTCTTTCACGCTGCGAGCGGGCACCGATGGATGCACAGTGACCACGAGCGGCGCCGACGCCACCTGGGTGATCGGGATGAAATCACGGCGCAGGTCGTACGGGAGTTTCGAATAAAGCGTCACGTTGACCGCCAGCGATGCGGTCGACATCAGGAGCGTATAGCCATCGGGCGCGCTTTTGGCGACGATATCCGCGCCCAGGTTGCCCCCCGCACCCGGGCGGTTGTCCACCGTCGCGGTCTGGCCGAACGCTTCATAGAAGCGCTTGCTCAGGAGCCGCGCGAGCAGGTCGGTGCCACCGCCGGGCGAGAACGGCAATACGATGCGGATCGGGCGCGCCGGATAATCCTGGGCCTGCACCGGCACCACCAATGCGGCGAGCGCGGCAACGGCAGCGAGTCCCACTGCAGGATTCGACGATTTCATGATGATGGCTCCTCGGATGCGACACTGACGCGGCGCAGGCTTGTGTCGTTTGCCCACGTCCGGCGCAGTGAAGCTTCCACCAGCAACGCAGTGGCGTCAAGCGCGGTCTTTACAATCCGCGCGGCGCGCCGTATGTTCTCGGCTGGTTTGCGCACGCGTTTTTCGCGTGCGTGCAAAGCGAAATCCAACAAAGATACGGGACGTGTAAATGACAACCAGCAACAAAACGGAAATGCTCGCAAAACTGCCGGTGCGGGCGGACGAAGACCCTTTTGTGGTCGCGATCGGCGGCTTCTATCGCCGCTGGTTCAATCTCGTCGACGATCTGCAGCCGATGCTCGATACCGTCGCGACGCTGAAAGGCACCGAAGATGAAGACTGGGTGCCCGCGTGGAGCGCGGTCGCTGCGCGTTACGAGAAAGATGCGGAAAGCGCGTTGAAGCGCGGCGACAGGGACACCGCGCGCAATGGCTTCATACAGGCCAAAACCTATTACAGCCTCGCGCGCTTTCCGGCGCCGTACCACTCGGGCTCGCCGATCTGCCCGCCGACGATGAGCAAAATCAAGGCAGAGTCGTACAAAAACTACCTGGATTGTTTCCGCCGCGCGACCGAATTGCGGGAAGGCTCGCACGAGGTCGTGCGCGTCGCACGCGATGGCAAGGAAGCGGTCGGTTTTCTGCGCGTGCCGAAAGGCGCGTCAGCCTCGAACAAGGTGCCTGCCATACTCGTGATGTGCGGCGGCGACATGTACAAAGAGGACCGCGAGAAATACGCCGATGGCGCGATGAAAGAAGGCATGGCCGCGCTCGTGGTCGATGCGCCGGGCACGGGGCAAACGTCGTTCGCGCATGCACCCGAGTCGGTTGTCGCGTGGCAATCCGCGCTCGACGAGCTGCAAAAACGGCCCGAGATCGACGGTAATCGTCTCGGCGCATTCGGCGTGAGCCGCGGCGGCCTGTGGGTCATGCGCCTGGCCGCGGTGGACGACCGCATCATGGGACTCATTTCGTGCGCGCCCGGCGGCGTCGGCTACTGGGGCACGCCGGAGGAGCGCGCGGAATGGCGCAAAGCCGCCGAAGCGCGCGCGCGCACCAACTGGTTTGGCCCGCGCGGCACCAAGCCCTCTAAGTACACGATCAGCGAAGAAGAGCAGCGCAAGGAATTCCTGCGCTGGTCGCTGAAAGACAACGGACTGCTCGACAAGCTGACGATGCCGATGTACATGGTCAACGGCAAGATTGATCACTTAACGCCGATCGGCAACTTGTATCTCGCGCTCGAAAGCGGCCCGCCCACCGGACGCGTCGCGCGCGTGTACCCGGACGACGGGCATATCGCGGCGAAGAACGAGCGCGAATGGGGCCCTGCCGCGTGGAAATGGCTGCGCGAGCAGTTGACGAAATAAGCCGACAGTCAAAAGAAAAGGGCAAACCGTTTTCGGTTTGCCCTTTTTTATTTCGTCATTCCCGCAGAGGCGGGAATCCAGGCGGTTTATTTTTTGATCGCCTCCTGGACTCCCGCCTGCGCGGGAGTGACGTTCTTTTCTTACACGAACTTCGCGTTCTTCAGCGGCAGGCTGCGCACCGGCTTGCCCGTCGCCGCATAGATCGCATTCAACACCGAAGGCGTGACCACGCAGATTGTCGGCTCGCCGACACCACCCCAGAAATCGTAGGTCGGCACGATCACCGTTTCGACTTTGGGCATTTCCGCAAGCCGCATAATCTTGTAGGTGTGGAAATTGTCTTCGACGATGCGGCCCTTGTCGACGTTCAATTCGCCGTAGAGCGCGGCCGTCAGGCCGTATGCAACTGAGCCTTCGACCTGCGCGGCAATCTGGTCGGGATTGACCGCGTGTCCACAGTTGAGCGCGAGCACCAGGCGATGCACTTTCAGCTTGCCGTCGGCACCGACGGAAACTTCGGCGGTTGCCGCCGAGTAGCTGCCGTAGCCCATGAACTGCGCAATGCCTCTATGCACGCCCGCCGGCAGCGGTTTGCCCCAATCGCCCTTTTCCGCCGCGGCATTCAGCACGGCGAGGTGCTTCGGAAACTTGCTCATCATCGCGCGGCGGAATTCCAGGGAATCCTTGCCGGCGGCGCGTGCGAGCTCCTCGACGAAGCACTCCATGTAGACGCCGTTCTGGTTCGTATTCACGCCGCGCCACGGGCCAACCGGCACGTGGGTGTTGCGCATCGAGTACTCGATCAGCAGGTTCGGGAATTCGTAACCGAGCTGCGCATCGCCGGGTTCCTTCGCATAGCCCTGCAGCTGCCGCGCATCGGCGCCGTTCTTGATCGACGCCGGATTCACTTGCGCGTTGATCGACTGGCCGGATACGCGCAGGTGCATGCCGACGACGTTGCCGCTTTCATCGAGGCCGGCGGACAGCTTGCACATCGAGATCGGCCGGTAGAAGTCGTGCGTCATGTCTTCTTCGCGGCTCCAGATCAGCTTCACCGGGACGCCGGGGAATTGCTTCGCAATCGCGGTTGCCTGGCGCGTGTAGTCCTGGTTGCCGCCGCGCCGGCCGAAGCCGCCGCCGAGCACATGCTTGTACACTTCGCATTTATCGAGCGGCAGCCCCGCTTCTTCCGATAGCGCGGCGAGCGTCGCCTCGGCGTTTTGCGTCGAGGCCCAGGCCTCGACCCGGTCGCCGGAGAACTTGACCGTGCAGTTCATCGGCTCCATCGTGGCGTGGGCGAGGAACGGCGTGCTGTACGTTGCCTCGACCTTCTTCGCTGCGGCGGCAATCGCCTTCGGTGCATCTCCTTCGGTGCGGAACGCGTAGGCAGTCGGTGCGTTGATGCCGTCCATCATCTGCTCGGCGATGGTAGCTGTCGACCGCGTGCCGTTTTCCGCCTCGTCCCACACGATGGGCAACGCGTCGAGCGCTTTCTTCGCATGCCACCAAGTGTCGGCGACCACCGCGACTGCATAATCGTTGACCTTCAGCGCACGCTTCACGCCAGGCATGGACGCGATCTTCGCTTCGTCGAAACTCACGAGCTTGCTGCGAAACACGGGGCACTGCTTGATTGCCGCATTCAGCATCCCGGGCAATTGCAAATCGATCGCGTAGACGAGATCGCCATTCAATTTCTCGGCCGTGTCGAGGCGCTTCATCGGCTTGCCGGCGATTTTCCAGTCGCGCGGGTCTTTGAGCTTGATGCTCTTCTGATCCGGCGGCGTGAGCTTGGCCGCGGCGGCCGCGACCTTGCCGTACGTGGTCTTGCGCTTGGAAGCAGCATGCGTGATCACGCCGTCGGCAACCGTCAATTCCCCAACCGGCACCTGCCATTGGTCGGCCGCCGCCTGCATGAGCATGATGCGCGCCGCCGCCGCGCCGCGCCGCACATAGTCTTCCGAGGTGCGGATGCCGCGGCTGCCGCCGGTACCCATCTCGCCCCACACGCGTTTGCGCGAAAGGTTCTGGCCCGCCGTAATGAAATCCGTCGTGACGTTGCTCCAGCCGCACTCGAGTTCCTCGGCGACGAGCTGCGCGAGACCCGTTTCCGTGCCTTGGCCCATTTCCGAGCGTGCGATGCGGATCTTGCAGGTATTGTCGGGATTGACGACGACCCACGCGTTCACTTCCGTGCCCGGCACTGCGGTGCGCTTGGTGGCGGCCGTCGCGAACGGCAGATTAAAGCCGAGCGCGAGACCCGAGCCCGCCATCGCGGTGCTCACGATGAACTGGCGGCGCGAGAGGTTGGTTGCTTTGTCTTTGATGATTTTTGTCATGATCGTTCTCCTCACGCCTGCGCTTTGTTTTTACGATTGGCGGGGGCGCCGGATGCAAGCTTTTTCGCCGCCAGGTGAACGCCGGCGCGCACGCGCTGATAAGTGCCGCAGCGGCAGATATTGGTCATCGCTTCGTCGATGTCCTTGTCGCTGGGGTTCGGATTTTTCTTGAGCAGCGCCGCCGCTGCCATGATCTGGCCGGACTGGCAGTAGCCGCATTGGGGCACGTCGAGTTCCAGCCACGCCTGCTGCACGGGATGCGAGCTCTTCGCGGACAGGCCTTCTATTGTGACGATCTTGTCGGTCGCTTTGACCGAATCGAGGGGAACGGAGCACGAGCGCCGCAGTTCGCCGTTAATGTGCACCGAGCAGGAGCCGCACTGGGCGACGCCGCAACCGTATTTAGTGCCGGTCAGGCCGACTTGTTCGCGCAGCACCCACAAGAGCGGCGTGTCGCCCTCGACCTTCACGTCTTTCACTTTGCCATTGATATTGAGCTTAGCCATTGCGATCCCCCTACGACATGCCTTGACGGCGAATTGACCTGCGAAATGTTCGCGGATTGCGGGCGGGCCGTATGCTCGACACGCACGGGCCTGCTCCAGCGGATTTCTAGCTTAGCGCATTTAGCGGGTCCCGTGCTATTTGGAGGGTATTACCGGCAACAATAGCGCCGCCGGCCACTTCGCCCCGAAATGGAGCGTCACCTGCGTATCGAAAATAGCGGGTGGGCGGTCGGTCGGGTCGTCGTGCTCGAACGGCCCGCAGCCGCGCATCGGGTTTTTCATGTTCGAAAGCGTGGCCGCCTCACCGGCATACACGTAATCCTTGCCGCGGACGGTCAACACGACGCGGTAGCCCTTGGGCACGACGATGCACGTCGGCCAGATTTCGACGTCGAGCTCGTACACCTCGCCGGGTTTCAGCGGCTGGTCCTCGTCATGCGTGTGATACGGCCGGTATGGCAGCGACAGTTTCGGGTCGAGCTTGCGATGCGACGCGCGCAACCAGCCCTGCGCGACCGGCGTATGCGGATCGAGCGCGCCCTGGAAGACGACCTCTTTGCCCTGCGGATCGTAGACGCCGAGTACTGCGAAGATGTCCGCGTTGGTCGTCGCCGAAGAAACGAAAAGTTTCAGCGCCGACGGGCCGGTGATCTCGGTGTCCTGTTCCATCGGCGGCGTCGAGAACGAGACACCATCGCCCATCGTCTCGTAAGCGATCGTTTGGTCGACATTCACCGGCGTCGGCGACAAGCGCTTATTTTTCGGGTCGAGATAGAAGTGCGTCCACTGCGTGCGCGCGAGCGGCCATTCATTTTCGGCGCGCTCGACGAATTTCTCGCCGGGGTGGCGCACCTGCAAGAGCACTTTTGGCTGCTTGTCCCACCCGTTATTTTCGCCCTTCAGGAAAAAATCGAAGAAGCGCTTCTGCAGCGTGACGCCGTAATCGGTATAGAACGGCGCCCAGTGCGACCCGCCGTGCGCTTCGAGCCACTTGTCTTTCGATGCGGCGCGCATGAACCCTTCGAAGTTGCCGCGCGGATGCAGCCCCTGCCCGCCCCAGTTCGCGGCGGAAAGCAGCGGCACGCTGACTTTCGACAGGTCGGCGGTGCGCTGGTCGTAATAGCCGGCCGTCAGCGGATACTCGAGCACGCCCGCCCACATGTCAGCGCGGTTCTTCGCAAGTTCTTCCTCGCTGACCGTCTCCGGGCCGCACACGAGTTCACCGGTCACGCGGCTTTTCGGCCCGCGCTCGCCGCGTCCGTGCTGGACTGTTTTTACCTGCATCTCCTGCCAGTTTTTGCGGAACACACAGGCGATGCCGCCGTGGCGCACCGAGTCGCGGTAATAGTCGACCCACCCTTCCCACACGCAAATCGCAGCCAGGTGCGGTGGATTGAGCGCGGCGGCGCGCCACTGGCTCGACGCGTAATACGAAATACCGTTCAAGCCAACCTTACCGCTGCACCACGACTGCGTGCCGGTCCACTCGATGCAATCGTGAAAATCCTTGTTCTCGCGTGCGCCGTTGTGGTCGAGAAAGCCGGGCGAGCGGCCCGCGCCGCGCGAATCGACGCGCACGCAGACATAGCCATCGGGCACCCACTTCTCAGGGTCGACGACTTCCCAGTTCTGGTATTTGTTGGTCGAGCCGGCAACCGCGTCGGGATTTTCGCGGCACATGATGTCCCACGCGGTCTTGTAGCCTTCCTGGAAGGCGAGCCCCTTGCCGTACGGGCCGTAACTCACGAGGGCGGGATACTTGCCCGGCGCGACCGGCCTGAACACGTCCGCGCGCAGCACGATGCCGTCATCCATTCTGATCGGCACGTCCCAGTCGATGCGCATGTCGTCGCGGATCTCGCTTTTGTATTCGCTCATTGCAGTGTTCCTTGTGCTTGCTGAAGATATTTTGAATACCGCCGCCGGGTCAATCGCCCTTGATGCCCTTCTCCCGGATCACGCGCGCCCAGATGTCCGACTCGGCGCGCATGTCGCCGGCGAATTTTTCCGGCACGCTCGCAACGACTTCCGAGCCGCCTTTCAACACGCGCTCGCGCACGTCCGGCAGATTCATGATGCGCACGATTTCGGCACTGAGTTTGGCCGTGATCGCGGCCGGCATTGCGGGCGGCCCGAGCACGCCCAGCCAGATGTATGCCTCGACCGGCAGCCCGAGTTCCATGAGCGTCGGCACGTCGGGCACCGCCGGCGAACGCTGCGCGCCGGTAACCGCGAGCCCGCGCAGTTTGCCTGCGACCACCAGCGGATGAGAGTTGCCGACGCTGTCACACATGACCTGCGCTTCGCCGGCGACGAGCGCGGTCTGCGCCGGCGCCGCTCCTTTGTATGGAACGTGCACGATCTGAGTACCGGCCGCTACGTTCAACAGCTCGCACGCGAGGTGTCCGCCGCTGCCGGTACCGACGCTGGAATAATTGAGTTGGGCGGGCCGGGCTTTGGCAAGCGCGATCAACTCGCCGAGCGAACGCGCGGGCACGCCGGCGTTGACGAGGATGTACATCGGGTAGCGGATCACCATCGATACCGGTGTGAAGTCCCGCACGGGATCGAAAGAGCGCGGCTCGCGCAGCAGCGGCCCCATGACGTGCGCGCTGTTCGACGTGAAGAGCAACGTATAGCCGTCGGCAGACGCCTGGCGGACGATGTCGCTGCCGAGCAGCCCCGTGCCGCCAGGCCGATTGTCGACGATCACCGGCTGTCCCCACGCTTCCTGCAGCTTCTGGCCGATTACGCGCGCGTAAAGGTCGGTCGGGCCGCCCGGCGGGAAAGGCACGACGATGCGGATCACCTTTGCGGGATAAGTCTGCGCGACCGCCGTGCCATATAACAATGCGCAGGCCGCGACCAGCAGGCATTTGAGCACGAGCTTCCATTGACGCATGGCTTCCCCCCGTTGCGACTGACGCTTCAAGCGCCTTTCAGCACCGCCGGGTTCACGACGTTGGCCGTGCTGCACACGCCGCGCTGGATGTAGCCGACGATATTGTTCGCGGCCGCCGTGCCCATGCGCGCCATCGCTTCCTCGGTGAGCACCGAGACATGCGGCGTGCAAAGGACGTTGTCGAGGAAAATCAGCGGATTTTTGGGATCCGTCGGTTCTTCGGCAAACGTGTCGAGACCCGCGCCCGCGAGGCGGCCGTTCTTCAGCGCGTCGATCAGCGCCGCTTCGTCGATCACCTGACCGCGCGATGTGTTGATCAGCAGAGCCGTCGGCTTCATCGCGCGCAGTTCCTTCTCGCCGATCATGTTGCGCGTCTTGTCGGTCAGCGGGCAATGCAGGCTCAGGATGTCGACGCGGCCGAGCAGGCGCTCGAAGTTGTCTTCCACTTCCATGCCTTCGGGATCATTGATGCGCGAGCGCGAAAACAGCACGACGTTCGCGCCGAGCGCCCGCGCCAGCCGCGCGGTGCGGCTGCCGATCTGGCCGTACCCGACGATGCCGACGGTGCGGCCGCGGAATTCACGCCCGACACGCGCCCCCTTCTCCCATTTGCCTTCGCGCAGCCCGCGGTGATAGCGCGGCAGCTCGCGCGCGAGCGCCAGCATGAACATGATGGCCTGCTCGGCCACCGCGTCGGCATTCGCGTCGCCGGCGGTCACCACCACGATGCCACGCGCAGTCGCCGCTTCGATGTCGACGCTGTCTACGCCGACGCCGTGCTTGGCGATGATTTTGAGGTGCTTCGCCGCGTCGATCACTTTCTTCGTCAACGGTGGGGAGCCGCGCAACAGGATGGCATTGAAATCGGCGGCAGACAATTGCGCGAGCATTGTTGCTTCATTGATCGGGCCGCTCATGTAGGTCACGTCGGCGCCGGCTTTGCGCAGGATGTCTTTGGCGGCGTCCGATACAGTGTTGCCGGTAATCAGTACGACGGGTTTGGTCATTTAGATCGGTGAGGCGTGAGGTAAGCGCAACGACTGCTTTTTGGACTTAATCGACTTTGGCGCCGGATAGTTTAATGACTTTCGCGTACTTTTCCGACTCCGCGCGTATGAACGAAGCAAATTCGGCAGGGGTGCCGCCAACCGCATCGTAACCCTGGATCTCAAGCTGCGCTTTCATCTCGGGCGCATGCACGACCTTGATGATGTCGCGATGCAGGCGCGCGAGGATCGCGGGTGGCGTTTTCGCGGGCGCGAGGAGGCCGAACCACGTAATGCACTCATAACCGGGCACGCCCGCCTCGCTGACCGTCGGCACGTCGGGCAGTTGCGGCGAGCGCTTGGCAGTAGACACCGCGAGCAGGCGCAGGCGGCCCGCCTTGATGTGCTGGATCGCGGGCGGAATCGAATTGAACATCAGGTTCACGCTGCCGCCGATCAGATCGGTCACTGCCTGCGGGGCGCCTTTGTAGGGCACGTGCGTAATATTGACGCCCGCCATGCTCTTGAACAATTCCATCGCGAGATGATTCGCCGCACCGTTGCCGGCCGACGCGTAATTGAGTTTGCCGGGCTCGGCTTTTGCGAGCGCGAGCAGTTCCTTCACCGTTTTGGCCGGCACCGACGGATGCGTGATGAGCAGGAAAGGCCCGACCGACACCAGGCTGATCGGCGCAAAATCGCGCAGGGTGTCGTAGTTCACATGCTTTTGCAGGTGCGGCAATATCGTCAATGAACCCGGGCTGCTGAAGAACAGCGTGTAACCGTCGGGAACCGCCTTCGCCGCCATTTCACCGCCGATCAAGCCGCCGGCGCCTCCACGATTATCGATCACGAGCTGCTGCCCCAGCAAACTGGCTAGACCGGGCGACACCATGCGCGCAACGACGTCCGGCGTGCCGCCCGCAGGCACCGGCACGATGACGCGAATCGGTTTGTCGGGATACGCCTGCGCGGATGCGACCAGCGGTATGGCGAAAGCCACGAGCAGCGCGACGGCGCCGCATGAACGATTTCTCAATGCCAACTCCTCGGCCGTAAATTTTTTAGGAGTGGAATGGTAACTCAATCCACGCGGCGTCGCCGGTCGACGCCTGGCCCGTGCTCCACCTGTCGCGGGCTATCGGCTATGCTTGAGCCCGCAGCTCTTAACTTCGCAACAACATCCTCGGGAGATCAGAATGGCAGTCAGCACCGACGGCGCGTACGCGCCGGGCACCGAACTCGCCGGTAAAGTCGCGCTCATCACCGGCGCCGCAAAAAATATCGGCCGCGCGACGGCCCTTGCGCTCGCTGCCGGCGGCGCGGCAGTCGCCATCAATACGCGCACATCCAAAGACGACGCCGAGAAAGTCGCGCAGAACGTGCGCGCGGCCGGCGGTCAGGCCGAAGTCTATATCGCGGATATCGCCAAGTCCGGCGAGGTCAAAAGCATGGCCACTGCGATACTCAAGCGCTTTGGGCGCATCGACATTCTCGTGCTCAATGCATCCGTGCGCAGCGAAAAGCCTTTTCTCGAACTGACCTACGACGAATGGCGCCTTCCGCTCGGCATTACGCTCGACGGCGCTTTCTATTGCGCGCAGGCGTGCATCCCGTCGATGCTCGAGAACGGCGGCGGCGCGATCGTCACGCTGGGCGGCATGCAGTCGCTGTCGGGCGCGAAGCATCGCGTTAACGGTTCGGTCGCCAAGCATGGGCTGGTCGGATTTACGCGCGGCATCGCGCGCGAATTCGGCGACCGCAACGTGCGCGCCAACTGCATCGCGCCGGGCACCATGAACACCACGCGCGCCGCTGGCCGTGCACCGCGCCCTGCGCCGACCAACATCCCGCTGGGCCGCTACGGTGAAGCGGAGGAAATTGCGAGCGCCGTGCGCTTTCTCGCCGGGCCGTCGGCGAGCTTCCTGACCGGGCAGACCATCCAGATCAACGGCGGCCAGATGATGTTTTGAGCCGCACGCGGACGCCGGCGCGCAGCTTTACTTCGCTTTTTCTTCGCCTTTCGGCTTGCCGCCCGCGCGCTGGCTCGGCATTACGGTTACGTTGCCTTCGCTGATCGGCGCCTCACGCGTGCCGGCCGGGCATTTCTCGTCGGTGTAAACCGTGCGCCCTTCGGACACGCATTTGCGCAGCGAGTGCGACCCCTTCGCGCCAGTCTCCTTGCCGGCGGATTTTTTTTCGGCGTCGGCTTTGGCTGTCGCCTTGCCGTCGTCCGGCAACGCGTCTTTCACGAACTGCTGGGCGCTGGTTGCCGCGCTCACCAGCGGTTTGGAATCGCGGAAGTACCAACCGGCGCCTGCCAGCGCAGCCACTGCGACGATCAAGATGATGGTTTTGATTGACACGAAGATAAGGTGCTGTCGATTTTCAATTGATCAAATACAACATTCGAACGGCTACGAGGACCGATCTCTCTTCAGCCGTGCGAGAATTTCCGTCAACGCGTTCCGGTCGATGATGTCTTTATCCCGATGCAACGTCTTGGTCTTGAGTAGGCCCTCGATATCGAGCGTGCGGATAGTAACGCCTTCGACTTCAAGCGTGCGCACATGCGGCTGCAGCGATTCGTAGGTCTCGCCGTTAGCCGCAAATAGCAGATCGATCAGCAAGTCGTCAGCCACGCGAATATTCTCGGGCTCTGTAGCCTCGGTTGCGAACCATGCCGGCTGCAATTCACGCGCGCCGTCGAGAAAGTTCAACGCCTTGATTACGCGGCGTCCATTGTCGATGGACGACGGCAGCAGAATATCGATGTCTTCCGTGCTGCGCAGAAATCCATTCAGGCGTACGGCGTGCCCACCAACCAGAATGTATTGAACGCCTTCGTCCTGAAAGCGCTGCAGCAGATTGAGAAGGGGATCGGCGGTGTCGCCTGCCACGGGCAGCGCTTATGCGGAATTGAGTTGCCGGGCAACTGCGAGCCGGCGCAATGTATCGAGTCGCTCGAACTCGGCGAAAGTTGCGCGTGTGACACCACGCGCATGGGCGGGCGATGCAAATGCCAGCATGCGATCGAGCTGCCGGCCACGGCGCCATGCCTCGACCGGATCGAGCACGAATTCCGTGCGGTTCTGATTGCCGACGATGCGTGTCATATCGGCATTATTGCATGAAGCAACCGCACAATCCACGCGAG
>Ga0207708_10002707_pt1 | contig 13019 bp, 10 predicted proteins | sample KBSK5101metaG_FD_184340 | JGI IMG/M metagenome (GOLD analysis project Ga0207708, IMG submission 184340) | Corn, switchgrass and miscanthus rhizosphere microbial communities from Kellogg Biological Station, Michigan, USA - KBS K5-10-1 metaG... | ecosystem: Host-associated > Plants > Roots >...
GCCGACCGGGATGTTGATGTAGAAGACCCAGCGCCAGCTGTAGTTGTCGGTCAGCCAGCCGCCGAGCACCGGCCCCATGATCGGCGCGACGACGATGCCGAGCGCCCAGAAGCCCATCGCCTTGCCCCGGTCCTGCGGCGAAAACGCCTCGAGCAGCACCGCCTGCGACAGCGGCTGCAGCGCGCCGCCGGTCGCCCCCTGGATGATGCGGAAGAGGATCAGCAGGCCGAGCGTCGGCGCCAGGCCGCAGAGGAACGACGCGGCGGTGAAGCCGACCACCGAGAGCATCAGCAGCCGCTTGCGGCCGAACCGGCTGGCGAGCCAGCCGGTCATCGGCAGGATGATCGCGTTGGCCACCAGATACGAGGTGAGCGCCCAGGTTGCCTCGTCGATCGACACCGACAGGCTGCCGGCGATGTGCGGCAGCGACACGTTCACCACGGTGGTGTCGAGCACCTCCATGAAGGTGGCGAACATCACCGAGACGGCGATCAGCCACGGGTTGATGTGCCGCTCGTTCACCGGGCGCTCCTACTTGAGGTGCACCGTCGGCGTCACCGACATGCCGGGCCTGAGCAGATGCTCCGGGTCCTGCCCGGCATCGAGGACGATTTTCACCGGCACGCGCTGCACCACCTTGACGAAATTGCCGGTGGCGTTCTCCGGCGGCAGCAGGCTGAAGCGGGCGCCGGTGGCGCCGGCCACGCTGTCGACCTTGCCGTTGAACTCGCGGCCGCCGTAGGCGTCGACGTCGATGGTGGCGCGCTGGCCGGGGCGCATGTTCTTCAGCTGCGTCTCCTTGAAGTTGGCGGTGATCCAGACGTCGTCGATCTGCACCAGCGCGAGGAGCGGCTGGCCGGCCTGTACGACCTGGCCGACGTTGACGCCCTTCTTCGACACGATGCCGCGCGCCGGCGCCTTCACCGTCGTGTACTGCAGGTGCAGCTCCGCCTGCGCGAGGTTGGCGCGCGCCTGCATCACCCGCGCCTCCGCCGCGGACGCGCGCGCACGCGTGGCCGCGACCTGCGACGGACCGGTCTGCGCCGACTGCAGTTCGGCATGCGCCTGGTCGGCGCCGGCGCGCGCCTGCATCAGCCGGCTTTCCGCGACGCGAATGCCGGCCTCGGCCTCGGCCGCCTGCGAACGAGCCGAATCGACTGCCGCTTTCTGCGCTTCCGCCCCTGCGCTGGTGGCGTCGAACTGCTGCTGGGAGATCTCGTCCTTCGCCAGCAAACCACGCAGGCGCTCGACGTCGCGCGCCGATTTGGCGGCGTTCGCCTCCGCCTCGCGCAGCCGCGCCTGCGCCGCCACCAGCCTGGCGTGCGCGGCCTCGATTTCCTTTTCCGCGGCGGAAATCCCGCTCTGTGCCTGCAGCACGCCGCCGCGCGCGGTGGTGACGCCGCTCGTCGCGTTGGTCGAGGCGATCGGAATCGAGCTCTGCGCCGCCAGGGCGTTGGCCTCCGCATCGGCGAGCTCGGCGCGCGCCTTGTCGATTGCCACCTGGTAGTCGCGTGGATCGAGCTCGACGAGCGGCGCACCGGCCTCGACGAGCTGGTTGTCGTTGACCGCAACTTTCGCGACCGTGCCGCCGACGCGCGCGGAAATCTGCGTCACCCGCGCGTCGACCTGCGCATCGTCGGTCGACTCGCGGCCGGAGGTGGCCCAGTACCAGACACCGGCACCGGCCGCGAGCAGGATGACGACGAGGATGAGGACCCGGACTCGAGACTGCTGCAGCAGCGCCATCAGCGCGCGCCTCCGAGAATCTGGCGGAGCACTTCTTCGACCGAACCCATGCCGCGGCTCAATGCGGCGCGGGCGAGCGTCTGGCCATATTGTGCGGCAATGAACTGTTCGGTCGCGACCGCCACCGCGTCCTGCGCCTGCACCACCTCGATGTTGCTGGCGACGCCGGCTGCAAAGCGATCGCGCGCCTGCGTCAGCTGCTGGGCGGCCAGGTCGCGTGCCTTGGCCGCGACGTCGAGCTGCCGGGTGGTCGCGTCGAGATCGAGCAGCGCCGCCTGCACCTCGTAATAGATCGAGGCCTTGAGATCTTCAGCTTCGGCGCGGCGGTTGCGCAGCTCGGCATCCGCCTCGAGCAGGCGGCCGCGAATGCGGCCGCCCTGGAAGATCGGAATCGTCACCGCGCCGCTGATCGAGTAGGTCATGCGGGCGTCGGCGGGGGAGAGGCCGATGTCGCCGTAGTCGGCATTGACGCGCACCGACGGCAGCGCATCACCGATCACCCCCTCGCGCGACGACTCGGCGGCGCGCACCCGCTCGAGCGCGGCGAGGTAATCGGGACGCGCGCGATGCGCGCGCGCCACGGCCTCATCGAGGGAGATGTCGGGCGGCGGCAGCCCCGGCAGGTTCGCGTCGAGGGCGAACTTTTGTCCGAGTGGCAGGCCGATGACCCGCGCCAGCTGAAGCTTGGCTTTCTCGAAGTCGTTGGTGGCGAGCGTCGACCGCTGCATTTGCGAGTTGAGCTGCACTTCGGCCCGGACGACGTCGATGCCGGCGATGACGCCGCTGCGCTTGAGATCCAGCGCCTGCTCGTAGAGCGCCTGCGCCGTCTGCTGTTGCGCCTTCGCCGCATCGGCGCGGGCGGAGGTCGCCAGCGCCTGGACGTAGATCGTGCCGGTGATGTACAGCACGAAGTCGCGCGCGCCCTGGTTGAGATGGCGCGCCGCCTCGACGTTGTGCGCCTCCGACCGCGCGTCGTTGAGCGCCCCGAAGTCGAGGACCGGCAGCGACATGAACAGCCGCGCGTCGAAGACGTTGAAGGGCCCGACAATCGGCGGGATATCGCCGAAGGGCGACCCCGACGTCGAGCCGAAGCCGAACGCCTGCAGGTTGATCTGCTGTCGCGTTTCGCTGATCCGGCCGTTGATCGTCGGCAGGAGATCGCTCAGCGCGCGCCACCGCGCGCCGCGGGCGCGTCCGAGATTGTTCTGCGCCGTCAGCACGCCCAGGTTGTGATCGAGCGAACGGGTCAGCGCCTGCACCACGGTGATCGTCTGCACGTCCCCGGTCGCCGTGCCGGACGGCACGCCGCCGAGAAACGGGCCGGGCACGGGGCGCTGCAGAGTCGGCGGCGAGATCAGGGCAGGAATCGGCTCCTGCGCCGCCAGTGACCAGTTTGCGCAGGCGACGCCGGCACCCAGCATCGCCGCGATCACCGAGACACGTCTCACGGAAAACCCTTTCTCGTCCGTTCAGGCTCGACAGAGAAGGCGCTGTGGCAGGCCGGTCGAGGAGCAGAGGTACGGACGCCGCGATCGAGCAGACCGCAATTGCCTAGCGTACTACGCCTCGATAAGAAAATTGCCCGCCGGTCGGCGATGACGCAAAACCAGACAAAACCGCCGTGTAATCTTGTCCGGGTCGGAGGATTTTCCGACAGCGGTGTTTGCGCGTCGCGAGCCGGCCAACTGCCGGAAGTGCGCCGCTGGTTCCGCAAAACCAACCGGCGTTACCACTCATACGGTCCAGCCGCGGACAACCTCGGCAAATCGCTTCCACTCTCGCGCGCGCGACGGAGGTGGCACCCGCCTCGCAGCCCGACCAGGCATGTTCGGCACCGCTTCGCGCTCAGCCATCATCCTCCTGGTCCTCGTCGTGCTCTCCTGCGCCTCGACGGCGCGGGGCGCCGATACGCTGTGCGACCCGTCCGAGACCAATTGCCGCACGCAGCTGCTGACGCTGATCCAGAACGAGAACATCGGCATCGACCTCGGGTTCTGGTTCATGCAGGACTCGCGCTACATGACCGAGATCGTCCGCCGCTGGCAGGCGGGCGTGCCGGTGCGGATCATCATGGATCCGCGCGCGAGCGCGACCTACGCCGGCAACGACACGATGCTGTCCGGGTTCCGATCGGCGGGCATCCCGATGCGCAAGCGCATCGCCAGCGGCATCAACCACTGGAAGGTGATGATCTTCGCCGGTCAAAACACGGCGCAGTTCGGGTCGGCGAACTACAGCCCGGACGCGTTCGTCCCGGCCACCCCGTACACCAACTACGTGGCCGAGACCGTGTTCTTCACCACCGATCCGGACGTCGTCAACAGCTTCAAGACCAAGTTCGACGACGCCTGGGTCAACACCTCGAGCTACGCCAACTACGCCAACGTCGGTGCGCTGAGCCGCACCTATCCGACCTACGCGATCGATCCGGAGATGAACTTCGTGCCGGGGCAGGACTTCGCCACCCGGTCGGTCGGCCTCTACAACAAGGAGTCGGTGAAGATCGACTCGATCATGTACCGCATCACCGATGCGCGGCATACCAACGCGATCATCGCCGCGCGGCAGCGCGGCGTGCCGGTGCGGATGATCGTCGATCGGGACCAGTACCGCGAGCCCGCCTATTACTGGGACGCGTGGAACGTCGACCGGCTCTACGCCGCGGGCGTCGCGCTGCGGTGGCAGGGCCACGCCGGCGACAACCACGAGAAGGTGACGCTCCTCTACGGCCAGAACCTGTCGATTTTCGGCTCGTCCAACTGGACCAGCGCGTCGGCGAGCTCGCAGGCCGAGCACAACTACTTCACGAACAAGAACGCCATCTTCCTCTGGTTCGTCGACCAGTTCGAGCGGATGTGGCGCAACACCAACCCGGCTCGCGCGACTGAAACGGTGGCGTTCGCCCCGCTGCCGCCGGATGCGCCCAAGCCCAAGTCGCCGGCCACCGGAAGCCAGCTTGCCAGCACCACCGCCAAGCTGTCGTGGTACGGCGGCTTGTGGGCGCACAACTACGACGTCTATCTCGGCACCTCACCGACGCCGCCGCTCGTGGCGGCGAACCTCGCCCTCGGCCCCAGCGCCACCACGGCGACGCTGCAGTCGTACACCACGCCGCCGCTGCTGCCGAACACGACCTACTTCTGGCGCGTCGTGTCGAAGACGATGGCGAACATCACCGCGACGGGGCCGGTGTGGAGCTTCACCACGCCGGCGGCCGGGGCGACGCCCAGCCTGCCGGCAGGATGGACTGCGGTTGACATCGGCTCGGTCGGCATCAGCGGCACGTCGAGCTATGGCGGCGGCAGCTTCACCATCTCCGCGTCGGGCGCCGACATCTGGGGCACGGCGGACAGCTTCCGGTTCACGTATCAGACGCTGACCGGCGACGGCGAGATCACCGCGCGCGTCGCCGCGGTGCCGCAGGTCCATGCCTGGTCCAAGGCGGGCGTGATGATCCGCAGCTCGCTCTCCTCGAGCTCGGCCAACGCCATGATGGCCGTGTCGGCGGCCAAGGGGCTGCAGTTCCAGTCTCGCGCGTCGAGCGGTGCGACATCCGTGGCTGCGGCCGGCGCGCTCGTCGGCCCGCCGGAGTGGGTGCGCGTCGTGCGCAGCGGCAGCACCGTCACCGGCTACTCGTCGTCGAACGGCAGCAGCTGGACGCGGGTCGGCAGCGCGACGATTTCGCTTGGCGCGACCGTCTACATCGGCCTCGCCGTCACCAGCCACGACAACACGCGCATCGTCACCGCCTCGATCGACTCGGTCTCCCGTTAGCCGCGAGGCGTGCCGCCGCGGCATCGCGCTACTCTATGGCGATGCCGCACCTCTTCGACCCGCTGCCGATCCGCTCGGTCACGCTCGCCAACCGCATCATCGTCTCGCCGATGTGCCAGTACTCGAGCGCCGACGGGTTCGTGAGCGACTGGCATTTCGTTCACCTCGGCACGCGGGCGGTCGGCGGTGCGGCGCTGGTGATGACCGAAGCGACCGCGGTGGCGGCCGAAGGGCGGATCAGCCCGCAGGATCTCGGGATCTACCACGCCGCGCACGTCGACGGCCTCGCGCGAATCGTCCAGTTCATTCACTCGCAGAAGACGCTCGCCGGCATGCAGCTGGCCCACGCCGGCCGCAAGGCGAGCACACGCCGCCCATGGGAGCCGCCGGGGGCGATAGACCCGGAGGACGGCGGCTGGCAGCCGGTCGGGCCGACCGGCGAGCCATTCGTGGACAGTTATCCGGTGCCGCGGGCCCTCGGCCGCGATGAAATCCCGCTCATCGTCGATCAGTTTCGGACCGCCGCCCGGCGCGCGCTCGATGCCGGCTTCGACGTGATCGAGATCCACGCCGCGCACGGCTATCTCCTGCACGAGTTCTACTCGCCGCTCGTGAACCATCGCACCGACGAGTACGGCGGCTCGTTCGATGGACGCGTGCGGCTGTGCCTCGAGGTGGTCGACGCCGTGCGCGGGGTGTGGCCGGAGCGGCTGCCGCTGTTCGTCCGCATCTCGGCGACCGACTGGAAGGACGGCGGGTGGGAGATCGAGCAGGCGGTGGAGCTGGCAAAGCGCCTGCGCGATCGCGGCGTCGATCTCGTCGACTGCTCGTCGGCCGGCGCCGTGCACGATCAGCAGATCGTCGTCGGACCCGGATACCAGGTGCCGTTCTCCGAGCGCATCCGCCGCGAAGCGGGGATCGCGACCGGCGCGGTCGGGCTGATCACGGAGCCGGAGCAGGCCGACGCGATCATCCGCAGCGGCCAGGCCGACGCCGTGCTGCTCGCGCGCGAGCTGCTGCGCGATCCGTACTGGCCGCTCCACGCCGCCGACCGGCTCAATCAGACGACGCCGTGGCCGGCGCAGTATCTGCGGGCCGCGCATCGGACGACACCCGCGCGGTAAGCTCAGAAGCTCAGAGACTCGGAGATCTCAGAGGCTCAGAGAGGTTCAGAGAGGCTCAGCGCGTGCGAGCACTGCTGGTCGAAGACGACGCGACGATCGCCGAGTTCGTGCTGCGCGGCCTCCGCGAAGCGGGCTTCGCGGTCGATCATGCGCCGGACGGCGAAGCCGGGCTGGCCGCGGCGGCGGCGCTGCCCTACGACGTCGCGATTGTCGACCTGATGCTGCCGAAGCGCGACGGCCTCTCGCTCATCGAGGAACTGCGGCGGCGCGGCGTCTCGACGCCGGTCCTCATCCTCAGCGCCCGTCGATCGGTCGACGACCGCGTCCGCGGGCTGCAGAGCGGCGGCGACGACTACCTGACCAAGCCGTTCGCCTTCGCCGAGCTCCTCGCCCGCGTGCAGGCGCTGGTCCGACGCGCCAGCCGCGCCCCGGAGACGACGACGCTGACGCTGGAGGACTTGACGCTCGATCTGCTGTCGCGCCGCGTCACCCGCGGCGGCAAGCCGATCGATCTGCGGCCGCGCGAGTTCACGCTGCTCGAGTACCTGATGCGCAACGCCGGCAAGGTGGTGTCGAAGACGATGATCCTGTCGCACGTGTGGGAGTACAACTTCGATCCCCAGACCAACATCGTCGACGTGCTGGTGAGCCGGCTGCGCGAGAAGATCGATCGGCCGTTCGAGAAGAAGCTGCTGCAGACGGTGCGCGGCGTCGGCTACGTGCTGAGGAGCGGGGAGTGAGCGAGGGGCGGCCGCTGCTGTTCGGCCTGCGCCTGGCGCTGTGGTACGCGACGCTCTTCGTCTCGGGATCGATCGCGATCATGTTCGTCACCTACTACCTGACCGCCACCTCCCTGCAGCAGCGCGACCAGCAGATCATCCGCGGCAAGCTCGGCGACTACGCGGCGGCCTATCAGCGCGGCGGCGTCCGCGCGCTGGCGTCGACCGTCCAGGCCGAGCAGCAGGTGGCGCCCGAGCGCCTGTTCGTGCGAGTGGTCGACCGCGGCGTCGAAGCGGTCGTGCTCAGCAACCCCGAAGGCTGGGATCCGTCGAAGCTCGAGATCGTGTCGGCGCCGCTCGCCGACGGCACGCTGGTGCAGGTCGGCAAGAGCACCGAGCCGCGCGATGATCTGCTGTCGCGGTTCCGCGCCACGCTCGGCATCGTCACGCTGTTCATCATCGTCATCGCGCTGACCGGCGGCTGGCTGGCGACGCAGTCGGCGTTGTTTCCGATCCGGCGGCTGTCGCAGGCGGTGCAGCGGATCATCAGCACCGGCCGCACCGACGCCCGCGTGCCGCTCGACGGCACCGGCGACGCGCTCGACGAGCTGACGTCGCTGTTCAACGCGATGCTCGACAAGATCGAAGGGTTGGTGACGGCGATGCGCGGCGCGCTCGACAACGTCTCCCACGACCTGCGCACGCCGCTGACCCGGCTCCGCGGCACCGCGGAAATGGCGCTCGCGTCGCCGGTGGATCTCGATCGCTACCGCGAGGCGCTGGCCGACTGCGTCGAGGAATCGGACCGCGTGCTGGTGATGCTGAACACGCTGATGGACATCTCGGAAGCCGAGAGCGGGGCGATGCAGCTGCAGCGCGAGACGGTCGCGCTGGCCGACGTGGTCGCGCGCGCGGAGGACTTGTATCGCGATGTCGCCGACGCGAAGGGCGTCGTCCTGACCGTCGACGCGCCTGCAGACGTGACCGTGGCTGCCGATCGCACGCGGCTCGAGCAGGTGGCGGCGAACCTGATCGACAACGCGGTGAAGTACACGCCTGCCGGCGGACGCGTCGACGTCGAAGTCCGGCGCGAGCACGGCGCGGCGATCCTGCGGGTGCGCGACACGGGCCCCGGGATCCCCCCGGATGAGCTGCCGCGGATTTTCGACCGCCTGTTCCGCGGCGACCGCAGCCGCGCCGAGCGCGGCCTCGGGCTCGGCCTCAGCCTGGTGCGCGCGATCGTCCAGGCGCACGGCGGAACGGTGAGCGTCGAGAGCGAGCCCGGGAAGGGCTCGGTATTTACGGTGTCCCTGCCGACGCAACCGACCTGACCCGCTCACTCGAACCCAACCCACCCACCTGACCCACTCGACCCACCCGACAGCTCCCTCTCACCGATGTAATGCGCCTGTAACGGCCCGGCAACGCCACGTCGCGTCTAACTCCTTAGACTGGATCTCGAACACCACGAAAGGACGAAGACGAAAAATGACCGCACATCAGAACCTCTCGCAGCGCAGGACGCGCACCGGGCTGGCGCTCGCGGCGGCCGCGGCGCTCCTGGCCGGCGCGGCGTGGCACGGCGTCGATGCGCAGACGACCACGAAGGCCCCGGCGGCGGCGATGCCCGCCGTCACCTCGCCGATTACGCACGCCATCGCCGGAGGCCGCGACTCGTACGCCGACGTCGTCAGCGCGGCGGCGCCCGCCGTCGTCACCATTCGCACGCAGGGCAAGGCGCGGGTTTCGCCGACGCAGTTCGGCCAGCCCGACGACCAGGACGATTTCTTCCGCCGCTTCTTCGGCGACGAGTTCGGCCAGCGCGGGCAGCGCGGGCCGCGCCAGGCGCCGCGCCAGCAGCGGGCGCTCGGCTCGGGCGTGATCGTGTCGAAGGATGGCTACATCCTCACCAACAACCATGTCATCGAGAACGCGGACGAGATCAAGGTCGAGACCACCGACGACCGGACGTTTACCGCCAAGCTCATTGGCACCGACAAGGCCAGCGACCTGGCGCTGATCAAAGTGACCGCGTCCGATCTGCAGGCGATCGCGCTCGGCAACTCCGAGGCGGTCAAGGTCGGCGACGTCGTCCTCGCGCTCGGCAACCCGCTGGGCGTCGGGCAGACGGTGACCATGGGCATCATCAGCGCCAAGGGGCGGTCGACCGGCGTCGGCGACGGCGGCTATGAGGACTTCCTCCAGACCGATGCGCCGATCAACCACGGCAACTCGGGCGGCGCGCTGGTGAACACCAAAGGCGAGCTGGTCGGCATCAACTCGCAGATTCTCTCGGAGTCGGGCGGCAACATCGGCATCGGCTTCGCCATCCCGGTCAACATGGCGAAGAACGTGATGGAGCAGCTGCGGACGAAGGGCAAGGTCACGCGGTCGCAGCTCGGCGTCACCGTGCAGGGCGTCACCTCCGATCTGGCGGAGAGCCTCGGGCTGAAGGACGCCACCGGCGCCATCGTCAGCTCGGTTGCGCCGGGCAGCGCCGCGGAGCGCGCCGGGGTGAAGCGCGGCGACGTCATCCGCTCGTTCAACGGCGTCGCGGTGCACGACACCAACACGCTGCGCAACCGCGTCGCGGAAGCCGGGCCCGGCACGAGCAGCGAGCTGGTGATCGTGCGCGACGGCAGCGAGAAGCGGCTGAGCGTGAAGCTCGACGAAGCCAGCGCCGGCAAATCGGCGCGGGCGAACGACGAAGAGCCGGGCGTCGACGACAAGGCGGCGCTCGGGGTGTCGGTGATGCCGCTGACGCCGGAGCTCGCCGCGCGGGCCAAGGCGCCGAAGGACGCCAAGGGGCTGTTCGTGGGCGACGTCGATCCGGATGGACGCGCGGCCGCGGCGGGCATCCAGGCGGGCGACATCATCCAGGAAGTGAATCGCCAGCCGGTGTCCACGGTCGAGGATCTTCGGGCGGCGGTGAAGAAGTCGGGCGACAAGCCGACGCTCCTGCTGATCAACCGGCAGGGGAGCGATATCTTCGTCACCGTGCGGCCTGCCAACGGTTAAGCCGCACGGCACAGAGGACACAGAGGGAACAGAGGGGCACAGAGGCACAGAGGCAGAGGCGTGCCGTCTGTGTCCCTCGTCGCTTCGATAGTGCGTGCTCCCTCTGTGCTCCCTCTGTGCTCCTCCGTATCCTCCGTGCTCCTCTGTGGCGCCGCGCAAATTGTTAGTGGAGGCGCGGCGCCGTAATTTCATCGCACGCCGTTGCACGCCACTGCACAGTCCCGTTTGTTGCACCAGACGCCGGCATGGCGAAGCAGGCCTCCGATATCACGGTGCTCGTCGTCGAAGACGATCGCGCCGCCCGCACGATGTATCGCATGTTCCTCACCCACGAGGGCTACAAGGTGCGCACCGCGCGCGACGGCGGCGTCGCCATCGATCAGGCGCATCGCTGGACGCCTGACGTCATCGTGATGGATCTCTCGATGCCCGGCTTCGACGGCCTCACCGCGTCGCGCTGGCTGAAGGAATCGCCGGCGACGGCACACATTCCGATCATCGCCCTGTCGGGGCGGCTGACGGCGCGCGAAGAAGCGCGCGCTGCCGGCTGCGACGGCTTCATCGCCAAACCGTGTCTCCTCGATCTGCTGTCGTGGGAGATCCAGGCCCTGCTCAACCCGCCGTCTTAAGCTACTATTCGGGCCAGGATGAACCTTGGCCTGACCAACAAGATTGCGATGGTCGGCGGCGCCAGCAAGGGGCTGGGCCACGCTGTCGCCCGGTTTCTCGCCGCCGACGGCGCGCTCGTCTCGATCGCCTCGCGCGACGAAGCGTCGATCACCCGCGCCGCGGCCAGCATCGAAAAGGAAACCGGCGCGAAGACGCTCGCCGTTGCGGCGGATCTCGCGACCGCCGACGGCGTCGCGCGCTGGCATGCGGCGACGATGGAGAAGTTCGGCGGCGTCGACGTGCTGTTTGCAAACACCGGCGGGCCGCCCGCCGGGTCGGCGCTGTCCTTCGACGACCGCGCGTGGCAGGCGGCTTTCGACCTGCTGCTGATGAGCGTCGTTCGCACCGTCCGCCTGGTGGTGCCGTCGATGCGCGCGCGCGGCGGCGGCGCGATCCTGATCGGCACGTCGTCCACCGTGAAGGAGCCGGTGCAATCGCTGGCGCTGTCGAACGTGATGCGATCGGGCGTCACCTCGCTGGCCAAGACGCTCTCCGTCGAGCTCGCCGCCGACAAGATTCGCGTCAACACGCTCATCCCCGGCCGCATCGCCACCGATCGCCTGCGGCACCTCGACGAACTCAACGCGAAGAGCTCCGGGCTGTCGCTCGAGGAGCAGCAGGCGCGCAACGCGGCGTCGATCCCGCTGGGCCGTTACGGATCACCCGACGACTTCGGTCGCGTCGGAGCGTTTCTGCTGTCCGACGCCGCCTCATACGTCACCGGCGCCTCGGTGCAGGTCGATGGCGGCCTGATCAAAGGGCTTCTGTGATCGTGACATTGCGGATTGCGGATTGCGGATTGCGGATTGATTTGGGATTGAGTGCTCGAGACGTCCTGGCTTCAATCCGCAATCCGCAATCAATCCGCAATCAATCCGCAATCCGCAATCCGCAATCCGCAATGTGATGAGCCTCGCGCGCAAAGCTCTCCTCGCGATGTCGACCAACGCGTGGCTGCGCGAGCGCGCCACGCGCACCGCGTTCGTGCGCCGCTCGGTCTCGGCGTTCATGCCGGGCGAGCGGCTCGAGGACGCCATCACCGCGGCGGCGGGACAGGAACGTCAGGGCATCCGCACCATCTTCACCAGGCTCGGTGAAAACCTGACGCGTGCCGACGACGCCGAAGAGGTGACGCGGCATTATCTCGACGTGCTCGACAAGGTGCAGGCGGCGGGGCTGGCCGCGCAGATCTCGGTGAAGCCGACGCAGCTCGGCCTCGATCTCGACAAGGAGTTGTGCTTCCGCAACCTGCAGCGGCTGGTCGATCGCGCGGCGGAGCGCGACAACTTCGTCTGGATCGACATGGAAGGTTCGCCGTACGTCGACCCGACGCTCGACCTGTTCCGCCGGACGCGCGCCCGCTCGCCGCGCGTCGGCGTCGCGCTGCAGGCGTATCTGTATCGCACGGCGCAGGACATCGAGTCGCTGGTGCCGCTCGGCGCCGCCATTCGCATGGTCAAAGGGGCCTATCTCGAATCGCCCGACGTCGCGTTCCCGAAAAAGGCGGACGTCGACGAGAACTTCTACAAGCTGTCGTGCCGGCTGCTCGCAGACGATGCGCGCCGGGCCGGAGGCCTGCTGCACATGGCCACGCACGACGGCGTGCTCGTCGATCGCCTGCTGGCCTACATCGATCAACACCAGATCCCCACGTCGTCGTACGAGTTTGCGATGCTGTACGGCATTCAGCGGCCGCTGCAGCAGCGCCTCGTCGCCGCCCGCCGACCGGTGCGCGTGCTGATCGCGTACGGCGAATACTGGTTCGCGTGGTACATGCGAAGGCTGGCGGAGCGTCCGGCAAACGTTTGGTTCGTGGTGAAGAATCTCCTTCGCTAGCTGCTATCGAGCCGGGGCTGGGGGCTGGCTGCAGCGCGAGCAAAGACGACGGCGCCAGCGCCGGCAGGGTCGTGGCCGACGGCCGTGACCATCGCGTGGGAAACGCATCCGCCGGCGATTGTCCTGCCGCTGG
>Ga0207708_10002708_pt1 | contig 13018 bp, 13 predicted proteins | sample KBSK5101metaG_FD_184340 | JGI IMG/M metagenome (GOLD analysis project Ga0207708, IMG submission 184340) | Corn, switchgrass and miscanthus rhizosphere microbial communities from Kellogg Biological Station, Michigan, USA - KBS K5-10-1 metaG... | ecosystem: Host-associated > Plants > Roots >...
ATGATCAACGACAAGACGGACATGGACCGGCTGCGCGAAGTGTCTTATCGCGAAGGCGTCAAGCCGCTGCGCATCAGCGGAGCGATGAAGGTAGCGTCCGGCGTTACCACCGTCGACGAAGTGATGAAAGTAGCACCCCCGATGCAGGACCGGCGCGCGCTGCCGCGCTAGCGCGATAGCGCGCGAGAGGCGATTGGCGAAGGAGAGAGGGGGAAGTTCGGCACGCTTGTCACGCCTATCGCCTATCGCTTGTCAGCTCTTCCCTCACGCCTTACCGAGCTCAAGCACCAGACAATCCGCGCCCGGCGTAGGCTCCGTCAGGTAGGGCGCACAGGCCTTAAACCCCAGCATGTCGTACATCAGGCGCGCGGCGCGCATTTTCGGCATCGTATCCAGATACATTTCGCGGTAGCCCTGCGCGCGGGCGCGCTCGATCACGTGTTCGACGAGAATGCCGGCGAGGCCGGCTCCGCGAAATGCTGCACGCACGTAAAGCCGCTTCATCTCGCAGCGCTCGCCATCGAGCGGCCGCAACGCCACACAACCCGCCGGCAGGCCGCCAAGCTCGGCGAGCAGCAGACAGCCCGCGGGGGCTGAATAGGCGCCGGGCAGATCGGCCAGTTCCCCCGCATAGCCATCCGCGCGCCGCGTAACCGCATCAGAGCGCAGGTATTCGCGCAACAGCCCGCGCAGCGTCTCGAGCTTGGGCTCCGTCGCGGTGACCTCGGTGATGACGACGCCGCGCGGAAGTGCCGTCATCGCGCGGCCTAATGACCCTTGCTCAACTGGCGCATGCCGCGGTCGAGGCCGCCGATGGTCAGCGGAAACATGCGCTCGCCGATGAGCTCGCGAGTGACGCGGATCGACTCGTGGTAGTCCCACACCGATTCAGGCTGCGGATTCAACCAGATCGTGTCCTTGTAGACTGATAGCACGCGCTCCATCCACAGCGCGCCCGGCTCGGGGTTCGTGTGCTCGACGCTGCCGCCCGGATACGTGATCTCGTACGGGCTCATCGTGGCGTCGCCGACGAAAATCACTTTGTAGTCGTGCGGATACTTGTGCAGCACGTCCCACGTCGCCATGCGCTCGGTCGTGCGCCGCCGGTTGTCTTTCCACACCCGCTCGTAAAGGAAGTTGTGAAAGTAGAAATATTCGAGATGCTTGAATTCCGTGCGCGCCGCCGAGAAGAGCTGCTCGCAAACGGTGATGTGGTCGTCCATCGAGCCGCCGACATCGAGGAACAGCAGCACCTTCACGCTGTTGTGCCGCTCGGGCACCATCTTGATGTCCAGATAGCCGGCGTTCTTGGCGGTCGAGCGTATGGTGTCGTCGAGATCGAGCTCCTCGGGATTGCCTTCGCGCGCGAACTTGCGCAGGCGCTTTAGCGCGACCTTGATGTTGCGCGTGCCGAGCTCGACCGAATCGTCGAGGTTTTTGAATTCGCGCTGGTCCCACACCTTGACCGCGCGGCGGTGACGCGACTCGTGCTGGCCGATACGCACGCCCTCGGGGTTGTAGCCGTAAGCGCCGAACGGGCTGGTGCCGGCGGTGCCCACCCACTTGCTGCCGCCCTGGTGCCGCCCCTTCTGCTCTTCGAGGCGCTTCTTCAGCGTCTCCATCAGCTTGTCCCAGCCGCCTAATGACTCGATGAGCTTCTTCTCCTCCTCGGTCAGGTGCTTCTCGGCGAGCTTTCGCAGCCACTCTTCGGGTATCAATGCCGTCGCGCCCTCGGGCAGTTCGGTGATGCCTTTGAAGTACGCGCCGAACACGCGGTCGAATTTGTCGTAGTTCGATTCGTCTTTGACGAGGCACGCGCGCGACAGATAGTAAAAATCGTCGACGCTGCCGTCGATCACGCGCTTGTCGAGCGCTTCGAGCAAGGTCAAGAATTCGCGCACCGACACCGGCAGGCCGCCTTGCTTCACTTTCAGGAAAAATTCGATCAGCATGCGCTGCGTGAGGCGTGAGGCGTTAAGCGTGAGGCGAGCTCCGTCGCGACGCCCCCGCGAAGTGCAGACGCAGGCGCCGCAATCTTTCTCCACTGCTTCAATTTCTCTTCGAAGCGCATCGTGTAGGCCGGACTCGACGACGGCAGCACGACCGTTTCGAAACCGAGCTCGGCGAACTCCGGCTCTCGTTTGCCAGCGGTCTTGCCGTTGAAGCATACGCGGCGCAATTTCTTTGCCACTCGCGTTACCTGCCCGAAGTCGTTATGGCGCGCATCGCGGATGTTCGAGTCGAGACTGCCCTCGCGTGCGCACGTGTCGATGACGTCCCACAATCCAATGCGATGCTTGAGCAGCGTGCGCTTGCGCGCTTCGTAATCCATTTCCTCGAGCGGCTCCTCGATCACCGCGCCGACCAGCCGCCAGAAATGGTTTTGCGGATGGCCGTAATACTGCGCTTTCACGAGCGACGCGATGCCCGGGAAACTGCCGAGTATCAGCGTTTCTATTTTCGCATCGATCACCGGCGGGAAACCCTTGGCGGCCCGGCTCATGATGCTGCGCCTAGCTCGGCTTGCGCCGCGACATGAATACGAGGCGCTCGAACAAATGCACGTCCTGCTCGTTCTTCAATAGCGCGCCGTGCAGCGGCGGAATGATCTTGTGCTGGTCGCGGCTCGTCAGGGCTTCCGGCGGAATATCCTCGGCCATCAGCAGCTTCAACCAGTCGAGCAGCTCGGACGTCGACGGCTTCTTCTTGAGCCCCGGCACGTCGCGGATCTCGAAGAACGCCTCGAGCGCCTCCTTGAGCAAAGCCTTCTTGAGGCCCGGGAAATGCACGCCCACAATGCGCTGCATCGTTTCCTGGTCGGGAAAGCGGATGTAATGGAAGAAGCAGCGGCGCAAGAACGCGTCCGGCAATTCTTTCTCGTTGTTGCTGGTGATGATGACGAGCGGCCGGTGGCGCGCCTTCACGAGCTGCTGCGTCTCGTAGACGTAGAACTCCATCCGGTCGAGCTCGCGCAGTAGGTCGTTGGGGAACTCGATGTCGGCCTTGTCGACTTCGTCGATCAGCAGCACCGACTGCTCATCCGCGTCGAACGCGTTCCACAGCATGCCGCGCACGATGTAGTTCTTGATGTCGTGGACCTTGGGGTCCCCGAGCTGCGAGTCGCGCAGCCGCGAAACCGCGTCGTATTCGTAGAGGCCGTGCTGCGCCTTGGTGGTGGATTTGATGTGCCACTCGTAGAGCGGGCGCTTCAGCGCCTTGGCGACTTCGATCGCCAGCATCGTCTTGCCGGTGCCCGGCTCGCCCTTGATCAGCAGCGGCCGCTCGAGCGTGATCGCGGCGTTGACCGCCATCATGAGCTCCGGCGTTGCTACGTAGTTTTCCGTACCTTCGAAACGGGACATCTTCGCGATTGCCTCAGTGGATTGAAAGAATTTAAGTGCGTTGAACGGCGCCTCGGGCGTCCGTTCCAACGAACGTCCGCTAATTATAGGATAAGATGGCCGCATCCCCATTTTCCCCGGGAGATTGCCATGCATATTGATGGACGATGCCACTGCGGATTCATCACCTACGAGGCCGAAGTCGATCCCGCTAAGGTCAGCATCTGCCACTGCACCGATTGCCAGACGCTGACGGGCTCGGCGTATCGCGTCACCGTGCCGGCGCCCAAGGACAGCTTCAGGCTGCTGACGGGAAAACCGAAGGTCTATGTGAAGATCGCCGAGAGCGGGACGCGCCGCGCGCACGGGTTCTGTCCGGAATGCGGCACGCCCATTTACGCGACCGCGGTCACCGACCCGCAGGTTTACGGCGTGCGCGTTGGCACTGCGCGCCAGAAGGCCGACCTCCCGCCGCGCCGGCAGTCATGGTGCCAATCCGCGCTCGGCTGGGCGATGAATATCGAGTCGCTGCCAAAAAACCCGAAAGGTGCGCTGTAAGGCGGCGCCCGATCAGTACGCGGATCGCCCGCCGTCCGCGGGAATCACCGCGCCCGTGATCATGCGCGATTCGTTGGAAGCGAGAAAGAGCGCAATGTTGGCGATATCGATCGGCTCGCCGATCCAGAACGGATAATCGTTCACCCGCCCTTTCGCGTCCTGGCGATCGACGATGGTCCCGCCGCCTTTGCCGCCCACGCCGTATTTGACGACATTCCGCTCCGTCTGGATGCGCCCGGCGCAAATCGCGTTGACGCGCACATTGTTCTGCACATACGCTCCCGCCATCGCTCTCGTGAGCGACAGGATCGCGCCTTTCGCGGACGTGTAAACGTGCAGCGGACTGCCGCCGCGCAGCGCCGCGCCGGACGACATGTTGGTGACCGTCCCGCCGCCCGCCTTGATGATCTCGGGCACGACGTGCCGCGCGCACAGGATGGTGCCCAGAAGGTCGAGCGACATCGTATGATTCCAGACCTTCGCAATGTCAACTTCGGTCACGAGCCCATCGTCGAGCGACGAGCCCCCCGCGCAATTGAACAGCAGGTCGAGCTTGCCGAGGCGCGCGACGGCTTCCGTGACGGCGCTCTTCACGCTGTCTTCCTGCGTGATATCGGTATGTATGAACACCGCGTCGCCGCCGGCATCGCGCACCGCCTGTGCGGTTGCCGCGCCTTTCTCCTCGTTGATCTCGATGACGGCCACATTGGCCCCTTCGCGCGCAAAGAGCAGCGCCGCGACGCGCGCGATGCCCGCGCCGGCACCGGTGATGAACGCACTTCTGCCTTGCAGTCTGCCGGTCATTGTTGCGCCTCGACTTTGATGCCTGCGGTTTTGATGACTTTCGCCCATTTGGCGATTTCACTGCGGATATTCTCGCCGAACCGCTCGGGCGCGCTGCCGATGACGGTATAACCGCGCTCCTCGAGCCGCGGCTTGACGTCGGCCGATTCGACCACGGTGTGCAGAGCTGCACTAACTTTATTGACGATGTCCCTGGGTGTCGCGGCGGGCGCGAGACAGCCCCAGTACGTGCCGGAATCGACGCCCACGAGCCCCGACTCCACAAACGTCGGCACCTCGGGCATCGCCGCGGCGCGCTTCTCGCCGGTTACCGCGATTGCGCGCAGCTTGCCCGCACGCACATGCTGCCGAATAGTGCTGATGCCCGCGAACATCATGCCGACCTGCCCGCCCAGAACGTCGGTGATCGCCTGCCCGGTGCCTTTGTACGGAATGTTGACGACATCGACTTTCGCGACGGATTTCAGCAGTTCGCCGCCGAGATGCGTCGAGCTGCCCGGCGCCCCCGACGCAAAATTGAGCTCGCCCGGGCGCGCTTTCGCGAGCGCGACAAACTCCTTCACGTTGCGGATGGGCACCGACGGGTGCACGACCAGAATCACGGGCGCCGACGCCACCAGCGACACTGGCGCGAAATCCTTCACCGGATCGAACGGCAGCTTGCCGTAGAGCGCGGGGTTGGTCGTGAACGAGGTATCGACCATCAGCAATGTATAGCCGTCGGGCGGCGCCTTCGCGGCGATCTCGGTGCCGACGGCGCTGCTGCCGCCGACGCGATTATCGATGATGATTTGCTGGCCCAGCGTTTCGCCAAGCCTGGGAGCGATCGTGCGCGTCAGCGTGTCGGTGCCGCCGCCCGGCACGTACGGCACGATCATGCGGATGTAGCGGGCCGGATAATTTTGCGCAGTGGAAACGCCCGCGCACATCAGCAAGCCCGCCGCCGTCCATATCATCGCCGGAACTTTATGCACGATCGTCCGCCGCGGGTGGCGCGAGATCCTCACGCCTGTCAATGTCATGCAGCACGCCGGGATCGTCGCATTCGATCAGCAGCAGCTCGCTCTGGTTGGCAGCAACGATGTCGCGCGCACCGGCGTCCCCGCCGAGCGCCGCGAGCTGCGCGCCGAAACGCTTACCCAGGCCAACCGGGTGTCCGCGCTGTCCTTTATAAGCCGGCGCGACGAGGTCCCGGCCCGCGGTGAGCTCCTTCGCAATCATCGCAATGGTGGAACTCCTGATGCGCGGCATGTCGGCGAGCGCGATGATCCAGCCGTCCGCGCTGCGCCTTTGCGCGACGCCATGCGCAAGGCTCGCGCCCATGCCGCGCGCAGAGTCCGCAAACATCGTCACGTTGCAGCCTTCTTGCTCGAGCACGTCGGCCAGCGGAAAATCGCCCTGCTTGACGACGGCCACGACGTCCAGCCCTGCCGCGACGAGGTTGCGCGCCGCGTGCGCGCCTATCGCGACGCCGTCGGGCAGCGGGTGCAGCAGCTTGTCGCCGCCGAAGCGCGAGCCGGCGCCGGCGGCAAGAAGGATGGCGGTGATTTCCAGAGCGGGATTCCAGGTAGGCGGGTGTAAAGCATTATAATTAAGTTCGCGATATACGAACGGACGCTAATGCGCCGCTCAATATCGCACCCCGGATAAGAATTGGACTCACGATGCCCAAACTCGCCGCCAATCTGACGATGCTGTTCAATGAGATCGATTTTTTGGACCGCTTCGCCGCGGCCGCGAAAGCGGGTTTTGAAGGCGTCGAGTACCTGTTCCCGTACGACTACGACAAGAACCTGCTGCGCGAGCATCTGCAGGAAAACCGCCTGACACAGGTGCTGCATAACCTGCCGGCCGGCAACTGGGCCGCAGGAGAACGCGGCATCGGCTGCCATCCGGATCGCATCTCCGAATTCGAAACAGGCGTCGACAAGGCGATCGAATACGCGACGGCGCTCGGCTGCAAGCAGGTCAATTGCCTGGCCGGCGTGCGCCCGTCCGGCCTGGACCCGGTCGATGCGCGCGAGACCTTCGTGAAGAATCTGCAGTTCGCCGCCACCCGCCTCCAAGCCGTCGGCATCAAGCTGCTGATCGAAGCGATCAATACGCGCGACATCCCGGGATTTTTTCTGTGCAATACGCAGCAGGCGGTCGACATCATCAAGGCGGTCGGCTCCGGCAACCTGTTCGTGCAGTACGACATCTATCACATGCAGATCATGGAAGGCGATCTCGCGCCCACGATCGAGAAGCACCTGAAGCTGATCCCGCACATGCAGCTCGCCGATACGCCGGGGCGGCACGAGCCGGGCACCGGCGAAATCAATTACGATTTTCTGCTGCCGCACATCGACAAGCTCGGCTACGAAGGCTGGATCGGCTGCGAATACAAGCCGGCGGGCAAAACAGTCGACGGCCTCGGCTGGACGAAGCCTTACCTGCGGTAAGGCGGAGAGGCGTAAGGAGAGAGGCGAGAGGAGAAAAAACGCGTGAATTCTTCGCCTATCGCCTATCGCCTCTCTCCTTTCGCCTCATCCGCGAGCAATTGCGACAACGTTTACTTTTCCAACATCCATTGAGGATTCCACAATGAGCAACATCGGATTCATCGGCCTCGGCATCATGGGCAAGCCCATGGCGGCCAACCTGATCAAGGGCGGGCACAAGCTGTTTCTCAATTCGCGCAGCAGCGTGCCGGCGGAATTGACCGCCGCGGGCGGCACGGCGTGTGCGAGCGCGAAAGAGGTCGCGCAGAAATCCGACATCGTCATCGTCATGGTGCCCGACACGCCCGACGTCGAGAAAGTGCTGTTCGGCGCGAACGGGGTCGCGGAAGGGCTCGCCAAAGGCAAGACCGTCGTCGACATGAGCTCGATCTCGCCGATCGAAACCAAGAAATACGCGAAACGCATCAACGAGCTCGGCTGCGAATATCTCGACGCGCCGGTGTCGGGCGGCGAGGTCGGCGCGAAGAATGCAGCGCTCACGATCATGATCGGCGGGCCGCAATCAGCGTTCGACAAGGTGAAGCCGGTGTTCGAGCTGATGGGCAAGAACATCACGCTGGTCGGCGGCAACGGCGACGGTCAGACCTGCAAAGTCTGCAACCAGGTCATCGTCGCGCTTAACATCGAGGCCGTGAGCGAAGCGCTCGTATTCGCATCCAAGGCCGGCGCCGACCCTGCCAAGGTGCGCCAGGCGCTGATGGGCGGCTTTGCCGCTTCGCGCATCCTCGAAGTGCACGGCGAGCGCATGATCAAGCGCACGTTCGATCCGGGTTTCCGCATCGAGCTGCATCAAAAGGATCTGTCGCTCGCGCTGGCCGGCGCGCGCGCGCTTGGCGTAGCACTCCCCAACACCGCGACCGCGCAGGAGCTCTTCAACTCATGCAGCGCGAACGGCGGCGCCAAATGGGACCATTCGGCGATGGTCAAAGCGCTCGAGCGCATGGCGAATCACGACGTCGCGAAGTAATTCTCTTCGAAGCGAAAAAAAACCGCCGTGAAGGCGGTTTTTTTTCGCTGTGCCGGCGATCAATGGCCCGCGGGGTCGTTCCACTGCGGCAGCAGCACGATGCTGTTGGGATTGAGCCCCATGTTCTTCAAGGTATCGACACTGCCGATTACGGCCTCTTTCTTCATGTCGATAATGGTGATCGAGCCATCGCTCATCCCGGGCAGATTGAGCAGCGTGTTCTGCACGAACGCATACTGGCCGTCGAGCGTGAACGCAACATGGTGCGCGCCCTCCGCCGTCGCTATCGACTTCAGCAGTTTCGGCGTCGCCGCATCTTTTCCGAGCTCGAAAATATGCATATGGCCGGGCTTGGCGGTCGTGATGTACATGCGATCGCCCGTCTTGTTGAAATAGATTTCGAGCGGCACGCCGGCTTTCAACGGCGCGAAATCGTACGCCTGCTGCACTTTAAAGTCTTTTTTGGCCGGGTCCCACACCGCGGTGCTCAGCGTGGCGGCATACATGTTTGTCACATAGGCGACCGGCGGATTGGCGCCCGGGACAAACGTGACTTCCACCGGTGCCTCGCCGCCCGGTGAGGATTTGGTCGAGACCTTATAAGTCCCGGTGACTTCGCCGGTGCTGGCTTTTACCGCGGTAATCGTTTCGCCCGCATCGCCGAGGTCCGATGCCCGCACCGTGCTCGTCAGCAGTATGCGGTCGATGCCGTCGTGTATCGCGATGCCGTGCGGATAAGGCTTGGGCAGCGCAACCGTCTTCACGGGCTTGTCGGTGGCCGCGTCGCCGACGATCATGTTGTTCGATCCCATGCAGCTCACGTACCAGCTCTTCTTGTCGGCCGAGAACACCACATCTTCGCCGACCTTGCAGTCCGGCAATGCGATTGTTTTTATCGCATACGGTTTGGTCTTCATGTCTATGGTCCGCAGCTCCGACTTACCGAGCGCGGTGATATAGGCTTTGGACTGGTCCTTATTGTAAAAAATATGATGGGCGACGGTATCGGCAGGCAACGGCAGGTCGGTGACTATCTTGCCGAAATTTTTGGATTTGGGATCGACGTCGATGATCGCGATGCCTTCGCGGCGGGCCTGCGGCGCGATCGGGGTCTTGAGCGCTTTGAGCGAATCCGCGGACTTGCTTTCGTAATTGACCATCGCGAGTATTTCAGCGCAGGCAACCGAGGGCAGGACCGCCAGGGCTGCCACCGTTATCGTCGTCAGCTTGAGTGTGGATTTCATGGCTCACCTCCATGTGGGTTCCCGCGCGCTTTCGGTGCGGCGGTAACGGGACGCTATCTTCATCCCGCATCCTGCGCGTGTCAATCCACCGCCCGGTTGTTGACGGTATGATGGCCCTGCTTTTTTGCGCTCGACGGTATGACAGAGGGGAATCCCATGACTCCGCCCAGGACGGCGCCCGGCGCCTCCCGCCGCCGCGTTTTCGCCGGCGCCACGGCGCTCGCCGGAGCCGCCGCAATGGGCATAGACGCGCATGCCCACGGCTTCGGCCAGCGCTACGACCTGCCGGTGCCGCTGTCGCTGTATCTGACGGGCGCAGCGGCCGTCGTCGCCGTGTCCTTTCTGATCATGGCGATCTTTTTCCGCCGAGTGCATGCGGTCGCGGATTACCCGCGCGTCGATCTGCTGCGCTTCCCTGTCGGCCGCATGCTTGCACATCCGGTTATTCGTGCACCTTTGCGCGCAGCCGCGGTGTTTTTTTTGATCCTGGTCGTCGTCGCCGGATTTTTCGGCAATCCCGCGCCGGTCAAAAATATCGCGCCCATCATGGTGTGGGCGATCTGGTGGGTCGGCATGGCGTATGTCTGTGCGCTGCTTGGGAACCTGTGGGCTCTGGTGAATCCGCTCGACACCATCTTTGCCTGGGTCGAGCGAATTTACGCGCGGCTGCATCACGGCGCGGCGCTCGCGCGCGGATTGCGTTATCCCCAGGCGCTCGGCGCATGGCCGGCCGTCGTGCTCTTTTTCGGATTCGCGTGGGCGGAACTGATCTGGGACCAGTCCGACCGTCCCGCGTATGTCGCGGCGGCCACGCTCGCTTATTGCGCGATCACCTGGACCGGCATGCTGCTCTATGGCCGGCGCGCCTGGCTCGCTCACGGCGAAGTGTTCGCGCTGATTTTCGCGTTGCTGGGCCGCTTTGCACCTCTGGAAGCCCGCACGGCCGCCGGCCACGCCGAGTTGAACGCGCGGCCCTATGCTGTCGGACTGCTCGTCGATGAGCCGGTCCATTCTTCATTGATGGTGCTGGTCGTCATGATGCTGGCGACCGTGACGTTCGATGGCTTCATGGAAACGCCGCTGTGGGTGGAGATTGCGGATCAGATGAGCGTGTGGCTAGCCACGCCGGGGGCCGCCGATGGTCCGCATGCGATCGTCGCAACTCTCGGGCTCGCAGGCATGATGCTCGCTTTTCTCGCGATCTATCTCACCGGCGCGCACCTCGTCGCGCGCTTTGCCGCTGCGGACGCCCCCCCGCGCACTACGATGGCGATCGCGCGTCTTTTTGTCTTCACGCTGGTGCCGATCGCAATCGGTTATCACCTTGCCCATTACCTCTCGTTCGTGGTCAGCGCGTTTCAGTATCTGATTCCGCTGATCTCGGATCCGCTGGGGCTGGGCTGGGATCTGTTCGGCACCGCGCTCCATATCGTGCGCATCGGCATCGTGGACGCGCGCGCCATCTGGTATGCGTCGGTCATTGCGATCGTGCTCGGCCACGTGGCAGCGGTGTATCTTGCCCATGTGATGGCAGTGCGCGTGTTCGGTGACCGGCGCGCCGCGCTGCGCAGCCAGTATCCGATGCTGGCCCTCATGCTGGGCTACACCATGGTGAGCCTGTGGATCATCGCGCAGCCCATCGTTAGCAGCCGTTTCGGTTGACCCGCGTTACAGTTTTGCCGCCTGCCGCGCCACCAGCTTCCATTGTCCCTGCTGCTGGAGCCAGACCGTCAGGATGGAAAGTTTGAGGTTGGCGGACTCGCGGCGGCTGGCGCCGTTGAATACGTGGCGCACGAACGCGGTTTGATCGACGATGGTGATCGTTTGATCGCTCAGCTCGATCGCGGAAAAACCTGATTTGCCCGACGTCAGCGATTCGATAAACTGGGCTTTGGTTTCCAGCCTGCCGCTCGAGTGGCCATAGCTCAATTCATTGGCGGTCAACTTATCAAGCGTGGATTTGTCGGCCGCTATCGTCGCCTTGCGAAACGCTTCCACCGCTGCGGATACCGCATTGATTTCTTTGCTCTGGTCGATTGCCATCTTGGATGTCCCTGGTTGAAGTAATTCATTATTAATCTTTCAGAAATTCGCGATAGCGAATTACTGCAATTCTCACCCTCTCCCTCCGGGAGAGGGTCGGGGTGAGGGATTGAGCGTGCCGCATGTCATTCGTTATGAAACGCTCAATAATGAAACAAGCCGGGTTGAGCCTCCCTGCGAGTTTGATCTGCCGGCAGCGATTGTACAGCCCGCCGTGCCGCATCCCCGGTCCGTGACGCACCGCCGCAAGTTTCGGGACACGAAGGTCCGGTGTAATATCGGGAAAATCAGCCGGTACACAGGATGAACCAGCCCATTCACCCCCCTTCCGTTCTGAAGAAGCCGCTGCCCCCCGCGCTTCTCGACGCAATGCGCGCGCTGCTCGGCGATCGCGTCGTCACGTCCGAAGCAGTGCGCGCGCATCATGGCAAGGACGAATCGGCGCATCCGCATGCACCGCCGGACGCCGTGGTGTTTGCGCAAACTACCGAAGAAGTCGCAGCGGTCGTCAAACTTTGCGCGCAGCATCACGTGCCGATTATCCCGTTCGGCGCGGGCAGCTCCGTCGAAGGCCACGTGCTCGCGATCCATGGCGGCATAGCGCTCGATCTGACGCGCATGAACCACGTGCTCCAGGTCAACGTCGACGATCTCGACGTCACGGTGCAGGCCGGCGTCACGCGCAAGCAGCTTAACCGGCATCTGCATGACACGGGCCTCTTTTTCCCGATCGATCCCGGTGCCGATGCAACGATCGCGGGAATGGCAGCGACGCGCGCGTCGGGCACCAACGCCGTGCGCTACGGCACGATGCGCGACAACGTGATGGGCCTCACCGTCGTGCTCGCCGACGGCCGCATCATTCACACCGGCGGCCGCGCGCGCAAGTCATCCGCGGGCTACGACCTGACGCGGCTCTTCGTCGGCAGTGAAGGTACCCTTGGTGTGATCACCGAAGTCATCGTGCGCCTGCATCCGCAGCCGGAAGCAGTATCCGCGGCGATCTGCATGTTCCCCACGGTCGATGAGGCGGTACGCACGGTTATCCAGACAATTCAAATGGGCGTGCCAATTGCGCGGTGCGAACTACTTGACGCGCTGACTATCAAGGCCGTCAACCGTTACAGCAAGCTCTCGCTGCGCGAAGTGCCGATGCTTTTATGCGAATTTCACGGCACGCCGGCGAGCGTTGAAGAGCAGGCGAAGACCGTGCAGGCTATTGCGAGCGAGCACGGCGGCCTCGATTTCGAATGGTCGCCGCGCCAGGAAGAGCGCACGCGGTTGTGGCAGGCGCGGCACGATGCCTACCTGGCGTGCATGCAATTGCGCCCGGGCAACCGCGGCGTCGCCACCGACGTCTGCGTTCCGGTATCGCGGCTCGCGGAATGCATAGCAGAGACCAATGAAGACATCGCGAAAGCGTCGATGCCGATTGCGCTCTTCGGCCACGTCGGCGACGGCAATTTCCACCTCGTGATCCTGGTGGACCCGGCCAGCGAAAAAGACCTCGCCGAAGCCGAAGCGATCAATCACCGCGTCGTGATGCGCGCGCTCGCC
>Ga0207708_10002709_pt1 | contig 13017 bp, 10 predicted proteins | sample KBSK5101metaG_FD_184340 | JGI IMG/M metagenome (GOLD analysis project Ga0207708, IMG submission 184340) | Corn, switchgrass and miscanthus rhizosphere microbial communities from Kellogg Biological Station, Michigan, USA - KBS K5-10-1 metaG... | ecosystem: Host-associated > Plants > Roots >...
CGACCGCGATCGCCGTCGTGATGCTCGTCACGGCGTTCGTGCTGCTGCTGCTGATCAACCTGCTGCAGGCCTGGGCGCGACGGCGCCAGGGGAGATGATTCGATGAGCGCCATTCCTTCGGACATCGTGGTCGTGCGCACGTCACCGCCCTCGGTCTTCGCCGACGACGCCCCGGTCTCCGCGCCGCCCGTCGCACCCGTCCGGATCCCCGCCGCGATCGGCGAGCCGGCCTGGGCGCGGCGCTCGCTGATCGGCGCGGCACTGCTGTTCCTCTCGCTGTTCCTCTTCGTGCCGCTCGTGGCGGTGTTCGTGCAGGCGTTCGCCAAGGGCATCGACGTCTACTGGGCCGCGCTCGTCGACGACGACGCGCTCTCGGCGTTGAAGCTCACGCTGATCGCCGCCTTCATCGCCGTGCCGGCCAACCTCGTGTTCGGCGTCGCCGCGGCCTGGGCGATCGCGAAGTTCGAGTTCCGCGGCAAGAACCTGCTGATTACGCTGATAGACCTGCCCTTTTCAGTGTCGCCGGTGATTGCCGGCCTGATCTACGTACTGATCTTCGGGCTGCAGGGATGGCTGGGACCCTGGCTGCTGGAGCATGACATCAAGATCATCTTCGCCGTGCCCGGGATATTGCTGGCCACGATATTCATCACCGTACCTTTCGTAGCGAGGGAGTTGATACCGTTGATGCAGGCGCAGGGCACCGAGGAAGAGGAGGCCGCAGTGGTGCTCGGGGCGAGCGGCTGGCAGACCTTCTTCCGCGTCACGCTTCCGAACATCAAGTGGGGACTGCTCTACGGCGCCATCCTTTGCAATGCTCGCGCGATGGGTGAATTCGGCGCCGTGTCCGTGGTGTCTGGCCACATTCGGGGGCTGACCAACACCATGCCGTTGCACGTGGAAATTCTTTACAACGAATACAACTTCGCCGCGGCCTTTGCGGTGGCGTCTCTGCTGGCGCTTCTGGCGCTGGTGACACTCGCGCTGAAAACGCTGGTCGAATCGAGGACCGTAAAGCAAACCAAGGGGCAGGCCAATGAGCATCGAGGTACGTAATCTTTCCAAGCAGTTCGGGACCTTTGCCGCACTGCGCGACGTCAGTCTCGAAGTCCAGTCCGGCGAGTTGCTGGCCTTGCTCGGTCCATCCGGGTCGGGCAAGACCACCTTGCTGCGCGTCATCGCGGGGCTCGAGCTGCCCGACACCGGACAGGTGCTGTTTCATGGCGAGGACTCCACCGACCAGCATGCGCGCGACCGGCGTGTCGGCTTCGTTTTCCAGCACTACGCGCTGTTCCGGCACATGACCATTTTCGAAAATGTCGCATTCGGCCTGCGCGTGCGGCCGAAGAACGTCCGGCCCGACGAGGCGCAGATCCGCGACCGCGTGCTGGAGTTGCTCAAGCTCGTGCAGCTTGACTGGCTTGCGGATCGCCATCCGCACCAGCTCTCCGGCGGACAGCGGCAACGGATCGCTCTGGCCCGCGCGTTGGCAGTCGAGCCCAAGGTGCTATTGCTGGATGAACCTTTCGGCGCTCTCGACGCCAAAGTGCGCAAGGAATTGCGATCCTGGTTGCGGCGGCTGCACGACGACATGCATATCACCAGCGTATTCGTCACCCACGACCAGGAAGAAGCGCTCGAGGTCGCGGACCGCGTGGTGGTGATGAACGAAGGACGGGTCGAACAGATCGGCACGCCCGACGAGGTATACGAACGGCCCGCCAGTCCGTTCGTCTACGAGTTTCTGGGACACGTGAATCTGTTTCACGGGCGGGTGCATCGAGGCCGTGCCTGGATCGGCGACATCGAAGTGGAGGCGCCCGAGCACGCCGAGGCCGAGGAACAGGAAGCGGTAGCTTACGTGCGTCCCCACGATATCGAGATCGAGCGTGTCGCGGGCAGCGATGCCGCGCTGCGTGCCCGCGTCACCCATGTCCTGAGCATCGGTCCTTCGGTCCGTCTCGAACTGGTTCTGGAAGGGGGTGCGCAGCGCGCGCCCATCCAGGCCGAAATCAGCAAAGAGCGGCTGCGCGAACTCAAGCTGGTTCAGGGAGACAGCGTGTTCATCAGGCCGCGGCGCTTCGAGCTGTTTTCGAAACGGATACACTGAGCGCTGGTCGCTAAAAAGAGGTCCGCGGATGACCACGACATCGGCCATCGTTTTGTTTGCGCACGGCGCCCGCGATCCCGAGTGGGCGGAGCCATTCCGAAGGATCGCCGCACGGCTGCGCAAGACCCGTCCACAACTGCAGATTCAGTTGGCTTTCCTGGAACTGATGCAGCCTTCGTTGGACGAGGCAGTGGCGAGTTTGGCGACCGATGGCGTTACTCGCATCACCCTCGTGCCGTTGTTCCTGGCGCAGGGCGGCCATCTCAAACAGGATCTGCCGCGTTTGCTGAAGCAGATCCGAAGCAGCCATCCCGGCGTCATCATCGACGTTACCGAAGCAATTGGCGATTCCGAAATCCTGACCGCGGCCATCGCCGACTGGGCCCTGGAGCAGCATCTGTCGTTCACCGCATAGCGGCCGGGGTTTTACCCGCCAAGAAACCGCGCGACCGCATAGCAAAAGCCGCTAGAATTCAGGCTTTTGACTGAACTGGTATGCGGGTCTTTCGGGGCATTCCTGCACGGGCGGAAACGCCTATCGCGCTCACCATCGGCAACTTCGACGGTGTCCACCTCGGCCATCGCGCCATGATCACGCGTCTTTCCGATGCAGCGCGGGCGCGTGGATTGCCGGGTGCGGTGATGACGTTCGAGCCTCAGCCGCAGGAATTTTTTGCCCCGGACCAGGCGCCGGCGCGCTTGACTTCGTTGCGCGAGAAGCTCGAACTTCTGCGCGAATGCGGCGTGGCGTCTGTATATGTGTGCCGTTTCGATTTTGCGTTTGCGCAGTTGACGGCCGACGATTTCGTCACGCGTGTTCTTCGCGACGGCCTGGCGGTCAAATGGCTGCTGGTCGGCGACGATTTCCGCTTTGGTGCACGGCGCGCTGGTGATTTGGCTCACCTCAGATCTATCGCGCCGCTTGCGGGTTTCGAGGTCGAGGCGATGGCCAGTGTGGTCGTGGCCGGGGCACGGGTTTCCAGCACCGCAATCCGGTATTGTCTGGAAATGGGCGACCTCGAGATTGCCCGGCGGTTGCTCGGCAGGCCTTACGCAATCAGCGGAAGGGTGGTTGACGGTGACAAGATCGGCGCAAGAATCGGCTACCCGACCGCAAACGTGCAGTTGAAGCGGCTAAAGGCGCCACTGTCCGGGATTTTTGTCGTTGAGGTCGAAGGCCTGAGTTCGCTTCCGCTTCCCGGGGTCGCCAGCCTGGGTGTGCGGCCGACAGTCAAGGAACGCGGCCGGCCAACGCTGGAGGTCCACCTGTTCGATTTCAACGAGCGCATTTACGGCCGGCGCATTACCGTCAACTTCCTGCAGAAGTTGAGGGATGAGCAGAAATTCACCGATCTGAATACGCTGACGGAACAGATTCGCCGCGATGCCGACATGGCACGCAGGTTCTTTCACCGCAGGGCGGCAAAGGCATGAGCGAGACATTCGAAGCGAACTGAGAGCAGAAGATGGCTGATTACAAGCACACACTGAATCTTCCCGATACCGCTTTCCCGATGCGCGGCGATCTGGCCCGGCGCGAACCCGCTCTGGTCGCGCAATGGCAGGAGGGAGGGCTGTACGAGCGCATTCGTGAGGCCGCCCGGGGACGCCCGAAGTTCATCCTTCACGATGGCCCGCCTTATGCGAATGGTGATATCCACATCGGCCATGCCGTGAACAAGATCCTGAAGGACATCGTGGTGAAGGCGAAATCCCTTGCCGGTTTCGATGCGCCCTACGTTCCCGGCTGGGACTGCCACGGCCTGCCGATCGAGCACCAGGTCGAAAAGGTGCACGGCAAGAACATTCCGGCGGCGCAGTTCCGCAAGCTCTGCCGCGCCTTTGCAGCGGAGCAGATCGAGCGGCAGAAGGCGGGCTTCATCCGCCTGGGCGTGCTTGGCGACTGGCAGAACCCTTACCGGACGATGGATTTCAAGACTGAAGCTGACATCATGCGTGCGCTGGACCGCATCCGCGAACGCGGCTTTCTCTACCAGGGCGCAAAACCCGTTCACTGGTGCATGGACTGCAGTTCGGCGCTGGCGGAAGCAGAGGTGGAGTACGAGGACCGCACCTCGCCGGCGATCGATGTGGCGTTCAAGGTGGCGGACAACAAGGCCTTGGCCAGGGCGCTGCGTTTCTCGCACATCTACGAGCCGGTCTATGCCGTGATCTGGACCACCACGCCGTGGACGCTCCCCGCCAACCAGGCGGTGGCGGTTCATCCCGATTTCGAGTACGTACTGGTGCGCTTCGCGGTCGGGATGTTCATCCTGGGCAAGGAACTTGCGGACAAGTGCATGGATGCCTACCGGGTCGAGGATCGACAGATCGTCGCCGAGTTCAAGGGTGCGGATATCGAAGGCCTGGTTCTCCAGCACCCGTTCTACGACCGGCAGGTGCCCGTGGTGCTTGGCGAGCATGTGACCCTGGATGCCGGTACCGGACTGGTGCATACCGCACCCGCGCATGGTCTCGACGACTATGTGATCGGTTCGCGTTACGGGTTGCCGGTGGACAACCCGGTTGACGATGACGGCGTTTTCTTTCTCCGGGTCCCGCTGGTTGGCGGACTGTCGGTGTGGATGGCGAACGAGGTCATCATCAAGGCGCTCGAAGAAAGGCGACGTCTGATCCGCATCGAGTCCGTCAGGCACAGCTATCCGCACTGCTGGCGCCACAAGACGCCGATCATCTTCCGCGCCACGCGCCAGTGGTTTATCGGCATGGAAGCCGGCAGCGATCGGACCCTGCGTGAAATCGCCAAGGCAGCAATCGACGCGACGTCGTTCTATCCGGCCGGGGGCCGTGCGCGGCTCGAGGCAATGATTGGTACCCGTCCGGACTGGTGCGTGTCGCGCCAGCGTAGCTGGGGCACGCCGATGGGATATTTTGTGCACAGGGAAACCGGCGAGCTCCATCCGCGTACCGGCGAATTGCTGGAGCAAGTGGCGCGTCGGGTAGAGAAGGAAGGCATCGAAGCCTGGTTCGCCCTCGAGCCCGCCGAACTGCTCGGCGGCGAGGCCGCGATCTACAAGAAGGTGCCCGACACGCTCGACGTGTGGTTCGATTCCGGAACCACTCATGTCGGAGTGCTCGAGCGGCGCGCGGAATTGACCAAGCCGGCGGACCTGTATCTGGAGGGCTACGACCAGCACCGGGGCTGGTTCCAGTCTTCATTGCTCACCGGTTGTGCGATCGACGGCCGCGCTCCTTACAAGGGCCTGTTGACCCACGGATTTGCGGTCGATGGTCAGGGCCGCAAGATGTCGAAATCGGTCGGCAACGTGATTGCGCCGCAAAAGGTGATGGATACCCTCGGCGCTGACATCCTGCGGCTGTGGGTCGCGACGACTGACTACTCCAACGAATTGTCGATATCCGACGAAATCCTCAAGCGCGTGGTGGAGAGCTATCGCCGCATCCGCAATACGCTGCGCTTCCTGCTGGCCAACCTGGATGACTTCGATCCTGAAAGTCACCTGATGCCGGTGAGCGAATGTCTGGAAATAGACCGGTATGCGGTGCAGATGGCGGCCCGCATGCAGGACCAGGTCGCCCGCGACTACGACAACTACGAGTTTCACCTGGCAATGCAGAAGCTGCAGGCTTTCTGTTCCGAAGACCTCGGCGGGTTCTATCTCGACATCCTCAAGGACCGGCTCTATACCGCGGGCAGGGACTCGATGCCGCGGCGCGCGGCACAAAACGCGCTGCATCACATCACGCAGAGTCTGCTGCGGCTGATGGCGCCGGTGCTCTCCTTCACCGCTGACGAGGCATGGGCGATTCTTACCCGCACTCCCGGCGATAGTGTCCTGCTGCGCACCTGGTATGAATTTCCTGACTGCGGCACAGAACTGCTGGGGCGCTGGGACAGAGTCCGCGCGATCCGCGCCGAGGTGCAAAAAGAACTGGAGGCGGTCCGCGTTGCCGGCAAAATTGGTTCGTCACTGCAGGCGGAAGTGCTGATCCACGCCGATGGCGAGCGCTACGAAGTGCTGAATTCGCTCGCAGATGACCTCCGCTTTGTCTTGATTACCTCGCAGGCCGGGGTGCTTAGGAGCGCGGAAGAGCGGATCGTGGTGAATGCAAGTGCCCAGCGCAAGTGCGAGCGCTGCTGGCACTACCGTGCCGACGTGGGTCACGATGCGGCACATCCGGACATCTGCAGCCGTTGTACGGCCAACCTCTTCGGTGCAGGCGAGCCTCGCATCCATGCGTAGCATCGCAGGGTGGCTGGGGTTGAGTGCGCTGATCGTTCTTCTCGACCAGCTCACCAAGCAGGCGGTTCTGCATGCCATCGTGTTTGGCCAGACCTTGGAGGTATGGCCGCCGGTTTTCAGCCTGGTCCTGACCTACAACCCCGGCGCCGCGTTCAGCTTCCTGGCTTGGGCATCGGGGTGGCAGCGCTACTTCTTCATGGCGATCGCGCTGACGGCGTCGATCCTGATCGTTTACATGATGAAAAAACACGATCGCGAGCGTTTCCTGTGTTTTGCACTGGCATTGGTCCTGGGCGGAGCGGTGGGCAACCTGATCGACCGTGCCCTGTACGGAGCCGTGGTGGATTTTCTGTTGTTCCGCTGGCCGGGGGGGCCGCGATTGCTGGACCCCTGGCCGGCCTTCAACCTGGCGGACTCGTGCATCACCGTCGGCGCGGCGCTGCTGATCTGGGATAGTTTCCGCCGTTCGCGTGTCAAATCAGACGCAATGTCCGCGTCCTCACGAAACACAGACACGCGGAAATCCTAGATCTATTGGAGAGCTTTCAGAATGCCGAATTGGATGAAAATGATCGAAGCCAAGACAGCCTTGGCGAGGCGCGGCGCCAAGCGCTCGAGTCCCGGCGACAACCCCCGCATTCCACCCGGGCAGAAGCAGGTCTACGACTTTCCCATTCTCGACCTTGGTTTGGAGCCCGAAGTTTCACCCTCCAACTGGACGCTCCGGCTTTTCGGCATGGTGGAGACAGAACTCGAGTTGAACTGGAAGACGTTCAATGAATTTCCGCAGACCGAGCTCACCACGGATTTCCATTGCGTCACGCGCTGGTCGCAGCTCGACATGAACTGGAAAGGCGTGCTGGCACGCGAGGTCATCATGCGCGCCCATCCGCATGAGGACGCAAGGTACGTGACGCTGCACAGCGCCGATCAATACACGACCAATCTGCCGCTGGAAGCACTTCTCGACGACGATGTCATTCTTGCGCATAGCGTATTCGGCAAACCGCTCACCCCGGACCATGGCGGCCCGGTGCGGTTGATCGTGCCCAAGCGGTACGCCTGGAAAAGCGCGAAGTGGCTGAGCCGCATCGAGTTCCATCAGGAAGACCGCCCGGGGTTCTGGGAAGTGCGCGGTTACCATAACGATGCCGATCCCTGGAGGGAGGAGCGTTTCTCCGGAGCCGGGTTCTGACCGGCGGCGCAACCCCCACCGGGGCGTATAATTTCGCCCTCCCGGATCCTCTCAGGCCCATGCAAGTCATCCTCGCCAATCCCCGCGGCTTCTGCGCCGGCGTAGACCGTGCCATTGACATCGTCGAGCGCGCGCTGCAGCTTCATGGCGCACCCATCTACGTCCGCCACGAAGTGGTACACAACAAGTATGTGGTGGATGATTTGCGCACCAAGGGCGCCGTCTTTGTAGAGGAACTGGCGGAAGTTCCGGAGGGAGCAACGGTGGTATTCAGCGCCCACGGCGTGTCGCAGGCAATCCGTAGCGAAGCGCAGGCTCGCAAGCTGCGAGTGTTCGACGCCACTTGTCCGCTGGTGACCAAGGTGCATGTCGAAGTAGCGAAAATGCACGACGGCTGGCGCGAGATCATCATGATCGGTCATTCCGGCCACCCGGAAGTCGAAGGAACGATGGGACAGATTGCCGGCGACATGTACCTGGTGGAATCGGTCGAGGAAGTCGAGCGGCTCAAGGTCAGGGACCCGGAAAATCTCGCATTCGTCACCCAAACCACGCTGTCTGTGGACGACGCACGTGCGATTACCGATGCATTGCGGCGGCGATTTCCCGGCATCGTCGGACCCAAGAAGGACGATATCTGCTATGCCACGCAGAACCGCCAGGACGCAGTCAAGGCGCTGGCGGCTCGCTGCGATGTAGTGATCGTGGTGGGCTCGCCTAACAGCTCCAATTCCAACCGGCTGCGTGAAGTCGCGGCGAATCTCGGCGTGCCGGCTTACATGCTGGACAAGGCTGCCGATCTCGATCCGCGGTGGGTGGCCGGCAAGCAAATCATCGGTGTGACTGCCGGTGCTTCCGCGCCGGAGGTCCTGGTGCAGGCGGTGATAGAGCGGCTGCGAGCGCTGGGTGCAAGCACGGTGCGAGAACTCGAGGGCATCGAGGAGAAAGTCACGTTTCCGATGCCCAAGGCACTCGCGAACTAGACCTGCTTGTGCAAAAGCGAACGCGGCTCGCATGTGCGAGCCGCGTTGTCGTTCAGTTGCCCTCAGTAGTCATGTGCGTGCCGGGAATCTGAGGCATTCACCGCAAGCGCCTTGACTCTACTCGCTTTCCTTGTACCAGTAGGTATTCAAGCGCGACTGTAACTTTGGACCGGGTACTTCGGTACATGCGGTGCCGACGCATATCGCGTTCTTCGTGGTCGCCGTGCCCGACGAGTCGGTGAGCTTCACGACCACACTTACCGGGTTTGGCAAGAAGCCCCCGCCCGGGTGCACTGCATAGCGGTCCGCCGCTGTCAGGGTGACACCGCCGGTGTTGCTGATGACCGCGCCGGCATTCTGGAAACTGATCGCATACTGCCGCGCCTCGCCCAGGTTGGCCTGACACACGCCCGCGACAGGGGGCGTCGGGAGATTGGTGTTGAAGAACGTGGTCCCCGCGAGCGTCACGGCGTTACCGACGACTTTTTCGCCGACACCGGTGCCGTCGGGATTGATCAGCGAGATGAACCAGCCCTTGGCCGCTTCCAGTGCCGGGGTCGTCACAGTCAAGCCCAGATTGTTGTTCGTCGCGTCGAAAAAGTCGCTGGCGGTATTGCCAATGCCCGGGTCGACGATCGTGACCGGCGCAGAAGGAAGCAATCCGCCGGAGCCCTGACCCCAGCCCAGGCCGACACTTCGGTCCTTGAGCATGTAGAAGCGATTGACGACCGTTGCGGAAGCGGGATGGTTGGCATCACCGTAACCGTTGAACGGATGCTCGCGATCGCCGGAACCAATCAGCACCGCGTCGTAGCGCCCGTTGCTGTCCCTGCTGGGCACCACGCTGGGCGGGAACAGGAATTTCCTCCGGTCTGCATTGGTCGGGGACTGGGCGTAGCCGAGCGAGCCGAGCTTGTTGACTGTCCAGTTCGCCGCCAGCGGATCGGCCAGGTCTACCCGCCATATATTGCCGCCGGTATCCCCCACGTACATGCGATCGATCAGTCCGTCGCGGTCGGTGTCGAGCGTGGAGAGGTCGGACGGAATCGCGAAGGTCATGCCGGAAACCGAGGCGTTCGTAGTCGTACCGGTTACGCCCGCCCGCCAGAGCACGCTGCCGTCCGCTGCATCGACGATGAAAATTCCCCGCCCCATGCTTCGCGCGGTGCCGCCGCTTGCAGGAATCGGGTCCTGATCCTCATACGCCGGATCGTAGCCCGCGCCAAAAATCAATACGAGCTTTGTCGCGGCGGTGTCGGTCGGGGTGCTCTTGTAATTGATCAGCGCTGGCTTCGGCGCAGACCAGGTTTGACCCAGCTCGCCGTAGCCGGTATCGCAGCCGCTGTTACTGAGCACGCTCGGGCAACCCTTCTTCCAGAGGAATTTCGGTGCGTCCGGGTCGGTGACGTCCAGGGCGTAGAGGTAGCGGCCGCCGCGGCGCATGCTGACAAAGAGCTGGACCAGATCGTTATCGCCGGCTTGCAGCATGCCGTTGCCGGTGCCGGATCTGCATCTCGTCAACAGGTCGGCGGTCGGGGCAGCGCTGGAGTTCTGGTCGCACACGAACACGTTGACCGAACCATCCATGAAATACGGCTTGGGCTCGCTGATGAAGGTGGCCCCAACGGATCCAGTCACGGTTGCCGGCTTGCTTAGCGTGACCGCGGTGCTGGTTGGAAAGCTGGCCACAACCGTGCCGGCCGGAATGCCGGTACCGGTCACCCCCATTCCGATGGTCAGCGTTGCCTGCTGTGCTGCCGTAAGTCCGCTCGCGGTTGTTGTCCCGGCGGCCAGAGTGACGGAATAAGAAACCTGAAGCGCCGCCGACGGCGGGTTGATTACCGGCGAATTGTCGCGCAGCCGCTTCAGCCCGCCAAAAAATTCCTGCGGGATGAATGCCCATTTTTCGTAACCCGAGTAGGCGGATGTCATCTGCGCAGAGGTTGCCGCTGCCGGCTTCTGGCCCCCTCTTACCGCGCGGAATGTGCCGTCGTTGGAGCCGTAGAAGATGACGACGTCGTCGTTGTCGCCGAAGCGGTTGTAATTCACCACCCCGGGACGGGAGTGCAGCACGTCGCCGTGCAGGGAAGCGCGCACGTCCGTAGTCGAGGCGTTTGCATTTTCGTCGAGATTGTCGGTGCCCCGCGCCCAGTTGATGATGTTGGCGCGCTCGGTCGCGTCCGTCGCTCCGAGCGCGGACTGCGTAATCAAGGCATTGGTGCTGTCGAAAGAAGTGGCCGCCCCGGCCGTGCTCGAAAAGACTGTCCCGTTGGCGCAGCCGACGCAGGTGTAGACCTTGCGTGCTGTCTGCGAAGTGGCCAGGATGTTGCGCATGACCTGCGCGCTGGCGCCTTTCTCCACGATCGGTCCGTCCGGCGCGTCGTAGCCGGTCAGCGGATTGCCGGTCGGCGCGAATGTCCAGAAGCCGCTGTTGACATCGGCCGCGGGCGGGGTGGTTGGAGTGGTCCAGAAGCTCATTGCGTCGTTCACCACGAAGCCGGTCGCCAGGCTCTCCACCACAAGCGGGGGATTTTGTGCGTCGCCCAGGAAAATCTGGTTGTTGCTGTCCAGCGCGAGCCGGTACTGCTTCAGATTGCCGTACCAGCGCGGGTTGCTGTCGGCATCGGGACGGAACACGCCGAGGTACACCTGGTTGAGGTTGGTGCCGCGCACGTTGACCGACACAGGCAAGGTCACCGATGCGAATACGCTGTTGACCGCCTGGACCTCGTGGAAAATTGTCTGCAGCGCGGCCGTTATGGCCCCCAGGCTGGTCGCCGCAAAATATCGACCGTGCCCGTGTTTGGCCATGCTTTCGAGAAGCGCGTTCTCATTGGCATCGGGCGCATCCTTGAAGACGCTGATGGTATAAGTAATGACGTTCTGCTGTCCCGCCGCGGAACTGACGTCGGTCGCGTGGAGAAACCGCGCCCACTCGTCGGCGAAGTTCCCGAGGTTGGGCGGGCTGATCACCGTGGTATTGCCCCCCACGTTGGCGAGCAGTGTCGAGCCATTGTCCTGCGAGGGATAACCGTTGCCGATGAAAATGATGAAGTTCTTCGCGCATCCGTCGGTAACCGCGCTCTGATACGCGGTGGCGGCCGAGGAGGGGAATGCGGCGCCCGGCAGGGCGTTGTAGTCCGGGTTCTTGGCGTTGCCGGTGAAGTCGCGTTTCGTCTCGGTCTGACCGCCGTGGGCGGTCGGCCCGAAGTGGGTCGCGTCGATCGGGCTGCCCGCGGCGGGATCGCCGCCGGTAGCGATCGCATTGGCAACAGCCGTTGGATTGGTATAGCCGCCGAAGTATTTGAACGCCTCGAACATTGCGTTGCTGTAATCGGTCGAAGCTGTGCTGATCTTCTCGGAACCGATGCTGATTCTCCCCAGCAGGGACTGCAATCCCGCCTTGTTGGGAAAGTTCATCGGCCTGATGCCGTAACGTACATAGCCGGTGTTCGCAGCCGCGGTGAAGAACATGACCCCGACGTTGATGGTGGCGGAGAGCGTACCAACGACTTGCTTCAGGGCGCACAACTCGGCATCGCCCTGCTTGGACGAGGTCTGGCCCGGGCAGTTATCGGTCCAGTGCTGAGAGTTGGAATCCCAGTTGGCGCTGTTATCGATGATTACCAGGACATTCGGATTGCCGGCGCTGCCGGTCAGTGGCGGCGGTGCCGTGAAGATTTCAGTGTCGTCGGCGCGGGCCGGCTGAGGTCCACACAACAGGCCGGCGAATGCGATCACGAGTAAGTGTCTGGCGATCTTCATGGTTTGCTCCTGGTTCAAAATGCTACGGGCAGTTTCCGGCGGGCAATCTGATCTTTACCCCGGTATGCACGACCGCGGCTGCGCCGGTCAGCGAATCGGAAGTGCTTGCCTGCAGTTCCCAATTCGTGTCCTCGGGCGCCAGCGGGTCGTCATACTGGTAACCGAAGGCGAGCGCGGACTTCTTGCACACCGGAACCGCAACGCTCACCGAGTAGCCGTTCACGGTCATCGCCGGCGGCGTGGGGATGGGAACGGCAAAGTTGCTGAACGAGCTTAGAGTTGTCGCGTTGGCTTCCCGAGCTGCGTTCTCCAGCGCTTTCTGGGATTGCATGTTGCCGATGATTTTCAGCGACGTGTTGCTCACGGCTATCGAGGTCACCGCCATCAGGGTTAGCAGGACCAGCATGATCAGGCTGACGAGCAGACTCGCGCCGCACTGGCGCTTGACTGAATTCATCATGGGATCTCCCTGCGGCTGCCCGGATTGGTGAGTCGGACTTGTGCGCTATACACATGGCGTTTGTACCTGTCGTTGAAAGGGCCGAACGTGACTGCGCCCGGACAAGCCCCGGCCGCCGTCAGGCTGCCCAGGCAATAGGTCTTGGTGTCCGTATACCCGGCGGTCTGGTTGGTGTTGCGCGCGAGAATGAACACCTTGGCCGCGACCACGTTCTGCCAGTTCGACACGGTTGCCGGAGTGGTGGCGGATAAAGCCGCGTCCTCGGGGTCAGTGATGTA
>Ga0207708_10002712_pt1 | contig 13012 bp, 8 predicted proteins | sample KBSK5101metaG_FD_184340 | JGI IMG/M metagenome (GOLD analysis project Ga0207708, IMG submission 184340) | Corn, switchgrass and miscanthus rhizosphere microbial communities from Kellogg Biological Station, Michigan, USA - KBS K5-10-1 metaG... | ecosystem: Host-associated > Plants > Roots >...
GGAGTATTCGACAAGCAACAGTTTGATTGCATCGTTCACCTGGCCGCGCGTGCAGGCGTGCGACCGTCGCTGGCGGAGCCCGAGCTTTACGCAGAGACAAATGTCAACGGAACTTTGAATCTGCTCGAGCTTGCACGTAGCACAGGTGTAAATCAATTCGTCTTCGGTTCATCGTCATCAGTTTACGGAATCAATGCGAAGGTGCCGTTCAGTGAGGATGATCCGATTCGGCAACCGATCTCGCCATACGCAGCAACGAAAGCCGCCTGCGAACTGCTCTGCCACACGTATACTCATCTTTATGGACTTCGTTGCGTGTGTCTTCGCTTCTTCACCGTTTACGGTGCTCGCCAAAGGCCGGATCTCGCAATCCACAAATTCGCGAGACTGATGACAGACGGTAAGCCGATTCCTGTTTTTGGCGACGGAAGCACGCGACGAGATTACACGTATATCGACGACATCATTTCTGGCGTCATGGCCGCGATTGTTTATGACGAAAGTAACTACGAGGTTTTCAATCTCGGTGAATCAGAAACGGTTGAGCTCCGTGAACTGATTTCGGTGTTGGAAAAGACGCTCGGCTGCGAGGCAATGATCGATCGTCAACCGCCTCAGCCAGGTGATGTACCACAGACCTTCGCCGATGTTACAAAAGCCCGCCAACTTCTCGGCTATAACCCACAGACGAACATTGAAGAAGGAATTAAGAGATTTGTAGAGTGGTTTAGATCCCAACGGCAGACATAAAGACACCACCCGCTTCAGCGGCGTGGAGTCTCAATTTCCGCCTACAGGAAACGCCCTGGAAAACAAGAAGACACCACCTACTTCAGTACCGTGGAGTTTCAATTTCAGCCTGCTCTTTCAACGGAGGGGCTGAGGGTCCTCGTTAGGCTGAAGTTGAAACTCCACGCCGCTGAAGCGGGTGGTGTCTTCGAATGATCAAAGGATTATCGGTAGGCTGAAGTTGAAACTCCACGCCGCTGAAGCGGGTGGTGTCTTCGCTTTTGACACAGTAGGATTATTCTTTCGCGCACCTGATTTCCACCACAGTCTTTGGTTTTGGTCTAAAATGCCTTCTGGATGAAAGTGTACGACGAACAAGTTACCCCCCGATCCTCGGAAGTTGGTTCGCACTCTGAAGCCCGCTCGCGCCCGGTGATTTCTGTTTTTCTGCCCGTATTCAACGAAGAACCCAATCTCTTACCGCTGCACGCCAAACTCGATGAGGCACTGAAAGAGTTGGGCCGGTCAGCGGAGATTGTTTATGTCGACGATGGTTCTACCGATGGCAGCCTCAAGATCCTGCGGGAGATAGCGGCAACAGACGACCGCGTTCGCGTCGTTGCGTTAAGACGGAATTATGGTCAGACGGCGGCGATGTCAGCAGGTATCGACGCAGCGTCGGGTGATGTCTTGATACCGATGGATGCCGATCTACAAAACGATCCGGCAGACATCGTGCGGCTGCTCGACAAACTCGACGAGGGTTACGACGTCGTTTCAGGTTGGCGAAAGAATCGCAAAGACAAGATGGTGACTCGCAAGATCCCTTCGATGCTTGCCAATCGTCTCATCTCCTGGATCGGCGGTGTACCATTACACGACTATGGCTGCTCATTAAAGGCTTATCGTCGTGAGTCGCTCCAGGACGTTCGGCTCTACGGAGAGATGCATCGCTTCATTCCGATTTATGCTTCATGGGCCGGCGCACGTGTGACGGAGATTCCGGTCGAACATCATGCGCGGACAATGGGCAAATCAAAGTACGGCTTATCGCGCACGATCAAGGTCGTCTTTGATCTGATGACGATCAAGTTCATGGCCTCATACCAAACGAAACCTATCTACGTGTTTGGTTCGTTTGGCATGCTTGCTTTCGCGATTTCTCTGTTAGCTGGTTTGTACGCGGTATTTTTGAAGATCTTTCATCGGGCCGACTTCGTTCAAACACCTCTGCCGATATTGGCGATCGTGATGTTCGCTGTCGGCATTCAATTTCTTCTGATGGGTCTCTTAGCCGAGATGCTCGTCAGGACATATCACGAGTCACAAGCAAAACCGATATATGCGGTCAGGGAGAGATTGGGATTCGATCAGTCAAAATAGGCCCTATACGTCCTATAGACGATTAACGATTAACGACAATGTGCGGCATCACTGGTTGGGCTAACCTCGACTCGTTCACGCGCCAGCCCGAAGGCGCAAAAGAACTTCTGCACTCGATGTGCGAGCGCATGGTCCATCGCGGACCTGATTCCGAAGGACTATTCGTATCCACCGGCGTGGCACTCGGCATGCGCCGCCTCGCAATTATCGATCTCGTTACAGGCGAACAACCGGTATTCAATGAAGACCGCAGCATCGCTGTCATCCTGAACGGCGAAATCTATAACTACCGAGAGCTTCGATCCGATCTGGAAAAAAAGGGTCACTCGTTTCGCAGCGCTTCCGACACGGAGGTGCTGCCACATCTATATGAAGAGTACGGCGACGAAATGGTTATGCACCTCAATGGAATGTTTGCCTTCGCGTTGTGGGATGAAAAGCGCCGTCGTCTTCTGATTGCTCGCGATCGCTTTGGCGAGAAACCACTCTACTGGGGCCTATTCAACAATACACTTCTGTTCGCATCAGAACCGAAGGTGCTGTTGGCCCATCCTTCAGTCAAACCCTCTTTGAATCTTCAGGCGCTGCGGCAATATCTCTCATTCGATTACATCCCGGCGCCACTTTCGATTTACGAAGGAATTAATAAGCTTCCTGCCGCGCATCGACTCACGCTTGAGGACGGTCAGATCAATGTCGAGCGTTACTGGCGTCTGAGCTACGTGAAAAAGCAGCCGGTGCCGAGCGAAGACGAAGCAGCCGAACATCTTCGGGATCTGCTTGCCGACTCCGTGCGCATGCGACTCGTGTCTGACGTTCCGCTCGGAGTTCTGCTTTCAGGCGGCGTCGACTCATCAACCATCGCCGCGCTCGCATGTCGAACGTCGTCTGAAGCAGTAAAGACTTTTTCGATTTCATTCGCTGAGGCGTCGTTCGACGAATCACTCTACGCACGTGGTGTGGCGAAGTTTCTCGGTACAGATCATCACGAAGAGCGTTTGAGCGCGAACCTTGCTGCGAATCTCGTTAGTGAGATCGGTTCATGGATGGATGAACCCTTCAGTGATCCATCATTAGTTCCGACTTACCTGTTATCGCGATTCACTCGCAAGCATGTGACGGTGGCGCTCGGCGGTGATGGTGGTGATGAACTGTTTGCCGGTTATCCCATGTACACAGGCCATCGCTGGGCAAACGCCTACAACCAGGTGCCATCCTTCCTTAAGACAGGTCTAGTAGAGCCACTCGTGCGGCTCTTACCGGTCAAAACCAAAAACCTGTCGTTCGACTACAAGGCTCACCGCTTTGTTACCGGCGCGAGCCTTGACGCTGTGACTCGACATCATGTTTGGTTCGGGTCGTTCACACCGAATCAGCAAGAGCTGTTGCTCACGAACGATGTCTTAGAGAAGACCGATGGAGAAATCTACCGCGACGCTCGAATGATGGTTGAAGAATGTGAAGACGACGACGTCGTAACCCAAATGCAGAGTTTGGACACGCAGCTGTATCTCGCCGAAGACATCCTGACGAAGGTCGATCGCGCAAGTATGGCAGTATCGCTGGAGGTTCGAGCGCCTTTCCTCGACCCAAGAGTTGCTGAGTTTGCAGCGTCGTTACCCTGCAACTACAAACTGAGGGGTCACAAGTCGAAGTACATTCTGAAGCGAGCGGTCAAAGATCTAATGCCGCCGTTCGTGACCCGTCGCGGAAAGAAAGGCTTCGGCGTTCCGGTCGCAGAATGGCTCAAGGTTAAGTTGCGACCATTGGCTAGAGATCTTCTGTCGCCCGAGAGAGTCAGACGCGCCGGCGTTTTTGATCCTGTCTACGTCTCGCAACTACAGGATGAGCACGAACGCGGCGTTGCTAATCATCGCAAGTTGCTGTGGACCTTGCTGATGTTCGAACTCTGGCACGAGAGCTTTATCGAAACGCCCCGCAGAATCGAAACCTCAGTTAGAGTCAACTAGGGACGATTACTTTTTTCGCCCGCAACAAATGAACGATTCAACTCTTAGCTGGGAGCGCGGACGTCTCGTCCGCAACCGCGTCGTCAGACGCGCAATCAATTTCGCGCTTCGCGCTCATTTGCGGACGAGACGTCCGCGGTCCCAGTAAGACGTTGACTGATCACAGCAGCGATCCAACACTACAGAACGTTTACGACGATCTTTTCTCCTGGTGCCGCGAACACGATTTCGCCGGGCACGATCCATTCGACGCTCTAAACAGTCGTCTCTTTCAATCAACTCCACTCAAAAATTCTAGAAGTGCGCGACTTGTCTGGACTCAGGTCGTAAAGCGATCTCCAGCGGACCTGCGTAAAGTGGCCTCTGTTCCCGAGCAACGGAATGCGAAAGGACTCGCATTGTTTGCTCTTGCACAACTCGCTCGCCATCGGCAGCAGCGTACAAACGAAACTGAAATACAGACTCGCAGCATTCTCGGCGAACTGCTGTCAATGCAGCTCACCGGCGGCATTGGAGCGGCTTGGGGATATAACTTCGACTGGCAAAGCCGAAACTTCTTTGCGCAACGAGATACGCCGACGATCGTTCCCACGGCGTTTGCTGCGAGAGCGTTCCTCGAGGCTGGAAGAGATCTCGACAACGAACATTATCTTTCAATCGCGAGAAGCACGTGTGAATTTATCCTCAACGATCTTCCGCGACCTTACGAATCCGAGGATGAAGTCTGTTTCAGCTATTCGCCGAACAGTAACACGAAGATCTACAACGCCAGCTTATTGGCTGCCGAAGTTCTCGCCAGCGTCGGTGCAATGACGGCAGAAAAACAGTTGATCGACTTCGGGGTTCGAGGCGCCAGGTTTGTAGTCAACAGGCAGCGGTCAGATGGTTCATGGGTCTATGGAGAAGAACCAGCTCAGCAATGGATCGATAACTTTCACACTGCTTTCATCTTGTTCTCGTTGAAGCGTGTGATCGATGCAGCTTCACTGGGTTCCGAGTTTCAATCAGCACTCAAGCGGGGATATGACTATTGGCAGCAGACCTTCTTTCTTGCGGACGGTTGGCCGAAATACTACCATGACGACCCTTATCCCGCGGACGCACACGCCGGCGCGAGCGCCATTGTTACTTTCCTGGAGCTCGCTGATTTAGCTGAGAATTCAATCGAGTTTGCCGAACGCGTGGCCCGGTGGACGATCGAGAATCTGCGTGATGAACGCGGCTTCTTTTATTATCAGAAGCGACGCTTTTATACCGTGAAGAAACCTTACATGCGCTGGAGCCAGGCGTGGATGCTTTATGCGCTGGCGCGATTGTTGGAAGCGAAATGCCGATAGCAACAAACGTCGTCCTTGGTCCCAACGTGACCATATTTCATTCCGAGCTGGTTAATCTTTACGGCTGCACTATCGGAGCAGATACACGAATCGGCGCTTTCGTTGAGATTCAAAAGAACGCGATTGTGGGTGAACGCTGCAAGATTTCGTCGCACAGTTTCGTATGTGAAGGTGTGGTAATCGAAGATGAAGTTTTCATCGGCCACGGTGTCATGTTCACGAACGATATTTATCCGGCAGCCACGACGAACGAAGGTGCTTTGCAGGACGCAAACGACTGGGACGTAGTTCCGACTCTCGTAAAGAAGCGTGCGAGTATTGGCAGCAATGCGACTATCCTGGCGGGGATCACGATCGGGTCGGGCGCGCTTGTCGGTGCGGGAGCGGTTGTGACTCATGACGTTCCGGATTATGCAATAGTTGCGGGAGTACCCGCGCGAGTGATCGGAGACGTGCGAAAGAGAGCGTGACTTTGGAGTGCGGCGACCTGTCGCCGCTTTTGGCTTCCGTCGACGTCGAAACTGGTAAAAGCGGCGACAGGTCGCCGCACTCCAAAATGAAACGATGCTAAAAGTCGGTGTAATTGGCTACGGCTACTGGGGACCGAACCTCGTGCGCAATTTCATGGCGTGTCCGGATGCCGTCGTCACCTCGGTGTCAGACGTGCTTGAAGACAGATTGGCGCCCTTGCGCAAGGTCTATCCCGGCTTAAGCACGTCCAACAACTCAGTGGAATTGATTAGCGATCCTTCAGTTGATGCCATCATTATCGCAACACCTGTCTCAACTCACTTTGAACTCGCGCTAGCAGCGCTCCGTGCGGGCAAACACGTCCTGGTTGAAAAACCACTCGCTTCAAATTCCGATCAGGCCCGACAATTGATCGACGAGGCGGAGTCGCGCGATCTCGTGTTGATGGTGGACCACACGTTCGTGTACACGGACGCGGTTCGGAAGATGCGCGAGCTGATTTCGAAGGGCGAACTCGGCGAGATCTACTACTACGACGCTGTCCGCGTGAATCTCGGATTGTTTCAGCACGATGTGAATGTGATCTGGGACCTCGCCATTCACGACTTGTCGATCATGGACTTCGTTTTGCCAACTAGGCCCGTGTCCATTTCCGCTACTGGAATTAGCCACGTTCCGGGTCAACCAGAAAATCTCGCCTACATCACTTTGTTTTTTCCTGACCGGCAAATCGCGCACATTCACGTCAACTGGTTGGCGCCCGTAAAAGTGCGACACACATTAATTGGCGGCAGCGAGAAGATGATTCTCTACGACGATATCGAGCCCAGTGAGAAAGTGAAGGTCTACCACAAAGGCATCACCGTGACACCGGGAACTGAAGACGTTTACAAGCTGCTCGTCAGCTATCGATCGGGTGATATGTATGCGCCCCGGCTCGACAATGGAGAGGCTTTGCAAAGAGAGGCGCGGCATTTTGTCGAATGCGTCGAAAGCAAAGTTCGACCGGAAACGGACGGTCTGGCAGGCCTGCGCATGGTGAAGATGATCGAGGCTGCGGAAACATCACTGCGCAAGCGTGGTGAACTTATTGAACTCAATCTGTAGTCTGTTGTCCGTAGTCAGTTGTCCGTGGTCCGTAGTGAATGGTCAGTTTCCCTGGCAAGGTTTGTTTGATCTAGCGTTAGAGTAATAGCCCACTAACAACTGACCACTGACTACGGAACCAGGGACAACTGACTACGGACAACGGACAAGAAATGCGCATCTGGATCGATTTAGCTAACTCCCCTCACGTTCCATTCTTTAGCGCACTTAGACAAGAATTTCTCAACCTCGGTCATGAGATCGAATTCACCGCTCGCGACTTTGCCGAGACGGTTCCACTGGCTGAACAATCGCAACTAGGTGCTGTGACTGTGGGCGGATATGGTGGTCGCCGCGTGTCAGGCAAAGCGAGCAATCTCGCGAGTCGCGCTTGGGAACTTGCACGCTGGGCGCGCGGCCGACGTTTCGATCTGGCTGTCAGTCATAATTCTTACTCACAGATTCTTGCCGCACGAACGTTACGTCTACCGAGCATCACATTGATGGATTATGAGCATCAACCTGCGAATCATTTTGCCTTTCGTTTGAGCCAGAAGATCATTGTGCCTGACTGTTTTCCGGCTGAGCAGTTGAAGAGGTATGGCGCACGAATTGGAAAGGTGCGTCGCTATCACGGAACGAAAGAAGATGTTTATCTGGCTGACTTCGACCGCGACGAACGATTTGCTTCTGTTCTTTCCGCGCTCGGCATCGGTGGTGGCAATGTTCTCGTGCTGATGCGTCCGCCCGCGCGCAATGCTCTATACCACCGGTTCGAGAACACTTTGTTTGATGAAGCCCTGGAGAAAATCCTGAAGACGTCAGGAGTCAAAGTGATCCTTCTCCCGCGTGATGAAACGCAGCGGACCGATTATAACCAGCGCACTGATCAGAATCTGATCATTCCGGAGACACCTTTGCCTGGTGCTGATTTGATCGCATCAAGCGATCTAGTGATCAGTGCCGGGGGCACGATCAATCGTGAAGCCGCTGCGCTTGGTGTGCCGGCAGTCAGCATTTACGCGGGTCAGTGGGCAGCCGTTGATCAAATGCTGGTTGAAGAGGGTCGACTGCGGAGAATTAATTCAAGAGAAGATCTTCAGAAGCTGGTCATTGCCAAAAAGCCAACTAGCAACGCCCGACGGGCCACAAAAGTCCGGAACGAAGTATTGAAACTGATCCTGGAGTAGTCAGAAACTACGCCCAAAGCTGTTCGACGTGCAAAAGATCAGCACCCAATTTCTCTGGAATAATTCAGGCTAACATAAAGACAAGTTGGGAAGGGTGGTTTACCCCCGCGCAAGATTCATTTCCACTCAAACGTTGAACTGATTGGCATCTTGCGCGGGGGTAAACCACCCTTCCCAACCTGCATTCTAAGAGCCTTGAAAGATTACTGGCCAGTTCCACACCAACCCTACTTACCTTGAATTATCTAGTGCACAATGGGTATAGATGGGTGCGGCGATGGAAGCGGTTCAAAGAGAAACTGTGACTCAAGCGACGGCTGTGCGTGCACCTGCGCGCGCGCCGCGTTGGGTGATGCCCACGCTAAAGGTCGCGCTCGTACTGACTGATTCAGCCGTAGCTGCTGTCTCATTTATCGTGGCGTTCATGCTTCGCGAAAGTGCGCCAGTGTTTGCCACGCCGGGATGGATTGGATCAGCGTGGAGCGCCCGCTTTGCTCCATACGCCGCCTTGCTTCCCTTCGTCATCATCATTCGTCTGCTGAGTCTCAAGTATTGCAATCTGTACCGACTGCGTGGTGAATTCTCTTTCGCCGACGACGCTATCCATATCGTCAAAGCCACCGCCATCGGTTCGCTCTTAATCGTCGCCACAGCATTCTTGTATCGCGGTGGTTTTGAGTTTCGGGCGTTCTCGTATGCGCGTACTGTGTTCGTGGCAGATTTCCTCCTGATGTTTGCGATAACTCTCATCATCCGCTTTGCAATGCGATCCATCCAGACTTTTGCACGCCGGCGTCACATCAACCTGATACCAACGCTTGTTGTCGGACGTGGTCCTGAAGCAGTGTTATGCATCAACGAAATGCGTGAACGACCTGCGCTCGGTTATCGCGTGATCGGCGTCGTTGAAAGTAGCAATGAAGCACCGTCTCACGGCCCTACGTATGAAGGAGTTCCCGTTGTCGGTGAATTGAAGACGCTACCGGAAGTGATTCGCGACTCCGGTGCGAACGAAGTGATCATTGCCGATCCTAAGGTGAGTAGCGACGCGTTATTCGAAGTGATGATGCGTTGCGGGCGTCGCCGCGGCGTTGAGTTTCGTATCGCTCCGAGCCTGTTTAATTGTCTGCCGCAAAAGACTGAAATCGATCAGATCGGTGTGTTGCCGATGATCCGACTCTTTCGCGAGCCGTTGTCGAGTAGCGCACGAGTCATAAAGCGAACTTTCGATCTCATCACCTCAGCTCTCGCGATTCTGCTGCTGCTACCGCTGTGGTTGCTCATCGCACTGTTGATTAAGTTCGATTCGAGAGGGTCCGTGTTCTACACCCAGGAACGCGTCGGCATGGATGGTCGGCTGTTTTTGCTTTACAAGTTTCGCACGATGAAGGCTGACGCGGATCCGGAGATTCACAAGGAGTATCAAAAGGCATTCATTGAAGGCCGGGCCGAAGCTAACCTCGGCGACGCGAGTAGGCCTACCTACAAGTTATTTGCAGATCCGCGCGTAACGAGAGTCGGAAAATGGTTACGACGCACCAGTCTTGACGAAGTGCCGCAGCTACTGAACGTGTTGATGTCAGACATGAGCATCGTTGGGCCACGGCCGCCAATTGCGTACGAGGTTGAAGCTTACGCGCTGTGGCATCGAAAGCGTCTGGACATGAAACCGGGATTGACTGGGTTGTGGCAGGTGTCTGGCCGGAACCGTCTGCCGTTTGAAGAAATGGTACGGCTGGATCTTTTTTACATCGAGAACTGGTCGCTGCTGCTGGATGTGAAGATTATCCTTCGGACGGTGTTTGTGATGCTCGGGCGGGAGGGGTTCTAGCCAGGATTTCATAGGTCGAATAGGACCTATCCGTCCTATACTCTCACTTCGACAACCCCGCCAGCGCGACACCCAACAACATAACCTTCTTAATTCCCTTGTAGAGCGGCTCGATCTCGCAGTTCTCCGTCAACGCATGCGCGTCGGCGCATGGTCCTGCGCCCGTCGAGATCGCCGATATTCCCTCCAGCAAAGCGGCGCTCGCATTGTTCGAACCGGCGTTTGTGATCGGCGGATCGAAACCGAGCGCACGATGAACCGCTTCTGAAATCTTCACTAGCTCTGATTCACGATTGCCGGCCAACACAGCCGCCGGCGTCTTCGAAATGATATCGGTCTTCACCGTCACGCCTGCGCGCTTTGCTTCTTCCTCCAATATCGTAGCGATCTTGGCGTCAAGATCCGCGATGACGTCGTTGCTAGTTGAACGAAGATCGACAGTGAACCACGCATCAGAAGCTTTCGCATTGACCACTTCAGAGCCACCAAGCATTCCGATATTCAGGTTTGATGAGGGATTAGTTGGCACTTTCAATTCGTAGATTCGTTGGATTGCGCGAGCCAGGGGCAGCGTCGCGGAATATGGTGGCGTTCGCGATCTGGTGTGGCCGCCGGGACCGATAAAGTGATGGCGGTACCAGTTGATTCCGATGCCGGCGTAAGTGAATCCTTCATAACCACCGTCGAGCGCGATGTAATAATTGACTTTGTTTTTGTTCTCCTTTGTGAAGAACTCAGCGCCTGACATTCCTGCTTCTTCGTCGGTGGTAAACAGAAAGATTATGTCCCCCTTGGTTTTGATTTTTGCAGCGTCGAGCGCGCGAATGCTCGCCAGCATCGCTTCAATGTTTCGCGTATCGTCGCCGACGCCTGGTGCATAGACACGTCCGTCACGCACAGTTGCCTTTATCTTCAGCCCTGGTTGAAACACCGTGTCCATGTGCGAATCGATGACCACGGTTGGACCACCGCCTGTTCCTTTTCGCAGCGCGATCAGATTGCCAGCCGAATCGTAACGAATGCTTTGCAGTTTGTATTTTCTGAGGAGGCCTTCGATGTATTTCGCGCGCTCCTGTTCCCGTTTCGAGGGTGCGTTAATCTCAGTGATAGCTATCCATTCTTTGAGAATGCCGTCGTGGTTCTGATCGATGTGGGCAAGGGCGGCTTTTGTTTGGGGGTCGTTAAGAATGGTATTTACTCTTTCGGTGTAGACCGCGTTTGACTGGGCCAGGGCCTGGGACGTTACGAGTAGCAGGACGAATACCGAAAGACAACGGGCCGCAGATTCACGCAGATAAACACAGATCAGAACTTTAAAGAATCGACGCGACCATACGTCTTCTCTATGGTCTTTCCTTTCTGATCTGTGTCTATCTGTGCAGATCTGCGGCTGGTGTTGGACGAATCTTCGCATCGCTTTTCCTGAAATGGAATATAGTAGAGCTCGAGCATTCTAATAGTTAGCCAGGCAGGAGCAAAAGTTTCACCCTCACTACCTCCAGTGAACAACGACGATCGCCGACCCATCATTATATGGCTTGAGCGCGGACTTCTCGCCTGCCTTTTTCTAATCGCGGCCTTCGCGCCGGTGTCGATTGCCGTTACACAGGCGGCCTGGCTTCTGGGCACGACTCTCTGGGTGATCCGCTTTGCGTTCTATCCTCGTCCTCGCCTTCATCGCAGCCCAATCGATTACGCACTGCTGGGTTTTTTTATCTTGAGTGGCATTTCGGGCTTGTTCTCCTACAACCCGACGATGTCGCTGGGAAAAATGCGAGCAGCAAGTCTGTTTATTGTCGTGTATCTCATTTCACAGAATGTCAGATCATTGCGAATCGTTCGGCTACTCGCTTTCACATTGATCGCTGGGTGCCTTATCACAACGCTCTTCACCCTGGGCCAACTTGCGATAGGTAAAGGTGTCAAGGTTTACGGCGTGAGGTCTGACAGTGTGCTGACGCAAGCGGTTTTTCACACACGTACTGTTAAGCAGCCAACACCGATAATCGACGGCGACACGATCTGGGAGGTCGACGGGCAGCGCGTCAGCACTCCAGACGAACTCGCTGCGGCGCTCGCCGCAGCGAACGCACCTATATCGATTGTGAAGATTTATCGCGTTGAATGGACGCCTTCACTCGAAGTTCCACGCGGTCACTTGCTCGCCGGCAGCGACGCTCTCCAGCAATTGGGTATCAACGCGTGGACTCGTGGACGCGATTGGCGAGCAACAGGGTTTTTCGGGCACTGGGTTACTTACGCCGAGCTGCTCCAACTAATCGCCTCACTAACAATGGGCTTGTTTCTTGCTCTTCCAACAAAACGAGGCATTACGGGAATCTTTCTTCTGGCTTCGCTCGTGTTGATGCTTCTCAGTCTTGGTCTAACTGTTACGCGAGCCTCGTGGATTGCTTTTGCTATATCGGCGACGATGTTGCTTGGTCTTTCAGTGTCGCGCCGCACGCTGATCGCCGCAGGTCTGTTTGCAATCCCACTGGTGCTCGCCGGCGTTTTCGTCTTGCAGCAGAAACGAAGCATCGGCTTCTTTGATCGCCGCGACCAATCAACGAGCTGGCGTGAAACAGTTTGGCGCGAAGGTTTTGATTTGTTGGTGAGTAAGCCGCGACATCTACTGGTCGGGGTGGGGATGGATTCAATCAAGGGGCATTGGCGCGAATGGGGACTGTTTGACAATGGGCGTTTGCCAATTGGTCACATGCATTCGAACCTGCTTCAGATTGCGATTGAGCGTGGTGTTCCAGCGCTGATTGTTTGGTTGATCCTGCTTGGGCTGTATGCGCGCGTGCTTTGGAAACTTGCACGTGCGCAGATCGGCGACGAGCACTGGATCGCACGGGGTATCGGTCTTGGCGCGTTGGGCGGATTTGCGGGATTCTTTATCAGTGGAATGGTTCATTACAACTGGGGCGATTCAGAAGTCGTCACCGTCTTCTATTTCATTATGGGGTTGAGTTTGGTGGTGGAGCGTTTGGCGGCTGAGCGAAGCCTGATCGG
>Ga0207708_10002713_pt1 | contig 13010 bp, 16 predicted proteins | sample KBSK5101metaG_FD_184340 | JGI IMG/M metagenome (GOLD analysis project Ga0207708, IMG submission 184340) | Corn, switchgrass and miscanthus rhizosphere microbial communities from Kellogg Biological Station, Michigan, USA - KBS K5-10-1 metaG... | ecosystem: Host-associated > Plants > Roots >...
CGTGTGGGGGGAAGCTCGAACTCGGCGTGGCGCACGTGTGCGCGCCGGCGACCACCCCGCTGAACTTGACCGCTGAGCAGTACGCGATCCTGGTGGGGATCTTCGGCGGTGCGGCGCCGGCGCCGGTGGCCGACCCGGGGCCCGCGGTGGTCGACCCGGCCGGGCCCGCGCCGGCGGCCGGACGCGTCGAGGCGGTCAATGAGCCGCTGCCGTACCGGTTCGTCCGTGCCCGCCCCGGCCGGCCGGCCCGGTTCCTCGCCGGCGAGCATGACTTCTCGACCGACGTGGTAAACATGATCAAGAGCGGGGACACGAAGGGCGAGCACACCGACGTGGGCAAGCGGGTCATGGGTTTCATGGCCGCGGAGTTCGACGTCGACTCGGCCGATATCAACGAGGTGACGCCGGAGATCCAGCGGCCGGACATGTACGTCGATCAGCGGGACTACCGGTACCCGCTGTGGAACGCGGTCAACAAGGGCGCCCCGCCGAACGGCATCACCCCTTTCCGGTTCCCCAAGTTCTCCAGCGCCACCGGGCTCGTCGCCGCGCACACGGAGGGGACCGAGCCCAGCGGCGGAACCCTGGTCACCACCTCCGACGTGGTGACCCCGACCGGACTGTCGGGGAAGGCGTACATCACCCGCGAGGTTTGGGACATGGGCGGCAACCCCGCGGTGTCCGGGCTCATCTGGAATCAGATGGTCCGCGGCTACAGGGAAGCCCTCGAGAACGCGACGGCCACCTTCCTCAACACGCTGACCGCGGCGACGGACATCACGCTGACCGCGGGCGCGGTCGACGACGCGTTGGCCGACGCGTGGGATCAGGCGGTGGCCGAACTGCAGTTCACGCGCGGATACGATTTCGACACCTTCGCCGTCGAGAAGGTGCTGTACAAGACGTTCGTGGGTGCCGAGGATTCGACCGGCCGGCCGCTGTTCCCGATGATCAACCCGATGAACGCGAACGGACAGAGCCGTTCGCGGTTCCGCACCCTGGACCTGTCGGGAGTCGAGGGCATCCCCGCGTGGGCCCTGGCATCGACGGCCGGGTCACCCAACAACTCGTGGCTGTTCGACTCGTCCACCGTCTACGGCTGGGCGACGCAGCCTCAGCGGCTCGAGTTCGAGGGCGCGGCGGACGATAACTCGACCGTGGCCCCGGTTGCCAAGGTCGGGATCGGCATCTGGGGGTACAAGGCGTTCGCAAACACCGACATCGGCGGCGTGCGCCAGGTGATCTACGACAGCGTGGCGTAAGGGGAGGTTCCATGACGGGACGAAGCAAGGTCGCGCCGGCGGCAGACGCGCCGGCGGCAGGCGCGCCGGCCGAGACGGAATCGCTCGAGGCGCGCGTGGCCCGTCTCCGGCTCGAGGTCGAGGCGCTCGAACTCGAGCGGCGCCTACGGGTCCTGGAGCGCGGCGGTGGCGGCGCACGCATCGAATTTTTCGATCGGTGAAGGGGGGTGACTGTCGATGGCGTGGAAGCCAACCTACGCAACGGATGCAGAGGTCGCGGAGATCATCCTGCAAGTGACCGGGCTCGATGAATCCGACGCGTGGATACCGCTCGTGAACGCGGCGGCAAGCCGCGCCGTCGACAGTCACACGAACCGGCAGTTCGGCCAACTCGACACCGCAACCGAGTTGATCATTCCGGACGTGGCGTACCGGCCCGACCGCGGCCGGTACGTCGTGCCCATCCCCGACCTCATGACGACCACCGGGTTGGTCATCGAGGTGGCCGGCCAGACCGTCACGGACGGGTACCGGCTCGAGCCGTCGACGGCCTCGATCGACAGCAAGCCCTGGACGCGTCTCGCGCTCCCGATCGGCGCGTCCTACTCGTGGTACCCGGATGAGCCTGAAGCGGCCGTGACGGCGCGCTGGGGGTGGTCTGCGGTTCCATCCGCGGTGAAGTCAGCCCAGCTACTTCAGGTTCAGCGGTTCTTCATGCGGCGCGGCTCGCCGTTCGGAGTGGCCGGGTCGCCGGACGTCGGGTCGGAACTGCGGCTGCTGGCAAAGGTGGACCCGGATGTCGCGGTGATGCTGGCCGACTACGGGCGCCCGACGGGCCCGCGATGACCGCCACCGACAACAGGTATCGCGGTGGCCGTGACCGGGATCTCGACCGGCTCGAGCGCATGGTCGAGAAGATGGGCCAGCAACTCGAGAAGATGGGCGATCGGGTCGGGAAGCTCGAGCGGATCATGTACATCATGACGGGCTTGGGGTCGGCCACCATCGTCACGGCGATATACAACCTGGTGCAGAACTTGCAGCAGGCGGGCGCGATCAAATGACGAACGCATGGGACGGGCCCGATCCCGTCGGCCAGGATGACCCGGGTACCGGCTACGAACTGGGCGTAGCCATCACCGTCAATGACGACGTGACGGTTACCGCGGTGCGGGTCTGGCATCCCGCCTCGAGCAACACGGTGACCAGCAGGGCCGCGCGGTTCTGGACGACTGGCGGGGTTCAGGTGCAGGCGGTACTGCTGGCCGACGCGTTGCCGTCCGGGTGGTCGACCTACGAATTGGACGCGCCACTCGAACTCACCTCAGGCTCGCAGGTGATCCTGTCCTACAGCACCACCCGCTACTACGGAGCGGTGTCCGGTTCGTTCCCCAACGACTCGGCCGACGGAGCCATCTCCCTGACCGGTGGGCTGTTCCGGGAGACCTTCACCCCGGCGGTACCCAACACGCCATCGGCGTCGTTCTATGGGGTAGACCTCGATTACACGCTGGGTATCGGCGGGAACCTGGCGCCGACGGTGGCGGTGTCCGCAACGGCGGCTGGGCGCACGGTGACCGCGGTGGCGGTGGCCTCCGATGAGGTTCCGGGGTCCCTGTCCTACCGGTGGGACTGGGGTGACGGGAACGTCACGGCTCCCGGTGCGGCGACAGAGCAGCACATCTACGCCGCGGATGGCCTCTACGCAGTGCTCGTCACGGTCACCGATGTGGGCGGTTTGAAAGCGTCGGCTGCCGTGCCGGTCGTCGCTGCGTTGGGGCTCGCCGGTGCGATGTCGCTCGCCGCGGTGATGAACGAACTTGCGGCGCGTCTGGATACCGTGCCGGGCCTGAACGTATATACGGGGTGGCCGTCGCGGGTGGTGGCGCCGGCGGCGATCGTGGTCTACCCGACCAGCGTCGAGTATGACCAGACCTACCATGGTGCGACGCATCGCGGGCCCGACCGGTATGAACTGCCGGTCGTGGCGGTGATCGCGCGGATGCCCGATGAGAAGGCGCTCCCCGACCTCGACGGGTACGCCTCCGGGTCGGGCCCGCGGTCGGTCAAGGCGGTGCTCGAGTCGGGCGTCTACACGACGTTCGAGCAGACGAGTCTCCACGTCGGAGATGGAGAGTTCGACGTGTATCGATTTGCAGGCGTCGATTACCTGGCCTGTGTATTCGGCGTAAGCCTTATGGGATAAGGGAAAGGGGCAAGCCATGGCGGGCCGCGTGCACTCCAAGTTGACCGTCTGGAAGATCGGCGCCAACGACATTTCGCAGTACTGCAACTCGTCGTCCATCGAGGACAAGGTGGACTCCCACGACACGACCACGTACGGGCTCGGTGCGCACCGTTACGAGGGTGGGCTGGACGACGGGTCCGTCAGTCTCGGGGGGTTCTACGACTCTCAGGCCACGACGGGCCCGCGGCCGGTATTCAAGGCGGCAAAAGGGACAACCGTCGAGGTGACTCACCAGCCGGAGGGCGCCGGAACGGGCAAGCCTCAGGACGTGTTCGACGCGCTCGTGGTGAGCTACAAGGAAGACAAGCCGATCGCGGACTACGTCACCTGGACCGCCGAACTCCAGATCTCGAGCGTCATCGACGACACCGCACAGAGCTAGATCATCTGAGGGGATGCAATGGACAAGGCGAGACTCTTCGAAAAGCGGTTGCCGCAGCAGGAGGTGAACATCCCGGGCGTGGGCACGATCACCGTCCGGGCGATCACCCGTTTCGAGCAGATGGTGTTCAGCAAGGCGGCCGCGGGGGACGTGACGGTTTTCGACCGCAAGCAACTCGCGGCCGCGCTGATCGACCCGGAACTGTCCGAAGATGAGGTCGGGCGGTGGATGGAAGCGGCGCCGGCCGGCGAAATCTCCATCATCGTCGGCATCATCGGCGAACTGTCGGGCACCGACCGGGAGGTCAAGGCCCTACAGCGGGAAGCCTTTCGTAGCTTTGGAAACAACGGATCTTGAATATGAGATCTACCTGGGCCGGAAGTTCAATCGGACGGTCCGGGAGCTACGGGCATCGCTGACGCCGCGCGAATTCCAAGAACAGTACGTGTTTGACCAACGGGTCTGGGCCAAGCAGGCACGCGAGACAGACGCCGCGCGCAGGAGGTGAACGGTGCCGATCGTAGAACCCATCGAAATCGAGGGCCTACGGCAGTTCATGCGCAACCTCCGCGACCTCGATCAGGCCCTGCCCAAAGCGCTCCGGCTGGCCGGTAACGAGGCGGCCGGGTACGTCGTCGACGATGCCCGATCCCGGATGCCACGCCGGTCGGGCCGCGGCGCCAAGTCCGTCAAGGCCAAGTCCACCCGTACGGCGGTGCGCATCACGGAAGGCGGGAAGGCCGCGCCGTACGTCCCGTGGCTCGACTACGGCGGCCGCGTCGGGCCCAACAAGAGCGTGGTGCGCAAGTTCGAGCCAGACGGCCGCTACGTGTACCCCGCGTTCGGTGACAACCGGGAGCGGATCGATGAGTCGTACCGCAACGCGTTGCGGACGATTGCCCGGTCGGCCGGATTGGAGATGACCTGATGGCGGGCAACGCAGTCACGCTGACGCTCGCCGGCGACGCGAGCAGTTTGCAGCGGGCGGCCGCGCGCGGCGAGGAAGCGTTGGAAGGCCTCGAGTCGCAGGTCGCCGAAACCAACTCTGCGATGGCCGAGGGCGGGCAGGAGACGGCCGACTTCGGCACCCGGATGGGCAACCTCGGGGCGGCCGTCGACGGCATCTCCGGGGCGTTTGAGGATGCGGCCGGCGCGGTGCAGGCGTTCGCGGAACTGCAGAACTGGTCAGCCGAACGCGCTGCACGCCTCGAGCGGGCCCTGAACGACGTCCGGCAGGCTCAGGCCGATTACACCCAAGCGCTGCTCGACGGCAAGCAAGCACAGCTTGATATCGGGCAGGCGCAGATCGATGCCGAACAGGCCGCGCTCGACGCGTCGGAAGCACAGAAGGCGTACAACCAAGCCGTAGCCGACCATGGGAAGAACAGCGCTGAGGCACGCCAGGCAGCCATCGATTTGAGGCAGGCCAACGCCGATCTGGCTCAGGCTGGCTACGACGTGGAGCAGGCCTTCGCCGATCAGGAACAGTCCCAGATTGACGCAAAGGGCGCGCAACTCGACCTCAATGAGGCGTACAAGGAAGCGAATCCGTCGAGCCTGCAACAAATCGCGGACACGCTGACGGTGATCACGCCGCTGATGACGGGGCTGATCAGCGTGGTCGCGTTGGCGACGGCCGCCCAGTGGCTCTGGAATATCGCCATGACGGCCAACCCCATCGGGTTGATCATCGTCGCGGTGGCGGCGATCATCGCGGGCATTGTGCTGTTGGCGACGCAGGTCGACTGGTTCGGTAACTTCTGGAAAGCCGTGTGGGGCGGGATCGTCGCCTACGTGATGTGGGTCGTCCACAACTACCAGATGGCGTGGGACCTGATAGTGACAGGTTTCAATTGGGTGAAGGACAACATCGGGAAGATCCCGGGGTTGATCAAGGGCTACTGGTCGGGCATGTTCGCCATCCTCACCGGTCCGTTCCGGCTGGCTTTCAACTTCATCGCGGACGCGTGGAACAACACGGTGGGCAAGCTGTCGTGGTCGGTGCCCGGGTGGGTGCCCGGCATCGGCGGACGCACGATCAGCGCGCCGCGCCTTCCCCACTTCCACACCGGCGGCATGGTGCCGGGCCAGCCCGGCACGGCCGTGCCGATCATGGCGCTCGCCGGCGAGGAGGTCGTCCCGCGCGGCGGCCGCGGGCCGATCGTGATCGAACTCCGATCCGGCGGTACCGCCCTGGATGACGCGCTGCTCGAGCTTCTGGCCGGAGCCATCCGCAGGAACGGGGGAATCGAGGTGGTGTTCTCGTGACCGATCATGCCGTCGAGGTCGAGGCGTTCATCGGCGGTTCCTGGGTGGCAGCGCCGACGTACGTCAGCGACGGCATAACCGCGTCTCGTGGCGCGGCAGGGGAGGGGCAGGAGTCGCCACCGTCGGCGGTGTCGCTGACGCTCGAGGGCACGTGGTCGCCGGCCGACGTGACGGGCCCACTGGCTACGGTGGCGGGCCGGAACCTGCCTGTGCGGGTGTCCGCGGACGGTGCGGTGCAGGCGCTTGTCGAGGCTGCCTCGTGGGCGCCCGACCGGAACCTCAAGGGCAACGTGACGTGGACGAAGCTACAGGGCGCCGGCATCCTCCGGCGGCTACAGCAGGGCACCACACCCCTCCGGACACCGCTCGAGCGGGCCATCCTGGCATCCAACCCAATCGCCTACTGGCCGCTCAGCGACGGCAAGGAAGCGACGGTGCTGCTGTCGGGCGTGGCCGACGGGCGGGACATGGTGCTTTTCGGTGCCCGGCCGGGTGTCGTCGACGGGCCGACCGCGGCCGGAGGGCTCGCCTTCCTGGACGTCGCCGGCGCGCCGGTATCCGCCCGGGCGCCGGCGCCGGTACTCCCGGCCGCCGGGTGGGGCACCGACTTCATGGTCTACCTCGGCCCGGTAAACGACCCTGATCAGCAGACTGAACAGGTCGCCCTGCAATGGTTCATCGGCGGTGCACGGTGGAAGGCCAGCGTCACGATCAACCCGTTCTCGTCGACACCGCCCGCGATCCTGATCTTCGACGATGACGGTGGCGTGGCGTTCGTAGGCGACTCGGATACCGTGCTGTACGGCTGGAATCACATCCGGGTGACCTACGAACAGGTCGGCGGAAATATCGAGGTCGAGCTATATGTCAACGGGGTGAACACGTCGAGTTTCGCCGGCGCCGGAACCCTGTACTCGACGACAAACGAAGTGATCGCCGGCCAAATCGTCGATCCCCTGATTCCGGAATGGACGTTCGAGACGGTCGGGGTCGGCTACTGGGCCTTCTACGCGTTGGCCGACGCGACCGACCATGCGGCCGCGGCGTTCGGCTACGTCGGCGAACTCGCCGGCGAGCGGTTCCTGCGGGTCGCCGGCGAAGAAGGCGTGACCGCGGTGGTGGTCGGGGATGAGACCGACACGCAGGAGATGGGCCCGCAGGTGCCGGACACGTTCGTGAACACGCTCCGGGAGTGCGTGACGACCGATGACGGTCTGTTCTGCGAGCCACGCGACGACCGGGCGGTCATGATGGTGACCGGCCGATCGCGCTACAACCAAGACGCCGCAACGGTTTTCAACTTCGCGGCCGGACAGTTCGCGCCGGGCTTCGTGCCGGTGTTCGACGATGCACAGACCCGCAACGACGTCACCGCGGCGCGCCGCAACGGAGGTACTGCCCGGGCAATCCAGACCAGCGGGCCACTGAACGTCAACGACCCGCTCGACGACCCCGACGGCGTCGGCCGGGTCGACACCCGCGTAGACGTCAACACCGCCACCGACGACGCCCTGCCCGGCCACGCCGGGTGGCACCTAGCGAAGGGCACGCAAACCGACCCGCGGTTCAAGGCCATCACGGTCGACCTCGATGCGGCGCCGGCGCTGACCGCGGTGGTCGACGCGCTCGAGATCGGACAGCGTTTCGACGTCGGGGGACTGCCCGTGGCGTGGCAACCGGAACCGGCGCGGCTGCTGCTGATCGGTATCAAGCAGTCCTTCCCGGCCGGCGCCGGCGAGTTCCGTCGCCTCGTGTCGCTCGTGGCCGTGCCGTACGGGGTGTTCGAAATCGCGGTGGTCGGCGCGGACGACGGGTCGACCGACCTCCGGGGTACGGCCGTCGACACCGATAACTCGACTCTGGCGTCCGGCGTCACCTCGAGCGCCACGACGCTCAGCGTAGCCAGCACCGGCGGAACACTGTGGACCACAAACAGCGACGACTGGAACCCGGCGCGCAACGGTGGCGGTCTCTACATCACGGTCGGCGGGGAACGGATGCGCGTCACGAACATCACGGGCGCGGCGTCCCCACAGACGTTCACGGTGGTCCGGTCCGACAATGGCGTGGTGCTCGCGCACAACGCCGGGGACCCGGTGCACGTGGCCTACCCGCTACGCGTAGGTCTATAGAGGGGGATCAATGGTCAACGCAATCCCTGCTGGGTCAAGGATTCTCGATGCCGCACTGGCCGCGTGGCGCGCGCAAATCAACAGCAACACCGCGCCCGGGTGGACGAACTACACCCCGACGTGGACGGCGAGCACCACGAACCCCGTCATCGGCAACGGCACGATCACCGGGCAGTACCGGCGATCGGCAAACTCGGACATCGTCCATTTCTGGCTGCGCATCCTCACCGGCTCGACGACGACCTACGGATCGGGCGTCTATCGGTTCGGGATCGGTGCCATGCCCGCGCTGTCGGCCGGCGCGAAACTGTGGGCCGCGCCCGGAGGGTGGACCCGCGACTCGAGCAGCACGGCCAACTATGCGATCGTGGCCCGCTGGGATGCCGCCACCGGCACCTTCATCGCGAGTTCGGCGGGGTCGCTGCTGACGCCTACGCTCCCATTCACGTACGCGCAAGGGGACGAGATCGCACTAAACGGTTTCTACGAACCGGCGTAGGCTGCGCTTCAAGGAGGGGATGCCGAATGCGATCACGCAGCATGACCGCGCTGACGAACGAGATTCATCGCTGGTGGCCCGGTGCGACGGTATGGGGCAAGGGGGACCTTGCGCACCAACAGTCGCCATCTGACCACAACGAAGATGACACCCCGGGCAGCAAGCCGGAACAGACGGACGCGGACAGCGTGCCGGAACACCGCGGGCTCGACGTGCCAACTGAGGGCCCGATGTCAATGTCCACATTGGACACCATCCGGCAGAGGCTCATTGGCAGGCCTGCCAACGCGCGGCGTCTGCGGTACGTGATCCTGCGCCAGATCATCTGGCGCAAGAAGGCCGGGTGGGTGCCGGAGGTGTACCGCGGGGAATACCACGATCACCTGCACGTGTCGGGTGACGTGGCCGACGATGAGAACGGCGCGCCCTATGACCTCGGTCCGGACGCGCCCGCACCACAGGAAATGAGGGGGATCGACATGTTCTTGATCCACAAGGTAGTCGACGGGGTCGTGACGTACGCGCTCATCGGGCAGGAAACGTCATCCACCTGGAAGGCGACCGACACCATTCAGACCTCCGAGGGCCCGATCAGCGGGCAGAACTACGCGAACGCGTGGGCCCGCGGCGTCGGTGACTCCCGGCAGGAGACGCCGATCGCGTTCGCCGCGCTGACCGAGGGCGCGCGATGAGCGCGGCGCCGGTGGAAGCCAAGGTGAAGTGGAGCACGGCGGCCGCCTACATCGGGTCGGCGGCGGGCATGTACGTGCTCGAGTTGATCGCCGGCCAGCCCGTCATCATCACGCCGCTGCCCGACGTGCTCGAACCGGTCGTGTTGGCGCTGATCCCGGGCCTGCTGGCGCTGCTGGCCGGCCTCCGGGCCAAGCACACCCCGCGGCCAGACCTCCCGCAGGGCGACGGAAAGACGCTCGGTACCCGGTAGGGGCCGGTATAGACCAGCGGCGGCCGCTCGGAGCATCCCCCGGGGCGGCCGCCGCTGCTGTGCGTCAGGACCAATCGATATCGCGCATGATGATCACCTCCTCAGGCCGTTTCGTCGCGCCGACGGTGCCGGCGCCGGTTCAGGGAGTCGGGCAGCGTGGTCCATTCGCCCGTCCGGAAGTCCGTGAGGTCGATTTCACGGGTCGGGGCATCGTCGCCGGACGTTCCCGGATACGGCCGGACGGACCCGGACGTCGGCATCCGCTCGCTGCGCCGGCGCACGTCGAGGTGAGCGCGCTGCTGCTCCAGCGCTTCGCGCTGCTGCTCGAGGTGGGCGCGCTGCTGCTCGAGGTAGCGGCGGGACTGCTCGAGGTTCCGAACGTATGCACGTGCTGCTGAACGCTCGCCGCTCCAACGACCGAGCATGAACACGAGCGCCAGCAGCGCCAGAGTGAACATGCTGATCCCCGCGAGCATCACGTATTGGGGTGTTCCCATAGCCTTCTCTCTATCTCTTCCTCGGTAGGGACCTCACCGGCCAGCACCATCAGGTCCCACAGTCGCCGGCGGCCAGCGCGCTCGAGGTCCCGCACGGACCATCGGCGCGCCGGCGCCTCGAGGTCGGGATCGCGCGCGGCGGCCGCGGCGCCGGCGAGGTACCCGGCCGCCCATGCGATCAGTTCGTCGGGTGACACGACGTGCACCCGGCGTCGGTGCACGGGTCGTAGAGGTCGTCAAGCGCTGCGCGGTGGTAGTCGCATACTTGGTAGTGCGACGGCCGGCAAGACGCGCACGCTCGGATCTCGGCGATTAGTTGACCCTCGCGATCCCATGATGGCGAACCGGGAGAAAATCGACGTCGATCAAGCACGATAATCCCCGTTATCGTGCACAGGTGCAGGTCGGGTCACCGCACGCCCGGCTATAGGTCGCGGCGGCGGTAGACGCGCCCGGGTGCAGGGGCGCCGGGCCCGGCTCGAACGGGTCGGGAGACAGGATCGGGTCGAACATGTCTCGCTCGTCCATCTCGGCGTCGTCGGCTTCGGCGGCGGCCGCCTCATCGCGCTCGCGCTCGTCGTCGAGTTCGTCGAGGCTGGGCCGCGGGTGCGGTTGCGGCCGCGGCCGCGGGTCGGGGTCCGGGCGCGGCCGCGGGTTGGGGTAGGGCGCGGGTGTGGTCGCCGGGAACGCGTCGGCCAGAGCCGCGTCGATGGGGCTCGCGGTGCTGATCGTGGCGAGCGTGGCAACGATGCGGCGCGTCTGCTCGTCCCACAGGTTGGGGTCGATTACGGCGAGTTCGTCGGCAGCTTTGCGGGCGCGCCGGCGCGCGTACGTCTCGCTGGCCTTCCGGGCACCTTCCGCCCGGCCGACCGCGCGGCCGTCGAGGGGTTGACGCCCGGGGTTCACGTTGTGGCCGTGCTCGTCGACGACCGGGCACGTGCATGCGGCGTGGCCGGTGGTGGCCCCGTGGTAGAACATGATCCTTTTCGCGGTGTGCGGGTCGCCCTGGAGAGTGACCGGGGCGCCCGCGGCGGCAAGCTGTGCGGCGAGGCGCTGTGCTTCCGCGATGGCTGCGTCGGTTGTCATGGGTCGACACGCTAGCAGGGCGGTGAAGCTGTTGGCTAGACCTTGACTGAGGGTGTAGCGTCCTTGCTCGTGAGGTTGTTCGACAGGGATGGGCTGCGGGCGGCAACGGCCGCCCGGGCGGTGGTCGACGCGGGCCCGGTGCGGCTGGGCTCGCTCGATGGAATTTGGTGGATCTACGAGGGTGGCGTCTGGAAGCCCGGCGAGAAGTTGGTGCACGCACGGATCGTGCGCACGCTGGGTGAGCGGTACCGGCCGGCGCACTCGAACGCGATCAGGGACGTGATGCGCGCGACGTGCGAGGAAATCGACGTTGCGCCGGTCCCGCAGTTGATCAACTGTACGAACGGGATGGTGGATTGGCGGGCGCCGGGCCTTCCGTTCCTGATGCCTCATGATCAGAAATACCTGAGCACTGTTCAGCTTCCATGGGCATGGGCTGAGGGCCCATCGACATGCGCCGATTTCGAGGCGTTCTTGGAAGCGGCCGTCGCGCCGGACGACCGGGCTCGCGTGTGGGAGATGATCGGGTACCTGCTCATGAGCGGCAACCCGTTGCAACGCATGTTCCTGCTCACGGGCGGCGGCGGAAATGGTAAGGGTGTACTGCTGGCCGTCATCAAGGCCCTGCTGGGCAAGCAGAACACCTCGGCTGTTCCTCTGGCCGATTTCGTCGACGACAAGTTCGCGGCCGCCGACACGTACGGGAAGCTGTGCAACATCTGCGGCGATATCGACACCGGTTTCATTGAGAAGACCGGGAAAATCAAGACGCTCAGCGGTGAGGATGACGTCCGCGGCGACCGAAAGCACACGTCCGCCCTGAATTTCGAGTTCTGGGGGAAGGCGCTGTTCTCGGCCAACGGCATACCGACCTCGAGCGATTCGTCGCGCGGCTGGATTCGCCGCTGGGAGGTGATCAACTTCCCGAATGAGCCCACCAAACCGGACCGAACCCTGAAGCGCCGGCTGACGTCCCGCTCGAGCCTCGAGGCGATCATGGTGCGTTCCGTGCTGGCGCTGCGGGACCTGATGGAGCGCGGCGAGTTCGTGCACGGCGTGTCGGCGCGGGACGCGCACCGCGAGATGGCTGAGCGGTCCAACAAGGTGCTGGCGTGGATCTCCGAGACGGCCTACTTCGACCCGACGGCGTGGTACTCGCGGGACGTGCTGTTGACCCGGTTCCGGATATGGGACAACCGCGAGAACCCGGGCGGCCGCGCGTGGTCGTCTCCGACGTTTTACGAGCGGCTGCGACAGGTCAAGGGGGTCAGGGAAGCCAAGATCCAGGGCACTCGCGGGTTCCGTGGGCTGCGTTTCAACGATGACGCACACATCGTGGATCTATCGACGGATGCCGATGAGGAAAAAGTGCCCCCATCGGCTGGGGGCACCGACCCAATGCTGTGGTGACCTGCGCAAACGTCAGGGGGCACTCTGTGAACTTTCGACATCGTGCGTGTGTGTGCGCGCGTGATATACGACCACCACCGGGCATGTCAAGGGGGCACTTGTAGGGGGCACTTTCGACTGTAAGTTACGCACGCGCACGCGTTTATTACTCTCTGTATATCTTCACGAAAGGTGTAAAAAGATGGCTACGACCATTGCTGACCAGCAGAAACGGCTGTCCCGTAAAGCACTCGCCGCGGTGCGCACCCTGCGGGCCCTCGAAGCAACCAAGGATGATCTCGACGTCCGGATCAAGGCTCAGAAG
>Ga0207708_10002714_pt1 | contig 13005 bp, 13 predicted proteins | sample KBSK5101metaG_FD_184340 | JGI IMG/M metagenome (GOLD analysis project Ga0207708, IMG submission 184340) | Corn, switchgrass and miscanthus rhizosphere microbial communities from Kellogg Biological Station, Michigan, USA - KBS K5-10-1 metaG... | ecosystem: Host-associated > Plants > Roots >...
GTCCCGCGGAGATGCGCAAGCTGTGGGACCCCGAGGTCGAGGACGCGTGCGACAACACGCTGGCGATCGCCGAACGGATCGGTGACTACAAAGAGGTCTTCGCCTCCCGCAATCTCATGCCCTCCTTCCCGGTTCCCGAGGGATACACCGAGGAGACATGGCTGCGCGAGGAGGTGCACCGCGGGCTGCGCGAGCGCTTTCCCGAAGGGGTATCCGAAGACCGGCTCAAGCAGGCCGACTACGAGCTCGACGTCATCTGCAAGATGGGCTTCCCCGGCTACTTCCTGGTCACCGCCGACCTGGTGGCGCACGCCAAACGGGAGAGCATCCGGGTCGGCCCGGGCCGCGGGTCGGCCGCCGGCGCGCTGATCGCGTACGCGCTGGGCATCACCGAACTCGACCCGATCCCGCACGGCCTGCTGTTCGAGCGGTTCCTCAACCCCGACCGCATCTCGATGCCCGACATCGACATGGACTTCGACGAGCGCCGGCGCGGCGACATGATCCGGTACGCCACCGAGAAGTACGGCGAGGAGCGGGTCGCGCAGATCATCACCTACGGCACGATCAAGGCGAAGGCCGCCATCAAGGACGCGGCCCGCGTGCTCGGGTACCCGTTCGCGATGGGCGACCGCATCACCAAGGCCATGCCCCCGCCCGTCATGGGCAAGGACATCCCGCTCGGCGGCATCTTCGACTCGAAGCACCCGCGCTACCCCGAGGCCGTCGAGTTCCGGCAGCTGTACGAGTCCGACGCCGAGGTCAAGAAGATCGTCGACACGGCGAAGGGCCTGGAAGGGCTGAAGCGGCAGTGGGGCGTGCACGCGGCCGGCGTCATCCTGAGCCGCGACCCGCTCGTCGACGTCCTGCCGATCCACAAGCGCGAGCAGGACGGCGCGATCATCACGCAGTGGGACATGGGCGCGTGCGAGTCCATCGGCCTGCTGAAGATGGACTTCCTCGGGCTGCGCAACCTCACCGTCATGGACGACTGCCTGCAGTCGATCAAGGAGAACCGCGGCGTCGACCTGGTGCTGGAGACCCTGCCGCTGGACAACAAGCCGGCCTACGAGCTGCTGGCCCGCGGCGACACGCTCGGCGTGTTCCAGCTCGACGGCGGCCCGATGCGCTCGCTGCTGCGCTCGATGGTGCCCGACAACTTCGAAGACATCTCCGCCGTCCTGGCGCTGTACCGGCCCGGCCCGATGGGCGCCAACGCCCACAACGAGTACGCCGACCGCAAGAACAACCGCAAGCCCGTCGTGCCGATCCACCCGGAGCTGGAGGAGCCGCTCAAGGAGATCCTCGGCGACACCTACGGCCTGATCGTCTACCAGGAACAGGTCATGGCGATCGCCCAGCAACTCGCGGGCTACACGCTCGGCGCCGCCGACCTGCTGCGGCGCGCGATGGGCAAGAAGAAGAAGGAGATCCTCGACAAGGAGTACGTGCCCTTCTCCGAGGGCATGAAGGCCAACGGCTACTCCGCGGCGGCGATCAAGACGCTCTGGGACATCCTCGTCCCGTTCTCCGACTACGCGTTCAACAAGGCCCATACGGCGGGGTACGGCCTGGTCTCCTACTGGACCGCCTACCTGAAGGCCAACTACCCGGCCGAGTACATGGCGGCGCTGCTCACCAGCGTCGGCGACGACAAGGACAAGTCGGCCGTGTACCTGGCCGAGTGCCGGCGGATGGGCATCAAGGTGCTGCCGCCCGACGTCAACGCCTCGTCGCTGCGGTTCACCGCCGTCGGCGCCGACATCCGGTTCGGGCTCGGCGCGGTGCGCAACGTCGGCGTCAACGTCGTCGAGTCGATCATGCGGTCGCGCCGGGAGAAGGGCGCCTACACCGACTTCTACGACTACCTGCGCAAGGTCGACGCGGTGGCCTGCAACAAGAAGTGCATCGAATCGCTGATCAAGGCCGGCGCGTTCGACTCGCTCGGGCACCCCCGCAAGGGCCTGCTCGCGGTGCACGCCGACGCGATCGACGCGTTCCTCGACGTCAAGAAGAACGAGGCCGTCGGGCAGTTCGACCTGTTCGGGTCGATGTTCGACGACGGCGCCGAGGGCGGCGGCGCCGAACTCGTCGTGACCCCGCCGATCCCGACGGGCGAGTGGGACAAGTCCGACCTGCTCGCCTTCGAGCGCGAGATGCTGGGCCTGTACGTGTCGGACCACCCGCTGTTCGGGCTGGAACACGTGTTGAACAAGGCCGCCGACATGCAGATCGCCCGGCTGAACGAGGAGGGTGCGGTCTCGGACGGCCAGGTGGTGACGCTCGCCGGCATCCTGTCCGGGGTGCAGCGGCGCATCACCAAGCAGGGCAAGGCGTGGGCGTCGGCGTCGTTGGAAGACCTCACCGGCGCGGTCGAGTCGCTGTTCTTCCCGAACACGTACGAACTGGTCGGCCAGTACATCGCCGAAGACGCGATCGTGGTGGTGCGCGGCCGGGTCGACCGCCGCGACGACCAGCCCCGGCTGATGGCGATGGACCTGTCCATCCCGGACATCAGCGCGGCCGACGACCACAAGCCGGTGGTGCTGGCGCTGGCGCCGTCGCGGTGCACGCCGCCGCTTGTCGAGCGGCTCAAGGAGGTGCTGGCCAGCCATCCCGGCTCGGCCGAGGTGCACCTGCGCCTGGTCAACGGCAGCCGCAGCACGCTGCTGCGGCTCGGACCGTTGCGGGTCAACGCCACGCCGGCGCTGATGGGCGACCTGAAGGCGCTGCTCGGCCCCGGTTCCCTCGCCAGTTGATGCTGTGAACGTGAGGGGGTTCGTGGCAACGGCAGTGGTGACCTGACAGGATCACATGGTGAGTTCGCCACCAGAGGGGGCCGAGGATCGCGTCGACGAGCGCGTCGATCTGTCGAAACGGCCCGCGGTGCCGGCCGAGGTCGACCCGCCGATCTGGGCGATCGGGTCGCCGGCCGGCGCGCCCGGAGCCAACGGCGCGGAGGCGGCGCCGTACGACGCGCCGCCGCCCGACTGGGTGCCCGTCGTCGACGAGACGCAGTACCGGGCCACCCCGCGCGACCTGGTGCTGGAGATCGTCACCGCGCTGGTGGTGGCGGCGCTGCTCACCGGTCTCGGCGCCGGCCTCGCCTACGTCTGGTCGGCGATCAGCCCCCGCGTCGTGCTGGAGATGACCGCGGACGGCCCGGTGTACACGCAGCCGAACCCCGAGGGCTACGTCGCCGGCGAGAGCGTCTACCTGATGATGACCGTCGGCGTCGGCATCCTGTCGGCGATCGCGGTGTGGCTGCTGGCCCGCAAGCGGCGCGGCCCGATCGTGCTCGCCGGGCTGGCCGTCGGCTCGGTGGCCGGCGCGGCGCTGATGGCGTGGCTCGGCTCGCGCATCGGCCTCACCGAGTACCAGCGGCTGCTCACCGACGCGCCGGTCGGCAGCCATTTCGAGGTGCCGGTCAAGGTGCGCTCGGCGATCATCGAACTCGGCGCCTTCAAGATCCAGGGTGCGGTGCTGGTGCAGGCCATGCTCGCGGTGGCGGTGTACACGTTACTGGCGGGCTTCTACCCGACGGTCAGCCTGCGGCCCGAGCGCGCCGTCGTCCACTTCGTGCCGCCGCACGCCTACCCGACGACCGGCGAACCGCCGTTGGCGGCCGACCTCAGTTCGGACTCCCCGGAGCCGTCAGATCCCCGAGCGGCGCAGGCACCGCCCGCAGGCGGCTGAGCAGCGCCAGTTCGCGTCGCAGCAGCGAGCGCTCGGCCCGCAGCCGCTTCGCCGTGTCGGCCGCCGCGAGCAGCCGCTGCTTGTCGTCGACGGACAGCGCCGCGCTCGCGGCCACGAGGTACGACAGCACAGCCGGCCGGTCCGGCAACTGCTCGCCGACCTCCGGGGCATCCCGGCGCATCAACGTGATGTAGCGCTGGAAGAGTTCCAGCACCGCCGTCGCCAGCCGCTCGACCGACGCCTCGTCGCCCGTCGCCTCGGCCAGCAGGTCGACCTCGCCCACCAGGTAGGGCGACGGGTCGGACGCGAGTTCGGCCAGCCGGAACCGGCGCCGGCCCACGGTGACGATGTCGAACCGGCCGTCCGGATGCTCGGTGACCTGGCGGATCTCGGCCGTGCAGCCGACGTCGTACAGGGTGAGCGAGCCGCCCGCGGTCAGCCCGCCGGGCGACGTCGCCGGGACCTCCCACCCGCCGCGGATGGCGATGACACCGAACTCGCGGCTCTGGTCGGCGGGCAGCTCCATGAGGTCGCGGATCAGCGAGCGGTAGCGCGGCTCGAAGATGTGCAGCGGCAGCACCAAACCGGGAAAAAGCACCGTACCGAGCGGGAAGAGGGGTAGCCGCACGGTCACGGCCAAAGACTATCGGTAGGCCGGCTGGCCCGCGATCGACGCGGCCTAGACTTGTCCGGGTGCTGACCAGGATCGACCTGCGCGGCTCCACGGCTGTATCGCCTGAGGGCGGTCGCTCGACCGCGGGCTCCGCTGCGCTACACCCGCTGGCGACCGCGGACCTGCGCCGCCTGCTGCCCCGCGCCGCCATCGACGTGTCCGCCGCCACCGAGGCGATGCGCCCGGTCGTCGAGGCCGTGCGCGAGCATGGCGCGCCGGCGGTCCGCGAGGCGACGCTGCGCTTCGACGGGGTCGAGCTCGGCCCGCTGCGGGTGCCGCCGGAGGCGCTGCGGGCGGCCGCCGACGCACTGCCCGCCGACGTGCGCACCGCGCTCCTCGAGTCGATCGCGCGGGCCCGGTTGGTGCACGGCACGCAGCGCCGCGCCGACCACGTCACCCGGGTGGTGCCGGGCGGCACCGTCACCCAGCGCTGGATCCCGGTCGGCCGGGTGGGGCTGTACGTGCCGGGCGGCCTGGCCGCGTACCCGTCCAGCGTGGTGATGAACGTCGTTCCGGCGCAGACCGCCGGCGTCGCCGGGATCGCCGTCGCCAGCCCGCCGCAGCGCGACACCGGCCGCCCGCACCCGGTGATCCTCGCCGCCTGCGCGCTGCTCGGCGTCGACGAGGTCTACGCCGTCGGCGGCGGCCAGGCGATCGCGATGCTCGGCTACGGCGTGCCGGGCGAGTGCGAGCCGGTCGATCTGATCACCGGTCCCGGCAACGTCTGGGTCACCGCCGCGAAGCGGCTGCTGCGCGGCGAGGTCGGCATCGACGCCGAGGCCGGACCCACCGAGATCGCGATCCTCGCCGACGACACGGCCGACCCGGTCCACGTCGCGGTCGACCTCATCAGCCAGGCGGAGCACGACCCGATGGCAGCGAGCGTCCTGATCACCGACAGCGTGGCGCTGGTCGAGGCGGTCGAGGCGGAACTGGCGACGAGGGTGGCCGCCACCAAGCACAGCGAGCGCGTCGGCACGGCGCTCGCCGGGCCGCAGTCGGCCGCCGTGCTCGTCGACGACCTGGCCGCCGGCCTCCGGGTCGCCGACGCCTACGCGGCCGAGCACCTGGAGATCCAGACGCGCGACGCCCGCGCCGTCGCAGAACGGGTCCGCAACGCCGGCGCCATCTTCGTCGGGGCGTGGTCGCCGGTTTCGCTCGGCGACTACTGCGCCGGGTCCAACCACGTGCTGCCCACCGGCGGCTGCGCGCGTCACCAGAGCGGGCTGTCCGTGCAGACGTTCCTGCGCGGCGTCCAGTTGATCGAGTACGACGAGGCCGCGCTGCGCGACGTGGCCGGCCACGTGGTGGCGCTGGCCCAGGCGGAGGACCTGCCGGCGCACGGCGAGGCCGTCAGCGCGAGGTTCGCGTCATGACCGAGCGAAGCGAGGTCATCCGGCCATGACGGAACTTCCGATTCGCGACGAGCTCAGGGGGCTGACGCCGTACGGCGCGCCCCAACTCGACGTCGCCGTGCGGTTGAACACGAACGAGAACTCGTACCCGCTGCCGGGTGCGGTCGCGGTGGCGCTGGAGAAGGCGCTGTCGGCCGTGCTGCGGGACCTGAACCGGTATCCGGACCGCGAAGCCGTCGCGTTGCGCCAGGACCTCGCGAATTACCTCGGGCACGGCCTGACCGAGGCCAACACCTGGGCCGCCAACGGCTCCAACGAGGTGCAGCAGCAGTTGCTGCAGGCGTTCGGCGGGCCGGGGCGCACGGCGCTGGGGTTCACGCCGTCGTACTCCATGCACCCGTTGCTGTGCGCCGGCACCGGCACCGGCTGGGTCGCCGGCCGCCGCGGCGCCGACTTCGACCTGACGCCCGGCGAGGCGGTCGCCCAGGTGCGCGCGCACGACCCGGACGTGGTGTTCCTGTGCTCGCCGAACAACCCCACCGGCACGGCGCTCGCGCCGGACGTGGTCGCCGCCGTGCTGCGCGAGGCCCGCGGCATGGTGATCGTCGACGAGGCGTACGCGGAGTTCGCCCGTCCGGGGACGCCGAGCGCGCTCGCCCTGCTGCCGGAGCACCACCGGCTCGTGGTGACCCGCACGATGAGCAAGGCGTTCGCGTTCGCCGGCGGCCGCGTCGGGTATCTCGCCGCCGACCCGGCGGTGGTCGACGCGGTGCGGCTGGTGCGGCTGCCCTACCACCTCTCGGCGCTGACCCAGGCGGCGGCCCGGGCGGCGCTCGGGCAGGCACCGGCGCTATTGTCCACAGTGGACGCGATCAAGGCCCAGCGGGACCGTATCGTCGCGGAACTCAGGGAGTCGGGATTGACGGTGGCCGACAGCGACGCGAACTTCGTGCTGTTCGGCCGCTTCGACGACCAGGCGGCGGTGTGGCGGGCGCTGCTCGACCGGGGGGTGCTCGTGCGCGACGTCGGGCTGGCCGGCTGGCTGCGGGTCACCGCCGGCACGCCCGCCGAGACCGATGCGTTCCTGGCTGCGGTGGGAGAGGTCTTATGACGAACAGGGTCGGACGGATCGAACGGGCGACCGCCGAGAGCAAGGTGCTCGTGCGGGTGGACCTCGACGGTGAGGGCGAAGTCGACATCGAGACCGGCATCGGCTTCTACGACCACATGCTCAGCCAACTCGGCAAGCACGGCGGGTTCGACCTGCGCGTGCACACCACCGGCGACCTCGAGGTCGACGCGCACCACACCGTCGAGGACACGGCGCTCGCGATCGGGACGGCCTTCGCCGAGGCGCTCGGCGACAAGGCGGGCCTGACCCGCTTCGGCAGCGCGATCGTTCCGCTGGACGAGGTGCTCGTGCAGGCGTCGGTGGACCTGTCGGGGCGGCCGTACGTCGTCCACGACGAGCCGACGAACATCGCGCCCTACATCGGACCGGTCTACCCGACCAGCCTCACCCGGCACATCTGGGAATCGTTCGGGCACACGGCGAAGATCACCCTGCACGTGACGGTGCTGCGCGCGTCCCGGCCGGGTGCCCAGCCCGACGCGCACCACGTGGTCGAGGCGCAGTTCAAGGCGGTGGCCCGCGCGCTGCGGCAGGCCGTCGCCGTCGACCCGCGGGCGGCCGGACGGGTGCCGAGTACCAAAGGCGTTCTGTGAGCGGGCGCAGCGAGCGAACCATCAGGCCAGGACGTGACCGCCTCGCGCAGCGAGGCGGTCACGTCGGAGGCTGGGCCCCGCGGAGCGAGGCCCAGCCGTGACTGAATGGTTTCCGATCATCCTGTTCGCGCTCGGGGGAGTGCTGGTCGGTGGCGCGGTGTCGATGCGCAAGCAGGGCGCGCCGACGATGGCCGTGGTGCTGCTCGGGCTGCTGGCGGTGATGGCCGTCGCGGCCGGCGCGCTGCGCCTGGTCTACGAGTAGGGGGTGAGGGCATGACGCCGGCGGTGGTGGTGCTCGACCACGGGTCGGGCAACCTGCGCTCGGCGGAGCGGGCGCTGGCGCGGGTCGGCGCCGACGTCACTGTCACCGGTGACCTCGCCGCGGCCGCGCGGGCCGACGGCCTGGTGGTGCCCGGCGTCGGCGCGTTCGCGGCGGTGATGGCCGGCATCGACGCGATCGGCGCCGGCCCGGTGATCGCCGACCGGGTGCGCTCGGGTGCGCCGGTGCTCGGCATCTGCGTCGGCATGCAGGTGATGTTCGAGGCGGGCGCCGAACACGGCGTGGTGACCAAGGGGCTGGGCCTGGTGCCGGGCACGGTGACTCGGCTCGCGGCGCCGGTGGTGCCGCACATGGGCTGGAACGTGGTGCGCTGGCCCGCCGGGGCGCGGCTCGCGGCCGGCCTGCCCGCGCAGGCGCGCTTCTACTTCGTCCACTCGTATGCCGCCAAACCGGCCGCGGACATCCCGGGGGCCGCGCTGGCCGACCACGGCGGACCGTTCGTCGCCGCGTTCGACACCGGCGTGCTCGCGGCGGCCCAGTTTCACCCCGAGAAGTCCGGCGACGCCGGGGCGACCCTCCTGTCGAACTGGGTTCGGTCACTGGCATGAGTAAAGAACGGGCGCGGCGGCGGGCGGAGCGGATCGCCGTGGCCGACGCCGATCGGGCCAAACGGGAGCGCGCGCGGCGCCGGGCCGCGCGCCGGCGGGCGCTCGTGCGGCGGCTGCGGCCGCGCCGCCCGGGCGGCCGGACGGGACGGCTGTACGCCCGGCGCTCGCCCGGCCAGCGCGCCGCGATCGCCACCACAGCGCTCGGTGTGCTGGTATTGACCTGGCTACTTGTTGACTCCCTCACGCTGCGTGTAGCGGTTACCGTGCTGGTAGTGCTGACCGCGCCCGCGCTCGTGGTGCTGACGTTCGACCGGAGGATCTGACGTGACCCTGACCCTGCTGCCCGCCGTCGACGTCGCCGATGGCCAAGCGGTCCGCCTGGTACAGGGCGCTGCCGGCAGCGAGACGGTGTACGGCGATCCCCTCGAGGCGGCGCTGTCCTGGCAGCGCCAGGGCGCCGATTGGATCCATCTGGTCGACCTCGACGCGGCGTTCGGCCGCGGCTCGAACCACGAACTGCTGGCTGAGGTGGTCAAGAAGGTCGACGTGGCGGTCGAGATGTCCGGCGGGATCCGCGACGAGGACACCCTGCTGCGGGCGCTGGCGACCGGCGCGGCGCGGGTGAATCTCGGCACGGCGGCGCTGGAGAACCCGGCGTGGTGCGACTACGTCTGCGGCCGGTTCGGCGACAAGGTCGCCGTCGGGCTCGACGTGCGCGGCGAGACCCTGCACGCCCGCGGCTGGACCAAGCCCGGCGGCAACCTGTTCGAGGTGCTCGAGCGGCTGGAACTGGCCGGATGCCGCCGGTACGTGGTCACCGACGTGCAGCGCGACGGCACGTTGTCCGGTCCGAACATCACCCTGCTGCTGCAGGTGTGCGAGCGCACAGACAAGCCGGTCATCGCGAGCGGCGGGGTGTCCAAACTGGACGATCTGCGCGCGCTGGCGTCGCTGGAGCCGGTGGGAGTCGAGGGCGTGATCGTCGGCAAGGCGCTGTACGCGGGGGCGTTCACTGTCGAGGACGCGTTGCGCACGCTGCGTGGAGCCGCATGACCACGGCAGTGCGGCGCTACGGCTCGGGCGGGCCGTGGGAGGACGCGGTCGGGTACTCGCGGGTCGTGGCCGCCGGGCCGTGGCTGCTCACCGCCGGGTGCACCGCGACTGTCGACGGCGTGGTGGTGCACGTCGGCGACGCCGGTGCCCAGGCCCGGGAGGCGTTCCGCATCGCGCTGACGGCGCTCGCGGCTGCCGGCGCCACGGTGGGGGACGTCGTGCGGACCCGCATGTACATCCGGGACCGGGCCGACGCCGACGCGGTGGGCTCCGCGCACGCCGAGTTCTTCGGCGATGTCCGGCCGACGACGGGGATGTACGTCATCGCCGGTTTCATGCACCCCGACCACCTGGTCGAGGTCGAGGTGGAGGCGTACAAACCGTGAGTTCCTCGGTGGCCGTCCGGGTGATCCCGTGCCTCGACGTCGACGCCGGCCGCGTGGTCAAGGGCGTCAACTTCGTGAACCTGCGCGACGCCGGTGACCCCGTGGAGTTGGCCGCTGCGTACGACGCCGCCGGCGCCGACGAGCTGGTGTTCCTCGACGTCACCGCGTCGTCGGACGGGCGGGCCACCATGCTCGACGTGGTGCGCCGCACGGCCGAGAGCGTGTTCATCCCGCTGTGCGTCGGCGGCGGGGTGCGCTCGGTGTCCGATGTGGACATCCTGCTGCGCGCCGGGGCCGACAAGGTGGGCGTCAACACGGCGGCGATCGCGCGGCCCGAGCTGATCGGTGAGATCGCGGAGCGGTTCGGCTCCCAGGTGCTGACGCTGTCGCTGGACGTGCGCCGGTCCGGCTCCCTGTTCGAGGTGACCACCCACGGCGGCCGGCGCGGAACGGGGCTCGACGCCGTGGCGTGGGCGGCACGGGTCGCCGAGCTCGGTGCGGGCGAGATCCTGCTGAACTCGATGGACCGCGACGGCACCAAGGACGGCTTCGACATCGAGCTCATCGAGGCGGTGCGGGCGGCCGTGTCGGTGCCGGTGATCGCGTCGGGGGGTGCGGGCGCGCTGGAGCACTTCCCGCCGGCGGTCGCGGCCGGTGCCGACGCCGTGCTGGCGGCGAGCGTGTTCCACTTCGGCGAGCTGGCGATCGGCGACGTCAAGAAGGTGCTGGCGGCGGCGGGTGCGCCGGTCCGCGCCTGAGCGCCGGTTGGCGGCTCGGGTCGGATCTTGGTGGCTGGTGGCCCTGGCCCCTCGAGTCAACTCGATCGGCCCCTATGGGGGCCACCAGCCACCAAGATCGCGGGGGAGCGGGCGGCGAGGCGTAGCGGTGGACCGGACGGGGTAACGTCCGCGGCGTGGACGTCAGCGAAACGGGTTCGACGATCACCATTCTGTGCGGGATCGCCATGGTGGTCGGCGTCCTCGGCGTGATCATCCCGATGGTGCCCGGACTGGTGCTGTGTTGGGCCGCCGTCGCGGTATGGGCGGTCTTCGGCGACGTCGAGAGCGCCGGCCGGTGGGTGGTCCTCGGAGTCGCCACGATGGTCGCCGCGCTCGGCATCGTCGTGAAGTACGCCTGGCCGGGGCGAAACCTCAAGCGCGGCGGCGTGCCGAACCTGTCCCTGCTCGCCGGTGGCGCGCTCGGCCTGGTCGGGTTCTTCGTGATTCCGGTCGTGGGGCTGGTCATCGGATTCGTACTCGGTGTATTCCTGGCCGAGCGGCTCCGACTCGGCGACTTCGGCAAGGCGTGGCCGTCGACGAAGCACGCGCTGAAGGCGGCCGGCCTCGCCATGCTGATCGAGCTGGCCACCGCGCTGGCGATCGCGGCCATCTGGGTGACCGGGTTGACGGCGACGTGAGCCTCGCCGAAGCGATCGCCGGCTACGCCCGCCGCCTGCACGGCACGATCGGCCCGGTGCACCACGTCGCGTCGCCGTTGGGCGCCTGGCTGGTCCTGGCGCTCGCGGCCCGCACGGCGTCCGGCCCGGTGCGGGCCGACCTCGCCCCGATCCTCGGCATGGACCCGGAGGAGGCGGTCCGCTTCGCGACCGACCTTCTCGCGGACCCGCACCCGCTGGTGCGCGCGGCGGCGTCGGCCTGGCGCGGCCCGGCCGGGCGCACCGACCGGGTGGCCGCGTGGCTACGGGGCCTGCCCGCGCCGGTGGCCACGGGTGACGTCGACCGCCAGGACACGCTCGACCGCTGGGCGGCCGAGCAGACCGACGGGCTCATCGACCGGTTCCCGGTGACGATCGACAGGGCCACGATGGTGGTGCTGGCCTCCGCGCTCGCGACCCGGATCAACTGGCGCACCGCGTTCGAGACGGCGACGGCCGACAACCTCGGCCCGCACCGGGAATGGCGGGTCCCCGAGGTGCTGCGGGCAAAACGGGACGTGGCCGGCGGCCACGACGCGGCGATCGCGCGGACCGCCGACGCCGGCGACGTCGCCGTGCACGTGGCCGACGCCGAAACGGGCGACGTCGATGCGAAAGGCGCCGATGCGAAAGGCGCCGATGCGAAAGGCGCCGGCGCGCGGGCCGAGGGCGCCGGTCTGCGCGTCGTCTCGGTCGCGGCGGCGCCGCAGGTGCCGGCGGACACCGCGCTCGACGTGGCGCACCGGATCGCGGCAACCGTGGGCCAGGGCAAGCCGATCCCGGACACCCGGTCCCTGTTCGACCTGCCGCTCGGCGAGGCTCCACTGTGGATCCTCCACGAGGAGCGGATGCCGTCCGGCCGCCAGGAGAAGCACGAGGTCTACCTGCCGGCATGGACGGCGCGCAGCGACCACGACCTGGCGCCGCCCGAGCTGGGCCTGAGCCAGGCCGGCCACGAACTCGGGGTCATGCTCGGCGAGCCCCGGCCGGCGGTGCAGGCCCGGCAGGTGGCGATGGCCCGGTTCGGCCGCCGTGGCTTCGCGGCGGCGGCCGTGTCGGCCGTGATGGTTTCCCGCACCGCTGTCACGGAGAGGACGGGCAAGCGCCGGATCGCCCGGCTGCTTTTCGCGCACCCGTACGCCGTGGTCGCGGTCGCGACCGGACCCGGTCCGTGGGCGGGTCTGCCGGTGTTCTCCGCCTGGGTGGCCGAAGCCGACCCCGACGTCGAGGCCGGCATCTAGTTACCCACGGGTAGATTCCGCTATGGTCCTGACGTGACCGGCTTCGACGAGGCGTGGGACGCCGCCGACGGCATCCGCGGCTGGCTGACCCGCGCGCAGGGGCGCCTGTTGTGGGACCGGGCGCAGGCGCTCAGCGAGGGCGCGACGATCGTCGAGATCGGCAGCCACCAGGGCCGTTCCACCGTCGTGCTGGCGCGGGCCGCACAGGCCGTGGGCGCCCGGGTGACCGCCATCGACCCGTTCGTCGAGGGCCGGCTCTTCGGTGGCCGGCGCACCCGCGACCTGTTCGAGGCGAACACCGAGGCGGCGGGCGTGCGCCAGACGGTGACCCTGCTTGCCGAGTACAGCACCAGGGCCCGGCCGGGCTGGTCGGACCGCATCGACCTGCTGTACATCGACGGCAAGCACGACTACTGGACGTTCAGCGACGACCTGCGCTGGTCGGCGTTCCTCGCCCCGGGCGGGGAGATCCTGGTGCACGACAGCTTCTCGTCGATCGGGGTCACCTGCGGGATTCTCGCGCGGGTGCTGCCGTCACGCCGGTACACGTACC
>Ga0207708_10002715_pt1 | contig 13004 bp, 10 predicted proteins | sample KBSK5101metaG_FD_184340 | JGI IMG/M metagenome (GOLD analysis project Ga0207708, IMG submission 184340) | Corn, switchgrass and miscanthus rhizosphere microbial communities from Kellogg Biological Station, Michigan, USA - KBS K5-10-1 metaG... | ecosystem: Host-associated > Plants > Roots >...
TCGCGCACGCCCTTCAGCCTTGAACGGCCGTCCCCGCCCGGATTGGCCGTGATGTGTCGGAAGCCCTGCGACCATTTCCACGCTACACTGGTGCTCACGCCATGGCGGGCGGCTGCCTGCCCGTAGGATGCGCCGTCCATCACGAAACGATGACGCCGGATCGCAGCGCCCGCGGATGCGGCCGGCCAGTCTTGGCTCGGCCAGGCGTGAAGGTCCTCAGCAGAAGCTGTTACCGCCTTACCGTTTGGGTGGGCTCCTCCAACACGAGGTAACCATCGCTCAGCCCCACTTCAAGGTCATCCCAACGTCGCCCGGCATGCCGCCGGGAAAGTCGAGAATCTCGACCCGCAGCTTGTAGCCGCGATCACGGAAATACTTCGCCCACAGTTGATAGATTTCCTTCGGAAAGCCGGTCAGCGTGGTCTCCCAGCCCGGCTCCTGCTGGTTGATGGCGCGCCCGCGATCCGTGCACAGATTATTGGGAAAACGGCAGACCTGCACCTCGGTCAAGCCGTTGCTGACCGCCCGCTCGATGATCTTGATTGCGCGACGAATCCCCTCCTCGTCGGAGATGCCGGACGGTTTCTTGAAGTGATCGAGCAATGCCTGCTTTTCCGCTTCCGCTTCCGCAAGCTTACGCGCGTGCTTGGCTGCTTCCTCAGCCTCGGCAAGGGCGACCTTCTTCATGATGTCGCTGGCTTTCGGCAGCAATTCGTCCGGTCTTGTCGTCATACCTCGCTCCCCTCCTGAACCGAAAAATAGGATCGTTCGCGACAAAGTGGATGAATTGACATCAATGATCCTCGAGAGATTTGCTATAATACAATAATCGGGAGGTCATTGCCATGCTCAACGAGTCGATGGATAGAGCGAAGCCGTTCGAGCGCGGCAGGAGCAGGCCGAAGCAATGCTCGGCATGCAAAAGAAGTTGCTCGAGGCCTGCGACCAAGCGAGCCGCGCCTGGCTTGATCGCCTGAAGTCGGAAATGGATCTGTGGACCGAGTTGGCTACCAAGCTATCGTCGACCCGCTCCCTTCCGGACGCGCTTGGTACCTATCAGCAATGTGTGACGCAGCGAATGCAAATGGCCGCGGAAGACGGACGCCGCATGTCGGATGAATATCAAAGGTTCCTGCAGAAATTCACCCGCCTGCTGCCCAACGGGTGGCCGACCGGCAGGACCTGAGCGCGTTCTCGATCTCGCAGAATACCCGGTGAATTGCAATCGTGCAAAGAGCGCAGACGATACCAGCAAGGCCTGGAGTGGCCGCATGTATGCGGTAAGTTAAGCACGAATCGTGCCGGATCGGATCAGTAAGACGAAGCCTGACCAACAAACATAGGTAATCAAGGAAGGGATCTCCGATGATTCCGGCCGTAAAGGCGAAGCTGCTCGAAGGCAAGAGAGGACTGATCGTCGGCATAGCCAACGATCAGTCGATCGCCTGGGGCTGTGCCAAGGCATTTCGCGCTTTTGGCGCCGAGCTCGCCGTCACGTATCTCAACGACAAAGCCAAGAAATACGTCGATCCGCTCGCCCGCGAGCTCGAAGCCTCCATCCTTATGCCACTCGATGTGCGCACGCCCGGTCAGATGGAAGCGGTGTTCGAGCGCATCGCGAAGGACTGGGGCAGCCTCGATTTCGTGGTTCACTCGATCGCGTTTTCGCCCAAGGAGGCGCTGCAGGGGCGCGTCGTCGATGTCCCGCGCGACGGTTTTCTCACCACCATGGACGTGTCGTGCTGGACGTTCATCCGTATGGCGCATCTGGCCGAGCCCTTGATGAGCAAAGGCGGGACCCTGTTCACCATGACATATTACGGCAGCCAGATGGTGGTTAAGAACTACAACGTCATGGGCGTCGCCAAGGCGGCGCTCGAAAGCGCGGTCCGCTATCTCGCGGCCGAGCTCGGCCCCAAAGGCATCCGCGTGCATGCCATTTCGCCCGGGCCGCTCGCGACGCGTGCGGCCTCCGGCATTCCCGAATTCGATGAACTGCTCGACAAGGCGAAAGCAAAGGCGCCCGCACGCAGCCTGGTCAGCATCGAGGACGTGGGAGCGGCCACGGCATTCCTCGCGCACGACGCGGCCCGCCTTATCACCGGTGAAACGCTGTACATCGACGGTGGCTATCACATCATCGACTAGGCACCGCCTGGAAGGCCGCACCCCGAGAGACCGCGTCTCTCCCAGGTTGCAAGTTGCCCGCGCGCCGGGACACCAGCAGTTCAATTGTAACGCGACGGCACGTCGTGCTGCGCTTCGGGAGCCCCGGATATGTTGCGTCAACTCCTCGTGGGCACCGCCGTCAGCGCCTGCAATATCGGGATCCATGCCCTGGTGATGACGGCCGTGGTCCGCGTGGCTCGTCGTGTCACCGCAAAGGAGACGCCGGGGCAAGCGCGGTTGCTTGCCGTCATGATTGCGACCGTTTCGGTTCTGATGCTCGCGCACATCGCGGAGGTCGGCGTCTGGGCGCTGGCTTACGCGCTGGTCGATGCGGTGCCGAGCGGCGCCGATGTTCTGGATTTCGCGTTCGTGAACTACACGACGCTCGGCTACGGCAACGTGGTCCCGGTGGAGCGCTGGCGGCTCCTCGGGCCGATGACGGCGATGAACGGCGTGCTGATGTTCGGCTGGTCGACCGCCGTCATTTTCGAGGTGCTGCGACGGGCGATGCACTCGGCGCCGAACGCCAAGGCGTGAGCGATAGACGCCCTGGCTGCCGCAGCTTATTGACGCGGACCAAACCCACGCGCCATGGCCGATCGTCGACGGTGTGCAACGCCATCATTCCGTCGTCACGCGCCCCGGCGCAGCGTCACGAGCGGTGTCGGGCGCCGCGCCGCCCGGCCGTTCCTTGGTACGTTCCTTGGGGCGGGCCGATGGTCTGAGTCTCTCCCGGAGGCTCTGAAAAGTCACATAGAGCGGCGGGATGACGAAGATACCGATGAACGATGCCACGACCATGCCGCCGAAGACCGGCGTGCCGACGTTCCGGCGCGCGAGCTGGGAGGCGCCGACCGCCACCACCAACGGCAGAAGTCCCAGGATGAAGGCGAGCGACGTCATCATCACCGGCCGGAAGCGCAGGCGTGCGCCGTCCGTTGCCGCCTGGAGCAGAGGAACGCCGCGCTCCCTCTCCTGCTTCGCGAACTCGACGATGAGGATACCGTTCTTTGCAGCCAGCCCGATGAGCACGATCATCCCGATCTGGCCGTAGAGATCGAGCGTCAACCCGCCGAGGAGAATGGCGGCAAACGAGCCGAGAATGCCGACCGACACCGACAACAGCACCGGCACTGGAATGGTCCAGCTCTCATACAGGCCGACGAGAAAGAGGTAGGCAAAGAGCACCGCGAAGCCGAGGATCAGGGGGGTCTTGCCCTCGGCGCGCTTTTCCTGGAAGGCGGTGTCGGTCCACTCACCGGCAAAGCCCGCGGGCAGCGTGCGTGCCGCGACCTCCTCCATGGCCTTGAGGGCCTGTCCGGAAGAGATTCCGGGGGCGGGGCTGCCCTGAACGGTCACGGCGCGGAGGTTGTTGTAGCGGATCAGCGCCGGCGGGCCGACGACCACGCGGGCCTCCAGCAGGCTCCGCAACGGGATCATCTTGCCTTCGGCGTTGCGCACATTGATGCGATAGATGTCGTCGATCTTCCCGCGGTCGACGCCTTCGGCCTGGATGTTGACCTGCCACCTGCGGCCGAACAGGTTCAGGTCGTTGACGTAGAAGCCGCCGAGCGACGCCTGCAAGGCCTGGAAGACGTCGTTGAGCTGCACGCCGAGAATCTGCACCTTGTTGCGGTCGATATCGAGGTAGATCGACGGGTTCGTCGCCGAGAACGTGCTGAACACGCGCGTCAGCTGCGGGTCCTGGTTGGCGGCGACGGTGAGGCCGCGCAGGGCCTGGGCCAGCGCCTTGGGGTCGCCGCCGCTCAGATCCTGCAGCACGTAGGTGAATCCGCCGCCGGTCCCGAGGCCGAGAATCGGCGGGGGCGACAGCGGGACTACGGTCCCGCCTGCGATCTCCTTGAACTTGACACTCAGACGGTTCATCAGCGCAGGCACGCCGAGAGAGCGATCCTTGCGCTCCTCGAACGGCTTGAGCGTGACCACCATGAAGGCTGCGTTCGGCTGCGAGTAGTTGTCGATGAAGTTCAACCCGATCACCGACGTGTAGTCCGCGACCGCTTCCTCCTCGCGCAGGATGTTCTCGGCCTGGCGGACCGCCTCCGACGTTCGCGCGACGGCGCTGCCGCCGGGCATCTGCACGACAACGAACAATGCACCCTGGTCGTCCTCGGGCAGGAAGCCCGTAGGCGTGAGCTTCGCCAGTGCGTAGACGCCGGCACCTGCCACCGCGACCGCCACCAGCCCGACGAAGGAGAACGGCAGGATTCGCGCGACCACGGCGCCGTAGCCATCGCGCACACGGTCGATCGACCGCATCACCAGGCCGATGACGCCGCGGCGCGGACCATGATGCGGTCGCAGCAGGACCGCGCACAGCGCCGGCGAGAGCGTGAGCGCGTTGATCGCCGAGAGGAACATGGCGACGGCCACGGTCACGGCGAATTGCCGGAACAACTCGCCAGAAATGCCGGGAATGAATGCCACCGGAACGAACACCGACAGCAGCACCAGGGTGATGCCGATGATCGGAGCCGTGATCTCGCTCATGGCTTGCTTGGTCGCATCGGCCGGAGAGAGCTCGGGGTGCTCCTCCATCACCCGTTCGACGTTCTCGACCACGACGATGGCGTCGTCGACGACGATGCCGATGGCGAGCACGAGCGCGAGCAGCGAGACCGAATTGGCGGAATAGCCGATCATCTTGAGCGCGATGAACGTTCCGATCAGGCTGACCGGAACCGCCAGCGTTGGGATCAAGGTCGCGCGCAAACTCCCGAGGAACAGGAACACCACGATGACCACGAGGACGAAGGCTTCGACCAGCGTTTTTTTCACCTCCTCGATCGTCTCCGTGACGAAGCTGGTTGGGTCGTAGGTGATTTTCCAGGCCAAATCATCGGGGAACCGGCTTTGCAGCTCGCTGATCCTGTCGCGCACGGCCTTCAACGTGGCGATCGCATTGGCCCCCGGCGTCTGGTAGATCGCCACCGCCGACGCCGGCCCCCCGTTCAAGCGCGTTTCGCGATCGAGATTGGCGGCGCCCAATTCCACCCGCGCGACGTCGCTGAGCCGCAGCACCGATCCATCGGGGTTCGTGCGGACGACGATGCTCTCGAACTCGCCGACCGAGCTCAGCCGGCCCTGGGTCTGGATGTTGAGCTGCAGTTGCTGCTCGTCAGCAATCGGCCGGGCGCCGACGCGTCCGACGGCGGCCTGAATGTTCTGGGATTTGACCGCATTGATGATGTCGCCGGTGGTCAGCCCGAGCCCGGTCAGCCGGTCGGTCCGCAGCCAGACGCGCATGGAGTAATCCTGCGGACCCCAGAGCGTTGCATCTCCGACGCCGGGCGTGCTCTTGATCCGGTCGAGCAGATTGATCGTGACGTAGTTCGAGATGAACAGCGGGTCGTGCGTATGCTTGGGCGAATAGACGGCAATGACGCCAAGCAGGGCCGACGACTTCTTCTTGACGGTCACGCCCTGGCGTCGAACGTCCTCCGGCAGGCCGGCAAGCGCAATCTGCACACGATTGTTCACATTGACGGTATTGATGTCCGGATCGGTGCCGAGCTCGAACGAAGCGGTCAGCGTGTAGCTGCCATCGTCGCCGCTCACGCTCTTCATGTAGATCAGCTTGTCGACGCCGACGACCTGGGCTTCGATCGGCTGCGCAATGGTCGTGTCGACCACCGAGGCCGAGGCGCCGGGGAATGTGGTCGTGACGGAGACCTGGGGCGGAACGATATCGGGATACTGCGCGATCGGTATGGAGTAGAGCGCCAATGCACCTGCGATCGTGGTGACGATCGCGATGACGATGGCGAGGCGCGGTCGATCGACGAAGATCGACGAGAGCATGGAATCGACCTTATTGCACGCTTGGCGGCAGCGGACGCGCTTGCACCGCCGCGCCGGGACGGATCCCCTGCAGACCCTCCACGATGACCGGCTCACCTCCGGACAGGCCTGAGGCGATCACCACATTGGTGCCGTTCTCGCCGGCCGTCTTGACGCGCCGGACCGCCGCCTTGCCGTCCTCCACGACGAACACATAGACGCCTTGCTGGTCGGCGATCAGCGCAGCCTGTGGAATCAGGATCTTTTCATCGGGGGCATCGCTCTCCAGATTGACTCGCACCAGCTGGCCGTCGATCAACCGACCGCCCGGATTCGGGATGACGGCGCGCACGATCACGGTGTCGGTCGTCCGATCGACCGTCACGTCGACGAAATTGATCTTGCCCACCTGATCGTAGACCGTTCCGTCGGAAAATCGAATCTGGACCTTGATGTCCTTGACGTCGGTCGGACGTTCACTCTGCGCGGCCCGCAGGAATTCGCGCTGGCTCACCGGAAAGGTCACATACATCGGATCCTGGCTGACGATGGTGGTGAGGACGCCGCTGTCGGGCCCGACGACATTGCCCTTGGTCAGCGCCGTGCGCCCGACCTTCCCGGTAATCGGCGCGACGATGTCGGTGTAGCCGAAATTGATCTGGGCGGTCTGCAGGTTGGCCTCATTGGTCATGATGGCGCCCTTGGTCTCGCCCTCCGATGCGACGGCTTCGTCCAGGGCTTTGCCTGCGCTGACGTTCTTGGCGTACAGCTCCTCCTGGCGCTGGCGGTTCTTGATCGCCAGCTCGTGTTGCGCCTTGCTCGTTTCCAGTGCGCCTTGGGCCTGCTCGACCGCGGCCTGAAACAGGCCCTTCTCGATGCGGTACAGCGGGGCGCCCTCCTTGACGAGGTCGCCCTCCTTGAACAGGACGGCGTCCAGGTAGCCCTTGACCCGCGCCCGGACGTCCACACGGTTGATCGCCTCGACGCGTCCGACGAAGTCGATTGTCCTGGCAATGGGCCGTTTGTCGGCAATGGCGACGCCGACGGTGGCAGGAGCGGCCGATTCGGAGTGCGCGGGCGGGACAAGCGCGCATGTCAACAAGGCCGCCCACATCGTAGCTCGCATTCGCTCTCCTTGGCACGGGATCGGCAAGCACTTGACGGATCGGAGGTCAGCCTGTGTTCATCCTAATCGATTTGCACCGGCACGGGTAGGCCGTAGTTCTTGCAGCGTGAGCCTGCTTGGCGACGCCGCACGCCGCGGGGCGAATCGCCGCGGGGGAGACAGCCAGGTCACGTCATCTCGGAGCGCCACTGGCGATGCCGGCGTCATCGGGTCGTGCATTAAATCGGTGATTGATCCGGCGCCCGACGTTCGCTGTGCCCCAACAGCGGCGCGAAAGCGGACATGCCGTGCTTCGGATGCGCTGCCGAGTAAAGTAAAGCGAGAAAAGAACGCTGAGGTGCGGCATCGGGATACCCCGAGCGGCAATGTCTTTTTTGTCAGCCGTACTGACGCGATGGGGGCTGGCGAGATGACGGACGACATGGATATGAAGTCCGTTTGACGGCGATCGTTGCCATTCGAGAAGAAGAAGGCCGCTCTCATACCGGCTTCCTTCATGCGCATGGCGGATTCGCCGACCGCCATCGCACCCTGCGCAATGGCGTGCGCTACGAGAAATGCCTCCTCGGCGCATTCTCCTCCGGCGAGTCAATCCAACGTCGATGCGCGCCGCTTCCGAGACTTTCGAGCCCTTGACTGTCCGCTCGAAGGTGGAGTTGCTTTATGTATTCGGATTTCAGGCCACAAACTGCGAGCATGAGCCATCGGCAGCCATGGCCATCCCAAGACGAGCCCGGGGCGGTAAGGCCGGTCGGAATGGCTGAGGCTGCCAGCTCGGGTATCCGGCGACACCGCCTTGATTGCAGAGGAAGGCAACATGGCAAAGTGTGACCGCGGGGTTTGTTCTTAAGGCAAAAGAGGACGGCAGCAGTGAACGACGATGATCGATCTTTGAAGCTCGGGGCATCGAATGAAGAGCTTGTGCTTTTCGTCGTTCGAATCGTTTGCCTCGGACTGCTGGGATACTGGTCGCTTATTCTGATCAGACCATTTTTGACGATCATTGTCTGGAGCGTCATCATTACCGTGGCGCTCTACCCGGTCTTCGATTGGCTCTCGGCAAAACTCTATGGCCATCGCGCACTGGCAGCGATTGCAATTACTGTCTTCATGTTTTTGGTGATGCTCGGTCCAGTGACGTGGCTCGCCGTCAGCATGGCCGAAACCGTTCGCGCGCTACTTGCTCGCTTTGGCGACGGGAGTCTGGCAGTTCCTCCTCCTGCCGAAGCGGTAAGAGCCTGGCCGCTCATTGGCGAAAAAATCTTTGAGACGTGGCATCTCGCGTCGACCAACCTTCAAGGCCTCGTCATCGAAGCGGTCCCGTTTCTCAAGCCCTTGGGCACTACCTTGCTCAACGCGGCGGGCAGCGTGGGTCTAACTCTGCTCAAGTTCACTCTTGCACTCGTTATTTCTGGTTTTCTTTTTATTCCGGGCCCTTCACTGATCCATTCCACCAAAAATGTTCTCGGCCGTCTTGCAGCCGGGCGGGGTGAAGAGTTTGTCGATTTGGCGGGGGCAACAATCCGCAACGTTTCACGCGGCATCATCGGCATCGCGATCCTGCAGGCGCTATTGGCGGGCATCGGCTTGCTGTTCGCCGGAGTTCCCGCAGCAGGTCTGTTCAGCTTTCTGGTTCTGTTCCTAGGAATAGTTCAAATCGGCCCGTCGGTCGTCCTGGTTCCGCTGATCATATGGAGCTGGTTTGCGATGGATGCGACCATGGCCATTCTGTTCACGTGCTACATGGTGCCGGTCAATTTGATCGACAACATCATGCGGCCGCTAGTGGCGAAAGGCTTGACGACACCGATGCCGGTCATACTGGTCGGCGTCCTCGGCGGCACGCTCGCGCATGGCATGATAGGTCTGTTTGTCGGACCGATCGTGCTTTCGATCGCTTGGCAGTTGCTTGTGGTCTGGACGCATGATGCGCCGTAACGCACGCGACTTGGGCCTTCGCGGCGAGGAAACGAGTAGACGTCGCCAAGTCGATTTTGATCTCGCCCCGCCCGGCGCCCTCGGTCCGGACGGTTGTTGCCTACGTCGGCTCGGTTGATGTTAAATCAACCGGCCCGTTCCGACCAACAGCGACGCAGGACCGGCAAATTTCCGCCGGGCAAGTTCAGGGGTTCGCGCCATGAAATCGACGCAGACGGCGGCGGCAACCGGGCATCCCGGCAAGATGAAGCGCAAGGTCTACGAGAACGAGCTGCACAAGCTGCAGGTCGAGCTTTGCCATTTGCAGGACTGGGTGAAGGCCACGGGTGCGCGGGTCATCATCGTGTTCGAAGGACGCGATGCGGCCGGCAAGGGCGGCACCATCAAGGCCCTCACCGAGCGCGTCAGCCCGCGCGTGTTCCGGGTGATGGCGCTACCTGCTCCCTCCGACCGCGAAAAGTCCCAGATGTTCATGCAACGCTACATGCGGCAATTCCCGGCCGCGGGCGAAATCGTGATCTTCGATCGCAGTTGGTACAACCGCGCCGGCGTCGAATACGTCATGGGATTCTGCAGCAAGCATGAGCACCAGCGCTTCCTGGAGCTTTGTCCGCAAGTCGAGAAGTATGTCGTCGACGGCGGTATCAAGCTGATCAAAATCTGGCTTGAAGTTGGACAGGAGGAACAGGAGAAACGATTTGCGGCCCGCGTCAACGATCCGCTGCGGCAATGGAAACTGAGTCCGATGGACGTCGGTTCCTACGAGCGCTGGTACGCCTACTCGAAGGCGCGCGACATGATGCTGGCGGCCACGGACAGCAAGCACGCACCCTGGCATATCGTGCATTCGGACGACAAACGGCGCGCCCGCCTCAACTGCATCGCCCATATCCTGAAGGCAATTCCGTTCGAGAAGGTGCGCAAGCCGAAGGTCAAGCTGCCCAAGCGATCCAACAAAGGCAAATACGATGACCGGGCGACGCTGAAGGGCAAGCATTTCGTTGCGGAGAAATACTGAAGCACCAAGCCCGCCAAGCGTTCGTTCGCGTTGGCCGTGGGGCGCTCGCGCCGCGCCGCCGCGGCCAGGCCGCCGACAAAGGGCCCAGCCTGCGTCGAGCGCTCATTCTTACGACTGGCACTGCTGGCGACTAAGCATGCGCTGGTTGCGCAAAAAGGCGTTCGTGCCGGTGTCAGCCCCCCAGGGCCATCGCGATGGCGACCAGCGCCAGGCCGACACCAGTGAGGACAAGGCCTGCCAGCCATGGGTTGGCGTTGATGTATTGCGCCCAGTGGAAACCGACAATGAAGACGCAACCGATCAGAAGCAGGTTCGAGATGCGCAGCGCAAGCCACGGATCGCGGACGAAAAGGAACGGCAATGCGGCGGGCAGCGTGGTGGCGAACACGAGACAGAAGATGACGAAGGCGCCAAGGAGATCGTCGCGAGTCACGCCGGTTCGCAAAGGTTTCCCATTTGCCAGGAGGACATGGATGCCACGGTAGAGTCGCTCGCGGTGCTCAGGCCGCGTTATCGCCTCGAGCTCAGGATCCAGTTCATGTCGGATCGTGGCCAAGGCCGCGTCCTCGCTCGCTGCGGCGCTGACGGCGCGAAACAGGCGTGCGCGACGCCTGCGGACAAAGGCGTTGGTCATGACGTAGAAGACCGCGTCGATGATGCCCCAGGCAAGGTTGCAGCCGACCGCAGCGAGCAACAGGGTACGAACGCTGTCCTGAGCGCCGCGGGTCGCTACTCCGGCGGCCAAGGTGAAGGTGAGCACCATGATGAGGCCAGCCAGGATTTCGCCGAGACTTTCGTCGGGATCGAGGTGACCCACGAAAGACACGGTCAGTCGTCCTTTGCCGCTTCGCAGATGACAACAGGAGTCCACCTGGCTCGGCTGCCGGCGCCCGAGGCCAGATCGGTCAGTTCAACGCAAACCATAACTTCGCGACCAGTGTGGGACCGCACCAGTTCGAGACCAGCCCGTCTGGATTATTGATGGGATTGATGCGGCCGCCCGGCACGGCGCCGGGGTCGCCCGTAAACACAAAACAGTCCTCCTTCGACAGATTGGTGTTGGAATAACGCAGGTCCAGATTGAACATCTTGCGGCTGAACGTAACTCCGGCATTCCAATGGGTATAGGCCGGCAACGGGAAGCCGCCGAGAGCCGGAGCCTGGTTGCCGAACCAGAAATAGCCGACGACCCCCGACAGCGAGACGCCGATGTCGTTCGGCAGCAAATCGCGCGGCAGCTCGACCGACAGGCCGGTCGCGGCGTACTTGCTCCAGGCGCCGGTGTTCGAGATGCTCGGAGAATACGCGAAACCGGCGGCGATGCTGACTGCGTCGGTAAGCTTGTAGTTGCCGCGCGCGAACGTCTCCCAATAATCCGTGCTCGCGCCTTCCGCTTCACCGGGATACTGCAGGTAGGTCCATCCGAAATCGAAGTCGATGTCCCAAATCTTCGGGCGAATGCCTCCGTTGAACGTCAGTTCGGCCGCCGGATTGGTCGGCAGCTTGACGCTTCCCACCGTAGCGCCGGCGTAGAGCAGGCTGAACGACGCCTCGACAGCGGCGCCGACCACGGGCTGGTGAGCGGACAGGGTCGTTCCGCGGTAGATGTAATCGGACGCAAGACCGGCGCGAAGGCTGAAATCAAGCGGGCTGAATGGGCTGTCCTTCCACGTCGCTCCCGGAGCAGTGTCGTTGGATGGGAGAGCACCTCGGCCGCTGACATCGAGCGGGGCGGAGGGGTTATTCTCGGCGGACCTGGCGGGCGTGGCCGAGGCGAGCAGCAGAAGCACGATCGTCAGCGAGGCCAGGAACCGCTGCAGCATGATGCGAACCCGCGTTCCGCAGTCTCGCCGCCCGGGAGTGACACGGACGCGAAACGTTGAACAGGATCTCTGAACTTGCCTGCGTCGAAAGCCCCGTATTCCGGTCGCCGAGGCGTGGGCTTTCACCGCGCTCCCGCACACCTGTCACCTGTCAACCAGCCAGTGATGCACGTTAGCATGCGCGCAGAGACCGCGAATGCGACAATTCGGCAACACATGAGATCTTTTGGCCGCACCCTTTCGAGGCTTCTTGGCGCCCGTGCAAATCGCATTGCGCCAGCGCGCGGACCCGTCCTGGGGTATTGACCATGGATCAACGGTTGCTGTCGAATTGACCTCTCATGGACCTGCTCCGCGAAATTCGACACAACCCGCTCTTCTGGCTGCTGGCCCTCGTGCCCGCACTGTTTGTGGTCGAGCTGTTCAAGCCTGATGCGCATACGCTTCTATTTGTGCTGTCGGTGCTGGCGATCGTTCCGCTGGCTGCGCTGCTCAGCCGCGCCACCGAATCCGTCGCAGCCAGGACGGGTGACACGATAGGCGGTCTGCTAAACGCCACCTTGGGAAACCTTACCGAGCTGCTCATCGCGCTGGCCGCGCTGCGTGCCGGACAATACGTTCTGGTCAAGGCGACCATCGCGGGAGCCATTGTCGCCAACTCCCTGTTCATGCTGGGTGCGTCGTTTCTGATCGGGGGGCTCAAGCATCATGTGCAGACCTACAATCGCAACAATGCCCGCCTGCAGGCAGGCATGTTGTTCCTGGCCACGATCGCGCTGCTGATCCCGTCAATCCTTGCCGAGACTGATCCTTCGCCGGCGATGGCGGTATTTGCTCAGGTCCTGAGCCTGGGCCTCGCGGTGCTGCTCATCGTCACCTACGGACTTGGATTGGTGTTTTCGCTCAAGACACACCGCGAGTTCTTCGGAGGAGCGGATCACGCCGAGTCCGGAGAGGCGTCATGGCCGATGAGCCTGGCGCTGGCGACCTTGGGCGGCGCCACGGTCCTGGTCGCGCTTGTGAGCGAGGTGTTCGTCGAATCGCTGCAGCAGGCCGCGGTCGCCTTGGGGATGACGACTGCATTCGTGGGCTTCGTCATCGTGGCGCTTGTCGGCGGCGCGGCGGAAAT
>Ga0207708_10002716_pt1 | contig 13000 bp, 14 predicted proteins | sample KBSK5101metaG_FD_184340 | JGI IMG/M metagenome (GOLD analysis project Ga0207708, IMG submission 184340) | Corn, switchgrass and miscanthus rhizosphere microbial communities from Kellogg Biological Station, Michigan, USA - KBS K5-10-1 metaG... | ecosystem: Host-associated > Plants > Roots >...
GCACCGCACGTCGTGAGGCAGGAGCCGTCGTGGGCGAGCGGCGAGCCGTCGAGCTGCGTCATCGTGCCGCCCGCCTCGCGCACGATCGGCTCGAGGGGCAGGTAGTCCCAGGCGGCGACGATCGGGTCGACCATCACCTGGGCGGCGCCCCGGGCGACCAGCATGTGGCCCCAGAAGTCGCCCAGGCTGCGCTCGCGCCAGCAGCTCTCGGCCAGCCGCTGATAGAGGTCGAAGCGGCCGCGGCGGGTCATGCTGCGAAGGCCCGACGAGGTGACGACCGCCTCGTCGAGCGGCGTCTGGCGCACCGCGATCCGCTCGCCGTTCATGCGGGCGCCCATGCCGTCGGCGCCCTCGTAGGTCTCCCCCAACGCCGGCACGTGGCACACGCCGAGCACGGCCCGGCCGTCGACCTGCAGGCCGACGAGCGTGGCCCAGAGCGGGATGCCGACCATGTAGCTGTGGGTCGAGTCGATCGGGTCGATCACCCATGTGCGGGCGCCGGGACGGGCCGGGCCGCCGGTGGTCGCGGTGTGGCCGCCCTCCTCGCCGAGCACGTCGTCGTCGGGCCGGGCCTCGGCCAGGCGCGCGCGGATCGCGGCCTCGGAGGCGAGATCGGCCTCGGTGACCCAGCTCCCGTCGCGCTTCTGCGTGGGCGGCGCGATGTGGCGGAAGCGCTGGAGCGCCTCGGCGCCGCCCAGCGCGGCCAGCTCGTTTGCGAGGGCGAGGTCGGCCGCCCAGTCGCCGGTCACACCGTGACCGCGGCGCGGCGGAGCTCGGCCGCGGCGGTGCGGACGCCCTGCTGCCAGTCGCCTCCGCGCTCGCGCCAGGCGTAGATCACCGAGCGGGCGGCCACGACAAGGCCGCCGGCGGGGTGGTCGCGGAAGGCCGCGTGCAGGTCGGCGGCCGCGCCGCCCTGGGCGCCGACACCGGGCAGGAGCAGCGGCTGGTGCGGCATCAGGTCGCGGGCCCGGACGACGGCTTCGGGCCACGTGGCGCCGACCACGGCGCCCACCGCCGACAGGCCGGACTCGCCGACGAACCGCGCGCCCCAGCCGGCGATCAGCTCCGCGGTGCGCTCCCAGACGGGCCGGCCGTCGGCCAGCATCGCCTCCTGGAGGTCGGTCGAGCCCGGGTTCGAGGTGCGGGCCAGAACGAAGACCCCGGCGCCGTCGTGGCAGGCGGCCAGGAACGGCTCGAGCGAGTCGCCGCCCAGATACGGGCTCACCGTCACCGCGTCGGCGATCGGGGGGCCGCCCTCGCGGCGATACACCCAGGCCTGGGCATAGGCCTCGGCTGTCGAGCCGATGTCGCCCCGCTTGGCGTCGGCGATCACGAGCAGCTCGGCGGCGCGCGCGTGGGCGCAGACCCGCTCGAGGGCGGTCATGCCCGGCCCGCCCAGCGCCTCGAAGAACGCGACCTGCGGCTTCACCGCCGCGACGTTCTCGGCCACGGCGTCGATCACGCCCATGCAGAAGCGCTCGTACGCCCGCGCCCGCCCGGCCGGGCCGGCATGGAGGCCGGTGATGAGGGCCGGCGGCAGGAGCTCGATGCGCGGGTCGAGGCCGACGCAGATCGTGCTGCCGGTCCGCTCGACCTGAGCCGCGAGGCGGTCGCCGAAGTTCACGATCGTAAGGGTACCGCCCCCCGCAGCCGGACCACCCGGGCTGCGGCGGCCATCGCGCCGGTGGCGTCGACGGCGACGGCCCGCAGCGAGCGGCCGGGCCGAACGAGCGCCGTCGAGACGATGCGGGCCTGCTCGGCGGCCGTCGGCGAGAACGGCGCGGGCCGCTCGTCCAGCCCGTGCGCGAGGGCCGCAAGCAGCGGCTCGGCCTCGAGCCGGCCGTCGCCGGCCCTCGGCAGCCGCCGCCGGGCGACCACCCGCCCGCCCGCGCACGCGAACGCCTGCACGAAGCGGTCGTCGGTGTCGGGCGCCAGGATGACGCCGCTTCGGCTGCGCGCCCGGCGCAGCCGCTCGACGGCGCGGCCGGCCGTGCGCAGCGCCGCGAGCTGGTCGCGCACCGCGGCGGCGTCCTCGAAGCGGTGCTCGGCCGAGAGCCGGCGCATCCGCTCGTCGAGGTGCCTGGCCGGCGCGCCTCCGGCCGGAGCCTCCAGCCAGAGGCGCGCCTCCTCGACCGCGTCCGCGTAGCGGTCGAGATGCTCGCCGCCCCGGCACGGGGCGTGGCACGAGCCGATGATCCCGGCCAGGCACGTGCCGTCGTCGACCGGCAGGCGCGGCCGGCAGACGCGCAGCCCGAAGGCGGCCCGTGCGGCGCCGGCCGCCGCCTCGGCCTGGGCTCGCGACCGCAGCGGCCCGGCCGTGATTGTGCCCGGCGGGCCCGGGCCGGACGTGACGCGCAGGCGCGGCACCTGCTCCTCGAGCGTCAGCGTGAGATAGACGCCGGGCCCGGCCCGTGGCGCCCGGGCGTTGGCGGGCGGGCGCAGGCCGGCGATCAGCTCGAGCTCGAGGAGCGCGGCCTCGAACTCGGAGCCCAGCGGCCTGGTCTCGATCCGGGCCGCCGCCTCGACGGCCCGCTCGACGGGCGCCCGCAGCGACCCGCCCGAGAAGTACGAGCGGACGCGCGCGCGCAGATCGGTCGCCTTGCCGACGTAGAGCACCGCATCGTTGGCGTCGCGGAAGAGGTAGACGCCCGGGCCGGTCGGCACCCCCTTCGCCAGCCCGCGGCGGGTGCGCACCCGGCGCCGCTCCGGCGCGCACAGCCCGATGACGTCGGCCACCGTGGCGGCGCCGCGCTCCTGGGCCAGGCCGAGCAGGCGCACCAGCACCTCGGCCGTGGCCAGCGCGTCGGGGAGCGCGCGGTGGCACGGGCGCACCTCGGTGTCGAACCGCTCGGCGAGCGTGCCCAGGTTCATGCGCTCGAGCCGGTCTCCGAGGAGCCGCCGGGCCAGCGCGACCGTGTCGATCACCGGCGCCGCCAGCCGGGCGCTGCGAAGGCGACCCAGGTCGGCGTCGACGAACCCGATGTCGAAGCGGGCGTTGTGGGCCACGAGCACCGCGCCGGAGCTGAAGCGCAGGAACTCGTCGAGCACCGGCCCCACCCGCGGGCGGCCGCGGACGTGATGGGTGGCGATGCCGGTGATCTGCGTGATCTGGGCCGGCACCAGGCAGCCCGGGTCGACCAGCCGCTGCATCCGGGCCGCCTCGGAGAACCCGCTCATGCGGACGGCTCCGAGCTCGACGATGCGCGACACGCCGGCCCGCGTGCCGGTGGTCTCGAGATCGAAGACGACGTACTCGGCCTGCTCGAGCGGGACGTCGAGGAGCGGCGCGACCTCGTCCCACTCGGAGAGCGCGACCTCGTTCGCGGAGCGCCACACCAACCGCGGATCGGCCCGCACCACCTCGTCGACGAGCTGGTGGACGAGGGCCGAGGGGGCGCTGCGAAGCGCGAAGAGGCAGGCGGCCGCCTCGCTCAGCCCGACGGGTGCGCGGCGCGTGCACAGGAGCTCGTGCAGGCGGTCCGCGCCGTCGAGCGTGAGCTGCGCGACCGCGGCCATCGAACGTATGTTCGCATGCGAGCCGGACGGGACCGTGCCCGTAACGATCGACCCCCGCGCCGCGCTCTACCTGGACGAGGGGACGAGTCCACATCCAGGTCAGGAGGTCGACATGCGAAGAGGCGTGATCGGGATCGCGCTTGCGGCGCTGGTGACGGTCGTCGGAGCAGGCAGCGCAGGGGGACAGACGCTGGAGTGCACCATCACGGGCACGCCCGGACAGGACAGGCTGTTGGGCACGTCCGGGGCCGACGTGATCTGCGGCCTCGGCGGGAACGACCGCATCGCCGGGCGCGGCGGGAACGACCTCGTCGTCGGCGGGCGCGGCAACGACCGGATCTCCGGCGGGGGCGGCGACGACACGCTGCGCGGCGGCCGCGGTGCCGACATCGTGACCGGCGGTCGAGATGCCGACACCCTCTTCGGCGGTCGCGGGCAGGATCTCCTGATCGCCCGAGACGGCGTCGAGTCCAACGACACCGCGGACGGCGGCCGGGGGATGGACCGCTGCCGTGCCGACACCGGCGACACGGTCGTCAGCTGCTAGGAGCGCTCAGCCTGGGTGCGAGACCGCGAGCGGCGGGCCGATGACGTCCATCCCCGCCTCGGCGCCCGCCGTGCGGAAGGACTCCGGGTCGAAGCGGCCGGCCGGCAGCGTCGCGAACCGCTCGAAGAAGCGCTCCATCCCCGCCGGCGTGAAGAGCACAAGGAGCCGGGCCGGGGCCGAGCCGACGTTCTGGAAGCAGTGCGGCGCGCCACGCGGAACGAAGACGAACGCGCCGGCGCTCGCCGAGTGGAGCGCGCCGTCGAGCGAGAAGCGCAGGTCGCCATCGATCACGTACCAGGCCTCGTCCTCGGCGGCGTGGACGTGCATCGGCGGGCCTTCACCCGGCGGGATGACGTTCTCGAGCGCCGTCAGCGAGCCGCCGCTCTCACTCCCCCGGATCTTGAACGTGAGCGGGCCGCCGACCGGCCCTTCGACCGTGTGCCCACCACCCGGCGGCACGATCACGGCACGCGGGCCGTCGGCCATGCGAAGCCTCCTGGAGTCGTCTTAAACGACGCGAGCGCCCCCGCGAGCCCGGCGCGGGGACGCTCGAGCGTCACGCCTCTACTGTTTGACAGCCGCCTTGAGCTGGCTGCCTGCCGAGAACTTCGGCACCTTGCTCGCAGGGATGGTGACCTTCTGCGACGGATTGCGCGGATTCACGCCGGTCCGGGCCTTGCGCGCCTGCACGCTGAACTTGCCGAAACCGGTGAAGGCGACCTCGTCGCCCTTCTGAAGTGCGTCCTTCACGGAATCGAGCACCGCATCCAGCGCCACGCCCGCGTCCTTCTTGCTGAGGCCCGAGCGGGCTGCCACGGCGTCGATGAAATCACTCTTCGTCACGCCTCTCCTCCTGGTAGTGGGTCCTGAAACGTGTGAAGCGGTGGCACCCTACCACCGGCATCGGACGGCCACAATTCGAATCCCCAAGCGGGATCAGACAGATTGCGTCACAGATGTGACGCCGAGGTCCGAGGCGGTGAACAGGGGGTGGAACGGCACGCCGGCGGCGGCGATGGCCGCGGCGCCGCCCTCCTCGCGGTCAACCACGCAAATTGCAGCACAAACGTCGAGGTCCGCCTCGCGCAGGGCGGCGACCGCGGCGAGGAGCGCGCCGCCAGAGGTGACAACGTCCTCGACCACGCACACCCGCTGCCCCGCCTCGTAGACGCCCTCGAGCCGGTTGGCCGTCCCGTAGTCCTTGGCGGCCTTGCGCACGATCACGAAGGGCAGCGCCGCCTCCATCGAGGTGGCGGCGGCGAGCGGCACGGCGCCCAGCTCCGGGCCCGCCAGGAGCTCCGCATCGGGCGCGTGCTCGCGCTGGAGCGCGGCGATCTCGCGGCCCAGGCCGGCCAGGAGCTCGGGCTCGGTCTCGAAGCGGTACTTGTCGAGGTAGTAGCGGCTGCGGCGCCCCGAGCGGAGCACGAAGTCGCCCTCCAGGTAGGCGCGCTCGAGGAGCCGGCGGCCCAGCTCCGCGCGATCCGGCCCCGTCACCCCGCCTCGGCGAGGAGCTCGCTGGCGATGGGGAGCAGCGCGTCGGCGTCGGGCGAGCCGGTCCCGAGCGACATCATCGATCCGTCGTCGAAGTAGAGGTCGACCCGCGTGCGGGCGCGTGCGCTGCGGCGCCGGTAGAGGAGCGTGCCGGCGAAGGAGCCCGCGCCCACCAGGACGCCGAGTGCGAGGCGGCGCCTAGCCATCGGCCGCCTCCTCCTTGCCTGCGCCGTTCTCGACCTGGCGCAGGAGCGTCTTCAGGTCGTAGAAGACGAGCCCGACGGTGGGGTCGGGGCCCGTCGTGGCGACCGCCAGGCGGCCGGAGTCGAGGACGACGAAGACGCTGCCGTCCGCCGTCGCCGCCTGGAGCTGGGCCAGCGCCTCGCGGCCGAGGTCGCTGCGCACCCCGTCGGCGCGCGCCACGAGGTCGGCGGCCAGCCGGGCCACCCGCGTGGAGCGCTCGTCGGGGAGCGTCGAGGCGATCGGCGCGCCGTCGGCGCCGGCCAGGACCACGGCCTCGATCTGGGTCGAGAGGTCCTTCAGCTCGCGGATTGCCGAATTCGGATCCATCGAGATGACGCTAGCACATGCCGATATCCTCACCTGCAGTGGCAACGCCCGGCCACACAGTCCTGCGCCCGTTTCGCAACGCGGCCCGCCAGGGAAGCCCCGTACTTGCGAAGTTCGTGCAGGACAGGGGCCCGCACCTGGCAGCCATGGTTGCGTATTACGCGCTGCTCTCGCTGGTCCCGTTCATGTTCCTGGCGGTGTCGCTCCTGGGCCTCGTCGGCCAGCTCTCCGCCAGCTCGTACATGATCCGCGAGCTGGGCTACATCCTCCCCGGCCAGTCGACCCACGACCTCCTTCAGCCCGTGCGCAGCGTCCAGCGAAACGCCGGCACCCTTGGGATCATCGGCCTGCTCGGCATCGTGTGGGCGTCGCTCGGCTTCTACTCCGCGCTCGAGTCGGCCCTGAACATCGTCTTCCGTGTGCAGAACCGGGCGTTCCTGCACCAGAAGTGGGTCACGTTCTCGCTGGTCGTCTCGTCGGTCGTGGTGCTGTTCGCGTCGCTCCTCACCACGATCGCGGCGACCGGCTGGGTCGACCGGCACGCGCCGCACCTGATCCAGCTCAACGTGGCGGCGTACCTCGCGACGATGGCGGCCTCGTCGATCGGGTCGTTCATCTTCCTGATGGCGATCTACCGCTACCTGACGAACGTGGAGCTGCACCGCGGCGACGTGTGGCCGGGGGCGCTGGTGGGCGCCGCGCTCTTCCAGGCCTCGTTCCAGGCGCTGCCGCTCTACCTGCGCTTCTCCGACCAGCTGCTCGCGCTGCGAGCGTTCGGCGGCCTGGTCATCCTGCTCGTCTGGCTCTACCTGATGGCGAACATCATCGTGCTGGGCGCCGAGATCAACTGGTTTCACTGGTCGCGCCGCCAGCCGAGCGAAGAGGAGCTCTCAGGCCTCGCCTGATGCAAAATCGGTGCCTGGCACCGATTTTGCAAGGAGGGGGAGGAGGGCGCGGGCCGCGCGGGCGCGGTGGGAGATCGCGTCCTTCTCGCCGGGCGACATCTCGGCCACGGTGCGCGTCTCGCCGTCCGGGACGAACGCCGGGTCATAGCCGAAGCCGCCCGTGCCGCGCGGGGCGGCGGCCAGCGTGCCGGTCAGCTCGCCGCGGGCGGTCACCTCGCCGCCGTCCGGGGCGATCGCGACCAGCTCGGCCACGTACCGCACGCGGCGGTCGTCCGACTCCGCAAGGGCGCCGATCAGCTTGGCCAGGTTCTGCTCGTCGGTCGCGTCCTCGCCGGCGTAGCGGGCCGAGCGGACGCCCGGCGCGCCCTGAAGCGCCGCCGCCTCGATCCCGGAGTCGTCGGCCAGCACCCACTCCGCGCCGCCCAGCGCGGCGTGCACGTGGCGGGCCTTGAGCCTGGCGTTCTCGACGAAGGTCTCCCCCGTCTCCTCGGGCAGCCCGCCGGCGAACGTCTCGACGTCCCAGCCCTCGAGCAGCCGGCCCAGCTCGCGGGCCTTGTGCGCGTTCCCGGACGCGAGGACGATCCTCACGCCGGAGGGGCGAGCACCCGCTCCTGCTCGCGCGAGATCTCGCCGATGCCGCCCGCCGCGAGCTCGAGCATCCGGTCGAGCGATGCCCGGCCGAACGGCGTCTTCTCGGCTGTGGCCTGCACCTCGATCAGCTCGCCCGACCCGGTCATGACGACGTTCATGTCGACCTCCGCCCGGCTGTCCTCGGCGTAGGGCAGGTCGAGCACCGGCTCGCCGTCGACGATCCCGACCGAGATCGCCGCCACGGAGTCGGTGAGCGGCGTCCGCTGCAGCGCACCACTCCCGACCAGCCGCCAGATCGCACGTGCCAGCGCCACGTAGCCGCCGCAGATGGCCGCGCAGCGGGTGCCGCCGTCGGCCTGGATCACGTCGCAGTCGATCCAGACGGTGCGCTCGCCGAGCTGGCGGAAGTCGACCACCGACCGCAGCGAGCGGCCCACGAGCCGCTGGATCTCGACCGTGCGGCCGTCCTGCTTGCCGCGGGTCGCATCGCGCGGCTTGCGGTCGCCCGTCGAGCCCGGCAGCATGCCGTACTCGGACGTGACCCAGCCGGTCCCGCGGCCGCGCATCCACGGCGGCACCGACTCCTCGACCATCGCCGTGCAGATGAGCCGCGTGGAGCCGATCTCGAAGAGGACGGAGCCGGTCGCCGACGGGATGAAGTCGAGCTCCATCGCCACCGGCCGCATCTCGTCGGCCGCCCGGCCGTCGGCGCGCGTCACGCCGCCACCGCCAGCGCGGCCGGGTCGACCCGCTCCACCTCGGTCAGCGGGAGCTGGAGGAACCGTCCGGCCACCTCGCGGAACGCCGCCGGGTCACCCGTGCACATGAAGCGGTAGGCCCCCTCCCGGTCGCGGTCGTTCGAGACGCCGCGCCGGGCCACGGTGTCGGCCGCCTCGCGCGCGATCTCCTCGGCCGAGGTGATGAGCGTGACGCCGCGGCCGAAGATGCGCTGGAGCATCGGCCGGATGAGCGGGTAGTGGGTGCAGCCCAGGATGACCGTGTCGACGTCCGCCTCCTTCAGCTCGGCCGCGTAGCCGCGGGCGGCGTCGTGCAGCTCCTCGCCGTGGACGTCGCCCGACTGGATGAGCGGCACGAGGAGCGGGCACGCCACCTGGGCCACGTCGATGCCGGCATCGAGCAGGTGCACCGCCTGCGGGTAGCGGCCGCTGGCAACGGTGGCCTCGGTCGCCATCACGCCCACCCGGCGCGTCCGCGTGGCCTGCACCGCCGCGTGCGCCTCGGGCGTGATCACGCCGATCAGCGGCACCGAGAACTCGCGCTGGAGGCCCGGGAGCGCCGACGCCGTGGCCGCGTTGCACGCGACCACGATCAGCTTCACGTCGAGCGCCGCCAGGTGCGCGGCCACCTCGTGCGCGAAGCGGGCGATCACGTCGGCCGGCTTGGGCCCGTACGGGAAGCGGTCGGGGTGCGAGTCGCCGAAGTAGACGAAGTCCTCGTGGGGCAGCGTGACCAGGCATTCGTGCAGCACCGTGAGCCCGCCGACGCCGGAGTCGAACATGCCGATCGGCCGCGAATCCATCCGCGGGAGTGTACGGCCGCCGTCGAACGGCGCGCCCGGTACGGTTCCTGGGATGGCCGAGCTGATCCCGCGCAGGATCCTCTTCGGGAACCCCGACAAGGGCTCCCCGGAGGTCGCCCCCGACGGGCGCCGGCTGGCCCACCTGGCGCCGGTCGACGACGTCCTGAACGTCTGGGTCGGCGACATCGACGGCGAGGGCTCCCGGCCTGTGACGTCGGACACCGACCGCGGCATCCGCAGCTACCGCTGGGCCGAGGACGGCCGCCACCTGATCTACCTGCAGGACTCGGGCGGCGACGAGAACTGGCGCGTGCACGTCGTCGATCCCAAGACGGGCGAGGACCGCGACGCGACGCCGTTCGAGGGCGTGCAGGGCCGCGTCATGGGCGTCTCGCGGAGGCATCCCGGTCACGTCCTCCTGGGCCTGAACAAGGACAACCCCGAGCTCCACGACGTCCACCGCCTCGAGCTCGCCACCGGGGAGCTCGAGCGCGTGGCCGAGAACCCCGGCTACGTCGACTGGCTGATCGACAACGAGCTTCGCGTGCGCGGCGGCGTGCGCATGCACGACGACGGGTCGGCGACCTTCGAGCTCGACGGCGCGACGCTCCTCGAGCTCGACCCCGACGACGCGGTCACGGCCCAGGCGGTCGGGTTCAGCGCCGACGACGCGTCGCTGTATGCGATCTCCTCCGCCGGCGCCAACGCCGCCGGGCTCGTCAAGCTCACGCCCGGCGCAGCGCCCGAGACGCTGGCCGACGACCCCACCTTCGACGTCGCCTCGGCGGAGCTCCACCCCGTCACCCGCACCGTCGAGATCGTGAGCTTCCTGCGCGCCCGGCTGGAGCACGAGGTGCTCGACCCGGCGCTCGCTCCCGACGTCGAGGCCATCTCCGCGCTCGCCCGGGGCGATGCGTTCTTCATCTCGCGCGACCACGCCGACCGCACCTGGACCGTGGGCTTCACGCCCGACGACGGGCCCGTCTCCTACTACGCGTTCGACCGGCAGAGCCGGACCGGCCGCTTCCTCTTCGCCCAGCGCGACGACCTGGCCCGCTACCGGCTCTCGGCGATGGAGCCGTTCTCGTTCGCGGCCCGCGACGGCCTGGAGATCAACGGGTACCTGACGTTCCCGCCGGATGCGCCCCGGACCGGCCTGCCGGCCGTCCTCTTCGTGCACGGCGGGCCGTGGGCCCGAGACACGTGGGGCTACGACGCCACCGCCCAGTGGCTCGCCAACCGCGGCTACCTGTGCGTGCAGGTGAACTACCGCGGCTCGACCGGCTACGGCAAGGCGTTCCTGAACGCCGGCGACCGCGAGTGGGGCCGCAAGATGCACGACGACCTGATCGACGCCGTCGAGCATGTCGTCTCGCAGGGCTACGCCGAGCGGTCGCGGGTCGGCATCTACGGCGGCTCGTACGGCGGCTACGCGGCCCTGGCGGGAGCGACGTTCACGCCGGACGTCTTCCGCTGCGCCGTCGACATCGTCGGCCCGTCGAACCTGCAGACGCTGCTCGAGACGATCCCGCCGTACTGGAAGCCGCTGGTCTCCCAGTTCCACCGCCGGGTCGGCCACCCCGACCACGACGGCGAGCTCTTGTGGGAGCGCTCGCCGCTCTCGCGCGCGGGCGACATCCGCATCCCGCTCCTGATCGCCCAGGGCGCGAACGACCCGCGCGTCAAGATGAGCGAGTCCGACCAGATCGTCGCGGCGCTCAGCGAGCGCGGCATCCCGCACACGTACCTCGTCTACCCCGACGAGGGCCACGGCTTCAAGAAGCCCGAGAACGCGATGGCCTTCCAGGCCGAGGCGGAGCGGTTCCTGGCCGAGCACCTGGGCGGCCGGTGCGAGTGACGCCGCGCGCGCTCCACATCATGAACGAGTCGAGCGGCCCGGCCCGCGCCTTCGTCGACGCGCTCGAGGCGCGCGGCTTCGACATCGTCACCGTGAGCCCGCATGCCGGCGAGCTGCCGGAGTCGCCGGAGGGCTTCGCGGCGATCCTCTCCGGCGGCGGGACGGCCGACACGCACCAGACCGACCAGCACCCGTGGCTGATCCACGAGGTGGCGCTCCTGCGCGAGGCGATCGCCCGGGGCGTGCCGACGATGGGCCTGTGTCTGGGCGCCCAGCTCCTGACCGAGGCCGCGGGCGGCACCGTCTACCTCTCGGAGCCGGCCGAGGTGGGCTGGTTCGACGTCGAGGCCGCTCCCGAGGCGGCCGCCGACCCGGTCATGGGCTCGCTCCCGCCCAGCTTCCGGGCCATGCAGTGGCACCTGTATGCCTGCGAGCTCCCGCCGGCGGCGGTCGAGCTGGCCCGGAACCCGGCCTGCGTCCAGGCGTTCCGGATCGGCGAGGCGGCCTGGGGCACGCAATTCCACATCGAGACGACCCGCGACATCCTGGTCTCGTGGGCCGACATGGCGCCCGACGAGCTCGTGCGGTACGGCTACGACCGCGTTCTCTACGACGCCGAGCTCGACCGTTACGGCCCCGCCCACGAGGCGATCGGCCGCGACATGGCCGGGCGCTTCGCCGAAGTCGCCCTGCGCGAGCTCCAGACGGTCTAGACCGCCTTCCAGACCGGCCGCTTTACTCCGACCGGCCCAGGTTCTAATGTCGGCCGCACCGGCAACCTTCGAAGGGAGGGTTCATGAGCACCGATCCCGGTGCCCCCGGCGGTCCGACACCGCCCGGCGGCGGCCAACCCACGGGCGGCGGCACACCTCCACCCGCGGCAGGCCCGCCTGTCCAGCTGTCCGACGACGAGGCGACGCTCCACCGCCTCGGCTACGCCCAGGAGCTCCTGCGCGGCTGGGGTGGCTTCTCGAACTTCGCCATCTCGTTCACCATCATCTCCATCCTGGCCGGCTGTCTCACGTCCTACTACATCGCGATCGGCTGGGGCGGCCCGATCGCCGTCACCTGGGGTTGGCTCCTGGTCGGCGGCTTCTGCATCCTGGTATCGCTGGCGATGGGCGAGATCGCCTCGACGTACCCCACGGCCGGCGGCCTCTACTACTGGTCGTCGAGGTTGGGGAGCCCGGGCTGGGGCTGGTTCACCGGCTGGTTCAACCTCGTGGGGCAGGTCGCGGTCACGGCGGCGATCGACTTCGGAGCCGCGACGTTCATCTCGTCTCTTCTGAACCTGTGGTTCGACTACTCGCTCTCGAAGGGGCACGTGTTCCTGACCTACACGGTGATCCTGGCGCTGCATGGCCTGATCAACACCTTCGGCCCTCGCCTCCTGCCGATGATCAACAACATCTCGGCCTGGTGGCACATGGGCGGAGTGGTCGTCATCGTGCTCGCGCTCATCTTCGTGCCGGAGCACCACAAGTCGGTGAGCTTCGTCTTCACCGACATGGAGAACTTCTCCGGCTACCAGGGCTCGGGCTTCTCGAACCCGATGTTCTGGGTGGTGTTCGGGTTAGGGCTTCTCATGGCCCAGTACACGATCACGGGGTATGACGCTTCGGCGCACATGAGCGAGGAAACGAGAAACGCGTCGCGGACGGCGGCGATCGGAATGGTGATGTCCGTCGTCGTGTCGGTGATCTTCGGGTTCATCCTGCTCGTGGCCGTGACGTTCGCAATCCCCGGGAACGTCGAGAACACCGCGCTGCAGTACACGTTCGCCGTGCAGTACATCTGGGAGCACGCGCTCAGCACCAAATGGGCGGAGTTCCTGCTCGTGATCGTGTGCAGCGCCCAGTTCTTCTGCGGCCTGGCCTCGGTCACGTCGGCGTCGCGGATGATGTTCGCGTTCTCGCGCGACAGGGCCGTTCCCGGCCACCGGCTGTGGCGGCAGGTATCGAAGAAGGAGCGCGTCCCGGTCA
>Ga0207708_10002717_pt1 | contig 12995 bp, 7 predicted proteins | sample KBSK5101metaG_FD_184340 | JGI IMG/M metagenome (GOLD analysis project Ga0207708, IMG submission 184340) | Corn, switchgrass and miscanthus rhizosphere microbial communities from Kellogg Biological Station, Michigan, USA - KBS K5-10-1 metaG... | ecosystem: Host-associated > Plants > Roots >...
TGCCGATCGCGCTGGCCCCAGATGCTGACGTTGGCGACGCCGGGGACGCCGAGGAGGCGCGGGACGATCGTCCACCGCGCGAGAACGGACATCCTGATCGCGGAGAGCGTCCTCGAGGAAATCCCCACCATGAGCGCCCGGTTCTCGGACGAGACGGGTTGCAGCATCTGTGGCGGCTTCGATACCTGGGGCAGCGCGTGCGCCTGCGAGAGCCGCTCGGCGACCCCTTGCCGTGCCAGGTAGATGTCCGTCCCGGGCTCGAAGACGAGCAGGATGCGCGAGAGCCCCGGAACCGACTGCGAGCGGATGTCCTTGAGGAACGCGATCCCGTTCAGGAGATCCTGCTCCATCGGCACGGTGATCAACTGCTCGACCTCGGCCGCCGAGAGGCCGAGCGCCTCCGTCTGTACCTCGACCGTCGGCGCTCCGTACTCCGGCAGCACATCCACGGGCACTTCCCGGAGCTTCACGATCCCGAAGACGAGCGTCGCCGCTGCTACCACGACCACCAGGCCGCGAAAGCGAATGCTCGAGGCGACGAGCCAGCGGATCACGGCACGAGACCGCCCGCGAGGGTCTCCCGGCAGGTCGAGGGCGTCCTGGCTCGCACCAGGTCATGCCCTGCCAATTTCCGCAGCTGTTCCCTGCCCACGGGACCTCGGAAGCGCGGCGTCGCCTTCAGCGGTCGCGGGGGCCCATCAGCCTTGGCCACCGACTTCTCTCCCTTTTCCCTCCCTGCCCACTGCGTCCGGATCTTGAAGCTGCCCGGATCTGTGCTTGATGCTATTAGGAGCGCGACGCTGGAGTCAACTGCTCGGAACTAACCAAGCGGAGCGGCGCAGGAGTCGAACCTACCCAGCGTGGGGCTGCCACGCCTCACCGGTTTTGAAGACCAGTTGGGCCACCGGGCCCGTGCCGCTCCGCGGCAAACGTAGCAACGCCTCACCCGGTCAGGGATCGAGGAGCCAGCGCACCGCGACCCCCTCAGAGGAGGATGCGGCGGGCAGTTTCGAGTGGGCATCCCGCCGAGACGAGGCGCCGCATGTCTGCCACGTCGACAGCCTCGCCGGTCAGGCGCTGAGCGTCCCTCAGGCCGAACCCCATGCGCATGAACTGCGCTCGCCGCCAGCGGCGGACCAGGAGCACCTCCTCGTCCGCCGCGGTTCGCTCGACGGTCACCTCCCACATGGGCTCGTTATCCCACGTGCCGGCGGCCTTCTCACCCGCCCGAAGGCTGGGAACACCTGCCCGAAAAGCTGGACGGCCGAATGTGGGCGAGAGCGACCACGCACGGAGGCTCGCGGGCAGGCAGGCCCACCCCATCCGGTGGAGGCGCGGTCGCTCTCGTCTTCGATTCTCCCGGCGGAGGGTCGGTGCAGGCAACGGCCCGGCGGACGGTTCGGCCACCCTGGAAGGGTGGCTTTTCCGGAGGGTCAGGCAGCGCGAACGCGCTTGTCTGCCCGGCTCTCCCAGTGTGGAAGGACGGCGCTGAGCCGGGTAGGCCCGCCCGGGGAGCTCTCGATCCGCACGGTTCCTCCGAGCATGCGAACGCGTTCTGCCAAGCCGGCGAGGCCCAGCCGGCCACGCTTTGCCGCCCGCTGCAGCGTGTTCTCGACCTCGAACCCGCGGCCGTCGTCTTCGACGGTTGCCAGAGTTCGTCTCCGTCCAACCGAGATACGGACCTGAATCTGGCTCGCGCGCCCGTGCTCCTGCGCGTTCACCAGGCCTTCGCGCACGAGCGCCAGGAGGGCATAGCGCTGAGAAGGCGTGAGGTCCTCGCCGCCGCGAATGTTGAGCCGCACCGACGCCGAGAGCCGGCTTCCAAGCGCCGCAACCTGACGTCGGACGGCCTCGGCAAGAGGAACATCCAGCGCCGTCGCCCGGTCGAGTGAGACCGCGAACGCCCGCAGATCCCCGTCGAGCGCCCGGAGCCGGGCTTCCAGGTCGTCCAGCCGGCCGAGAACAACAGGCGGTGCTTCGTCGAGAAGCCCGCGCTCCAGCTGCCGCCGAAGCAGCCGGACGTCTCCGCTCAGAGCCGCCAGGTCCTGAAGCGGGCCGTCGTGGATGTCGTACGCGAGCCTGGCGCTCCGCTTCTCGCTCGCTTCCTGCAGCAGGCGCTCGCGGGCCACGTTCCGGGAGAGCACGGTCGCTCTGTCAAGCGCGGTGCCGAGCGTCGGCTCGACCTCGGCTGCGTACGAGACGATTCGATCCCGCTCAGCCGCGCGTGCGCGGAAGACCAGGGCGCCGACCGGGCGATCCCAGCGCGAGATCGCGAGCGAATGGACCAGCCCGCGGCCCGCAAGGCGGCTCCGGCCCGAGCGGAGGGTCTCGCGAGCAGCCGCCCGCATCCGGCGGCTGGGCTCGTCGGCTCCCACGCTGACGAGGCACTGCAGCGCGGTGGTCGGCGCCGTGGTCCACAGCGAGGCCTCGTGCATCCCAGTGAACGCCCTCAAGAGGGACAGGATGGCCCGAATGGTGTGAAGGCCAGGGAGGCCTGCCTCCTCGACCGCCTGGAGCGCCCGGCGGAATACTTCCCGCCCAGCCGCCTCGACTTCCACGTCCGAATCCGTCGCCAACTGCGCGACGAGCGCCGAGATCTCCTCGGGGTGCCACGGCCGCTCGAGCGCAACGGCGCCGATCGCTCCGCCAACGAACGCGGTTGCCCCTAGCGCCTTCGCATCAGCCGACGTCGAAATGCCGCTGGTCAGAAGCTCCGAGCGTCGCCTCGCGTCGCCGAGCGCCTGGTCCGTCAGGGGACCCGTGCCCAGCAGCTCTCGGAGGTGAGAACAGAGGCGCTTCTCGCACGCCGTGGGCATCAGGCCGTTCGCTCGACGAGGCCGTGCTCGTAGGCGAGGCGAGCGGCCTCGATCCGGTTGTTCACACCCAGTTTGCGATAGATGTTGCGCAGGTGGAACTTCACCGTCTGCTCGCTGATCCAGAGCTCCTTGCCGATCGCCTGGTTGGAGAGGCCGCGGCCTAGTGCCTTCAACATCTCCAGCTCACGGCGCGTGAGCATGCTCAGCTCGCCCGCGCCCTCACCTTCCGGAGGCAGGCCCAGCACGTGGAAGACGGTGCCGTCGACCGCCTGGCGAAGCGCAGATGGAAGGTCGAGCGGGTTGACCCCCTTGACCAGGTACGCGCAGGCTCCTCGCCGGAGCGCCGCTTCGATCTGGTTGCGGTCGGTGTTCGCAGAGAGCACGACGACGCGCACCTCCGGATGCCGGCGGCGGATCAGATCAAGGCAGGCCAGTCCGTCCATCTCAGGCATGCGCACGTCGAGCAGCACGAGATCCGGCTGGAGCCGGGAGATCAACGGAAGCACCTGGGTCCCCTTCGTCGTCTCGCCCACGATCTCGACGTCGGGCACGTCCTCGAGCGCCCGGCGGATGCCCTCGACGATCAACGGATGGTCGTCCGCGATCAGGAGCTTGGTCCTCATGCCGCAGTTCCTCCCCCTCCTGGGCGCCGACTTCGTGAATCGGCGCGATGGACTTCAGTGTTGCGCGGCGGTGACGATCGCTCAACGGGCCGACCGGCCTGTTCGGCGTTCAAATGCATGAACGGCCGGCGACGCCGCAACATCGCCGACCGTTCATGCGGCAAGGCTCTACTTTGCGAACTTGAAGTTGGCCTTGACGATGCGCCCGTCGACGAAGACGGCCTTGAACTGGCGGCAGGTGCCCGACCAGGCCGAGTTCGTCTTCCAGACGTAGACGTACTGGTCGGCTGACGCGTCGTAGGTGAGGCCGTTGTTCGCTGTCGTCGTCGACTCGATGGTGTCCAGATCGGCCGACGACGAGCAGTTGACTTGCGTCGACGCGGGGTACCCCGAAGCGAAGACGTTCAAGCCAGCGTTCCCGCCGAGCTTGAACTTCACCGGAATCGAGCTTCCCGACTTGGCCACGTTGAAGACCCCGGCGCCCATGTCGACGGGCTGGAAGAAGCCCGTGAAGGCGTAGGCGACCGTGTAGCCGCTCGTCGTCGACGCGGTATTGCCCGCCTTGTCGCTCGCCGTCACCGTGAAGGTCTTCGAACCGGCGGGGAGACTGACGAAGTTGGTTCCGTTCGCGACGGATCCGCTGCACCCGTCCGGCCCCGAGAGGCCGTCCGAGCAGGAGTAGCTCGCCGCGGCGGGCGTCGTCCAGACGTAGGAGCCGCCGTCGGCGGGCGTCACGATGGCGATCGACGGCGCCGTCTTGTCGATCGAGATGCCGCCGAGCGAGTCGCTCGAGCTGTTGCCGGCGCGGTCGGAGCAGCTGCCGTGCGCGGTCTGGGCAGCGCCCTCGCCCGAGCGCGTGTCCACGCTCGTGGCCGCGACGGCGCCGGAGAGGCCGGCCTGGTCGACACAGCTCCAGGTCACGGTCACGTCCGTCTTGTTCCAGCCGCTGCCGTTGGCGGCGGGAAGGCGCGAGAGGAGCGTGATCTGCGGAGCGCTCTTGTCGATCGAGATGTGCCCGACGCTCGCCTGTGCGGCCGCATTCCCGGCCTTGTCGATGCAGTTCCCGCTCGAGGCGACCGACTGCTCGGCGCCTTCGCTCGTGAGCGTCTGGCCGGCGACGGTGTCCGTCGCGATGCCCGAGCGCACGCTCCCTGTCTCGGCGCAGGCAAAGCTGACGAGCACGTTTTCGTTGTTCCAGCCGGCGGCGTTGGCGGCGGGTGAGCGCGAGCCGCTGACCACGGGCTTCGTCTTGTCGATGGAGACGCCCGTGAGCGTGTCCGAGGCCTCGTTTCCGGCCTCGTCGGCGCAGGTCGCCTCGGCGCTCTGGTCGGCGCCCTCGTCCGTGAAGGTGTGCGAGACGTGCTCTGCGACGGCCCCGGAGAGCTCGTCGGCGCAGTCCCAGGTGGCGGTCACGTCTTCGTTGTTCCAGCCCTCGGCGTTGGCTGCCGGGAGGCGGGTGGCGAGCGTGATCGTTGGGAGCGTGAAATCGATGTCGAACGCGGCGCTCGCGACACCGGCTTGCGAGTTCCCGGCCGCATCCGAGCAGGAGCCGGACTCGACGGTCACTGCGCTCCCCTGCTCGCTTCCGGTGGAGACGTGCTGAATGTTATGGCCGTCCTCGGCGGGGAAGGCGGCGGCACAGGCGGCATCCAGGCCGGACCCTGCGTCGCTCGCCTCGAAGGTCGTGACGACGGCCTGGCGGTACCAGCCGTTGCCCCCGTCCGGCTCGGCGGGCGAGTGACCGGTGTCCACGATCGCCGGCGCGATCGTGTCGATTCGGACGGTCACTGCGTGGGCGTCTTCCTCGTTGCCGGCGCGGTCGACGGAGTAGTAGGAGACCGTGTGCGCGCCGTCGTTCGAGTGGTCGGAGTCGGCGGTCACCGTCGCTTCGGTCCCCTCGGCATATGCGCCGTCGTCGATCTTCACGTACGTCTTGTCGACACCGGACCCCGTGTCCGACGCGGTGAGGTGGACGGTGACGTCGGAGTTGTGCCACAGGCCGTCGACGTCGTCGGATGTCATCGGGGCGGCTGTGTCCTCGAGCGTGGTCGTGATCCGCGAGGACGGAGCGACTGGAGCTGCCTCGACGTTTCCTGCCTGGTCCGTCGAGATGACGTAGAAGCGATAGGAGCCGTCGCCCTGGTCAACGCTGTAGGGGAACGTGCCCGTAGCGCCGGCCATCGGAGCATTCGGCGCCACACGGAACGACGCGTCCGAGGGGCCCTGAACCCGAAGTGACACCGAGGCCAGCCCGGAGATGTCCGAGCCCGCCCCCGGGACCGCATACGACACATCGATCTGGCCGTCGCGGTCGAAGGCGGCCGAGCCCGCGCTGGAGGCGACCGGCGTCGCGTCGTACTTGAACGAAGCGCTTCCGGAGCCCTCGTTGCCGGCCGCGTCGCGACAGCTGAGCTGCACGGATGCAGCCGAGTTGTCCGGGCCGCTGTAGATCTTCGGAAGGTCGCATCCGGCAGAGCCGGAGAGTGCGTCCGTCGCGCTCGCCGTGAAGGTGACGGCGTGGTTGTACCAGCCGTTCGAGTCGGTCCCCCGGCTCGGTGCCACGCTGACAACGGGCGCCGTCTTGTCGATCTTGACGACGAAGGAGTGGGCGCTCTCCGTGTTCCCGGCGTTGTCGACTGCGAAGTAGCTGATCGTGGTGGTGCCTGCGGCCGAGACGGCGATCGACGCGGTCGTACCTGAAACCACGGTCTGGGCGCCGCCGTTCAGGGAGTAACGAATCTCCTTGACCCCTGATCCGCCTGCGTTGTCGCTTGCGTTCAGGGAGACCGTGACGTTCTTGTTCGTCCAGGTGTCGCTCGCATAAGAGCCGCCTCCGGCGAGCGTCCCAGAGGCGCTCGTGGAGGGAGCCGTCGAGTCGGCAAGCTTGAAATGCGCGTACAGGGTGCGAACGATCTGCCCGCCGTTCTCGCCTGCAGTGCAGAGCTGCGCGGCAGTAAGGGCGTTGGCCGCCCCGCCCGTCGCCGAGGCGGTCCAGTAGTCGAGCTCGTAGACGCCGGCGTTCGCCCCGGTTGTCTGGGCGCCCGTCGGCTTGGCCGACGCGTTCTGGTTCACGCTCGGCCGGACTGACCCCGAGGCGAGCGCGTTCCCGTTGTAGGACGTCGTCCCACCCGTGATGTCCGGCGATCCGGCGCAAGTCGAGTTCGCGTTGCCGTTGCCCTGCCCTTGCCAGTGGTTCCACGTCACCGTCCAGGAGACGTTGGCCGGAGCGCTCTGGCCGGCGGTCGCGAGTTGGAAGTCGATGTTGCCGTCGCTGAACGACGTGGTCGCCGCGCCCGAGACGGCCCCGGTCGCTGTAACGGAATAGAGCGCCACGAACAAGTCCGGAAGGGTGAACCGGTCGGAGATCGTGCCGTCGCCGTCCGCCGTCACCTCGACGTCGCGGCGCCAGGTCTGGCCCGCGTCGTCGTTGACCACTATGCGAACACTCTCGCCCGGCGCCCAGTCCTGCCCGGAGAGGGTGACCGTTCCGCCCGGCGCGTAGTCCGCCTGGTCCGACCAGATGGAGGGAGGGGGAGGAGTCTCGACCGCGGCGCCCGCGCTCGCTGCCGTCCCAACAACCGACAGCACGACCGCCAGAAAAATGAGCACCCGGCGCGCCCACGCACGTCCGACCCCCGTCTCGGTGAAGTCCCTCTCCTGCTCGTCCCGGTGCCGCATGTTCCTTCTCCCCTTCCTGTTGTGGTCCCAGCGAAAAGCGCCTCTCGACCGGGGCCTCGATTCAGCGTGGCCGCTGCTTCCCCTCCGGTCGCCGCCCGCGCGGGTGGGTTCGCCTCATCCGACGAGTTGCTCGCTCTCGGCACTCGAATCGCCGTTCAGGAGCGCCAGAGCCGCCTCCCGGTCGGGCGCGCCGAGCTTGTGGAGGATGGAGCCGATGTGCCGTCTCACCGTCACAGCCGAGACGGTCAAGCGGGCCGCGATCTCCGCCGTCGTTCGCCCGTCGCGCAGAAGGTCGAGCACCTCCCATTCGCGTGTCGTGAGCGCCACCGCGCGACCTCCCCGTACAGGGAGGCGACGACCGCGCGTGCGCTGAAACTCGTGCACCAGGTGGTGGACGAGCGTGCGCGGCAACGCAGCCTCACCGTCCAGCACGGCCCGCAGCGTGAGCGGGAGCCGCGCGGGGTCGGCGTCCTTCAGGAGATACCCGACGGCGCCGGCCCGGAGCGCCTCGACGAGATCGTCCGAATCGCTCGACACCGTGAGCATTACGACTGCCGTCTCCGGCAGCGACGCCGTGATCCGTCTCGCCGCCGCGATGCCCCCTCCCGGCATATCGACGTCGAGCAGGCAAAGATCGGGGCGCTCCTCCAGGGCAGCCGCCACTGCCTCCGGGCCGGTGGCCGCCTCGGCGCAGACGTCGAAACCGCTCGCCTCGAGCGTCCCCTTCACCGCACGGGCGAGCGCTGGATGATCGTCGGCGAGCAGGACGCGGGGAGCCGCGCTCACGGGATCGTCACCTCGATGAGACGCCTGTCCGGCTCGGAAACGAGCCGGAATTCGCCGCCCGCTGCGTGTGCGCGCCGCTCGATCGACCTCAACTCGGCGAGTTCCTCTTCGCGAGGCCGGGTTGCGCCGTGGTGGATGCGAAGCACCGTGCCTTGCTCCTTCGCGAGCGTCACGACTGCCGCGTCGGCCCCGTATCCGGACGCGGCAAGCGCCAGGCTCTCGCGAAGGATGTGGGTCAATGCGTCCGTGACGTCCTCCGAGGCCTCGACCTCGCCAAGCTCAAGGTCGAGCTGGAGGCCCAGGCGCGAGGCGACCTCGCGTCCTTCCTGGGCGAGAGCAACCGCGAGCGGGGCGTCGGCCGGCCGCCGGAGAGTCGAAATCAGGTGGCGCGCCTCGTCGAGCGCGCGCTCGGAATTGCCGAGCAGCTCTCGGAGCGCGGCGTCGTCGCGAGCGAGTTCGAGCCGCTGCTTGCCCACCATGACGAGCAGGGCCAGCTCCTGTGCGAGCCCGCCGTGAAGCGCCTTTGCGGCGTGAGCTCGCGCTTCGTGGGAGGCCCGCGTCTCCCAGAGACGTCGGGCCTCCCACGTTGCCGCCGCAAGGAGAAACAGCGAGCAGGCGATCTCCAGCGCCGCGCCTGCGGTGCTGCCGGACTGGGACACGAGCAGGCGGTCGAGCGACCCGTAGAAGGCGAGGATCGCCGCGCCGGAGACCCCCGCTGCCACCAGGTCGATCCCCCCGCGGGCCCGCGTCGCAAAGACGAGTGCTGCGGCGAAGAAGAGCGGCACCGACGCGGCCTCGGCGACGCCGAGCAGTCCGGCCGCCGCTGCGGTCAGCGCGATTCCAACCAATCCGACGACGGCGCGCGGTGAGAGGGTTCCCTTCGGGCCGAGCGCAGACCAGGCCAGGTACGCGGCGGCGGCGAGTGTCCCAGACGCCCACGTCACGTCCGCCCCTGCCCTGCCCGAGGACACCACCGCGGCTGCTCCCAGGCCGGCGACGGCGAAGGACACACAGGCGAGTCCGAGCGCTGCCTGTGCCGTCGTCCGGCCGTCGAGGAATCGCGGCACGAAGAGCTGAGCGGCTGCGAGCGCCGCACAGGCAGCACCTGCGTGGAGGAGCGCCTCCAGCTGCCGGTCGCCGGCGAGCCCGGCGGGGGCCGTGGCCGAAAGCAGGAGCGCGGCTGCGCTGCAGGCGACTGTCCCGATGAAGGCCGTGCGCGCGGACAGACGACGGTGGGCCCTCACGGCGTGACGAGCCCGCGCCTGATGCCCTGCAGCGCCGCGTCGGTTCGATTCTCGCTCTGCAGCTTCGCGAGGATGTGCGATACGTGACCCTTGGCCGTGCTGGGGCTGATGTGCAGCTCCCGCGCTATCGCCGCGTTGTCCCACCCCCGGACGAGCAGCGCGAGGACGTCGAGCTCCCGTGGGGACAGGGCCGGGTCGGGAAGGGGCGGCAACGCCGAGGCAAGTGCGGCAGAGAGCTCCTGTGAGACGAGAATCGCACGTCCGGCGACCGCCGCTCGCAGCACTGCGGCGAGCTGGTCGGGCTCGAGCTGTTTCGACACGATTGCGCGCGCGCCCGCGGAGAGCGCCGCCAGCGCTTCGGCGCGGTCAGGCTCTCCCGCGACCACGATGAGGGTGTCGGGGTGGGTCGCCGACATGCCGCCGATGAGCTCCGGGACGGAGTCGTCGGGAATCGCGCCGACGACGACGAGCCGAGGGTCGAGGGCCGAGGCCAGCGAGTGCGCCTCCCGTCCCGTTCCCGCCTCGAACACCGGATCGAATCCCTCTTCGACCAGCACCGAGACCAAAAAACCTGCGTGGAACCGGTCGCTGTCCACGACCAGCGCGGCTCCCGCCCGGTCGGGCGGGGCTGATTCATGCGTGCCGCAGTCGTCCCGCCTGGCCGGCAGAAGCGGTGAGGGAGACGCCGCGGACGTTTCTCTCGTCCGAAGCATGGCCGCAAATTCCCTGTCCACACACCCTGAGCGAGTGGGGAGAACCGTCAATCACTCGTTTCAGGGATTCAGGCGGCCCCCAGCGGTCGACCGGGCCCGCCCGTTTCAACACCCGAACGTCAGGGCGCGCCTGCTAGCCGTGTGTGCGGGATCGCCTGCGTAGCGGGAGACGACCTTGCACGTGCCCGACTCGGGCCGGGCGAACGCTGTGGTGTACGTCGAGAGCGCGCTCAGCATCGGGTTCTTCGTCGAGAGGAGGTGAAAGCTGCCCCCGCGCTTGCGGTACAGCTTGACCGTCACCTGGCCGGTGGCGCGGGGAGCGACGCCGCCGCCCGCCTTGAGCTTCGAAGCCTTCTTCGTCACCTGGAGCATGATCGTCGTCGCGGTCCGCGTTACCGGCGTCCCGCTCACGGTGAACGTGCGGGGCCCGGTGAAGTCGCCCACGTTTGCGACGAGGTCGTCCGCCGCGGCCACCCGCCAGTAGAAGGTCCCCCCGGCCAGGTACGACGGGAGCATGAGCTTGGGGGCGAAGCTCGTGTTCTCGGTGGTGGCCGTCTCGACGGGGAACGAGAAGTCCTCCGTCGTCGCGATCTGCACGCGGTAGTTGAATGCGCCCAGGCGCGGATCCCAGCGGAGGACGAGGCCGCCGGCGTCCGTGTCCTCCCTTGGATTCGCGGGCTCCGGGATCGTCCGCGTGAACGCCACCCGGTCGCTCCACGGGCCCTTCGTCAGCGTGAGCGAGTCCACCTGCGGGAAATTGGCGCGCACCTGCCAGTGCCAGCTGCCGGTGCCCTTCAGGAGAATGGGTGCCGCCGCGGCCGAGGGCAGGCCTGTGAAGTCGCTCGACTGGTGGTTCGGCAGCTCGAGGTGGAAGTCGTACGAGACCGCGCCCGGCACGGTCGACCACTTCCATGTCGGCAGGTCGATGCCGCTCGTCGCGTTCGCCGGATCGGGCACTGGCGGGGCGAGCGTCTTGCGGAAGGACCGAAGGTCGGGCGTTTCGTCCTCGTTCGACCACGTAAGGCCGACGCCGAACGGCGCATCCGTGCTTTCCGCGTCGGCGCGGACACGCCAGTAGAGATTCGTGTCGGCTACGTACGACTTGTCGCTCGTGAACGCGGTCGAGTCCGTAACGGCGTTCTCGAGGATGCCGCTCGAGAAGGACGGGTCGGTCGAGACCTGCAGGCGGTACTGGCGCGCCCCGGGAACCGGGTTCCAGGAGAACGTCACGGGTCCCGAGAAGACGGCGCCGTTCGCGGGCGCCACGAGATCTGGCGCAGGCGATTCCTTCACGAAGTTCTGCGGCGCGCTAAAGCTGGGCGCCGTCGTGACCCCGCCTCCGTGGATGTCCGTTGCCGGCAGCACGGCCCAGTAGTAAGGCGTGTCGGCGCTCTCGTCGGGATACGTGCGTGTCCCGCTGGTAAGGCGGGGCGCGTATGCCGGCACCTGGGTGAACCCATAGTCGGCCAGGTTCGTGAAGTCGGGGTCTCTCGACACAAGGACGTAGTAGCTCGCTGCGCCGGCGATTGGCTTCCAGCGGAACAAAGGCATCGCGGCGGTCGTCGACCCGGTCACGGGCGTGAGGTAGTCGCCGCTCCCGAGAGAGCCCGCGCTGCAAGACGGCGAGCAGGGGCCGCCTGCGTCGGGACCGGTCCACGTGAACGCGGGAGCGTCGATGCTCGGCACGTACGTCGGCGGCGCGGAGATGTACTGACCGGTGATGTCCGACGGCTTGTCGAGAGGCGTCACCTTCGCGCAGTAGGAATGTCCCGCGACGAGCGAGGGCACGTCCCAGGCCACGGGCAGGGGGCTCGCGAACGGCTTGATGTTGTTCCAGCCGTTGCCGAGCGGCGTCCATGCCGTGGTCGTTGTCGTCAGGGAGCCGTTCTGGCCCCAGTGCTCTGACGTCGCCGTCCAGTCGCATCCCGCTCCGTCGACGTACTTGGTCACCTCGACGGCGTAGGCTGAGGCCCCCGGCACCGCGTCCCAGACGACGATCGGAGTCGCCGTGGCGAAGCCACCCGTCGAGGGCGAGGGATTGTCGAGCATGCGCAGGTTCTGGACGCTCGGGGGGAGGTTGTCGAAGCTCTTGAAAAAGGACGCGCCCTCGTTCCACTGGCCGGCGTTGCGGCTCGGGTCGATGGCGCGGACGCGCCAGTAATAGGTGTTGTTCCTGAGCGCCACCGCGGGCGTGTACTTCGTCCCGATGGTCGTTACCTTCGTCGCCAGGTTGACCGCGCAGCAGACCTTCGAGCCCGGCGCGAACTCGCTGGAGGTGGAGATTTCGAGCTCGTACCCGGCCGCGCCCGGCACCGCTCCCCAGGAGAACTGCCAGTCGTAGATCTCCGGCGCGCTGGCGACGTCCTGCCGCGACGTCGTCGTCGCGGAGTTCCAGCGCCATGTGAAAGACCAGACTGCCGAGGCGGCGCCGTGATTCCCCTCCGCATCGACCGGGGTGACCCCCCAGTAGTACGTCTGGCCGGGAGCCAGCTGGAGCAAGGGTGTGAAGCTCGACGCCTGCGTCTCCTTGGCGCTGCCGGTCCAGACGAGGGAGCCGAGGCTCGGGTCGGTGGCGACGCGCACGAGGTACTTGACCGCTCCGGGCACAGCCGTCCACGCGAGCCGGAAGACATCGGTCGGATAGGTGACGTCCGACCCATTGGACGGGGCGAGGAGCTCCGGCTGGAACCTCTGCTCCGCCCACTGCTTCACGAAGCTCCGCGACGCCGACCAGGGACCGACGTCCCCGTCCGCCTCGACGGCCCGGACATGCCACCAGTACGTCCCGTCTGGGATGGTCTTCGTCAGAGTGGCCCAGGTGTTCCGCGTGAAGAAATGGTCGAGGCCGAGGCCCAAGACTGGCGAGTTGAAGCCAGCGTCGGCGGAGATCTCCCATTCGTAGCGGGCGGCGCCGGAGACCGCGGACCACTCGAACGGGGGCACGCTCTCGATCACGGCTCCCTCGCTCGGCGAGAGCGCGACGGGAGCGGAGAGCACGGCGCCCGCAGGCGAGACCAGGACGGTTGCAACCGCGAGAACCGCGACGACGGTCGCGAACGAGAAGACCTTCGGTGGACGGCTCACGGAGACCCCTTCCGGACGTGGGTGGTCGACATCTCGGGCCGCAAGCGCGAC
>Ga0207708_10002718_pt1 | contig 12993 bp, 11 predicted proteins | sample KBSK5101metaG_FD_184340 | JGI IMG/M metagenome (GOLD analysis project Ga0207708, IMG submission 184340) | Corn, switchgrass and miscanthus rhizosphere microbial communities from Kellogg Biological Station, Michigan, USA - KBS K5-10-1 metaG... | ecosystem: Host-associated > Plants > Roots >...
AGGAGCGCGCGCAGATGCACCTGGACACGGTGTGCACGATGGTCGACGTCGACGCGGCGGTGATGTACCCGAACATCGTCGACTCGTTGTCGGCGTTCATGATTCACCGGGACGGGGACCGCGGCGTTCGGATTGACGACGCTGTGCCGTTTGTGCGGGCCGCCGCCAATGCGATGCAGATCGAGAAGCTGCGGGTCATCGCGACGGGGCTGGACCCCGTGACGGCTGAGCGCGAGCAGTGGGACGACGGGAACAACACGCTGGCACTCGCACCGGGTGTGGTCGTCGCGTACGAGCGCAACACGGAAACCAACGCGCGGCTTGCCGATGCGGGCATCGAGGTGCTTCCGATCGAGGCGTCCGAGTTGGGCACCGGCCGCGGCGGCCCACGCTGCATGTCGTGTCCGGCAGCGCGCGATCCGCTTTAGTACCGTGCCGAATTTTGCGCTCAGGGCTGTTGCGCGCTCGAATTCGCAACCCTCAGTGCAATTTTGGCGGTATCCACCGGCGGCGGGCGAATGCCGCGCGGGCACGATGCAGGATGAATTGCCTGCTGTGTTCTGCGACAACCTTAATGTCGATCCAGCCTTCGCGGTCGAGCAGTTCGGCTCGGCCAATGTCGTGCACATATCGATCGCGGTTGGTCTGGTGCTGCTCGCCGTCGTAGTCGAAGCCGACCTTCGGCTGGTCATAGCCCATGTCGATGAATGCGTCGTTCACGCCGTCGCTAACACGAATCTGGGTGCGCGGCAGAGGAAGCCCGTCGTCAATGAGAATCAGCCGTACCCGCGTTTCCTGTGGGGATTCAGCTCCGCCATCCATCAGCGGAACTGCGATTCGCGATCGTGGCAATCCCCGTGCCCTCGGGTAGCGCTCGCCCAACAATTGAACGTCGGTTGCTTTGACGCCAGTCGCGCGAGCGAGCGCATCGAGGTGCCGGACCGCGAGATCACGTGGCAGGTGTCGAGCGATGTCGAAGGCAGCGCGTTCCGGCGTCGTGACCGGAATCCCGTCGATCATCATGATGTCCTCGGCGTCTATTCGCTCGTTGCGAACTGCGATGCCGTTGGGAGGACGACCGCACCGCCAGATCATCTCGATGGGCGTTGCCGCGTCGATCCACAGCGCGCCCTGGAGTGCGGCCGCGGCTCGACCGGCGATCACGCCGTCGCGGCCTGACCACAACCACGCGCCGACGGTGCGAAGTCGAAGTGAGGGCGCGACGACCTTCGAAAGGTAAATGTCGGGGAATAGCGGGCGATAGTTCCACCGCAGCTGGGCTCGGGTGAGCCGGCCGCTGGCCAGCGCCGCACTACCGATGAACACGTCACGCATGCGGGGATGCTCGCGATCATCGCCGACAATTCCGCGGCCGCCACTGAAAATTGCGCCTAGGGCTGTGGATAGCGCCAAATCGCAGCCGTGAGTGCAAAAATCAGCGCCAAGAGGGCAGCCAGATCTGCATGTTCCACGTCGACTGCGAGATCGGAATGCCCGTGAGGATGGGATACATCCACGCGAAGTTCGTGACGACGACGGCGAGATAGCAACTCACGGCGATCAGCGTGAGCGTTCGTCGCTCCGCGTTCTGGTTCGGCTTGCTCAGAATGTCGCCAAGGATCATCGCGATCATCAACACCAGGAACGGCGCCATCGTCGCCGCGTAGAAGAAGTACATCTGCCGGTCGATGTCCGCGAACCACGGCAGAAAGCCGGCGCCGTAGCCCACCAGGAGCGCGCCGTAGCGCCAATCCCGCTTGATGAACGCTCGCCACAACGCCCATGCCAGCACCGGCACCGCGATGAACCACATCGCAGGCGTGCCGACCAGCATCACGGCCTTCACACACGACTGTGCGCCGCACCCCGGCACGTCCTGGTTGGTGATCGCGTAGAGCACCGGCCGCAACGACATCGGCCAGGTCCACGGCTTGGACTCCCACGGATGGTGGTTGCCCGCAGCGTTCGTCAGCCCGGCATGGAACCTGTACGCGGCGTAGGTGTAATGCCACAGCGAGCGGAACGCGTCGGGAACGGGTAGCACGCTGTCGGGCCCGATCGAATTGCCGACCTCGTGTCGGTTCACCGCGGTCTCAGACGCGAACCACGGCGCGTACGACGCCAAGTAGACGCCGAACGGAATCAGCACGAGGGCGTACAACGACGGGCCGAGGTCGCGCCGGAACGCTCCGACCCACGGTCGCGGGACCCGGTACTGCCTGCGCGCGGAGATGTCGAACGCCAGCGTCATCAGCCCGTAGAACACGATGAAGTACAGGCCGGACCACTTTGTCGCACAGGCCAATCCGAGCAGCACTCCGGCGCCGAACCGCCACCACCGCACACCCAGCCGCGGACCCCACGGCGTCTCGGCGATACGGCCCTCCAGCAGTGCGATGTGCATCCGCTCCCGCACCTGGTCGCGGTCGACGATCAGACAGCCGAACGCCGCGACCACGAACAGCGTCAGGAACCCGTCCAGCAGCGCCGTGCGCGCGGTGACGAAGCTGACCCCGTCGCAGATCAACAGCAGCCCGGCGATCCCGCCGACCATCGTCGACCTGCTGATGCGCCTGCCGATCCGCACCACCAGGAGCACGAGGATGACGCCGCACACCGCCCCGGAGAACCGCCAGCCGAGCCCGTTGTAGCCGAACAACGCCTCACCGATCGCGATCAGCTGCTTTCCGACCGGCGGGTGCACCACCAGCCCGTAGCCGGGGTTGTCCTCGACGCCGTGGTTGTGCAGTACCTGCCACGCCTGCGGTGCGTAGTGCTTCTCGTCGAAGATCGGCGTGCCCGCATCGGTTGGCGAGCCCAGGTTCAGGAAACGCGTCATAGCGGCCAACGCGGTGATGACGGCCGTCATCGCCCAGCCCTGCAGCCTGTCGACCGGCCCGAAGTCGGCGACGGGCACCAGGGGCGCGGGGCTGATGACGGGTACCGCGCGCCCCCTGGCAACTAGTTCATCGGCCGGGGCGGTCACGACAGCGATCGTAGGCTGTCCGGCATGACCACCGGCCGACTGCTCATCGGCGCCACGCCGCTTGGTCAGCCGTCGGACGCATCGGCACGCCTGGTCAAGGCCCTGGCGAGCGCCGACGTGATCGCCGCCGAGGACACCCGCCGCATCCGCACCCTGGCCCAGGCGCTCGAGGTCAGGCCCACCGGCAAGATCGTCAGCCTTTACGACGCCAATGAGGCGTCGCGGGTGCCTGCCCTGGTCGACGAGATCGGGGCCGGTGCCACGGTCCTGCTGGTCAGCGACGCCGGCATGCCGCTGATAAGTGATCCCGGCTACCGGCTGGTCACCGCCTGCATCGAGGCGGGCGCGCCGGTGCAGTGCCTGCCCGGTCCGTCGGCGGTGACGACGGCGCTTGCGGTTTCCGGGCTGCCGTCGGAGAGGTTCTGCTTCGAGGGCTTCGCCCCGCGCAAGCACTCGGCGCGGCTGTCCTGGCTCAACACGCTGGCCGCGGAGACGCGGACGTGCGTCTTCTTTGAGTCACCGCGGCGGCTGGCCGACACTCTGAGGGACGCCATCGACGCGCTGGGCACAGACCGCAAGGCGGTCGTGTGTCGCGAGCTGACCAAGACGCACGAGGAGATCGTTCGTGGCACGCTCGGCGAGCTCGCCGAGTGGGCGGGCGACGGCGTGCTAGGCGAGATCACCGTCGTGCTCGCAGGGGCGACGCCGAAGGCCGACGTAGCGGCACTGGTGGCCGAAGTGAACGCGCTCGTCGACGCCGGTGCGCGGGTGAAGGACGCCTGCGCCGAGGTGATCGCCGCGAATCCCGGCGCGCCGTCACGCCGTGACCTTTACGATGCGGTTCTGCGCTCACGGCAATAAGGGGGGGTCCGTCATGGCGCTGCCCGCATTGGTCCTCGTTCACGGCGCCCAACACGCCGCCGACTGCTGGGACCTCACCGTCGAAGAGATTCATCGCCAGGCACCGGACGTGACTGTGCTCGCCATCGACTTGCCGGGCCGGCGCGGTAAACCCGGCGACCTCATCGGCGCCCGTGTCGGCAACTGGGTGCAATCCGTGGTGGCCGATATCGAGACGGCAGGCATCGACTCCCTCATCATCGTCGGCCATTCGATGGCCGGGCTCGTTCTCCCCGGCGTGACCACGAAGCTCGGTTCGTCGCGAGTGCGCGAGATGGTCATGGCCGCTGCCTTTGTCCCACCCGACGGCGCCGCCATGGTGGACACGGTTCCCGGGTCTTTGGGTTGGTACGCACGCCACACCGCGAAGCGCAACCATCAGAAGGGCAAAGCCTCCGCATTGCCAACAGCGTGGGCGACATTCGCGTTCTGTAACGGGATGACAAGTAGGCAACGCGAATTCACTGTCAACCGCTTCTACCCGGAGTCGCCCAGCGTCGTCCTCGAGAACGTTGACCGCGCCGAAATGCCCGACGACGTCCCGCGCACGTGGATCCTGACACTGCGCGATCGTGCGCTCTCCGTGAAGACGCAGCGCCGCTGCATTGAAGCGATCGGCGGCGTGCAGACCATCATCGAGGTGGACACATGCCACGACCTGATGGTCAGCGAGCCGGAGCGACTTGCCGAGATTCTCGTCGGGCGCTGTCGGCTCTATTCCCGATAATGGGCGCGGCCTTGTGCAGGCACTCGTCCCATTCGCGGTCGGGATCGGAATCGGCTGTGATGCCGCCGCCGACGCCGAGCACCGCGTTGCGGGCGGCGTCGAACTCGACCGTCCGGATCGCCACGTTCAACTCACACCCTGCGACGGGCGACGCCAAACCGACTGTGCCGCAATACACTCCGCGGCGGTGCGGTTCCCAGCCAGTCAGCAGCTGACGAGCCCTCGCCTTCGGCGTGCCGGTCACCGATGCGGGCGGGAAGGTCGCATCCAAAATCGAACCCATCGGCATGCCGACCCCGACGCGCGCCGACACCGTCGACACCAGATGCCATACGCCCGGCGCCGGCCGCACCACCAGCAGTTCGGGCACAGTGACCGTCCCGGTCAGCGCGACGCGGCCCAGGTCGTTGCGCACCAGATCGACGATCATGATGTTTTCCGCGACATCCTTGACGGATGCCCGCAGCGCCGACGGATCCGCATAGCGCGGCAGCGTGCCCTTGATCGGACTCGACATGACCGTCTCGCCGCACCGTCGCAAGAACAACTCGGGCGACAACGACGCAACCGCACCCCACTCACCCGCCATATACGCTGCCCGTGCGGGCGATGTGCGTTGCACCGCCTCGACGAAGAAGTCGATGGGCGCGCCGTCGATGCGGCCCGCGAACTGCGTGCACACACACGCCTGGTAGACCTCACCCGCCGCGATCGCTTCCAGACACTCGAGGACACCGCGGCGGTGTACATCGCGGTCGGCCTCGCCCCACGCGATGCGGTACTCGCGCGGCTGAACACGCGTCTGAACCGCATCGGCTACCCACGCCGAAAGCGGTGCGCCGGAAAGGCTTTCATACCACCACTGCCCGTCGCGGTCCTGCCGTAGCACGCAATCGGACCAGCCGCCCGCCGCCTCCGGAATCCGGGGCCCACGTCCGTCGACACCCGCGTCGGGGTACGAGAGGTAGCCGAACCAGCCGCCGCCGATCGCCCCGTCGGATGCGCCGGGGGGCACGGCGAAGACGTCGTCAACCGCGACGGCCTTCACTGACGGGGCGATGACAGCAGCCGAGCCGAACCACTCACCGATCAGAGCGGCCGGCGGTGGCAGGCCGCGCTGTTCGGCGCCTGCGGCCATGGCACGCAGCACCGCAGGGGCGCCGCCCAGGTCGCCGAGCCGCTCGATCCGCACGTGAGTCAGTCAAGCACGTCCAGCGCCGCCCGCACGATGCTGTCGGCATCGATGCCGTGGTACCGATACACGTCGGCGAGGTCACCGGATTGGCCGAACCGCGTGACGCCGAGCGAGGTCCCGCGGACGCGGTTGATCGTCGGCAGGAACGCCAGAGTGTGCGGATGCCCGTCGAGAACCGTGACTAGCGGTGTAGCTCGGCTCGGCGGGAAGACCTGCTCGAGGATCCAGCTCGGCCCGTCGTGCAGGCCGCGCCTGGCCTGCAGCGCGCTGAAGAGCAGCCCGGGGCTGGTGACACAGACAACGTCTGCGGTCAGACCGTCGGCGGTGAGCCGGTCGGCCGCCTCCAGCGCTTCCGGGATGAGTGCGCCCATCGCGGCGATCGTCACTGCCGGGTGGTCGGTGCGACGGAGCGGGTAAGCGCCTGCGATGGCCTGGCGCCTGCGCCGTTCCCGCGCCGCGGAATCGGACGGCACACCGGCCAGTGTCTGGTCGACCGGGCGGGTGGACAGCCGCAGATAGGACGACGTGCCATCGGGCTTGCCGAGCTTCGCAAGGCAGGCCAGCAGGATCCACTCGGCGTCGAGGGCGAAGGCGGGCTCGTAGCTGAGGCAGCCCGGCTGCTCCAGCCCGATCGATGGGGTGGTGACCGACTGGTGAGCGCCTCCTTCGGACGCCAGGCTGACGCCAGAGGGTGTGCCGACCAGGATGGACTGCCCGCCCGCATAGATGCCGAACGACCAGGGCTCGAGCGCCCGTGCGACGAACGGGTCATAGAGGACGCCGATGGGCAACAGGGGCTGGCCCCATCGGCTCCATGTCGCGCCCAATTCCCCGATGGCCCCAACGAGATTCGTTTCGGCGATGCCGAGTTCGATGTGCTGTCCGGTGGGTTTCTCGTGCCAGTGCAGGATGGTTTCGCGGTCGTCGGCGAACCAGTCGACGCGTTCGGTCGGCGACCACACACCGACCTTGTTCAGCCAGCCACCGAGATTCGTCGTGGAGCTGACGTCGGGGCTGACGGTCACTATTCGTCGAGCCGCCTCGGGCGCCTCCCTGGTGAGATCGAGCAGCACGCGACCGAGCGCGGCTTGGGTGGTCGTGGTGCCGGAGGGAGTGCGGCCGATGTCGGCCGGAATAGTCGGCGGGGGAATGACTTCCGCGGCGGGGCGACTCAATCGGCGAGCCGTCTCCGCGCACAACTCGGCCATCGCACTTTCTGGCGGGAACCGCGCCCACGGCGTATCGACGTCGACACCCAAATCCGCCGCCAGATCGTGGAATTGCTGTTCGGTCAGCAGAGATGAGTGATTCTGCGGGTGGCCCTCGGTGGGCAGTCCTCTGCCCTTGATGGTGTAGGCGAAAATGATCGTCGGCCTGCTGTCGTCGATGGCGTCGAACGCGGCATCCAGTGCAGCCAGGTCGTGGCCGGCGAGATTGCGGATGACCTCGAGCAGCGCAGTGTCGTCCACTTCTGAAAGCAGGCCGGCGATTTCGGCGCTGTCGCCGTACAGCCGCTCGCGAAGCTGCGCCGCATCGCAGCGCAACAGGCGCTGATATTCGGGGTTGGGCATGTCGTCGATGCGGGTACGCAGCGCGGCGCCGCCCGGGCGCGTGAACAACTCCTCGAGCAGCCTGCCGTATTTGATGGTGAGGACCTGCCAGCCCGCTGCGGCGAACATCTCCTGAAGGCGGTCGGCGGCGATGATGGGCACCACCCGGTCCAGCGACTGCCGGTTGAGGTCGACGATCCAGACGATCTCACCGAGGTCGGCGACCGCGGGATCGAGGATCGCCTCCCACACCGCCCCTTCGTCCAGTTCGGCATCCCCCAGCAACGAATACTGGCGACCGGTGTGCGCACCACCGAGCGTGGTCTCGACGTAGCGGCGCGCGAGAGCGCCCCAGATCGGCGCCGTTGCACCGATGCCGACCGAGCCCGTCGAGTAATCAACGGGGTCGGGATCCTTGACGCGGCTCGGATAGCTCTGCAGACCGCCGAACTCTCGCAGCCGCGTCAGGTACGACTCATCCAGCTCGCCGAGCAGGTAGTTGATCGCGTGCAACACCGGCGAGGCGTGCGGCTTGACCGACACCCTGTCGTTGGGCTGCAGGTGGCGAAACCACAGCGACGTCATGATCGTCACCATCGATGCGCTGGAAGCTTGGTGTCCGCCGACTTTCAGGCCAGAGGGATTGGGACGCACCCGGTTCGCATGGTGGATCATCGCGGTAGACAGCCACAGCACGCGGCGCTCGACCTCGCCGAGGACGGGAATCGCGGTTGGCGCCGCGCGCGCGATGCTGGTCATTTCTTTACCTCGACATGATGTGCAATGTGCCCATAGAAGTACATCAAGATATACACAGATGCACAATCAGATGGGCATTGGTAGCGCAGTATGCGCTATATGCGGTGTCGACCGACCCTGGAAAGTGAGCATCATGCCCAGCCCCGACCGACTTGATCCGACCGACGCGAGGCTTCTGCTGGCGCTCAACGAGGTGCCCCGCGCCACCACCGTCGCGCTTGCCGAGCAGACCGGTCTATCGCGAAACACGGTGCAGGCCAGGCTTGCTCGCCTCGATGATCGCCTTCATCTGCACGAGCGCCGGGTTTCGCCGAAGCTGTTGGGATATCCGCTGACGGCGTTCGTGACGACGCAGGTACGGCAACGTCTGCTCGACGACGTCGCCGGAGCGCTCGACGGCATCGCGGAAGTCATTCAGGTCCAGGGCATCAGCGGTCAGACCGACTTACTCGTGCAGGTCGTCGCCATCGACGCGGACGACTTGTATCGCATCGCCGGTCAGATCCTGGAGATTCCGGGAGTGGAGCGCACCAACACGGCGCTCGTCATGCGTGAACTCGTCGACTACCGGCTCACCCCGCTCATTCGCCGCTGCGCCTCCGGCTGAGCTAGCGGGTGATCTCCCGCTGGATCGTGATTCCCACCAGCTTGTCGGGGTTGCGCATGGCGTAGAAGTGGGTGATCTTGCCGTCGACGATCTCGACCAGGAAGACGCCCTCCAAGTGGGCGCCGCTGTACACGACCACCGCCGGTGCGCTGTTGTAAACCGCCGTCTCGATCCGGACGTCAGGCAGCTTCTGACCGAGCCGGAAGATGCCGATGATCGCCTTGGCCACCTTTTCCGCGCCCACCACAGGGCGCCGGGCGGCGCTGGCCTTGCCGCCGCTGTCGGCCGTCCAGATGGCATCCGGCGCGAGCATTGACAGCAGCCCGTCGATGTCGCCGGTGGCGGCGGCGGTCAGGAACTGTTCGGTGATCTCCGTGGTCTTCGCGGAGTCGACGGGCTCGAACCGCTTGCGCCGCGCGTGCACATGCTCGCGGGCACGGTGTGCGACCTGGCGCACCGACGCCACGGATTTGCCTACCGCCCCGGCGATTTCTTCATATTCGAAACCGAACACCTCGCGCAGCACGAACACCGCCCGCTCGTCCGGGCTCAGCGTCTCGAGCAGCACCAGCATCGCCATCGACACCGATTCGGCGAGCACGACGTCGGCGGACGCGTCGCGCTCGTCGAGCAGCAGCGGTTCGGGTAGCCACGGGCCGACGTAGTCCTCGCGACGACGGGCGCCCGCCCGCAGCGCGTTGAGTGCCGTACGGGTCACCAGTTGCGCCAGATATGACTTCGTGTCGCGCACCGTCGCGAGGTCCACTTCGGCCCATCGCAGGTAGCTGTCCTGCAGCACGTCGTCGGATTCCGTTGCAGAGCCCAGGATTTCGTAGACGATGGTGAACAGCAGCGGCCGGAGGTGGGTGAAGCGCTCGGCGTGTTCGGTCCCGGAGGTGGTCACGATTCCGTGCCCACCCGCGGAGCAGGCACCGGCTGCTCGGGACGTTTGCCGCCCTTGAGCCAGAACGTTGATCCCGGCTTGCGCGCCTCGTGGCGGATACCCCACACCGTGCCTTTGCAGATCGCCTCCTTGATCGAGCCGCCGAACCGTCCCCCGATGTAGTAGTTCACCGGGGTGTCGTCCTTGCGGGCCAGCTGGACCGTGGCCGCATGCCGGCCCAGGCTCACGCACGAGCCAACGAAGGCCTGATCGATCGCCGCCGGCCGGGTGCCTGCTATGCGGTTCAGCACGGTGTTGGCGGCCTGTGCGCCGAGCGGTCCTGCGGCCTGGCAGCTCATCCGTAGCGGCTGACCCGACGGGGCGGCGGCATCGCCCGCGGCGACGATGCGCGGGTCGTCGACGCTGGTCAGCGTCTCGTCGGTGAGCAGCCGGCCCATCACGTCGGTGTGCAGTCCACTGGCCGCGGCCAGCTCCGGCACGCCGAACCCTGCGGTCCAGATGGTGACGAGGCTGGGCAGCGCAGAGCCGTCGGCCAGCACCACCGAGTTCGGCCGCACTTCGGCGACCGCCGCCGTTTCGAGGACAGTGACGCCGTGCCGCTTCAGCCACTTGGCGATTGATCGCCTGCCGGGTTCGGACAGCGACGGGGCCAGCCGGCCTCCGCAGATGAGGGTGACGGCGCGCCCCTGCTCAGCCAGCTCGGCGGCGGTCTCGATACCCGTCAATCCGGCGCCGACCACAGTGACGACAGCTTCTGGGGGCAGCTCGTCGAGGGTGGTGCGCAACCGTAGAGCGAGCTCCAGTTCGGCTATGGGATAAGCGAATTCGGCCGCACCCGGCACCGATGCCGGTGTCGCACCGGTGCTGCCGACCGCATAGATCACGTAGTCGTAGTCCAGCTCGCCGCCCGACGCAAGCTCCACCTTGCGAGCCGCGGTGTCGATCCGCGCGACGCTGTCGACGACGAGCGCCACGCCTGTGCCGAGCAGCGTGCCGTAGTCGACCGTCGCGTCGTAATTGCCCGCCACGTGCTGGTGCAGCCGGATGCGCTCGACGAACTTCGGACGAGGATTCACCAGCGTGATGTTGACGTCGGCGCGCATCCGCAGATGATTGGCCGCAGTGGTGCCCGCGTACCCGCCCCCGATGACGACGACCTTGGTTGGGTTTTGTTCAGTCATGCCCTCAAGACACCGCGGGTCGCCGAGACGTGACGCACTGTGATGAGCGTCACTCGACCTGATAGCGCGGGAACACGCCCACCGGCGCAGGCAGCGCGGTACCCGGCGCCAGCCTGGTGCCGATCGCTGCGAAGCTGCGCTGGCCGTCGCCCTGGCCGAGGAGGTCGAGCAGCTTGCCCGTCGACTCGGGCATCACCGGCTGGCTCAGCAGTGTCGCGATCCGGACGGTCTCCAGCGTGGTGTACAACACCGTGCGGAACCGCTCCTGATCGGTTTTGCGCAGCACCCATGGCTCCTGCGCGGAGAAGTACTTGTTGGCCGCGCCGAGCACCGACCAGATCGCTTCGAGCGCGAGATGCATTGCGGTGGCGTCGTAATGGCCGCGAACACGCTCCAGCAACGCGTCGGCCGCCTCGAGCAACGCCTTGTCGTCCGCGGTGAATTCGCTTGGCTCGGGGACGATTCCGTCGAGGTTCTTGGCCACCATCGACAGTGAACGCTGCGCCAGGTTGCCCAGCTCGTTGGCCAGATCGGCGTTGATGCGGCCGATGATCGCGTCTTCGCTGTAGCTGCCGTCCTGCCCGAACGGCACCTCACGCAGGAAGAAGTACCGCACCTGGTCGAGCCCGAAGGTGTCGACCAGGTTGATCGGGTCGACGACGTTGCCCACCGACTTGCTCATCTTCTCGCCGCGGTTCAGCAGGAAGCCGTGCACAAAGACCTTGCGCGGCAACTCGATTCCCGCCGACATCAGGAAGGCAGGCCAGTAGACCGTGTGGAACCGGATGATGTCCTTGCCGATCATGTGCAGATTCGCGGGCCAAAATCGCTTGAACAACTCAGCCGACGTGTCGGGGAATCCGACGCCCGTCAGGTAGTTGGTCAGCGCGTCGACCCACACGTACATGACGTGGTCGGGATGATCGGGTACCGGTACACCCCAGTCGAACGTCGTCCGCGAGATCGAGAAGTCGCGCAGCCCGCCGGAGACGAAACTGACCACCTCGTTGCGACGCACCTCGGGCTCGATGAACTCCGGGTGTGCCGCGTAATGGGCCAAGAGCTTGTCCGCATAGGCCGACAGCCGGAAAAAGTACGTCTGCTCCTCGGTCCACCGCACCGGGGCCCCGGTCTCGGTGGCGATCCGCTCGCCGTCGTCGCCCACGGTGGTTTCGGCCTCGGTGAAGTAGCGCTCGTCGCGCACCGAGTACCAGCCCTTGTAGGCGTCCAGGTAGATGTCGCCTGCCTCGTTCATCCGGCGCCAGATCTCCTTGGACGCCTCGTAGTGGTCGGCATCCGAGGTGCGGATGAACCGGTCGAACGAGATGTTGAGCCGTTCCTGCATCCGCTGGAACACGTCGGAATTGCGCCGCGCCAGCTCCGCGGTCGCAATGCCCTCGGCCGCGGCCGTCTCCGCCATCTTGAGCCCGTGCACGTCGGTGCCGGTCAGGAAGCGCACATCGAACCCGTCGAGTCGCTTGAACCGCGCGATCGCATCCGTAGCGATGTACTCGTAGGCATGCCCGACGTGCGGATCGCCGTTGGGATAGGCGATGGCAGTGGTGATGTAGTACGGCTCGCTCATTTGTATTCACCTTATTGTGTTGGCGTGAGTTCGAAGCGCCCGGCGCCGCCCGCCCCGGAGCCGCTCGCCCCGTTGATCGACGCGCACACCCACCTGGATGCCTGCGGTGCCACCAATGCCGCGAGCGTGACCGCGATCGTCGACCGCGCCGCGGCCGTCGGCGTCGAGGCCGTCGTCACCATCGCCGACGACCTCGCGTCGGCGCGCTGGGCGACGGAGGCCGCCGACTGGGACGCCCGCGTCTACGCTGCCGTCGCGCTGCACCCGACGCGCGCCAACGCGCTCACCGAGGAGGCCAAGACCGTCATCGAGCGGCTTGCCGAGCACCCACGCGTCGTTGCGATCGGCGAGACCGGCATGGACATGTACTGGCCGGGCAAGCTGGAGGGCTGCGCCGAGCCGGCCGCCCAGAGGGACGCCTTCGCCTGGCACATCGACCTCGCCAAGCGCACCGGCAAGCCGCTGATGATCCACAACCGCGACGCCGACACCGAGGTCCTCGACGTGCTCTCTGCCGAGGGCGCGCCAGGCACGGTGATCTTCCATTGCTTCTCGTCGGACGCGGCAATGGCGCGCGTAAGCGTGGCCAACGGTTGGCT
>Ga0207708_10002720_pt1 | contig 12990 bp, 9 predicted proteins | sample KBSK5101metaG_FD_184340 | JGI IMG/M metagenome (GOLD analysis project Ga0207708, IMG submission 184340) | Corn, switchgrass and miscanthus rhizosphere microbial communities from Kellogg Biological Station, Michigan, USA - KBS K5-10-1 metaG... | ecosystem: Host-associated > Plants > Roots >...
GGTGGACCCAGCGGCGGCGCGGCGTTCGACCCCACCGACCTCATCCCGGTGCTGACGGGATTGACCAGCGTGGTGGGCGGACTGTTCGCATACGTGATCCTGCCCGTGTGGGTCTTCTACGTGCTCAAGGATCGCGTCGCGCTGACCCGCCAGTTCGACCGGAGCCTGCCGGCTACCTGGCGATTCGACGTCTGGGCGATCCTGCGCATCGTCCGGCAGGTCTTCGGTCAGTGGGTCCGCGCCCAGCTCATCCTCGGTGTGACGGTCGGCGTCTTCACGTTCATCGGTCTGCTGATCCTCAGCGCGACCATCGATCCGGTGTTCGGTCGGTACGCGATCCTGCTGTCGGTGACTGCAGGGATCCTGGAGCTCGTCCCGATCATCGGCCCGATCATCTCGGCCATCCCGGCGGTGCTCCTCGCGGCTACGGCCGGGATCGAGGCCGTCATCGCGGCGTTCGCGCTCTACCTGATCGTCCAGCAGGTCGAGAACAACGTCCTTGTGCCTAAGATCCAGGGCGACGCCATCGAGCTCCACCCGGCGCTCGTCATCGCGGCGATCGTGATCGGCGGCTCGCTCGCCGGGCTGCTCGGAGCGATCCTCGCCTTGCCCGTGACCGCGGCGATGCGCGACGTCGGTCGCTATCTGTTCCGGCGTCTCAGCCCCGACGAACCCGAAGCGCTCGCGGCGTCGATCGACGGGCTTGGCCTCGAGGTCGACCCGGGCGTGCCGAGCCTGACCACCTCGTGACCGATCCGCTGGCCGACCCCTACAAGACGCTCCAGGTCGACTCGGAGGCCGAGGACGAGGTGATCGGGGCGGCGTATCGACGGCTCGCCCGCAAATACCACCCGGACGCGAGCGGGGGAAGCGATCCAGGTGCGGCCACCAGGATGGCGGCACTCAACGCGGCCTTCGAATTGATCGGCGACCCGGTACGACGCGCGGCATTCGACCGTGATCGTGCCCTTCGAGAGGCACTCAGCCGGCGGGCATCCGATGCGCCACCCGCGGCGACTGCTCCCCCCAGTGCCGGCTCACCGGGTCCGCGACCGCCCGAGACCGTGTCGCGCGACTGGACGAGCGGGCGCTCGTCGGTGGGTGGTGGCTATGACGCCTCGATGCACCGACCCGATGGCGAGGGCGCGGCGGGGCCACCGCCCGGCGACCCATCAGGCAGCGTGCTGACGTTCGGGCGCTACGTCGGCTGGTCGCTTGGCGAGATCGCGCGGCGCGACCTGGAATATGTCGAGTGGCTGGACCGGATGCCGATCGGCCGCCCGTATCGCGACGAGATCGACGCGATCCTGCGGAACACCGGCAGACGACGGAGCGCGGACTCGGAATCGGCGGATCGGCGGGGGCTGTTCCGACGACGCTGAGGCGGACTCGCCGCGGCCGTGCCGGCGATGTCCTTGTCCACCGTGCCGCGCGTATCGCGCGAACCCTAGAGGACGGCGGCTACCACTCCGCCCGCGTCTGCCGGATGTTGATGCTCTGCAGGATCCCGAGACCGATCGCGATGCTGACGAGCGATGCGCCACCGTGGGTCACGAAGGGCAGCGGGATGCCGGTGATCGGCATGATCCCCATCACCATCCCGACATTCACGAAGAGCTGGAACAGCACCATCGAGGCGATGCCGGCCGAGAAGAGCGTCCCGAACGGGTCGCGAGAGCGCCATCCGGCGATCAGCACGCGCCACAGCAACAACACGAACAGCAGGAACAGCACGATAGCGCCGATGAACCCGAGTTCCTCGGCCAGTACGGAGAACACGAAGTCGGTCGACTGGACGGGAAGGAAGTCGCCCTGCGCCTGGGTGCCATTCGTGAGGCCGCGGCCGAACCACCCACCCGAGCCGACCGCGATCTGCGACTGGTACAGCTGGTAGCCCGAGTCGGTGATATCCGGCTTCGTGTTGAGGAACGAGGTGAGCCGCTCCTTCTGGTAGTCGCGCAGGAGGTATGTCCACGCGACGGGCACCATCGCGATCACCGCGGCCGCCATCGCGCCCAGCCATTTGAGACTCGTGCCGGACATCCACAGCATCCCCACGAGGATCGCGCCGAATACGAGAGACGTACCCAGGTCGGGCTGGAGCATCACGAGCGCGAGCGGCGGCGCGACAAGGATCCCAGCGCCAACGATCGTCGTGATCGAATCGAGGCGGCGACCACGGCCGGCCAGCCAGTTCGCGAGCACGATGATCATCAGGATCTTGGCGAGCTCGCTGAACTGGAAGGTCAGCGGGCCGACCGTGATCCATCGCGCGGAGTTCCCGATCCCGTCCCCGATGGCGAGCGTCAGGAGGAGCAGGCCGAGCTGGAGCGCATAGACCGGCCACGACAGCGTCTTGAGCCACCGATAGTCGAAAGCGGTGGCAAGGATGAACGTGACGGCGGCGATCCCCGCCCACATCAGCCCTCGGGTGAAGGTCGTCCCGGCCTCGAGCGGCGTCGAGCCGTTCTCGACGCTGTTCGTGTACGCCATCACGAGCCCGGTCGCGACCAGCAACCCAGCGTAGACCACGAGCTGGAGGTCGAATGCGCGCCAAGCCGCCCCGACCGACTTCGCGGCCCAGTCGGTGACGCGCGCTGGTTCGGCTCGGATCACACCCATCAGTCGTTCGAGTAGAAGTTCGTCCGCTGGAGGTTCTCCGGCAGACGGTAATCCTTCTTGATGCCGTAGTGGAGCTGGAAGAAGTACTTGACTATCTCGGTCGCTGCGTTGCCCTTGGTCCGCGAGTCATGAGCGAAGGCCATGACGATGAGTCGCGAGTCGTGATTCTCGAAGGAGCCGTTCCGCGGGTCCTTGGGGGTGAAGCCCACGAAGAACGACGAGTAGGGCAGGCGACCCTGCGCGTCGGGCGTGCCGAATTCGGCGGTACCGGACTTGCCGGCGATCTTGATCGGCATGTCGACCAGGTTGTAGGTGTGCCGCAGCGTGACCGTCGAGCGCGCCGCCTCGCGCATCACGCGAAGCACGGCCGGCTTCACCTTGAGCTTGTGCAGCACTTTCCGCGAGAAGGGACGGACGACCTTCCCGTCCGGACCGACGATCTCGCGCACGAGCTGCGGCTGATAGAGGGTGCCGCCGTTCGCGAGCGCCGCATAGGCATTGATGAGTTGAAGGGGCGTCACAGCGTCGTAGCCCTGACCGATGCCCGCCTGGTACGTCTCCCCGGGGAACATCGGAGCACCGAGGGTCTGCTGCTTCCAAGCATTGTTGGGAACGATGCCGCCGACCTCGCCCGGCAGGTCGATGCCCGTCGGCTGCCCGAAGCCGTACTGCCGCGCCCAATACGCGAGCCGATCGCTCCCGAGCATCCCGGCGACCTGATAGAAGAAGGTATCGCTCGAGTGGCCGAAGCCACAGTAGATGTCACAAGGACCCCAGCCGCGGTGGTTCCACTCGTAGAACTTCGTCTGGCCGAGCGTCAGGAACGGCCTGGTCAGGACCTTCGTGGACTCATTGATGTCGCGGTCGGCCAGGCCACCGGTGCCCGTGACGAGCTTGTACGTCGAGCCTGGCGCGTAGTGCGCCTGGATCGCGTGGTTGAGCAGCGGCTTGTCCTTGTTCTGGAGCAGTTTCTTGTACGCGGTCTGGCTGATCCCGCGCGCGAACTGGTTGTTGTCGTAGGTCGGAAGACTGACCATCGCGAGGATCTCGCCGGTCTGCGGATTCATCGCGATCACAACGCCACGGGTCATCCCGACCTTGTCCATCGCCCATTTCAGCGCTTTCTGGGCTTCGCGCTGCGTCGTGGTATCGATGGTCAGTCGGAGCGAAGCGCCCGGGACCGCATCCTTGACCGTCTGGAGCACCTGCGTCCTGCGGCCCGTCTTGTCACGCGCGACCGTCTGGATCCCGTACGTCCCACGCAGCTCCGTTTCGTACTCGGCCTCGAGACCAGCCTTGCCGAGTAGATCGTCCGGCTGATAGCCCTTCTCGCGCAGGTCGGGTAGCTGCTCGGCCGACACAGGGCCTGTGTAGCCGAGGAGTTGCGACATCAACGGGCCGTCGGTGTACTGGCGCCGTGCCTCGACCGCAACGTCGACTCCCGGCAGGTCGAATCCGGCTTCGGAGATCAGCTGCGCCGTGCGCTTGTCGACGTCCTGCGCTACCCGAACGAGGTCGAACGCCGATCCAGGGTTCCCGTCGATCGTGCCATTGATCTCGGCGGGGTCCATGCGCAGCAAGGCAGCAAGGCGAGCGACGACCTCGTCGCGCCGGTCGTCAGGCAGATCGGCGGGCCGGATCTTGACCGCGAAGGTCGGCACATTCTTGACGAGGAGGCGGCCGTTTCGGTCGTAGATGTATCCGCGGGGGGCGGGGATCGGCTCGTCGACCGTGCGCTGGCGGGTCGAGATCGCCGCGTATTCGGTGCCGTTCGTGATCTGCAGGTAGAACAGTCGTGCCGTCAGGGTCCCGACCGCCAGCACCACGACCAGGCCGAACACGAGGTACCGCGAGAAACGACGGGTCGAAAGCGGCTTCCCGTCGAGGAACGTGTTCACCAGTCGACCCGTTCCTGCTCGAGGCGGCGGTCATGTACGGCGATCGTCAGCGGCCCGATGATCACGCCGAGGATGCCGTCGTAGACCGCGCTCGGGAACACAGCTCCCAGCGGATCGGTGGTTGCGGGCGGCACTCCGAGGGCGCCGAACAGCACGTACAGGATCATCGAATAGGCGAGGCTGGCGAGGAAGACTGCCACGATCGGGACGATCGGCCGCAGATGGGCGAGCCCGCGCGACAGGATCGCGGTCGCCCCGACGCAGATGAGAAGCGCGAAGGCCGTCGAACCGAGGGGTCGTTGTGCGAGAACGTCAAGCGCGAGGCCTCCGACGAATGCCCAGACCAGTCCGGCCTCGACGCCGATGGCGATCGTGACGATGACCGCCAGAACGAGCACCGGGTGGGGGTGGGCCGAGCCGATCCTGAGATATGGGATGACGGTGAGTTCGATGAGGGCCGTCACCACAGCGCCGACCGCAGCGAGTAGCAGGGTCATCGGACGGGTCGTCTCCTCGGCGGAGCGGCCGGAAGAGGTCCCGCGCCCACCTGCCCGGCTCGTTGATCGCGACCAGTTCGGCGGCGACGTCTCGGCGGAGTATCCCACGGACCTCCAGAACGGGCAACGGAGCGCGAGATCGCGGACGAACGGGAACCTTGGGCCCAGAGGTGTTTCACGTGAAACAGCACGTCGAATGCGGAGGCGTTTCACGTGAAACAAGAGCCTCTCTGCTGCCTGAATGCGGGTACCGGGACTGATGAGGGCAAGGCTTCCCGTGAAACAGACGCCTGCCGGACCACCCGACGCTATGTGGGCAGCGTGATTCACGTGAAATAGTGGGCGTCGGCGCTAACACCGCGGTAAGTCGCAGATGAGGGCCGGCGACCATCCTTCCGCCGTGCGTGCCGAGGCAGCCGCGTCCGAGGTGAACGGCCCGTCGATGGTAGAATCGGTATCCGTGAATCCAGTCCGAGCGCATCGCTGAGTGGGGCGGACGATCGCCTGCGCGAACCAGAAGGGCGGCGTCGGCAAGACCACGACGGTCGTGAATCTGGCGAGCCTTCTCGCCATCTCCGGCGACCGTGTCCTCCTGATCGATCTCGACCCGCAGGGGAACGCGACGAGCGGGTTGGGGATCGACCGTGCCGCGATCGAGCGCTCGACGTACGACGGCCTTCTCGACGGTGTCGATCTCGCGGAGCTCGTCGTCCAGGGCACGTCGCCTGGCGTCGACGTGATCCCGTCGGCGATCGCGCTCGCCGGGGCGGAGGTGGAGCTGGCCGGGTCGACCGGACGTGAGCGCCGCCTCCGCGACGCACTCGCGGGGTTCGCAGATCAGTACGACGTCATCTTCATCGACTGCCCGCCATCGCTCGGGCTCCTTACCGTCAATGCGTTGACCGCGGCCGATGCGGTCCTCATCCCGCTCCAATCCGAGTACTACGCCCTGGAGGGTCTTACCCAGTTGCTGGCAACCATCGACCTCGTTCGCGACCATCTGAACCCGCGCCTCGCCATCGACGGCGTGATCCTCACGATGGCCGACAAGCGGACCAACCTTTCCTCGCAGGTCGAAGCGGAAGCCCGTCGGCATCTGGACGGCGCGGTCTATCGGACGATCATCCCGCGGAGTGTCCGCCTCTCCGAGGCGCCGAGCCACGGCCTGTCGATCGCGTCCTACGCACCCGATTCGAAGGGTGGCCGAGCGTACGCCGCCCTCGCGGAGGAATTCCGAGACCGGCTGACACGGAGTCAGCAACCAGGGTTCGCCACGTTCACCGCTCAGCCTGAACGGGAGGTCGTGCTGTCGTGACCGTTCGACCGGAACGCGCCCAAGGCCTTGGCCGCGGGCTTGCCGCATTGATCCCACAGCGAAGCGAGACACGGGCGACGACGACCGATATCCCGATCGCAAGCATCCGTCCGAACCCGGACCAGCCGCGCCGCCGGTTCAGCGATGCCGAGATGGCAACGCTGACCGCGAGCGTCCGCGAACACGGTGTGCTCCAGCCGGTGCTCGTGACCGAGACGCTTGACGGTTACCAGCTGATCGCGGGGGAGCGTCGCGTCCGCGCCGCCGTGGCGGCGGGTCTCGACCGGATCCCGGCCGTCATCCGCCACCTCGACGACCGTGAGCGACTCGAACTGGCCCTGATCGAGAACCTGCAGCGTGAGGATCTCGACCCGATCGAGTCCGCGCACGGCTTCCGTCGGTTGATCGACGACTTCGGTCTGACGCACGAGTCCATCGCGGAACGTGTCGGACGTGCGCGCTCGACGGTCGCCAACACCCTGCGCCTGCTCGATCTGGCCCCGGTCGTGCAAGCCGCGATCGCCGATGGGAGCATCACGGAGGGTCACGGCAGGGCGCTCGGCGGCCTGTCCACGGAGCACCAGGAACACGTGCTGGGCGCCGTGATCGAACAAGAGTTGTCGGTCCGTCAGACGGAGGAGCTCGTCCGGCGTCTCCGCGAGCCGAAGGCTTCACCGAACGGCGAGCAACCGGCCGAGGCTCGCGCCGGGGACCCCGATCTCGAGAGGATCGAGGAGGACCTGCGGCGCTCGCTCGGCACGAAGGTGAGTCTGGCGCGGTCGCGGAGGGGCGGACGGATCGTGATCGAGTACTACAGCGATGAAGAGCTCGGTCGGCTGTACGACCGGTTGACCGGAGGTATGGCGTGACCGAGGAAGCGGCGCAGGATCCGCGCGCGAGCACGAACGGGCGCAGCCGGAAGGCGCGCGGCGCGGGTGCCGATTACACCGCCGCCAGCATCCAGGTCCTCGAGGGCCTCGAAGCCGTCCGCCGACGTCCTGGCATGTACATCGGCTCGACCGATGAGCGCGGCCTCCATCACCTCGTGTGGGAGGTCGTCGACAACTCGATCGACGAGGCAATGGCGGGACATGCCACGACGATCCGCGTGACGATCAAGACGGACGGCACGATGGTCGTCCAGGACGACGGTCGCGGCGTCCCCGTCGGAAAGCATTCGACCGGGAAGGACGCGCTCGAGGTCGTCCATACGGTCCTCCACGCCGGCGGCAAGTTCGGCGGTGGCGGCTACAAGGTCTCGGGCGGCCTGCACGGCGTCGGCGTCAGCGTGGTCAACGCGCTGTCCGAGTGGCTGCGTGTGGAGTCTGCACGCGACGGCTCGGTCTGGATGCAGGAATACGAGCGCGGTAAGCCGAAAGCAGCCGTCAAGAAGGTCGGGCCGCAGGGTGACCGGCGTGGTACGACCACGATCTTCCGCGCCGATCCGACGATGTTCACGTCGACCGATTACTCATTCGAAGTCATCAGCGAGCGCCTGCGCGAATCGGCGTACCTCACGAAGGGCGTGTGGATCACCCTCGTCGATGAGCGGGTGGATCGCGAGCGCTCGTTCTACTTCGAAGGAGGTCTCGAGTCTTTCGTGCGGCATCTCAACCGGAACAAGGAGGCCCTGCACGACCGCCCGATCTACGTCGAGCGGAAGGAGGGCTCGACCGCCGTCGAGGTCGCACTCCAGTACAACGACTCCTACACCGAGAACGTGCTCGCGTTCGCGAACAACATCAATACGGTGGACGGTGGCACCCACGTGACAGGGTTCCGCGCCGCTCTGACGAGCTCGCTCAACGACTGGGCGCGACGCTCGGGGACCTTGAAGGACAGCGACGGCAATCTGTCGGGCGACGATGTCCGCGAAGGCCTGACGGCGGTCATCAGCGTGAAGCTGACCGATCCGCAGTTCGAAGGGCAGACCAAGGCCAAGCTCGGCAACGCCGAGGTCAAGGGGCAGGTCCAGACGGCCGTCGGTGAGGCGATCGGCCAGTATCTCGACGAGAACCCGGCCGACGGGCGCCGGGTCATCGAGAAGTGCCTCACGGCGGCACGCGCCCGCGAGGCTGCCCGCAAGGCGCGTGACCTCGTTCTGCGCAAGGGTGCGCTCGAGGGCCTTTCGCTGCCGGGCAAGCTCGCCGATTGCCAGGAGCGCGATCCCGCCCGCAGCGAGCTGTTCATCGTCGAGGGCGACTCGGCCGGCGGCTCAGCGAAGGCTGGTCGCGATCGTCGCTTCCAGGCGATCCTGCCGATGTTCGGGAAGATGCTGAACGTCGAGAAGGCACGTCTCGACAAGGTGCTCTCGAGCGAAAAGATCCGACCGCTGATCATCGCCCTGGGCGCCGGCATCGGCGAGGGATTCGACGTCACGAAGATCCGCTACCACCGGATCATCCTGATGAGCGATGCCGACGTGGATGGCGCCCACATCCGGACGCTCCTGCTCACGTTCTTCTACCGACACATGCCCGAGGTCATCGAGGCTGGCTACCTATACATCGCCCAGCCGCCGCTCTATCGGGTGTCGACCGGCAAGGTCACGAAATACGCCCAGTCCGAGCAAGAACGAGACCGGTTCGTGAAGGAGCTCAACGTCAAGAACATCACCGTGCAGCGGTTCAAGGGTCTAGGCGAGATGAACGCCGACCAGCTGTGGGAGACCACGATGAACCCGGAGACGCGGACGCTGCTGCGCGTCGACTCCGAGAACGCCGCGCTGGCCGACGAGATCTTCACCATGTTGATGGGCGAGAAGGTCGGACCCCGCAAGGACTTCATCAAGACCGAAGCGCGCAAGGTGCAGAACCTTGACGTCTGAGGCCCGGGTGATCGATGTCCCCGGTATCCCGCGATTCCAGATCTCGCCGCACCACTGCTTCGCGTGCGGGACGCTCAACACCAACGGCCTTCGACTCGACCTCCACGTCGAGCGTGGGCGGTCGTGGGTGGAGCTGACCTACGAGGAGCGCTTCCAGGGCTGGGACGGCATCGCTCACGGTGGGATCCTCGCGACGATCCTCGATGAAGTCATGGCCTGGGCACTCGTCGGCGAGGACAACTGGGGCGTGACGGCGCGCCTGTCCATCGACTTCAAGCAGCCCGTCAACGTCGGGCAAAGGATCAAGGCCGAGGGCTGGATCACGCGGTCCCGTCGTCGCATCGTCGACACCGAGGCTCGGCTGGTAGACGCCATCAGTGGAGATACGCTTGCCACGGCGACCGGGCTGTACATGGCGGCGGACGAGGCGCGCAAGCAGGAACTGCGTGCGCGATATGGCTGGCGGCCGCTCGACGAGTCCGCTACGCCCGAGACGGCGGACGCACGGTAGATGACGCCGACCCTCGAGGTACCCCCGACCGGCAGCCCGGTCACCGCCCGTGCCGTCGCATTCGTCGCCGATCACAAACCGGCCGCCGAAGCGCTGGGCACGTCGCTCGCGGACTCGATCAACGACCCTGACGGGTTCGCTGCGGCCCTGCGGAACGGCCTCGACGGTCTCGCGGATCCGGAGTACCACGAGGGCCAGCAGACCGTCGCACCCGGGCTCGGCCCGACGCTCGGCATCCGCTGGCCCCTGCTGGCGGCTGTGACGCGCTCCTTCCGGCAGGAGACCCGGCGCGATCGACCGACCTCGCTGCTGTTCCTTGCCGATCGCCTGTTCCGCGAGGACTACCTCGAAGCCCGCTGGTTCGCCTTCGCGCTCCTGGAACGAACGCTCGACGACGATCCGGAACGGACGTGGCAGTTGCTCCGTCGCGGTGCCCGCGAGGCGGCCGACTGGATCACGGTCGATGATCTGGCGCACCCGTATGGCGCGGGCATCGCCGCCGAACCCTACCGCTGGGCCGAGCTGGAGCAGCTCGTCTTCTCGCCGTCGCGCTGGGAACGCCGGCTCGTCCCATCGACGATCGCGACGATGACCCACGGGAATCGCCGAACGGGACGGGGTCCCGAGGTCGTCGAACGGGCCTTGCCGCTTCTCGGTCAACTGATCGGCGATGCCGAGCCCGATGTCCAGAAAGCCCTGGCGTGGGCGTACCGCTCGATCGCCCAGATCGATCGCAAGCGGACCACTGCGGCGCTACGCGAGGAGACCGAGCGCGCCGTCGCGACCGATGACGGCCATCGGGCGTGGGTCGTCCGGGACGCGCTCGCGAAGCTCGACCCGAACGACGCGGACGCCATCAAGACCCGACTTGCGGGGATCCGCCGACGACCCGGCGCCCCTTCCACTTCGACGGCATCGGAGGTGGCGGCTCGCTTCGGCGGGCTACCCGATCCGGTCGCCCACCCTGAACCACCGCTGTTCTGATGACGAGCGAGCCAGGGGAACGCACCCGATCCGAATCCATCAGGAGTAGACGACCGTGACCGAAGACCTGGGCGATATCCGCGCGATCCGTATCGAGGACGAGATGCGTGACTCGTACCTCGACTACGCGATGAGCGTGATCGTCGCGCGCGCGCTCCCGGATGTGCGCGACGGCCTGAAGCCGGTCCACCGCCGAATCCTCTTCACGATGGGCGAGATGGGGCTCTCGTCCACGAGCTCGTACCGCAAGTGCGCGGCGATCGTCGGCGAGGTGATGGGCAAGTACCACCCGCATGGCGACGTGGCGCTGTACGACGCGCTCGTACGTCTCGCCCAGGACTTCTCGATGCGCTATCCGCTCGTCGACGGCCAGGGCAACTTCGGCAGCGTCGACGGCGACGGTGCCGCAGCGATGCGCTACACCGAGGCGCGGCTCACGGCGATCGCCTCCGAGATGCTCGCCGACATCGACAAGGAGACGGTCGATTTCGTCGACAACTACGACGCGACGCAGAAGCAGCCCTCAGTGCTGCCGGCCAAGCTGCCCAACCTGCTCGTCAACGGCTCATCGGGCATCGCCGTCGGCATGGCGACGAACATCCCACCGCATCACCTGGGCGAGGTCGCCGACGCGACGATCGCGCTCATCGACGATCCGGAGCTCACCTCGGACGACTTGTGCAAGTACGTCCTCGGCCCGGATTTCCCGACGGGCGGCACGATCTTCCGGTACGAGAAGCAGCGCAACATCCTCACCGGCGAGTGGGAGACCGTCGACGCGATCCGCCAGATGTACGCGCACGGTCGAGGCCGTGTCGTCATGCGCGCCCAGGTTGCGTTCGAAGAAGTCCGCGGTGACCGCACCGCGATCATCGTCAACGAGCTGCCGTACCAGGTGAACAAGGCGGCCCTGCTCGAGAAGATGGCCGACCTCGTCAAAGACAAGAAGATCGACGGCATCGCCGACCTGCGCGACGAGTCCGATCGCGACGGGATGCGGATCTACATCGAGATCAAGCGCGACGCGAACCCGCACAAGGTGCTGAACAACCTGTTCAAGCACACCCCGATGCAGCTCGCGTTCAACATGAACATGCTCGCGCTGGTCGACGGCCAGCCGCAGACGCTGCCGCTCAAGTCGGTGCTGCAGCACTACGTCGACCACCGCCGCGAGATCGTCCGGCGCCGGACCGAGTACGACCTCGGCAAGGCGCGCGCTCGGGCCCACATCCTCGAGGGCCTCAAGAAGGCGCTCGACAACCTCGACAAGGTCATCCGCACCATCCGCGAGTCGCCTGACGTCGACCAGGCCCGGGCCAACCTGATCAAGCGCTTCGACCTGTCGGAGCTGCAGGCGCAGGCGATCCTCGACATGCGTCTCGCCCGGCTTGCCGCGCTCGAGCGCAAGAAGATCGAGGACGAGTACCTCCAGGTCATCCAGCTCATCGCCGAGCTGGAGGACATCCTTGCGAACACGGCGCGGGTGCTGGCGATCATCAAGGACGAGCTCGGCGAGCTGAAGCAGAAGTACGCCGGCGAACGGCGCACGCGCGTCGAGGACGACGCGAGCCGGGAGATGACCGACGAGGACCTCATCGCCGACGAGGACGTGGTCATCACGATCTCGGGCAGGGGCTACATCAAGCGCCAGCCAGTCGACACGTACCGCCGCCAGCACCGCGGCGGGAAGGGGATCATCGGTCACGTCACTCGCGAGGAGGACGCGGTCGAGCACCTGATCGTGGCCAACACGCACGACTGGGCGCTGTTCTTCACGAACCGCGGCCGTGTCTTCTCGGCCAAGGTCCACGCGATCCCCGATGCGAGCCGCCAGGCGAAGGGCATCCCGATCATCAACCTGCCGGGGGTGCAGGTCGAAACGGGCGAGGTCCCGATGGCGACCATCGTGCTGCCGAACTTCGAGCCGGGGCACTACCTCGTCATGGCGACCCGACGCGGACAGATCAAGAAGACGCCGCTCGAGCAGTTCGAGCGCGTCCGCGCGACCGGCATCCGCGCGATCACGATCCACGACAACGACGAGCTCGCATGGGTGGACGTGTCGAGCGGCAACGACGACATCATCATCGCCACCGCCGAGGGCATGATTGCCCGCTTCGCCGAGGACGAGGTGCGGCCGATGGGCCGCGACGCGGCCGGCGTCATCGGCATCCGACTGCTGAAGAAGGCGGGCGACAGCGTGGTCGCGATGACTGTCGTCGAACCGGAGGCGGACCTGCTGGTGCTCACCGAGACCGGCTACGGCAAGCGAGTCGCCCTGTCGGAATTCCGGCGCAAGCACCGCGGCGGCCAGGGCGTGCGCTTGATCGCGCTCG
>Ga0207708_10002721_pt1 | contig 12989 bp, 11 predicted proteins | sample KBSK5101metaG_FD_184340 | JGI IMG/M metagenome (GOLD analysis project Ga0207708, IMG submission 184340) | Corn, switchgrass and miscanthus rhizosphere microbial communities from Kellogg Biological Station, Michigan, USA - KBS K5-10-1 metaG... | ecosystem: Host-associated > Plants > Roots >...
GGCGACCTCGTTCGGCCGCGGGCGGCGCGGGGTCCGCACCAGGATCTTCGGTGCGGGGCCGTGCTCGGCCTCATCCCATTCGGTCGGTATCGCGATCAGTTCGCCGTCGCGATCGCGCGCCGTGACATCGGCGACCACGACATGGGGTAGGGTACCGGGATGGTGCAGCTTCTTGCGGCGCTTTCCCACGCGGCCCTCGTCCGCGAGCTCGCGCAGCATGGTCTTCAGCATGGCCCGGTCGGCGTTCTTCATGCCGAAGGCGCGCGCAATCTCGCGGGTACCGACTTTTCCGGGCTGCTGGCCGATGAAGGCGACGACGTCGTCTTTCGAGGGAAGGGGGGACTTGCTGCGAGGAGGTTTCATCACTGCGACCGGAGTCCGTCGGCTCCGTCCAGGCGAGTCCGTCTTACCGAATGCCAGCCCTTGATGACTGACCTCTGATCACCGGCCCCTGGTCTTCTTGCGCGCCGGCTTTGCATCCGTGCTCGCCGGCGGCTTGGCCTTGGCAGCAGCTTTCGGTTTTGCCGGTGTCTTGCGCGCCGTGCTGCGCGCCTTCGCCGGCGGCTTCTTGCCGCCGCCGCGCGCGGCGCGTGCGTCCAGCAAGCCGACCGCCTGTTCGAGCGTGATCGCCTCCGGCGCCAGGTCGGACGACAGCGTGGCGTTGACGCCGTCATGGCTCACATAAGGACCGTAACGACCGTTCTTCACCACGATCGGACCACCCTTGTCCGGGTGGTCGCCCAGTGTGCGCCCGGGATCGGCGCCCAGGCGGCCTTTGCGCGGCCCCTTGGCGCGTTTCTCTTCGATCAATGTCACCGCGCGGTTGAGTCCGACGCTGAGCACATCGTCGCCCGGCGTGAGGTTGGCGTACATCTTCCCATGCTGGATATAAGGGCCGAAGCGGCCGACGCCGGCCAGGATCGGCTCGCCGTCGTCGGGATGCTTGCCGATCTCGCGCGGAAGCGAGAGCAGTCCAAGCGCGCGCTCGAGATCGAGATCGTCGGACGAGAGGCCTTTCGGCAGGCCGGCGCGTTTGGGCTTCTCGCCCTCGACCGCCTCGCCGAGCTGCACGTAGGGCCCGAACCGGCCCGAGCGCAGCGTCACTTCGAGGCCGCTCACGGGATCCTCGCCGAGCTTTTTCATGCCCCCGTCGGGGCCGCCATTGGCGCCATTGCCCGGCGCGAACTGGCGGGTGTAGCGGCATTCGGGATAATTCGTGCAGCCAATGAAGCCGCCGAACTTGCCGAGCTTGAGCGAGAGTTTTCCGGTCTCGCAATTCGGGCACTTGCGCGGATCGGTGCCGTCCGCGCGCGGCGGAAACAGATGCGGCGCCAACATCTCGTCGAGCGCGTCGATGACCTGCGCGACGCGCAGCTCCTTGATGTCGCCGACGGCGGCGGTGAAATCGCGCCAGAAGTCGCGCAACAGGTCGCGCCAGGCCATCTCGTTGTTGGAGATGCGGTCGAGCTGCTCCTCGAGGCCGGCGGTGAAATCGTATTCGACGTAGCGGGCAAAGAAGCTTTCGAGGAACGCCGTCAGCACGCGGCCCTTGTCCTCGGGGACAAGCCGCTTCTTGTCGATGCGCACATAACCGCGGTCCTTGAGCACCTGCAGGATCGAGGCATAGGTCGAAGGCCGGCCGATGCCGAGCTCCTCCATGCGCTTGACCAGCGAGGCTTCCGAATAGCGCGGCGGCGGCTCGGTGAAATGCTGAGTGGAGTCGATCTTGCGCTTGGCCAGGTTCTCGCCTGCGTTCATTTCCGGCAGGCGTCGCGACTCCTCGTCATCGGCGGCATCGTCCTCGCCCTCTTGATAAAGCGTGAGGAAGCCGTCGAACTTGATCACGGTGCCGGTCGCACGCAGATCGATGGCGCGATAGCGGAGGCCGGCGTCGCTGACATTGGCGGTGATGTCCGCGGTGGTGCGCTCGAGCTCGGCGGATTCCATCTGGCTCGCCATCGTGCGCAGCCAGATCAGCTCGTAAAGCCTGGCCTGGTCGGAATCGAGAAACGCTTTGGTGTCCTTCGGGCGGCGCGCCACCTCGGTCGGCCGGATCGCCTCGTGCGCCTCCTGCGCATTTTTCGCCTTGGTCTGGTACTGGCGCGGGGAGGGCGGGACGTAGCGGCTGCCGTAATCGGTCCCGATCAGGCTGCGGGCGGCGGCGATCGCCTCTTCCGCGATGTCCACGCCGTCGGTGCGCATATAGGTGATGAGGCCGACGGTCTCGCCTTCGATGTCGACGCCTTCATAGAGCCGCTGCGCGATGCGCATGGTGTGGGCCGGCGCAAAGCCGAGCTTGCGGCTCGCCTCCTGTTGCAGGGTCGACGTGGTGAACGGGGGCGGCGGATTGCGGCGGGCGGGCTTGGCCTCGATATTGGCGACCGTAAAGCGCGCGTTCTCCAGCGCCTGCTTGAAGGCTTCGGCCTCGGCGCCCGAACCGATATCGAGGCGCTGGATCTTCTTGCCGTCGGCGCCCACGAGACGCGCCTGGAAGGTGTCGTCGCGCGGGGTGGCGAGCGTCGCCACCAGCGACCAATATTCCCGGGCGACGAACTTCTCGATTTCGAGCTCGCGGTCGCAGACGAGGCGCAGCGCCACCGACTGCACCCGGCCGGCGGAGCGCGCGCCCGGGAGCTTGCGCCACAGCACCGGCGAGAGGGTAAAGCCGACGAGGTAGTCGAGTGCCCGGCGGGCGAGATACGCGTCGACCAGGGCGCGGTCGATGCTGCGCGGGTGCTTCATCGCATCCAGCACCGCCTTCTTGGTGATGGCGTTGAACACCACCCGCTCGACCGCCTGCTTCCCGATGGCGTGCTGTTCTTTCAGCACCTCGAGCACGTGCCAGGAGATCGCCTCGCCCTCGCGGTCGGGGTCGGTGGCCAGGATCAGCTTGTCGGCGCCCTTCATGGCCCGGGCAATGTCGTTGAGGCGCTTGCGGGACTTGTCGTCGACCTCCCAGAGCATGCGGAAATCGTGCTCGGGATCGACCGATCCGTCCTTCGCCGGAAGGTCACGGACATGGCCGAACGACGCCAGCACCTCGTAGCCGGAGCCAAGGTATTTGTTGATCGTTTTTGCCTTGGCCGGCGACTCGACGACAACGATATCCATGAAAATCCAATAAGTTAGGGCGAGAGATCCGGGGCGCCCAAGGCGAAATTGGCCCGCGGTTGTCGCGGCCAAAGATGGTGATGTCAACCCTCGCTGTCAAACCGGGTCGGGGGCTTCGGGCCCGGCCAGCCATTCCGGGCCCTCATCGTGCCGGATCAAGATGCCCCGGATTCCCGAATAGTTTTTACGCGCAAGACCAGCGAGATGAATGCGATTGCAAATATTCTGGATCAGCAGTCGCCTGGCCCCCCGAGGAGACGGCCGGCCGCGGCATTAATATAAGCTAACGTAACGCAAACGGGAGGGATGGATACCGGCGCCTGGCCGGACCGGAGGGGCAGGCTCTGCGGTCGAAGACGACCCAGCCTGGGTGCGCCCGCCCTCGCTCGTCTCCACTCGGGCCGTCTCGAAGGAGCCCCGACAGCAAGGCCGTCGGGGCCGCTTCATGCAATTAGTAGCGGCAGATACGCCGGCCGCCGCGCCAGAAGCAGCGCCAGGCCGAACTGAAATTTCGGCGGCATCCGCCCCACGGCCCGCGGTGCCAGCCCCAGCCGCATCCGCCCGCGACCGTCGACACATCGGATGGCGCCACCGGCATTGCGCCCATCGGAGCAAACGCCTGCGCATCATGGGATGCCAGCGCGATCATCAGCCCGACGCCGGCGGCCGCAAACAGAACCGTCGTCCTCATGGATTGTCACCTCTCGCTTTCGATGCCGCCCGGCGGGAAAAAAGCGTGTTCGGCCGCGAAAGACAATCGGATCGCGCGCCACAGGGGTCGAGCTTCACCATCCGGTATCGGCCGGCTTCGGGCGTCGCATCTCGGAAGGCGCCGGCCAGAAGGGCGCGCTCGCGGGTGAGCAATTTTGAACAGACTGGCGAGGCCGGGGCGGGTAACTGTCGGACCGACGGCAGGGTAGCTCAATCGGCAGAGCGCGTGCGTGAACAGCACGAGACGGTGGTTCGAAACCATTCCCCCGCCGCCATCCCCCTCGCAAGCGGACGGCGACGCACCCAGGCGCACGGCCGGAGCGGAAATGAACCAACCCGGCCGCTGCCGCGACTAATGGAGTGCGGCGGTCCTTGCGGGCCCAGGGGGAAGTGATGCTTGTCCTAAAATACTTTGTCGTGATTGGCGGCCTGATGGTGGCCGGTCTCATGGCGCTGAATGCCCACATGGCGCCGTCAGGCTCGGTTGCAACTGGCGCGGTAACGCATGCCTCCTCGGCTGCTTCGCTTCCCATCGTCCCCCCCAAGCCGGCGGCCCTGGTGCAGCAGGCCGTCGATGCTGCGGCTCCGGCGGTAGCGGTGCCGAAGCCGGCCAAGGGCGGGCGGCATGCCGGCCGCTCCTCGAACGCCCAACGTCGGGCGCATTGAGCCCGGCGCTTCTCCCTGGAGTGCCGCCCCATGACGATCACCGGTGCGACCGATCCCCGATACCTGCGTCGTCGCGCGCGTAACCGCCAGGCCGGCTGTTCGGCGGTTGTCGCGTTGGATATAGTGCAACTGGCGACGGCGTCATCGGTCAACGGGAGATACGCCATGCGGGTGATCGTGCTTGCCGCGGCCGCGTGTGTTGCGTTCGCGTTTGCCAATACCCAGGCGCGCGCCGACGGCGCGTGGTGTACGCGCGACTCCCTGGGCTGCACGAATTGCGGCTTCCACACCTTTGCGCAGTGTCAGGCCAATGTGTCGGGGACGGGCGGATCCTGCGAGCGCAATCCCAATCGCGTGGCGTCTGCCGACGCGCGCGGGCGCAAACAGCGCAACAACTGACCCCGGCTACCTGTCTTCTCGCCGACGCCAATCTGCGTGCTCCAGATCTGTAATCTCCAAAGCTCTGTGAATTCGCCGGTCGTGGCCCCGCCGCTGCTGCGGCGTTCCGGCCGCGATCGACAGGAGCGCAACCCACCGACCATCACGGTTCAACGGAATCGAAAGGACATCCCATGAAGGCCATTGTTGTCGCGGCGCTGATCGCCGGATTTTCCACGGTGCAGGGCATGGCGGCCCCCATCGACCTGTCCGCCCAGACCTGCAAGCAGTTCCAGGCGAGCAGCCCGGACGAAATCAAGATCATCCTGGCCTGGCTCGACGGTTACTACAAAGACGAGAAGGATCCCCCGGTCATCGATACCGACAAATTCGTCGCCAACGCGAAGAAGCTCGGGGAATACTGCAGCGCGAATCCAACCATCGGTCTGATCACCGCCACCGACAAGTTATTCGGCGACGGCAAGTAACGGTTGGGCGCCCAGGCCGGCGCCGAAAGGTCCCGGCAAGGTGAGGTTGCCGGGACCTTGGCATTCCGATCGCCTTGGTCTGTCTCGATGGAACGGCTCAGCTCGTCGATCACACGTCGACTCAATAACCGCCGCCCCATTTGTAGTTGAGGCCGACGCGCACGATGTTGTCGGTGGTCCGGCGCGTCTCGGTCGCGAACGTCCCCAGTCCGGGGGTGGCGACAGTGAACTCCGTCTTGCCGAGGTCGACGTAGAGATATTCGAGCTTCGCGCTCCAGCCGCCGCCGAAGGCGCCCTCGATACCGGCGCCGGCGGTCCAGCCGGCCTTCAGGTCCTTGAAAGTCGAGGTCGCAGACCCGACGCCGACGACGTTGACCGTCGCGCTGTCCTTGACTTCGCCGTAGGCAACACCGGCCGTGCCATAGAGCAGGACGTTCGGCGTCGCCAGGAAGCCCAGGCGCGACCGCGACGTGCCGAACCAATCAAGCTTGTGATCGGTGCTCACGGTCGTCAGCGGAAGGACGCCCGGGAAGGTCTCGCCGCCTTTTTGGCCCGAGGCCTGGATGTCGGTTTCGAAGCCCCACACCCATGCTCCGAACTGATAATTGTAGCCGGCCTGGAAGCCGCCGATGACGCCGTCCATCTTCCGGGAGGAGGACGCGGTGCCAACGCCGAGCAAGGTCACGTCATTCTTCGCCTCGCCCCAGCTATAGCCGACGTTCACGCCCCAATAGATGCCGGTCCAGCTGTACACGGGCGGGGGCAGCGGCGCGGCCTTGTAGGCCGGCCGCAAGTCGGCCGCGAATGCCGACCCGCCAAGCAATGCGGTCAGAGTGATGCTAGTGAGCAACAGCTTCTTCATCAACGGTACTCCCCTTGTTTCAACAACCCCGATACCGGCCCCCCCGCGCTCGGGACGGCCGTACTACCCCGGCCCCAGACCCCGAGTGGTGGCATTTGGGCAACACATTGGGACGGAAGTCAGCCGGCTTCACGGCCGCCTCCCCCTGCGAGAATTGATCCTCTAGGGCGTAATATCCGACCCAAGACTCAAGATAATAATGCATAATTATCAATATATTGTGCTTGATTCATAATGTGTTACATGATTGGCGCGGCGCGCCCAGACAGGTCGCTTGCAACACCGTTAGGTCACACGCTTTTGTGACCTCTATGACCTAGGGGCTCCAAGCGCCGAATGGCATCCGGTCGACAAGTACCTGACGTTCGACCGGTCAAAGCGTGCGTATCCGCAGTCGCACTCACGACCGGAGCAGCCTGCCGGGCGGATGCCCCGTCAGCGACACTGTCGCCCCGGTGGAGTTCGAGCCGCGCACTGCAACGCTGGGCCGGCCGAACGGGCTAGCCCCGTGACTACCCCGGCAGGGCTCCCGATGCGTTCAATTCAAAACGATTCATCAGGAAACACCTTTTGAGTCTCAAGAGCGTCCTTGGCTTTGGCGTGGCAGTCCGCGCACAGGTTGTTAGCCTCCGTCGCCTCGCTCTGGCATTTCCCCGGCTCGTGGCCGTGATCCCCTACCGCGCACATGCACTGGTTCGCCATAGCAACCCCTTACTCCGCCGCGGCTGATACCGCCTGCACTTTGGATCACTGCCACGCTCGGCAACAGTCTCGCCCGATGTGAGATAGCCATATCGCCAGAATGAACAGGCGTGTCTCACTGGGCCCGAAAGGCCCGATCCGATGGGGAGCGCGAAATCGACAATCATGCGCGGGGCGGCGCAACGGTCTGAATTGCGGACAGCTGTGCACCAAGGTCCTTGATCACATTCAGCAGCGCATCCCTTGATTGATCGAGATCGGCCCCCGTCAAGATCGCCAGTCCCTGCGCCATGGCCTCGTAGCCCACCATCACCGGCGCGATATTCTTCGTAAGAGCGTCATCGATGCCGACCTTGATCGCGTCGTGAACGGTACGTTCAAGCTCAGTGCCGCGCAAGGATCTGAGGTCCGTGACGAGATCGTCGCTGATGATGGCCATTGGTGCTGCTTTTCCTCCGCTCGCCCGATTGTCCGTGCCGATTGCTGCCGATTGTCGGCTGCCGCCCAGGCCAATCTGAATATACCCGGATGTTCAACCGGGCGCCGCGGTCGCGGTCAGGACGACAACAGTGTCTCCCGGAGGTCCGATAAACGAGCGACACCAGCAGTGATGGTCAGGCTCAGCGTTTGTGGACGACACGTACAGCCCGTCGCAGGGTGATCTTCGCCTTCGGCCAGCGCAGGTGGACTCAGGTCTCTGCAGGGACGCGCCCTACGACCGCTGCGGCCAGGACGAACAACACCGCATAGATCACGATCCAGTCCGCAACCATGTCGCGTCCTCCTTTGACTTGTAAGTGAGAGGCTAGATACGGCCCTGGAAACCGGATGTGCTGGCCATCACACGAATGTCGATGGGCAGGAGGCCGGCTAGCTACCAAGTGCTTCCGTCGGCGATCACGACAGGAGCGGGCGTCCGGCCGGATGCACCGCCAGCGACACCAGCGCTCCGCCGTGGCGCTCGAGGCGTCCCGCCAGTTCGAGCTCGAGCAGAACCACATGCACGGCGGCCGGCGAACTGCCGGACAAGCGAATGAGATCATCGATCGGCACCGGGGTCGGCCCGAGCAATTCCACGATGCGCGCGCGTTCGCCGCCGCCAGGTTCGACCGCCGGCAGAGGCGGCGCGTCGGGCTCCGCAACCGCCGCTTCCACCGGCTCGCCCAGGATCGGGCGGACGACAGTGATCACGTCGGCAGCTTCCGTGACCAGGGTCGCGCCTTGCTTGAGCAAGTCGTTGGTGCCTTCGGCGCGCGGATCGAGCGGGGAGCCGGGCACGGCGAACACTTCGCGGCCCTGCTCGAGCGCGAAGCGCGCCGTGATCAGCGAGCCCGATCGCCTGGCCGCTTCCACCACCACGATGCCGACCGCAAGTCCCGAGATGAGCCGGTTGCGGCGGGGGAAATCGCGGGCGCGCGGCTCCCAGCCGAGCGGCATCTCGGAAATCAGGGCGCCTTCGGCCGCGACGGCGTCGGCGAGATCAGCATGCTCGGGCGGGTAGATGTGATCCTGGCCGCCGGCGAGCACCGCGATCGTTCCGCTCGCGAGGCTCCCGCGATGGGCCGCCGCGTCGACGCCGCGCGCAAGCCCTGAGGCAACGGCGAAACCTGCCGCACCGAGATCGCGTGCCAGCCGCTCGGCGAAACGGATGCCCGCCGCCGATGCATTGCGCGCGCCGACGATGGCGACAATCGGCAGGCCGAAGACCGCAGGGCTGCCGCGCACGGCGAGGAGCGGCGGGGCGTCGTCGATCATCATCAGCCGGCGCGGGTAGTCCGACTCACCCAGCGCCACCAGCGCCACTCCGAGCGATCTTGCCGCCGTGAGCTCGCGCTCGGCCTCCTGCCGGGAGCAGACGCGGGCCGGACCGCTGGCGCCGCCACGACGGGCCAGGTCGGGCAGGGCGGCGAGCGCCCGGTGGGCACCGCCGTAATGGTTGACCAGCGAGCGGAAGGTGCAGGGACCGACATTGTCGCTGCGGATGAGACGAAGCCAATCCAGCCGCTGGTCGTCGCTGAGATGGACTCCCTCGATCGATCTGTGCACGGGTCTGGTCCGACGGTGTTCGGTAACCTGCCTATGAGAACAAACAATGTACAGAAGTCAATGCCCCCGCACTGCCTGCGGGCGGACACCGGCGGCTCATCGACGGGCCCCTGCCGGCCCGCTGTACAAGCAGGGGTTGCGGAAGCGAGAATTCATCTCATATTGGATGCGTGGGCACAGTGAAAGCGAGGAAACGGAAGCAATGGCACAGCACATGAAAGCGGAATCGATGCAGGCCCGGAGCAGGGCCTGGCTCGAGGCAGAATGCCTGGCGGTCGCGAAGCGGACCCGGGGTGGCAAGGACATCCAGCGCGTGATGATCCGGCGATTGAATCCAAAAGGCGCGGGACCGAACTGGAAAGTCGCCGACATCATTCCGCAGCCGACGCCGCTGCTCAGCGGGGAGTTGCGCGAAGCGCTCGCTCCCCTGACGGCCGCCTACGCGCTCGAAGACGAGCCGCGATGACAAGCTTTCAGAACCTGTCGAGAACGCCGTCACGAAGCGGTCAGTCTCCTTGCTGCTCGAGCGCGTGACGACCATCTAGGCCATTTCGTTTTCCTCGACGCAGTTGACCGACGCCGCATCGTTGCCGCGTAGGGCAACGGCGGTTCTGTCCGTGTCGTTGGATATGGTTGCTTCCGGCGCAATGTTCGCGCTGATGATATGCGGCGCGCTTGGCTCACGTCTCCGATGCCGTGGTCTTACCGATCTTGCCCTCGGTGCCGTTCACCAACCGGGCGATGTTGGCGCGGTGCATGATCCACAACAGCGCCGTCAGCAGCGCGAACAGCGCCGGCTCCGGCCAGTAGCCGAGCAGCCATAGCGCGAACGGCGTCGCAGCGCTGGCGACGAGCGCGGCGAGCGAGGAGTAGCGGGTAGCCGCCGCGACCGCGAGCCAGACCAGGCAGAAAGCGATCGCAACCGGCCATGCCAGCGCCAGCAGGAGGCCGATATAGGTGGCGACGCCCTTGCCGCCCTTGAAGCCGAGCCAGACCGGGAAGAGGTGACCGAGGAAGGCGCCGAGCGCGGCGGGGATCGCGAGGTCGTGGGCGAAGTAGCGATACTCGGGTCCATAGTAAAAATAGATGGCGAGCACGGCGAAGGTGCCCTTGAGCGCATCGCCCACGAGCGTCGCCGCCGCAAGTCCCTTGCGCCCGGTGCGCAGGACATTGGTTGCGCCGATATTGCCGGAGCCGATGGAGCGGATGTCGCGCGTGCCGGCGAGCCGCGTGATGATCAGGCCGAACGGAACCGAGCCGCAGAGATAGCCGAACACCAACGCCGCGGCATAGGCCGGCAGCAGCGACGGACTGAAAGACTGCAGCATGCGTTTCCCCCACGCCTTGCGGCGCCCGTACGCATCATAACAGCTCCGTCGATGCGCGGCGCGACGCACGAACAGTGCGTGTGTGTGCCGGTCGGTTGAGGCCGCAGTACCCGCGTTGGGAGGTGCCTGGACGCCAGAAATTGCTTGGCTCGCGTTACCGAATCTCGTACAAGAAATGTACGATTTAGGAGTATGCGACATGCCCGGGCGGGACACCGCGCCGGGTTTTTTGTTGTGGGATTTTCGTCCGCCACCAGGCGGTCAGCAATTTTGGCGAAACGAACCCACGTTGCGAAAATGCAACAATGGGCAGAACGGCACTGCGGTCGACGTCACGGGCCAGCCTGGTCGACCGGACGACGTTCTGTATTTGCCTATATTTAACAGCGTTTGACCGATCGCGCGCGGGCGGTGTGCTTAGACGTATTCGTACACGGTGCGGCCGGCCACGATGGTGCGCACCACGCGACCCTCCAGCCTGGCCTCGTCGAACGGCGTGTTCTTGCATTTCGACTTGAGCTCGGCGGGATCCAGCACCCACGGCGAGTCGAGGTCGATCACGATGACATCGGCCGGGCTTCCCTGCCGCAGCGTTCCGCCCGCGAGGCCCAGGATCTCCGCGGGCCGGCTCGACATGGCCTTGATCAGGGTCATGAGCGGCAGCTCGGCGCTGTGGACGAGGCGCAGGCCCGCGGTGAGCATGGTCTCGAGCCCGATCGCGCCCGCGCTCGCTTCGGCGAACGGCAGGCGCTTGCCTTCGACGTCCTGCGGATTGTGGTCGGACATCACCACGTCGATGAGGCCGGATGCGAGCGCCGCGACTAGCGCGGTACGGTCGTCTTCCGCCCGCAGCGGCGGGCTAACCTTGAGGAACGTGCGGTAGGGACCGACGTCGATCTCATTCAAGGTGAGATGATTGATGGAGGCTGACGCCGTGACCAGGAGCCCTTGCTCCTTGGCGCGGCGCAGGACCTCGAGCGCTTCGGCGCAGGTGAGGGAGGCAGCGTGATAGCGGCTCTCGGTCAAAGCAACGAGGCGCATGTCGCGCTCGAGCATGATGGTTTCGGCGGCCGTCGGCACCCCCACGAGCCCGAGCCGCGCGGCAAATTCGCCTTCGTTCATCACGCCCTCACCGACGATGTCGGGGTCTTCGGTGTGATGGACGATGAGAGCGTCGAAGTCGCGCGCATAGGTAAGCGCGCGACGCATCACCTGCGCGTTGGTCACGCTCTTGGCGCCTTGGGTGAACGCAATCGCGCCCGCCGCCTTGAGCAGGCCGATCTCGGACATCTCGTCGCCGCGCAGTCCCTTGGTCAGCGCCGCCATCGGCTGGACGTGCACGATCGAGGTGTCGCGCGCGCGGCGCAGGACGAAGTCGACGATGGCGGGGTCGTCGATGACCGGCGAGGTGTCGGGTTGACACACGATGGTGGTGACACCGCCGGCGGCGGCGGCCTGGCTCGCCGAGGCGATGGTTTCGCGATATTCCGCGCCCGGCTCGCCGACGAAGGCGCGCATGTCGATGAGCCCGGGCACCACCACCTTGCCCTTGCAATCGATGACCTCGGTACCCTCGGGCACGCCGGCGGCGCCGATGCCGCGCTTGGCTTCGCGGATCACGCCGTCGGCGAGCAGGAGATCGCCGTGGATGTCGAGATCGCGCGACGGATCGAGGATGCGCCCGTTGGCAAGCAGGATCGGCCGGCGCTCGGTGACCATCATGGGCGATCGCCTTTACGCCGGGCGCTGACCTCAGGCATTCGGCAGCGTCCGCGACATTGCTTCGAGCACGGCCATGCGCACCGCAACGCCCATCTCGACCTGCTCGCGGATCAGCGACTGGGCGCCGTCGGCAACGGCGGTGTCGATCTCGACCCCGCGGTTCATCGGCCCCGGATGCATGACCAGCGCGTCCGGCTTGGCATAGGCCAGCTTCTTCTGGTCGAGCCCGAAATAGTGGAAGTACTCCTGCGTCGAGGGCACGAACGAGCCGTTCATCCGCTCGCGCTGCAGGCGCAGCATCATCACGATATCGGCGTCGCGCAGGCCCTCGCGCATGTCGCGCGTCACTTCGACGCCGAACCGCTCGATGCCCACCGGCAGCAGCGTCGAAGGCGCGACCACGCGCACCCGCGCGCCAAGCGCATTGAGCAGGATGATGTTCGAACGCGCGACCCGCGAATGCAGAATGTCGCCGCAGATGGCCACGGTCAGCCGCTCGATGCGACCCTTGTTGCGGCGGATGGTGAGCGCGTCGAGCAGCGCCTGGGTCGGATGCTCGTGCGAGCCGTCGCCGGCATTGATCACGGAGCAATCGACCTTGCGCGCCAGCAGCTCGACCGCGCCCGAAGCGTGGTGCCGGACCACGATGATATCCGGGCGCATGGCGTTGAGAGTGATCGCGGTGTCGATCAGCGTTTCGCCCTTGCGCATGGAGGACGAACCGACCGACATGTTCATGACGTCGGCGCCGAGCCGTTTGCCGGCGAGCTCGAACGAGGCCTGGGTGCGGGTCGAGACTTCGAAGAACAGATTGATCAACGTGCGTCCGCGCAACGAGCTCTGCTTCTTCTCGATCTGGCGATTGAGCGCGACGAACTCCTCGGCGAGATCGAGCAGGCCCAAGATCTCCGCGGGCGAAAGCCCTTCGATCCCCAACAGGTGGCGCTGGTTGAGGACGAATGTGGACTTTTGGGC
>Ga0207708_10002725_pt1 | contig 12974 bp, 14 predicted proteins | sample KBSK5101metaG_FD_184340 | JGI IMG/M metagenome (GOLD analysis project Ga0207708, IMG submission 184340) | Corn, switchgrass and miscanthus rhizosphere microbial communities from Kellogg Biological Station, Michigan, USA - KBS K5-10-1 metaG... | ecosystem: Host-associated > Plants > Roots >...
TGGCGCTCGGGAGCGATCCTGACGACGTTCCGGGCGAGGCCGACCTTCTCGAGCATGGTGATGACGAGTGCCGAGGGATCGAGCATCCGCTCCCATCGGCGCAGCCCGTGCGCAGCCGAGCGCGGGAATGCGTGGTGGTTGTGGTGCCACGCCTCCCCGAACGAGAGCAGCGCCAGCCATGCGACGTTGGTGGAGTGGTCGTCGGTCTGGAAGCGGCGCGTCCCGAGGAAGTGGCAGACCGAGTTCACGCTCCACGTGACGTGGTGCACGAGGAAGATGCGTACCAGCCCGCCCCAGAGCAGGCCGCCGGCGGCGCCGGCGAGGGTGCCGGTAAGAGCCCAGCCGGCCAATGCCGGCACAGCCAGGGTGAGCAGCACCAGCACCGGGAAGCGGCGGTTGATGAGCCGCATGCCCGGGTCCTCGTAGAGGTCCGTCGCGTAGCGGCGAGGACTGGCCTGCCCCTGAGTCGAGAACAGCCAGCCCGTGTGGGCGTGCCAGAGCCCGCGGAAGACACCGGACGCCCCGTCACCGTGCCCGACGTGCGGGCTGTGCGGATCGCCCTCCTCGTCAGCGTGGGCGTGGTGCTTGCGGTGGTCGGCGACCCAGGCCATGACCGGCCCCTGGACGGCCATCGAGCCGAGGACCGCGAACGCGTACTCGAGCGGCTTCGAGACCTGGAACGAGCGATGGGTGAGAAGGCGGTGGTAGCCGACGGTCACGCCGACCCCGGTCAGCACGTACATCACGGCGAGGATCGCGAGGTCGGTTGCCGAGACGGCGCTGTTCCACAGCAACACGATCGCGGCGAGAAAGGCGACGAAGGGCAGGAACACGGCGGCGAGGTTGACACGCTTCTCCAACTTGGTCATGCCACTAAGCTTTCCCGTCTGCGGCGTATATCAGTACGCTGCTGAGGGTGGACTTCGACCAGAGTTTTGCTCATCTGAGTGATAAAAACGTCAGCCGGGAGCCCTGGCGGTCGCTGCCCGCCGAGATCGCGGACGTGATCGAGCCCGAGCTGGAGGCGACCACCGACGAGATCCTCGCGACGATCGCCCGGGAGGTGCCGGACTACGCGCGCCCTCTCGAGGGGTCGTTCGGACGCGGCGTCCGGACCGGCGTGAGCGAGGCGCTTCGGCAGTTCGTCGAGCTGATCAGAAGCCCATCCGGGGCACGCGGCCCAGGACGCGAGGTGTACGTCGGGCTCGGCAGCGGCGAGCTGAGCCAGGGTCGCACGCTGGACGCCCTGCAGTCCGCCTACCGCGTGGGAGCGCGGGTCGCCTGGAGGCGGCTCGCCGCCGCCGCCACGCGCGCGGGCGTCGAGCCCGACGTGCTCAGCCTCCTCGCCGAGTCGATCTTCGCGTACATCGAGACGCTCTCGGCCGACTCGGTCGAGGGCTACGCCGAAGCCCGCGCGCGGCTCGAGGGCGAGCGCCGCCGCCGGCGCCACGAGCTCGTGGCCGTGCTCGTCCGCGAGCCGACCGCAGACGAAGCCGATCTGCGTGCTGCCGCCGAGGCCGTCGGGTGGCGGGTGCCACGCACCGCCGCGGCGCTCGCCTGCGACGAGGAGCAGCTCGACCGTTTGGCAACGCGGCTTCCGGCCGACGCGCTCGCGGCCGGGCTGGATGGCGTGGGCTGCGCGATCGTCCCCGATCCCGACGGGCCCGGAAGGCCCAGCCAGATCGAGCGAGCGGTCGGGAGCGCCGGGATCGGCGCGGTGCTCGGCCCGACCGGTGCACCCGGCTCGCTCGCCGGCTCCTGGTCCCTGGCGCGCGCGACCCTGCGGGCCGTCGGGGCGGGCGCGATCGAGACACCCGGCCTCGTCCGCGCCGACGACGTGCTCACCAAGCTTCTGTTCTTCGAGAACGCCGGCCTGGCGGAGCGGATCGCCACGCGCTGGCTCACCCCGCTCGCGGCGCTTACGCCCAAGGCCCGCCGGCGCATGGAAGAGACGGCTCTCGCCTACATGCAGCAACGTGGGAACGCCGCAGCGATGGCGCGTGCGCTCGGCGTGCATCCGCAAACGGCCCGCTACCGGCTCCGTGGCCTACGCGAGCTGCTCGGAGACGCCATCGAGGACCCGGATGCTCGCTTCGAGATCGAGCTCGCGCTACGAGCGCGGCTACAGGCCTCGGCCTAGGCGCGCCATGGGTCGTCTACGGCGGGAGCGCTCCTCGAGCTGGACCGCGTCGCCAATCAGCCAGAACATGGGCGGCCAGAGGCCGACGAACAGCGCTCGCCGCTCGGCGTTTCCTCGCTCCTCCTGGTCAACGGTCTTCGCGCGGATCCAGAGCGCGATGCAGAGGTAGATCGACGCGAGCGAGCTTGCCTGGAAGTGCCAGCTGCGTAGTCCGATGCGAAGAAGAGCCTTGGTCAACACCCAGCCTCGCTACCCGGCGTGCGGGGATGCATGCCTCATTTGCTCACGGGTAGTGGATGCCCATGGCCCGATCCAGCAAGCTGCCCCTGACCCGCTCCGCAGGCATCGCGGCACGGTGGCCGCTCGGCCTGGCGCTGACGTCCTGGCGCTATCTATGGCGAACCACCCCGCTCCACCGCGCCGAGAAACCCGGCTCTTGGGCCGACGACGGACCGCCGCCGCTGGCGGACCGCGGCACGGACGACGATGCGCAGCGGGTCGCCGATGGAGTCGGCCCGCTCTTCCACCGCCGATACCGGGCGGATATCCGCGGGGCGCGGCTGCCACCGGAAGAGCTGATGGCGCGCCTGCAGGCGGACCCGGACTCTGCCGCCCCCAGCGAGTTCGCCACGTTCAGGAAGGTCTCGGGCGACGAGGGGGCCATGCGGCCCGGTGACGAGTTCATCGTTCGAATGCCGGGGCCGTGGGACGGTCCGGTGCGGGTCGTCGACGTGTCCGCGCGCTCGTTTCGCTTCATGACGCTGACCGGGCACCTCGAGGCGGGCCAGATCAACTTCCGCGCCGAGGGCGAGGACGGGCAGATTCGCTTCGAGATCGAGTCCTGGGCCCGGAGCGGCGACCGCCTCTCCAACCTGCTCTATGACCGCATGCGCATGTCGAAGGAGATCCAGCTCCACATGTGGATCTCCTTTCTCGAACGGGTCATTCGCCTCTCGGGGGGCCGGCGGGACGGTGGCCTCCGCATCGATACCCGGCGGGCCGAGGACGTCCCGACCAGTGCTTGACCGGCTGCTGCTGGGGCAGCCGCGCGATCCCCGCAAGGCGCTCGCGGAGCTCCGCCGCCGAGAGCTCAACTTCGACGTCTCCCGCCGCATCGAGTACACGCCGCAGAACGGCTGGCACGCGGACGACGTGCGCCAAGCCCTGCCCCCAGAGCCACCCGGCGCGCCCATCCCGGGCGGAAGCTGGAAGACGGCTCGGACAATCGCTCGCGATTACGACTTCGCCGACCCGTCGATCGTGAGCGGCGTGTTCGACCATGACGAGCCGCTCGAGCAGCGCACGATGCTGCTGATCCTCCATTTCCATCGCCTGCGGATCTATGTGGGTGTTCGTGTTGGAGATGTGTACGACGAGGAGCGCATGCTCGACGGGCGCCGCGGGCGCGTCTTCGGCTGGAACTATCGGACGCTCGAGGGGCACGTCGAGCAGGGCGAGATGAGCTGGGAGGTCTGGAAGTTCCCGGAGACCGGAGACGTGCTCTTCCGCGTCGCCTCCTTCTCCCGGCCGGCGCCCCGGAGCAACCTCCTGGTTCGGATCGGCTTTCGGCTGTTCGGCCGCCGCGAGCAGCTTCGCTTCCTCGCGCTGACCGTCAACCGAATGGCGCGGCTGACCGAGAAGCAGTGCGAGGCAAGCGCTACCGGTGCTGCTCGATCAGGAGCCGGGCCATCGATTTAGCGCGCTGCGCCGCCTCGGCGTCCCCCTCGGTGGCCGAGACGATCGATCCCTTCATGAGGATGTGCCACGAGCGCGCGAAGGACTCCGGGTCGCGCAATGCGGCCTCCTCCGCGAGAGAACGCACAACCGAGCGGATGGTCTCGAGATGCCGGACGCTCGCCCGGCCAACGGGATGCGCGGGGCCCATCTCGAGCAGCACGTTGACGAACGAGCACGCTTCGAAGTCGTCGCGGTGGAACCATTCGTCGAACAGCTCGAAGATCGCGAGCAGCTGGTCCTCGGGCGTGGTCCCGCGCCGCCTTGCCTCCGCCTCCACCCAGGCCAGCGTCCAGCGCTCCTCGCGGCGCTCCAGGAACGCGATCACCAGGTCGTCCTTAGACGGGAAGTGGCGATACAGGGTCGCCTTCGCGACCCCAGCCCGCTCGATCACCTCGTCGACCCCCACGTCGCGGATTGCACGGCGGGAGTAGAGCTCGTAGGCGGCGTCGAGAATGCGCTCCCGCGCATCGGGCTTCGCTTCCGGGATTGCCTCTGTGGCCGACACGCTTTGCAGGCTACGCTAGACAGACCGGTCTGTCTATGCCATAATCCCGGATTCGCCCTGATCCAGATCGATCGGGGGAGCAGCGAGCAGCTGCTGGGACAGCGCGACGAGGGGCACAGAAGCCGCCGAAGCGAGGTCCTCGGGTCAATTTGAGGGGACGTCGCCGCGGCACCCGGTCGGGCCGGTCGCGATTCGGACCTTGCGTCAACAGGAAGACGGAGGTCCCCTATGTGTGCAGTCGCCCTCGCACCGCCGAGGCTGTCCCAGACCACCCACCGCGAAGCCGGCAACCGCGCCGCAGCGCGGGAGCTCGAGCGAGATCTTCTGATCCGCTATCTCGAGCGCGGCGACCTTGCCGCGCGTGAGGAGCTCGTCGAGCGCTTCCTGCCACTCGCACGCGACCTGGCGCTCCGCTACACGTACACCGACGAGCCCTTCGACGATCTGCTTCAGGTGGCGAGCCTGGGCTTGATCAAGGCGATCGACCGCTTCGACCCGGGTCGTGGGACGAAGTTCACGAGCTACGCCGCGCCGACGATGCTCGGCGAGCTCAAGCGCCACTTCCGCGACAAGGGATGGTCGCTCCACGTGCCGCGCGAGCTTCAGGAGCGCACGCTCGCTGTGGGCCGCGCGACGGAGCGCCTCTCCACAGAGCTGGGCCGCTCGCCCAAGGTGCGCGAGGTCGCGGAGCAGATCGGCTGCTCCGTCGAGCAGGTGCTGGAGGCGCAGGAGGCCGCGCTCAGCTACGAGGCGACCTCGCTCGACGCGCCGATCGCACGCGACGACGGCGAGTCGACATCACTCGTGGACACACTCGGCGGCGAGGACAACGCCTACGAGCTCGTCGAGGACCGCGAGGCGCTGGCAAGGACCTGGAAGGAGTTGCCGGACGTGGAGCGCTCGGTCCTCGAGCTTCGCTTCGTGCACGACCTCAACCAGCGCGAGATCGGCGAGCGGATCGGCTACTCCCAGATGCATGTGTCACGCCTGCTCCGACGCGCGCTGAACCGTCTCGAGACAGCAGCGGCGGCAGCGTGACCTAGTCGCCCCGCCGCTGTCAGCCGTCAGCGTGGGGGATCGTGTCGCCGGGCGGGGCGGGATCGAGGGCGGCCGCCCGCTTCCTGGCGTCCTTCTTGGCCTTCTTCTCCAGCCGACGCTCCAGGAGCCTGCGTTCCCGGTTGAGCTTTGCCATGGTGGTCTTTCTCTTGCCGGTTGAGGCCATGCGTGTCCTCCCAGTTATGGAATTTCGACCGCGTCGACGGCGCGCGCGGTGGAGCGGACGGAGGGCCCGCGGACGGGCCTCCGTCGCTCATACGAGATCCGCGGCTTAGAGCACCCGGACGTTCGCGGCCGCCGGGCCCTTGGTGCCCTGCTCGGCGTCGTAGCTCACCTTTGCGCCGTCGGCCAGCGACTTGAAGCCGCTGCCCTCGATCGCGTTGTGATGCACGAAAAGGTCCTTGCCGGGCTCATCGGGTGTGATGAAGCCGTAGCCCTTGTCGTCGCTGAACCACTTCACGGTTCCTGTTGCCATCTGGTCCCCCTCCGGGGTATGTGCACTGCGAAACGCGGAGGGTGCCTCAAGGCAACGACTGCGGAAACGCGGGGCACTTCTTCGGTCGAACGGATGTCCGACCCGTAGCACGAGGGTAGCGCGCCTGAGGCGAATGGTCGACCCGAAGTCTTAGGCCGCCTTAACCGGTGGTAGCCACCGTTGGGCGGATGCCGGACGGACGACAAGGAGAAACGCAGTGCATTCGCTGATGCGACCCAGGCTGTTCGCGGGCGCCGCGTTGCTGCTGCTGGTGCTTGCCGTCGCGCCGGAGCAGCTCGGCTCCGCGAAGGCCGACGGGCAGACGCGACGGCCGGCCGGCTCCGGAGCGCGAAGCCTGATCCTCGGCTCGAAGGACGATCCCCAGCCGGAGAACATCGAGCAGTTCCTGACCGCGGTCACGGAGGACGTCGACGCCTACTGGACGAGGGTGTTCGCGGACTCCGGCCTACCGGAGCCGAGGGTCAGCTTCACGGAGATCCCCGCCGGTCAGACCGCGCCGAGCGCCTGCGGTGACGAGAGCGGCACCCTGGGCGACAGCGCTGCGGCGTACTGCCCGGGTGACGACACGATCTACATCTCGCAGAAGTTCGCGACCGACATCTACAACGGCTCGCTCGATCAGGTCCTGCCGGGCAGCTCGCAGGGCTACGGGCGGACCATCGGCGACTTCTCGGTCGCGTATGTCGTTGCGCATGAGTACGGACACGAGGTTCAGGACGAGCTCGGCCTCTTCCAGGAATACGGGCAGCAGCTCCCGACGATGGCGTTCGAGCTCCAGGCGGACTGCTACGCGGGCACGTGGGCGAAGAGCGCCTCGGACGAGAACCGTCTAGAGGACGGTGACGTGCAGGAGGCGCTCGACGCGGCCCTCGCCGTCGGCGACTTCGACGCGAGCAACCCGGGCCATCACGGCACACCCGAGCAGCGCAAGGAGGCCTGGACCAGCGGCTTCGAGACGGGCGACCCCTCGTCGTGCAGCGATTACCTGGGCCCGGCGAGTCTCGGCGCCACCAGCTAGCTCCCCGCGAGTTTCGGGGCACGTCGGGCGACCCATCCTTCAGAGTCATCTCCGTGAGCCACGTATCCGTCTCCAACCTCGCTTACGCCCACCCGGGCGGCGATCTGTTGTTCGACCGTGTGTCCTTTCGGGTGGCGCCGGGCCGGCACGCGGGCCTGATCGGCACCAACGGTGTCGGCAAGAGCACGTTGCTGCGGATCCTGGCGGGCGAGCTGCAGGCACTGGACGGGCACGTGGCCCACGGAGGCCGGGCCGCCTATATGTCCCAGGACGTCGGCACGGGTGACGGCACCGTGCGGCAGCTGCTGCTCTCGGTGGCGCCCGAGCGCGTGCGTGAGGTCGGCACGGCGATGCTGCGCGCCGAGGGCGAGCTGGCGGCGGGTGATGATGACGCCGGGGTGCGGCTGGGGGAGGCGATCGGCACGTGGTCCGAGTTGGGCGGCTACGAGCTCGAAGGCCGGTGGGACGCGGCCTGCCGGCGCATCGCTCGCGCCGGGCTCGACGAAGTAGGCGACAGGCCCGCGGCCACGCTGTCGGGCGGAGAGCGCAAGCGCCTGGTGCTCGACCTGTTGTTCGCCTCCGACGCTCAGGTGCTGCTCCTCGACGAGCCCGACAACTTCCTCGACGTCACGGCCAAGCGTGAGCTCGAGGCACTGATCCGCGCGACGCGCAAGACGATCCTGGTCATCTCTCACGACCGCGAGCTGCTCACGGCGGCCTGCGATGCCATCGTCACCCTCGAGGGATCGGGCGCCTGGGTGCACGGCGGCTCCTACGCGACCTACCCCGAGGCCCGCGCTCATCGCCAGAAGCTGATGGGCGACCGCCTTGCCCGCTGGCGTGAGGAGGAGAAGCGCCTGCGCGATCGGGTGCGGATCTTCAAGGAGCGCGCCCGCTACGCCGACAGCTGGGCCAAGCGCGCCGACGCCGCGGAGACGCGCTGGAAGCGCTGGGTCGACGACGGCCCGCCCCCCGATCCGGTGAGCGACCAGCAGATCACCGTTCGCCTGCGCGGCGGCGACTCCGCGCGCCGCGTGCTCGACCTGCGCCGACTCTCGATCGACGGCCTGGTGAGCGCGTTCTCCGAGGAGATCCACTTCGGCGAGCGCATCGGTGTCATCGGCCCGAACGGCTCCGGCAAGACGCACCTGATCCGGCTCTTGGCCGGCGAGGCCGTGCCCCACGAAGGGGAGGTGGTGGTCGGTCCCCGGGTGTCGGCCGGGCTCTTCACCCAGCTCAACGCCCGACCCGATTTCGCGCGGCGCCGGCTGCTCGACATAGTGGTCGAGCGCCTCAAGGCGATGGAGGCCGCCATGCGCGCCCTCGCCCGCTACGGCCTCGCCGACGCCGCCAATCGCAGCTACGAGACCCTCTCGGGGGGCGAAAAGGCGCGGCTGGAAATCCTCTGCCTCGAGGCCGAGGGCCACAACCTGCTGCTGCTCGACGAGCCCACCGACAACCTGGACATCGACTCGTCCGAGGCGCTCGAGTCGGCGCTCGACGGCTTCGAGGGCACCGTCGTCGCCGTGTCCCACGACCGCGCGTTCCTGCGCCGCCTGGATCGCTTTCTGCTGATAGGGCTCGACGGCTCCGTCGCCGTCCTACCCGACGCGGCCAGCGCGCTCCAGGCAATCGCCTGACCACGCCAAGCCGGCTAGAACCGAGCGTCGTCGAGGATCGGCGAGGGCCTGAAGCCCTTGACGATCAGGTAGATCGCAAACGCCGCCTCGAAGAGGCCCTCGGGCAGCGAGAAGAGGGCGTGGAGGCCGTCCTGCTCGTAGGCGCCGAACAGGACCGCGATCGCTGACAGGAAGATCAGCGGACCGCCGATCACGCCCAGCATCGCGAGCCCTGGCGGCATCAAGCCGGTGCGATACATCATCCAGCCGAGCAGGATGCCGTTGACGCCGACGCAGAATCCCGGCCCGAGCAGGAACGTCCAGTCGTGGATCGCGACCAGGCTCTGCCCGGCGATGTCGAGCGAGGCTCCGTCCGCGCCGATGGATGCGGCCAGGTCGTCGCGCAGGGTGACGACGGAGAGCAGGCTGATCGCGCCGACCCCGATGATCGTCGCCTCGATCGTGCGCGAGGCGACGTAGCTGAGCGAGAGGGTTTCGCTGTATCGCCTGAGGATCGGAAACATCACGACCGCCGTGCCGACGTTGCCGATCATCAGGAAGATCTCGAGGAGCGCGCCCAGCGTGACGCGGGTGTCGTCGCCGGCGCCGAGGATGTAGCCGGTGTCGTTTAGTACCGGGTCGTAGAGAATGAGCGCGGCTGGGATGGACGTGAGAAACGTCGAGGCCATGAGCCAGCCGGCGATACGCGCGGTCCTTCTCTGCTGCGGCGACTGCTCTGGCAGGGAAATCGAGATACCGGTGCTCTACGTCGGGAGCAGCAGGATTCCTCTCGCCAGCGAGCTGGCCGTGGCGCCGGCGTTGTAACGCTTCGCGTTCCGCTCGTGGAGTCCAGTGTCTCCGCTGCGTCAGCGGACGATCTGTCCGATCCGCGAGAGATCAAAGCGCGCGGCTGCCGAGGCGTAGTCCTTTCCGAAGTACTTCCGCGAGAGCCGCTCGAGCGTGCCGTCGGCGTGCAGCCGCCGCACGACGCCGTTGGCCCTGTCGAAGAATGCCTTCGTCGTAGTCGTCGACCCGCGATCGAGGGCGCCGCCGATGTACGCGACGTAGGCCGGAGGGGCCAGGGAACGTAAGGGCAGGCCTTCCGAGATGGCCTCCTTGCCGACCGTTTCCTGGCACAGGAACGCGTCGAGCTTGCCGGACGCGACGTCGTCGAGGCCGTCGCGCTCGACGGCGTAGCCGACATCGACGGGATCGCGGACCCGGTAGCGGACCTCGGTCCCGGGAATGTCGAGCCGGCGCCGGAGGTAGAGGTCGGCAAAGCAGCCCGTGCACACCCCGATCCGCGCCCCGCCGAGCTGATCGATGCGGCGAATTCGACCTTTCCGGCGGACATAGAAGCGTTCCGGCGTGGCGTAGTAGGGCTGGGTGAAGTAGAGGTTTCGCATTCGGCTGCGGACGATCCCGATCGAGGTGAAGGCAACGTCCCAGCGATCCCCCCAGTTCCCGGCGAGCTGCTGGGTGAAGGTCGGAGTCACGAAGCACGGCTCCAGCCGCAACGCTGCCGCGACGGCCTTGCTGACCGCGACGTCGTAGCCGTCGACCTCGGGGCCGGTCAGCTCGTTCTCGGCACAGTCGGTGTCGGGCCGGCGTGCTGCGCTCTTCACGGCGAACGACGCTGGCGGATACGCGGGATCGGTCGGCAGCAGCAGGGTGCCGCGCCCGGTCACTATCGCGAGCTTGTCGTCGGGGTTGGCCGCGGAGCCTGACCCATTTCCGCCGGAGTCGTCCGATTCGCACGCCGAACCCACGAATGGCACCGCGACGAGCATGATGGCCACGCGCGGCGCTAGTCCACGCCGCCAGCCCCGCGCGGTCCCGAGCCAGGTGCTCATGTGCCGGGCCGACCCTATCCGCGCGCGGCGAATTGCAGCAAGCGCGCTGCTGCTTGTGCGCGATACCTGGAACCTGACGCGGCGGAGCTCCAGCGGCACCTTTCCCTTCAACTTCAACGCCGATATGACGCTGCGCGAGTTCGACGCGGGCGCGCGACCCCAGGAGGCAGTCGAGTGGGCTAGGAGAACGTCAGAGGCCGGGCACCGCGCACTGATCGACCTTCCGCCCGCTCACGACGTTGGGCTGCCCCTCCGAATCGCCGACCTGAGGAGCCGGGGAGTTGTTATGGCACACGAGGCTGCCCTTGATCGTGTTCGTAACGAACTCGTTCGCGTCCGGGTCGTCCATGTGGTTGTCGTTCAGCTTCACGGTGCCGTGCACTGTGTTGCGGATGAAGCCGAGCCAGAACCCGGAGTAGCCGAAGATCCTGGCGCCGCCGCGGATGACGTTGTCCTCCACGGTCGAGAAGAACCCGTTCCCGTCGCGCATTCTCACCCCGCCGCTGACGTGAGCGAAGTGGAGTTGCAGCGAGGCCGGAGAGTTGGCGCGAACGCCGCCGCGGATCGTTCCCGTGTCACCCCCCTCCTCGGTCCCGAGGATGAAGGTCGCGCCCTCGCCTACGCGCACCCCTCCTCGGACATGGATGGTCGCATCGGTCCCGTCGCAGGTAGCGCCGGCCGGCACGACGAGCTTGCGGTAGTCGCCCGAGGCCAGTGTTCCTGTGCACGTGGACGCCGCGCTCTTCCCTTGAGCGGCTCCCGTGCTTGGAACGCCGTGGGCGCTGCCACGAGCCGCTAGGGCCGTCGACGCTCCGGCCAACCCCGCGAGCGCCGCCACCATCACCAGCACCACCTTGCGCATGGTCCCTCCAAGCCTCGGTTTGCACTGGTTGTGTACCCGAACCTTCGGATTTCCAACGGTCCCGTCCAGTTATGGACGGTGCCCGGCTCGAACGGGCGACCTCCTGCTTGTAAGGCGCGAGCGGCTGCTGCGGTCTACTGCCGTCTGTCGCTCACACCGCTCGGCGAGCGGTTTTCCGCGTTCAGCTGCTGCGGTCTGCTGCGGTTTGCCGCTTCCAAGCCGCTTCCATACTGACGCTCCTGCTTTCACGGGAAAGCGCTAGCCGCCCGGCCATTTCGACCCCACGTTCATCCGAAACGGGTGATGCCGTGCGGTGCGGCTCGACCCTAACGTCGAAACATGGACACGACGTCTGTTCCCGCCAACGGCGCCGGGGCGGCTACGGTCACGCTCGGTCGGCTCGAGGACACTGAAAAGCAGGCGGCGCTGACCAAGCCCGATGCCGATCCGCCGTCGCCGGCCCCGGTGGTGACACGCACGCTCGGCATCGACCTCGCCAATCTCAGCGACGATCTGCGTAAGAAGTTCAAGATCCGCGACACGGTCAAGGGCATTGTCATCCTCAATGTCGAGTCCAACTCGCCGGCCGCCGACAAGCGGCTCAATCCCGGCGACGTGATCGTTGAGATCGCGCAAGAGGCGGTGCAGAACGCCGACGACTTCCAGGCCAAGGTGGATCGGTTGCGCAAGGAGAAGCGTCCGTCCGCGCTGCTGCTGGTCGCTGGCGCCGACGGCGAGCTCCGCTTTGTCGCGCTCAGTCTGCAATAGCCGCGCACGACCGCGTTAGGCGATCGTGCGATGGGCTTTTGGGCCCGCGAGACGGGTCGCGGTCAAGCCGCTTTGCGGTTGATGCTGGTTTCAGCTAATTCGCTCAGCGCCTTGTCCGTCTTTTCTTCCTCATCCAGCGTGGCCCCGAGCAGCTGCTTGGCTTCGCTCATGCCAAGCTGCGCCGCCCAGATGGCGAGCGTGCCGTAGCGGGCAATTTCGTAGTGCTCTACGGCCTGCGCCGCGCAGAGGAGCCCGGCGTCGAGCGCGGGCGAGCCCTTGAAGTCTTTCATGACTTCCTTGCCTTCTTCGATCAGCCCCTCGATCGCCTCGCACTTCTTGCCCTTGGGCGCCTGCCCGAGCAGCTGGAAAACCTGCTCCAGCCGCCCGACCTGACCCTCGGTCTCGCGCTGATGTTTCTCGAAGGCCTTCCGGAGCTCGCCGGACTGCGCGGCCTTGGCCATTTTCGGCAGTGCTGTGAGGATTTTCTTCTCTGCCCAGTAGATGTCCTTAAGCGTCTCTAGGAAAAGGTCTTCAAGGGTCTTGTCTTTCGCGGCCATTGCGCGCCTCCTCGGTGTGCGTGGGTCAGTCCCACACTCCAACGTTGCGTCGCGGCGCGTGGTTCCTCTTTCCAAGTCCCGAGCGAGTCAAAAGTGGCCGTTTCGCCGGAAGCGGCTTGCAGCCATCGCGGTCGCGGGGCGATCAGGCGAGCGGTGGCGACGAATCGCGCAGTTCGGTGTGACTGTGGTCACGACGCCCGTGAGAAATCGAAGAAAATTTCTCGCGGATAGGCGTCGAGAGGACGCGGGAACGTTCTGGGCGAAAGCTCGTTGACGAGAGCCGGCTTGGGCTAGGGAAAGCACGTGATGCGTATCGCACAAATTGCCCCCCTGATGGAAAGCGTGCCGCCACGTCTCTACGGT
>Ga0207708_10002727_pt1 | contig 12973 bp, 15 predicted proteins | sample KBSK5101metaG_FD_184340 | JGI IMG/M metagenome (GOLD analysis project Ga0207708, IMG submission 184340) | Corn, switchgrass and miscanthus rhizosphere microbial communities from Kellogg Biological Station, Michigan, USA - KBS K5-10-1 metaG... | ecosystem: Host-associated > Plants > Roots >...
AACGTGCCGTCGTCGAGCTACTACCTGCCGCAGCAGATCGAGGCGATGAGCCAGGGCTGGGCGGCGCGCGGAGGCACCGGTTCCGAGACCGTTCGACTCTCGGGCGATGGTCGCCACATCGAGTGGTCGCAGATCGGCATCGGCTTCGGCATCGGGATGCTGCTGGCCATCGGGCTCGGGCTCTCGCTCAGGGCGACACGGCCTCGGACTCTCGCCCACTGATCCGGGTCACATCACACGACCGCGACCGCCTCCTCGGAGGCGGTCGCAACGTATGCGGAGGTAGCGTCGTGCGGTGGCGACGCCGAAGCCGTATCGCACGAGCCTCTGGCGCCGGGCGTTGAACGCGGTCGTCCGTCCGATGGCGAAGCTGGGCCTCGCCGGTCCGCGGACGCACCTGCTCACCGTTCCCGGACGAGCGTCCGGGAAGCTCTGGTCGACGCCGGTCTCGCTCGTCCGGATCGGGGACGAGCGCTGGCTGGTGGCGCCGTACGGTGACCGGAACTGGGTGAAGAACGCGCGCACGGCCGGATGGGTCGAGCTCCGGCGCGGCCGGTACCACGCGCGGCTCGCGGTCGAGGAACTCACGCCGGACCGAGCGGTGCCGGTGCTGCAGGAGTACTACAGGCAGGGGCGCGTCACGCACCCGTTCTTCGCCGTGTCGCTCGAGTCGTCGCACGAGGAGTGGCTCGTCGATGCGCCGCTCCATCCCGTCTTCCGGCTTCTTCCGGACCGGTCATAGGATCGGGCCATGACTGACGTGCTGCTCGTCGCCGCGACGGAGATCGAACTCTGCGAACGACCGGGCCTCGCATGCGGGATCGGGCCGGTCGAGGCCGCTGCTGCAACGGCGCGCGCGATCACGTCGGATCCGCCCTCCGCCGTCGTTCATGTCGGCATTGCGGGCGGTCGTGGCATCACGCCCGGCGGGCTCGTCATCGGGAGCGAGTCGCTCTACATCGACCTCTCTGCCGAGATCCCGATCGTCGATCTCGTGCGTCCGGATCCGGAGCTGTTGGCCAGGGTCCGGGAAGGCGCCCCGGCTGCGCTGGTGCTTCCGATCGGCACGAGCGGAGCGGTCGGCGGCGTCACCGACGATCGGCTTCGCGTCGAGGCGATGGAGGGCTTCGGCGTCCTACGGGCCTGCGAGCTCGCCCGTGTCCCCGCCGTCGAGATCCGGGCCATCTCGAACGAGCTGGGAGAGGGCGATCGCTCGCGGTGGCGCGTCGGCCGCGCGCTGGAGGCCCTGGCGGACGCCCTCCCGGGCCTGCTCGACGCCGCAGCGAAGTAGCCTCCTCGCCCATGGCGGCGAGGAAGAAGCGCGAGGAGCGGCCGCTACCGCCTCCTCTGCCGCCGGCCCAGCGAACCGTCGGCCAACTGGTCGGTGAGGCGATCCGGGCCTACGGCGCGCGTTTCTGGCGCGGTCTCGCGCTCGGCGTGCCGGTCGTCGTCGCGAACGCGCTCGTCTGGCAGCGCTCGTCGGACAACCTTCGCGTGGCGGTGCTCCCGCTCACGGCGGTGCTGGTCTCGATCAGCTACGTCATGGCGTGCGGGCTCGTGAACGGCGTCCCGATTCGCTCGAGGCGAGGCGTCGTCGCGTACCTCGTCGCGGTGGTGATCTTCCTCCCCGTGCCGTTGCTCGTCGCCGTGTTCATCCTTCCAGGCCTCGCATGGCTCGCCTTGATGGGACTCACGATCCCGGCGATCCTCGTGGAAGGACTGGGAGTGAGGATGGCCCTCCGGCGCGGGTTGGCCCTCGCGCGCGTCGACTTCGTGCATGTCCTGGGCGGCCTCGCGACGCTCGCGCTCGTCCTGATCATCTCCCAGTTCAGTCTCTACTTCGTGCTGCGTGAGTACGCCGACAACACGCGCATGATCGCGGCGGCCCTTGCCTCGCTCGTCGTATCGCCGGTCGTGTTCCTGGGGAGCGCGCTGCTCTACGTCGACCAGGAGGCTCGGTTACGCTCGCGCGAGGAACGACGAGAGGAGTGAGATGCCGACGTACCTCATGCTGACCACGCTGACCGAGAAGGGTGTTCAGACACTCCATGCGAACCCCGCACGGCTCGCCGAGGTCAACCGCGACGTGGAGGAGATGGGCGCGAAGGTGCTCCACCAGTGGGCCGCGCTCGGCGAGTACGACTTCGTCAACATCGTCGAGGCTCCCGACGACCTCACGATCGCAAAGGTCTCGATCGCGCTCGGTGCCCGCGGAAGCGCGAAGCTCGAGTCGCTTCCGCTGATCCCGGTCGACGCGTTTCTGTCGAGTCTCGCTTAGAGCGCGAGGAAGCCGGTTTCGCGCGGGCGCACCGAGAGCGGGCTCGTGGGGAGACCCGGCTGTGGGTCGAGGTTGTACTCGCGCGGTGCGACATCGTTCGGCGTACCGGGGTGGTTCAGCGCGGCCAGGAGTTGGATGTGTCCACGGCCCGGGCCGAGCTCCCACTGCCCGCCGCCGTACGCGCCGATGCCGTTCGCCTCGCAGTAGTCGTAGGCGGCGAACAGGCGCTCGACCGAGCCGAAGCGCGACGGCTTCACGTTGACCGTGCGGGGCTTCCAGAGGAGATCCTCGATGTCCCCGACCGAGTGGATGATCGCGTCCCAGGTGACCCGCTCCCGGTGGGGCTCGAGCACCGCGGTCGTCTCGTCGGTGAGGCCAGGATCCTCGAGCCAGGCGTCCGGCAGGCCCTCGGCGACGCGCTCGTAGAGGATCGGGTCGGGCGGTGTGTCGACGGTTGTGCCTCGGTACTGTCCCTTGAAGTCGATGGAGTCGATCGCGCCTGATGCGGCAAGCTCTGCGATCAGGTCCTCCGTCCAGTCCGAGTTGGCGTCGAGCTTGAAACGCAGCGCCGGGTACAGCGACAGCCACCGGTGGAACCGCTCGGTCGAGGGTGGCTCGCCGAGCCCGCCGGAGACGACGAACGACACGGGCCGTGCCTCTCGACCGAGCGCCGCGCCGAGTGACGTACCGGCCTGGCGGAGTGCGAGGTCGAGCGCCGCGCTCTCGAACGCCCAGCGACGGTAGTCGTGGTACGCGTGCTGGGCCGGCTCCGCGTCGAAGAGCCGCAGCGTCGCGAGGTGCTCGGAGAACGTGTGCAGCGTCCAGGAACCGGTGAGCGGGAGGTCGGGTCCGCGCTCCTGGAGGCGGTCGTGCTCCTCGCCGTGGTAGGTCACGTCCTCCCCGATGCCCTCCTCGGCCGCCCCCTGGAGGTGGACGACCGTCGTCTTCCGGAGGAAGTCCGCGCGTGCCTGGAGCGACAGGAGTTCGAGCTCGTAGCTCTCGATCTCCAGCGGGAGATCCTTGACGGCGTCGTACAGGCTCACGGGCCGGCGAACGCTACCGACACTTCGCCGGCGAGCCCCGCGTTGGAGACGGCGAGCGCACGGTTCACCTCGCGTGTGCGCCCGTCCGAGCGCTCGTGGAGCCGGGCGAGCACGAACGGAGTGACCGTTTGCCCGGTGACGCCCTGACGCGCCGCCTCCGCGACCGACTCCTCGATCAGCCCGGCGACCTCGATGCTCTCGGGCGGCGGGTTCGTCAGGAGGAGCCCGCAGGCGCCGAGCTGCCAGTGGGACGCCGCGACGCGGGCCGCGGTCGCGACGTCGTCGACGCGCTGGGTCACCGCGGGACCCCCGTCTGCCGAGTAGAAGAGCGGCATCGTGTCCGTGCGGTAACCGAGCACGGGGACGCCGAGCGTCTCGAGGTACTCCGTCGTCGCCGGAATGTCCAGGAGCGACTTCGCGCCGGAGCAGACGACGAGCGCCGGCGCGGTCACGAGGGCAACGAGATCTGCCGAGACGTCCGGTGGCGACGGATAGACACGGTGCACACCCCCGATGCCGCCCGTCCCGAGGAAGCGGATGCCGACGACGCGCGCGACCGTGAGGACGCCTCCCACCGTCGTGGCGCCGACGTCCCCGGCGACGGCGCACGCGGCGAGGTCACGCGGGCCTGCCTTCCGCGCGCCGGAATCGAAGCGCGCGAGCTCGTCGTCCGTGAGCCCGACACGGATCCGACCGCCGACGACGCCGATCGTCGCCGGGACCGCTCCCGCTGCCCGAACGGCAGCTTCCATCTCACCCCCGACCTCGACGCCGTGCGGTGCGGGGAAGCCATGCGCGACGATCGTCGTCTCGAGTGCGACCACGGGCCTGCCCTCGTCGAGGGCAGCGCGAACCTCCCCCGAGACCTCGATCAGCTCGTTCACGCCGCGGACGGTATCGGCATCGCGCCGACCCGCTGGACGCAGCGTGCGGCGGCCTCGAGGGCCAAGTCCGGCCCGCCGACGATCCAGCCCGCGGCGAGCGCATCCCCGGCGCCGGTCGTGTCGAGAATCCGCTCGACGTCGAGCGCGTCCCGCTCGACGCCGTCGAAGGAGCAGCCTCGCGGCCCGCGTTTCAGGATCCAGGTTGCGTCCAGCGCGGTTCGGCCGACGAGACGCTCCTCGTCCTCGTTCGCGAAGACGACGTCGGGCGCGGCGGCTCGAACCGCCTCCCGAAACGCATCCTCGCCGCTGTCCCGGATCGCGCTCCACGACGAGAGGTCGACGCTGATGCGCGCGCCCTGGCGCCGCGCCAGCTCGACGGCCCTCAGTGCCGCCCGGCGGACCGGATCGACCATCAGTGCGTAGCCGGAGACGTGGAAGTGGTCGCATGCGAGCCACGCAGGGTCGAGGTCGTCGGGGCGCAGTTCGCGCGCGGCGCCGCGATCCGAGGCCATCGAACGCTCGCCGGAAGGCGACACGAGCGAGCAGATCGTCCCGTTCCGGTCGCCGACGGGCCCGGCTATCTCGACGCCGAGCGCGGCGAGCTTCTCGCGTGCGAGCGTCCCCGCGTCGTCCGAACCGGTCCGCCCGACGAATCGTGCCTCGGCGCCGAGCGCCGCCGCCCAGGCAGCGACGTTCGCCGCCTGGCCGCCGGGACCGATGCTGATCTCCGCGTCGACGTCGCCATCGGGAGCAACCGGTCCGGAAAGGCGGACGACGACGTCGAGCGTGAGGTCTCCGAGCGCGCAGATCAGCATCGCGGGAGGATCGTAAGATCCGACTGTGGACGGCGGCGAGCGGCGAGGGAAGGCCCGGACATTCCTCCTGGGAGGTCTCGTCGGTGCATCGGCCGCGATCGCGGCGGTGAACAGGCGCCGCCGCCTGCAGCGTCGCCGCGGACGCCCGCGTGGTCTCGCGGCGTTCGAGAGCGCCCCCTGCTACCTCGAGCTCCTCGAGAAGGAGCGCGAGGGCCAATCCGCCCCGTAGCGAGCTAGCCTTCCCGCCCACTGTGCCGATCTACGAGTACCGGTGCCCGAACGGTCACACGTTCGAGCTCTTCCAGAAGATGAGCGACGCGCCGGCCGAGACGTGTCCGACCTGCGGCGCCGGGCCCGTCGAGAAGCTCCTCTTCCCGGTCGCCGTGCACTTCAAGGGCTCCGGCTTCTACTCGACCGACTACGGCTCGCGGAAGACGAAGTCGAAGGACGGCGACGGCGCGGCGCCGAGCGACAAGCCGAAGGAGCAGCCGGCGGAGAAGTCGTCGTCCGAGACGAAGCCGAAGCCCGCGTCGGATTCGGGAAGCTAGCGCCGCGTGCACCCGGCGCCGTAGAGCGTCCCCTTCGGCGGTGGCAGCGGCGCCGACTGCCCGAGCCACATCGAGATCACCGCGACGTTGTCCTCCGAGCCGAGGAGGACGGACTCGCCGCCGAGCGAGCTCGGCTCGCCTCCGAGCCGGCAACGCAGCGAGCCGGAGGAACGGAACCGGATCCAGCCGATCTGGGCGAGCTCCCACGCGGAGAGATCGGTCGCGAGCGGGGCCGCGAGCTGGTCGCCCATGAAGGGCAGGCGGAGGAACGTCCCGAAGCTCGCGACCTCGTTGCCGACGGCGTCGGCCACGATCTGCTGGCGGGAGCCGCGTGTGATGTCGGTGTCCGACGGGTCGAGCTGGTTCTTGCGCACCCGCGAGTAGATGAGCGCGCGGCGGCCGTCCATGTGCTGCGGGCCTTTCGCGAAATGCCAGCCCTGCCAGTTCGCGCAGCGGGCGGGCTTGTATGGACAGTCGAACTTGTTCGAGAGGATTTCCTTGGGCACGGTGATGTCGATGCCGCCGATCGCGTCGATGAGCTCCTCGAAGCCGTCGAAGTCGACGACGATCACGTGGTCGATGGGAAGTCCGGTCAACGCCTTCACGGTCGCGAGCGTCAGCGCGGGGCCGCCGACCTGGTTCGCGGCGTTGATCTTGGACGAGCCGTAGCCGGGAATCTCCACCCGGAGGTCGCGAGGGACCGAGAGGTAGGAGATGCGATGCGTCTCGGGATCGAGGTGGAGGAGGAGGAGCGAGTCCGAGCGGTTCGCGTCACCACGGCCCGGAGCCTTGCCTCCGTCCGTGCCGATCACGAGGACGGTCGTCGGCTCCGACAGGATCGAGCGATCTCGCTTCGCGAGCTGCGCCTTGGCGTTGCGGGGGAGCCGGGAGTTCGCCTTGTCGACCCCGTTCGCGAACGACCGGTACCCGAGGGCGCCCCAGATGATCGCGAGCAGTAGAAGCCCGACCACCGTGAGCACTCCCCAGAGCCACCATCGGCGCCTCTTCGCCGGTCCCGGTGCGCGCGAGGGCTGCGTCGTGGGGCGCGCTCGAGTCTGGAGAGGGACCTTGCCCTTCTTGCGGCCGCCGCGATACAGCCGGTAGGGCTTCGTTCCCTCGGCCATGCGGGCCGTTATGGTAGCCCCCGCCGTGGAGGCTCCCGCCGTCACGCCGATCCGCTGATGCCGCTCGCGATCTGCGCCACGCCGATCGGAAATCTCGACGACGTCACGTTGCGCGTCCTCGAGGAGCTGCGGGAGGCCGACCTCGTGCTGTGCGAGGACACGCGCCATACGCGTGTCCTGCTCGAGCAACACGGGATCGCCGCGAAGCTCGTCAGCTACCACCAGCACAACGAGGCCGCGCGCACGTCGCAGACCCTCGATCGCCTCCGGTCCGGCGAGCGCGTGGCGCTCGTGTCGGACGCCGGATTGCCGGGCGTGAACGATCCGGGAGCCCGCTTGATCGCCGCGGCGGCCGCAGAGGGGCTCGAGGTGACCGTGCTGCCCGGGGCGTCCGCGGTCGAGACCGCGCTCGTCGCGAGCGGGCTTGCGGCCGATCGTTTCCAGTTCGTCGGCTACCTCCCGCGGCGCGTCGCCCAGCTCCGAGCACTCGCGGCCGAGCTGCGTGCGTGGAGTGGGGCGGTCGTTGCCTTCGAGTCGCCACGGCGCCTGCCGGCCTCGCTCCGTATTCTCGCGGAGGAGCTCCCCGCGCGGCCGGCGGCTGTCTGCCGTGAGCTGACGAAGCGCTACGAGGAGGTCTCGCGCGGGTCGCTCGAGGAGCTGTCGCTGCGGTTCGCCGAGCCGATCCGTGGAGAGGTCACCCTCGTGCTCGGGGCGGGCGCGAGTGCTCCGTCGTCAGGAGACGAGGACGCGGCCAGCGCCGCCGTCGCCGAGCTCGTCGCCGCGGGCGCGGCCCGGCGCACGGCAGCGGAGGTCGTCTCTCGACTGAGTGGCACGTCACGCAACCGGCTCTACCGCGGCTCCCTGTAACAAGACAGTCACTTTGCATTGCCGCTCACCCGGGCCGTCGGTACCGTCGACTCATGTTCGCTCGACGGACAACGAACCGGTGGCGATGGAAATGGTGCGTGAGCTTCGGGCTCGTGCTCTGCTGGTCGCTCGGCTCCGGCTCGTCCGCGTGGGCATGGGCATGGCCGGCCGACGGCGAAGTGCTCCGCGGCTTCTCCGTGAGTGGCGATGCGTATGCCGCAGGTCAGCACCGGGGTATCGACGTCGCCGTCGAGGGCTCTTCCGATGTCCGGGCTCCGGCCGCCGGCGAGGTGACATTCGCCGGGTCGGTGGCCACGAACGGCACGACGGTGACCATCTCCTTCGGGGAGTACAAGGTGTCGCTGACGCACTTGGGAGCGCTCCGCGTCCGCCGGGGGGCGCACGTCGTCGAAGGGGACGTCGTCGCCGAGCCCGGGCCGAGCGGGGAGGCCGAGCACGCGATCCCCTACGTCCATCTCGGCGTCCGTCTCGGCTCCGGCGACGCATACGTCGATCCGCTCTCACTCCTTCCGCCTCGAGGCGCCCCCCAGCCTCCACCTGCGCCCGAGGCGCCGCCCGCACCACCGCCAGCCGCCGAGCCCGGCGCAACCACGTCGGCGAGCCCGGCCGACCCGGGGGCCGATCCTCTCCCCGAGCCGACCCCCCCGGCCGCTCCGCCGCTTGCCGCTCCCCAGCCCGGCCCGAGCGGTATCTCGATGGAGACGGAGGTCACGACCCCGAGCTCGGGCATCCGGATCAGGCCTCCCTCGCACCCGACAGCGCTACGGAGCGCTGAGTCGCAGGATGACGCCGAACGGCCGGGGACGAGTGCGACGACCACGCGACCGAATGGGACGCAACGGCCGGCCGGCCAGGGAGAGCGCGCGCGTCCGCGGCTCCCGAGACCGCGTGCGAGCCGGCGGACACCGCCGATGCGACCTCGGGCGACCGCCGTGGCCGTTCCGGCTGCCGCGCCGGCGCTTCGAGCCCACGATGCACCCGGCGAGCTCCATTCGACACTCGCTGCGGACACGACGGGCAGAGTCACGCACACGAGCGTGTCGAGCTCGATCGTCGCCGCACTCGTTGTCGGCGCGATTCTCGCCGCCGGGTGGGTCGCGAGAAATCGACTCCTTATCATTGGCGCCCGTGAGCGACTCGGAGCACCGGAGGAAGATCTTGGTTGCGGTCGCGTGGCCGTATGCGAGCGGCCTTCGTCATATCGGGCACGTCGCGGGCTTCGGCGTCCCGTCGGACACGTTCGCCCGCTATCACCGGCTGCGCGGCAACGACGTCCTCATGGTCAGCGGGACAGACGAGCATGGCACCCCGGTCATGGTCGCCGCCGACGCGGCGGGCGAGTCGCCGCGTGAGACCGCCGATCGATTCAACGAGTTCATTCGCGAGGACCTGCGAGCGCTCGGCCTGTCGTACGACCTCTTCACCCGGACGACGACGAAGAATCACTACCGCGTCACCCAGGATCTCTTCCGGACGCTCTACGCGAAGGGTTACGTCATCGAGCAGGAGACGCTCGGCGCGTTCTCCGCCTCCACCGGTCACACGCTCCCCGATCGGTATATCGAGGGCACATGCCCCATCTGCGGGTTCTCGAACGCACGGGGCGATCAATGCGACAACTGTGGGAACCAGCTCGATCCGACGGACCTCATCGAGCCGCGCTCGAAGATCGACGGGACGCCACCGATTTTCCGCGAGACGAAGCATCTCTTCCTCGATCTCCCGGCGTTCAAGGACCAGCTGACGGAGTGGATCTCCGGGCAGACGGGCTGGCGCCAGAACGTCACGCGGTTCTCGTTGAACTTCGTCAAGGAGCTGAAGCCGCGGCCGATCACGCGCGATCTCGACTGGGGCGTCCCGATTCCCGTCGAGGACTACGAGGATCGTGACGACAAGCGGATCTACGTCTGGTTCGACGCCGTGATCGGCTACCTCTCTGCATCGATCGAGTGGGCACAGAATCGGGGGACCCCGGACGCCTGGCGTGAGTGGTGGCAGGAGCCGACGGCCGAGCACACCTACTTCATGGGGAAGGACAACATCGTCTTCCACACCGTCATCTGGCCGAGCATGCTCCTCGGATACGGGGAAGGGGGCGAGTACGGCAGCGGCCAAGGTCCCCTGAAGCTCCCGGACAACGTCGCCTCGAGTGAATTCCTCACGATGGAGGGGAAGAAGTTCAGCGCGAGCCGCGGCGTCCAGATCCTCGTCCGCGACTTCCTCGACCGCTACGACCCGGACGCGCTGCGCTACTTCCTGACGGTCGCCGGCCCGGAGACGCAGGACACGGACTTCACGTGGTCGGAGTTCGTCCGACGCAACAACGACGAGCTCGTCGCGACGTGGGGGAACCTCGTGAACCGGACGCTGCAGAGCGCGTTCAAGAACTTCGGCTCGGTACCGGCGCCGGGGCCGCTCACGGCCGAGGACGAGAAACTCCTGCGCGAGGTCGAGCAGGGCTTCGAGTCGGTCGGCTCGCTCATCGAGGCAGCGCGGTTTCGGAGCGCCCTCCAGGAGGCGATGCGCATCGCCGGGCTCGGCAACCAGTACGTCGCCGATCAGGCGCCCTGGACGAAGCTCGAAACGGAGCGCGAGCGTGCCGGGACGATCTTGTACGTCGCCCTCCGTGTGGTTGACAGCCTGAAGGTCCTTCTCGCGCCTTTCGTCCCGTTCTCCGCACAGCGGCTCCATGCGCTTCTCGGTTACGACGACGTGATCGCGGGTGAGCTCGAGTTCCGCACGGTCGACGAGGACGGCACCACACACGTCGTTCTCACGGGCGACTACGGCTCGTGGTCGGGCAACTGGGAGCCGAGCTCGCTTCCGCCCGGTCAGGCACTCCGCGAGCCGAGCCCGCTCTTCGCCAAGCTCGATCCGGAGCGCGTCGTCGATGCGGAGCTCGAGCGGATGGAGGCCGCGACCGCGACGTGACCGACTCGCACGCGCACCTCGACGCGTGCGACGAGTTCGCCGACACGCTCGTCGAGCGTGCGCGCGAGGTTGGCGTCACGCGGATCGTCACCATCGGCACCGGAATCGAGTCCAGCCGGGTCGCGCTCGAGCTCGCCGATCGTCACCCGGGTGTCTATGCATCCCTCGGCATCCATCCACACGAGGCCGCAACGCCCGAGGCGGAGCGGATCGACGAGCTCCGCGAGCTCCTGCGACACCCGAAGGCGGTCGGCGTCGGCGAAACCGGCCTCGATACCGTCCGGGGGTTCGCATCGCCCGAGCAGCAGCGTCGTCTCTTCGGCGCGCATCTCGATCTCGCAGCCGAGCTCGGGCTTCCTGTCGTCGTCCACAACCGCGAAGCGGACGAGGGCACGGCCGATGCGCTGGCGAGCTTCGCCGGCACCGTGATCCTCCACTGCTTTTCCTCACCGAACCTCGTGCCACTCGCAGTCGAGCGCGGGTACTTCGTGTCCTTCGCAGGAAACGCGACCTATCCGAACGCGACGGCATTGCGACTCGCAGCCACGCTGGTCGCGCCGGACAGGATCCTCGTGGAGACCGACACTCCATACCTCGCCCCTCAGCCCGTACGCGGGAAGCCGAACGAGCCTTCCCACGTCGTTTACACGATCCGCAGGCTCGCCGAAACGCGCGGGGAGGACGAGACGGAGCTCGCGGCCCGGACGCATGCGAACGCGGCAAGCGCGTTCGGCCTCGCGTGACCGTCGAGCCCAAGAAGGCGCTGGGCCAGCATTTCCTCGTCGACGAGAACATCCTCGGCGTGATCGAGCGGATGAGCGATCTCGCGGCCACCGACGTCGTGCTCGAGGTCGGGGCGGGGCTCGGCGTGCTCACGCGTTACCTCGCCGACCGGGTGAGGTTCGTCCACGCTGTCGAGCTCGACCGGTCGCTCGAGCCCGCGCTGATCGACGCGCTCCAGGGACGGACGAACGTCGATCTGATCTGGGGTGACGCGCTGCGGCTCGACCCGCGAGAGCTTCGGCCGCGCCCTTCCAAGCTCGTCGCGAATCTGCCCTACAACGTCGCCACGCCGCTCGTGGTGGAGACCCTCGAACATGCCACGTCGCTCGAGCGCTGGTGCGTGATGGTGCAGCGAGAGGTCGCCGATCGCTTCTTCGCCTCGCCGCGGACGAAGGCGTACGGCGCCGTGTCGGTTCTCGTCCAGCTAGCAGCGCGGAAGACCGGATTTCATGCCGTTTCGCCGACCGTCTTTCGTCCACGGCCCCGTGTCGAGTCCGCGCTCGTCGCATTCGAGCGGGCGCGGGTGGCATCGATCTCGGAGGTCAGGCCGGTCGTGGAGGCTGCGTTCGCCCATCGGCGAAAGACCGCCGTGAACGCGCTTGCGCAGGCAGGGCTCGCGTCCCGCGCCGAGGCGGAGCAATCGCTCGTCGCCATCGGCAAGGCGACGAACGCTCGGGCCGAAGAGCTCACCCCTCAGGAGTTCGTCCAGTTGGCCCGGGCGTTGCGATGAGCACGGCCCGGGCCTTCGCGAAGATCAATCTCGCACTCGTCGTTGGTCCGCTACGCCGCGACGGCAAGCACGAGGTCGTGACCGTGCTCCAGCGCGTCGACCTCCACGACTCGATCACGGTCGAGTCGTCGGATGCGCTCATCGTCGAGGGGTTCGCCGCCGACACGATCGTGCAAGCCGCTCTCGAGTCGCTCGCGCGCACGGCCGGGATCGCGCCCCGGTGGCACGTGACGATCGACAAGCGCATTCCCGTCGCAGCGGGCCTCGGGGGCGGCAGCAGCGATGCGGCGACGGCTCTGAGACTCGCCAACACGATGTTGGCCCGCCCGCGGTCGGCGGCGGAGCTCCATGCGGTCGCGGCCGGGATCGGTGCCGACGTGCCGTTCTTCCTCGGCCTCGGAGCACAGGTTGGAACGGGGGACGGGACGAACCTCGAGCGGGTCGATCTTCCGACCGGGTACTCGGTCGTCCTCGTCGTCCCACGGCGCGAGACGAAGGAGTCGACGGGCGCCGTCTACGCCGCCTTCGATGGACGCCAGGGCGCCGACGGCTTCGCGGAGCGAGCGACCGGGATCACGAACGCGTTGGCCGCAATCTCCTCGCCCCGCGACCTGGCTGCGTTGCCGCCCAACGACCTCGCGTCGTCGTCTCTCGCCGCCGAGCTCGAGGACGCCGGTGCGTTCAGGGCCGACGTGTCCGGCGCGGGGCCGACGGTGTACGGCCTGTTCGAGGAGGGAGAGACCGCCGTGCACGCGGCCGAGCGCCTCGCCGACCTCGGTGCGACATACGTCACGCGCCCGATCGAGGCGAGCGAGCTCGCATGAGTGGCAAGATGGCCAGCCGGTGGGGCGTGGCCAAGTGGTAAGGCAACGGGTTTTGGTCCCGTGATCCCAGGTTCGAATCCTGGCGCCCCAGCTTCCGTGGCGGCAAACGGTGAGAGGTCCCTCGG
>Ga0207708_10002731_pt1 | contig 12963 bp, 10 predicted proteins | sample KBSK5101metaG_FD_184340 | JGI IMG/M metagenome (GOLD analysis project Ga0207708, IMG submission 184340) | Corn, switchgrass and miscanthus rhizosphere microbial communities from Kellogg Biological Station, Michigan, USA - KBS K5-10-1 metaG... | ecosystem: Host-associated > Plants > Roots >...
GCCAGGTCGAAGCGGGTCACGGTGGCGCGTTGCGGACGCGCGTAGGCGAGGAACGACCGGATGGTCTCGTTCAGCCGCTCGGATTCCCGCAGCACGATGTCCATCAGCTGTTCCTGATCGGCATCGAGCGGCAGTTCTGCACGCAGCACCTGCAGCGAGCCGGACATGGACGCGAGCGGATTGCGGATTTCGTGGGCGATGCCGGCGGCCATCTCCCCCACCGCGGCGAGGCGCTGGCGGACGCCGGACTCGCGCTCGAGCCGCTTGACGTCGGTGACGTCCTGGAAGGTGAAGAGATAGCCGGTGCGGCCGTCGGGAAACGACAACCGGGCCGCGGTGACGCCGAGCTCGATGTCACGGCCATCCTCGGTGCGGACGGAGAAGTCGCCACGCTGACTCCGGGTGCGCCCCAGCGTGCTCAACCGGTTGACGAAGTGCGATGGCAGCCCGAGCACCGACGCGGCGTTGCGGCCGACGGCCTTCGACACCGCCACGCCCGTGATGGTCGAGGCCGCGCGGTTGAAGGTGAGGATGCGGCAGTCGGTGTCGGCGGTCACCAGGCCGCTCACGAGACTGTTGATGACGTGATCGTTGAAGGCGCGCAGGTCCTCGAGCGACTCGGAGGCGGTGGCCAGACGGCTGCCCGTCCGGCTCAGACGGTCGGCCAGCGCGCCCGCGAGCGACCCGACGGCCAGAAAGCCGAACAGGTTCGTGGCCAGGACGTACTGCGCGAAGCGCGGCGCCGGCAGCCCGGATTCCGGGGTGACCGCCCAATGCGGGAACGTGTTGAGCGTCGTGTACTGGCTGAGCACGATCCCGAGGTAGAGCACCGCGCTCACCCCCGCCACCTGCAGCGCCCCACGCCGGTGGCGCAGCGTGCTGGCGGCGAGGATCGGCAGCAGGTAGAGCGACGAGAAGTCGCTCTTGATGCCGCCGGTGACGAAGATGAACGCCGACACCACCGCGGCATCGACCGTGAGCTGCAGGTCCACCAGCCACGGGTTGTGGTCCACGTAGCGCAGCGTGGCCAGGTAGACCACGCTCAACCCGTAGGTGAGCCCGATCAGGAAGTAGAAGGGATTGATCGGAAAGGCGCCCGGCGTGGCCAGCTGCACCAGCGTGGCGGTGCCGAGGATGATCGTGGAGATCACCACGCGGCCGGCGACGAACGGCGACACCCGTGACCGCAGGGTCACAGTGGGCGCGCCGCTCTCGTTCTCGCTCACGCTCTGCGCCAGACTCACGGACTTACCCGCCGGTCAGCTTGCTGATCAGGCTGAAGATCGGCATGTACATCGCGATGACGATGCCGCCGACCACGCCGCCGAGCACGGCGATCATGAGCGGCTCGAGCAGCGTCAGCAGGCCCGCCACCGCCACGTCCACTTCTTCTTCGTAGAAGTCGGCAATCTTGCCGAGCATGGTGTCGAGCGCGCCGGTGGTTTCACCGACGCTGATCATCTGCACCACCATCGGCGGGAAGACCGAGGTTTCCTTGAGCGGCGCGGCGATGGTGTCGCCGCCCTCGATGCTCTTGCGCGTGGCGTAGAGCGCCTGCTCCACCACCGCGTTGCCGGCCGTCTTGGCGGTGATGTCGAGCGCTTCGAGAATCGACACGCCCGACGCCAGCAGCGTCGCCAGCGTGCGGCAGAACCGCGCCACCGCAATCTTGCGGAACATCGAGCCGAACACCGGCGCCTTGAGCATCAGCCGGTCGCAGGCCATACGACCGCCCGGTGTGTTGTAGTACGCGCGCAGGCCGAACACGAACCCGAAGATGCCCGCCAGCACGAACGGCATGTAGCGAACCAGGCCGTTGCTGAGGGCGATGACGACGCGCGTCGGCAGCGGCAGCTCGGCGCCGAGGCCCGCGAACAGGTTGGCGAAGGTCGGAATGACCTTCCAGAGGATGACGCCGACGACGACGGCGGCGATGACGACGATGGCGACGGGATAGACCATCGCCGACTGCACCTGGTTCTTCAGCTTGACGGCCTTCTCGATGTAGGTCGCCAGGCGCTTGAGAATGGTGTCGAGAATACCGCCGGCCTCGCCCGCCGCAATCATGTTGGTGTAGAGCGGGTCGAACACCTTCGGGTTCTTCTTCATCGCGTCGGCCAGCGACGCGCCGCCTTCGACCTCGGCGCGGGTCTCGAGAATCACGGCGCCGAAGTTCTTGTCCTCTTCCTGGGTGCCGAGAATCTCGAGGCACTGGACGAGCGGCAGGCCGGCGTCGATCATCACGGAGAACTGGCGCGTGAACACCGCCAGGCTCTTCGGCGACACCTTCTTCTTGCGCTTGACCGCGACCTTCCCGGCGTCCGCCTTCTCCTTCACCGGGTTGATCTTGGTGACCATCACCTGTTCGCGGCGCAGCGCCGCGACGGCGGCGTCCATCGAGTCCGCGACACGTTCGCCGGTGACGTTCTGCCCGGCCCGCGTTCGTCCGCTGTATGCAAATGTGGCCATATCGTTTTCCTACCGCGTCGGTGCACCTACGGGCCGCGGGCGTTGCAAGCCGGCTCCTGCGACAACGCCCACCCCCCGGCTGATGAGATCCTGCAGCTCGTCCCGGTTCGACGACTTCTCGAGCGCGTGCTCGAGCGTGACCAGCTTGCGCTGGTAGAGCGTCGCCAGGCACTGGTTCATCGTCTGCATCCCGACCTTTTCCTGCCCGGTCTGCATCGCCGAGTAGATCTGGTGGATCTTGTCCTCGCGAATCAGGTTCCGGATGGCCGGCGTCGGGATCATGATCTCGAGCGACACCACGCGGCCGCCGCCGACCTTCGGGAGCAGCGTCTGACAGACGATGCCCTCGAGCACGAGCGAGAGCTGCGTGCGGATCTGCCCCTGCTGGCCCGACGGGAAGATATCGATGATGCGGTTGATCGTCTGCATCGCCGAGTTGGTGTGCAGCGTGCCGAAGGTCAAGTGGCCGGTCTCGGCGATCTTGAGCGCCGACTCCACGGTTTCGAGGTCGCGCATCTCACCGATCAGCACCACGTCCGGGTCCTCGCGGAGCGCGGCGCGCAGCGCCATCGAGAAGCTGTTCGTGTCGCTGTGCACCTCGCGCTGGTTGACCAGGCAGTTCTTGTGCTTGTGCACGAACTCGATCGGGTCTTCGATCGTGAGAATGTGCTCGTAGCGCTCGCGGTTCACCTTGTCGAGCATCGCGGCCAGCGTCGTCGACTTGCCCGACCCGGTCGGGCCGGTGACGAGCACCAGGCCGCGAGGCCGGTCGGCGAGCGTCGCCAGCACCGGCGGCAGCGCCAGGTCCTGGAAGCTCTTGATCTCCTCGGGAATCAACCGGTAGACGGCGCCCACGGAGCCGCGCTGGTTGAACATGTTGCAGCGGAAGCGCGCCAGCCCCTTCAAGCCGAACGAGAAGTCGAGCTCGAGCGTCTCTTCGAAGCGCTTCTTCTGCGCGTCGGTGAGCACGCTGTACGACAGCTGCTTCGTCTCGGCGGGGGTCAGGACGGGCTGATCGAGCCGCGTCAGCTTGCCGTGCACGCGCACCGTCGGCGGCGTGTTGGTGGTGATGTGCAGGTCCGACCCCTGCATCGTCACCATCTGCTGGAGCAGTTCGGGCAGCGTGGCCATTACTTCACCGTCTCCCTGACGACTTCTTCGATCGTCGTGACACCGAGTTTGACTTTCAGCAGCCCGCTTCCGCGGAGCGTGATCATCCCTTCTTCAACCGCCTTGCGACGCAGCTCGAGCCCCGAGGCGCCGACGAGAATCAATTCCCGCAGGTCCTCGGTGATTTCCATCACCTCGTACAAGCCGACGCGGCCCTTGTAGCCCGTGTTGTTGCACTTCTCGCACCCCTTCCCCTTGTTGGGGATCACCGTCTTGGCGTCATCGGCGTTGTAGCCGGCTTGCATCAACGCCTCGGGCGGAGCGGGGTGTGGTTCCGAGCAGTTCTTGCAGATCCTGCGCACCAGGCGCTGGGCGCACACGAGGTTGAGCGAGCTCGCCACCAGGAACGGCTCGATGCCCATGTTCATCAGGCGGTTGATGGTGCTGGGCGCGTCGTTCGTGTGCAGCGTCGAGAGCACGAGGTGGCCGGTCAAGGCGGCCTTCACCGCGATTTCCGCGGTTTCGAAGTCGCGGATTTCGCCGACGAGGATGGTGTTGGGGTCCTGGCGGAGGAAGCTGCGGAGCGCGGCCGCGAAGTTGAGACCGATGTTCTCGCGGACCTGCACCTGGTTGACGCCGACGAGGTTGAACTCGACCGGGTCTTCCGCGGTCATGATGTTCGTCTCGACCGTGTTGATGCGGCTGATCGACGAGTAGAGCGTGTTGGTCTTGCCCGACCCGGTGGGACCGGTCACGAGCACCATGCCCCACGGCTTTTCGATGGCGTGCTCGAACTTGGTGAGCGACTCCTGCTCGAAGCCGAGCTTCGTCATGTCGAGCATCAGCTTCTCCTTGTCGAGGAGACGCATGACGATCTTCTCGCCAAAGAGCGTGGGCAGGCACGACACGCGGAAGTCGATGTCGCGGTTCTGGCCCTGATCCTGGAAGCGGATCTTGATGCGGCCGTCCTGCGGCAAGCGCTTCTCGGCGATGTCGAGCTTCGACATGATCTTGATGCGCGACGTGATCGCGTCGCGGAACTTCATCGGCGGCTGCATGATGTTGTAGAGCAGACCGTCGATGCGGTAGCGGACCCGCAGTTCCTTCTCGTAGGGCTCGATGTGGATGTCGCTGGCGCCCTTCTGAATCGCCGACATCAGAATGACGTTGACCAGCTTGATGACCGGCGCTTCCTCGCCCTGCTTGGCGAGCGCTTCGACGCTGATCTCCTCGAACTCGTTGAGGACTTCGACGTCGGCGGGATCGTCGAGCCCCGGCATGTTCTCGAGCGCCTGGCTGGCGGCCTCGAGCGCGCTCGGTCCGAGCGCCGCGGCGTCGGCGGCCGCGGCGGCGGCCACCGCGGCCTTGCCGTAGTAGCGCCCCAGCGCCTCGTCGACCTCGGTCTCCGAGGCCACGACCGGCTCGACGTTGTAGCCCGTCATGAACTTGATGTCGTCCATGGCGAACACGTTGGTCGGGTCGGTCATCGCGATCGTCAGCGTGGCGCCGGATCGCGAGAGCGGGATGATCTGGTACTTCTGGGCGGTCTCGGCGGGGACCAGCTTGATGACGGCGGGATCGATCTGGAACTGGCCGATGGCGATCGAGGGAACGCCGAACTGCTTGCTGAGGAGCGCGGTGATCTCGGCTTCCTTGGCGTAGCCGAGCGACACCAGCGCGAAGCCGAGCTTCCCACCCTTCTGTTTCTGGTAGGTCAGCGCCTCCTGGAGCTGCTCCGGGGTGATGCGCTTCTCTTTGAGAAGCAGGTCGCCAAGTCGGACGGCCATCTAGAACCCAGCCACCCCGGCGACGACCCGCGACGTGCGGACGTGCCCATTAAAAGGAGTACCGAGCGGCGAGGCCGAAGCCGCGCTCGTCATCGGACCCGCCGCCGACGGCGTGTGCTTCGACGAAGAGGCTCGAACGGATCGCGGCACTGACGCCGGCCGTGGCGCTGCGTTCCTTCTGGCCAACCTGGTTGAATCTGGCACCGCCGCGAACCCCAATCCGTTTCCCGAACCACCACCGTTCCGCGCCAGCGGCAATCACGCGCCGGTCGCCCGTGCCCGCCGCGTAGCGCGCGACGTCCACGTCGGCCGACACCATCCATGCGGCGCCCGACCCGCGCCGCGCGGCGCCGTCGAAGGCCACTCCGACCCGTCCCTGGCGCGGCAGCCTGAGGCCGTCGCTTCCCGCCGCGTCCTCGAACTGCGCGGCGCGCAGGTTCTTCACCACCCCGCCGAGGCGCCACGGTCCCGCCACCGCCAGCACACCGACGTCCGCGTCGAAAAGCCCCTGCCCCGGCCCGTCGCCTGTCGAGTGTTCGACGCGGCCGCGGAGGAACTTGAGCGTGGTCCCGACGTGAACCCCTGTGAAAACCGAGGTCAGTAAGGTCACGCCCAGGTCGTGGATCGCCACCGACCGGACGACTCCAACCCGTCGATCTTCTCGGTCCCCAGGAGGCGTTTCTGTAGGCCCAGCTGGCTGTATGTTTGTGATACGGAAGCGGTAATAGCTCACGCCAACTGGCGGTGTGGAAAGAGATACGGCCGCCACCGTGACGCGCGAGCGCGGGGCGACGTCTGCAGGAAATTCGCTGCGCGACCACCCCGCCGCCACCTCCACGAACGGACCGGCGGCCAGCGCACCTGGATTCCACCAGGTGGCGGTGCTGTCGTCGGCAACGGCCACGAAGGCGCCGCCCATCCCCATCGCCCGTTCACCGACGGTCTCGATGGCCTGGGCACGGGCGGCGGCCGGCCAGGCGAGCAAAGACAGCAGAACACTGGCGAGGCAGAGCCTCGCCAGTGCAGTGTCTACTTGCCCCGCCTTCGGCGGGGCGGGGTTCGGCGAGAGTCGTTTCATTGGCTGGGGAGGTAAAGGACTGCCAGTGTACCGCGGTAATATCGTTGGAGTTGCGCCTTCCCAACCGCCCGGCGTAGCCGGGCAAAGAGATACTGCCGACGAGGCGAAGCCTCAAGTTTTCGAGCGGAGCCTCGTCCCGGCCATGACCTTTGTACCGGAACCGGACCGCCCAGCTTCCCGTATTTGGAGAGCAAGTTGAGCGTGAGCGCTCGAGTCCTTGGGATCCTCCGCCGCCCCCGTCCGACACTGCAGGAGGTTGCTTCCCACCCGCGCTGGGCGTCGCTGCTCGTCGCGCTGACGATTGTCACCGCCGCCGCGGGTGCCGCCGTGTCGGCGACGGAAATCGGGCAGCTGGCGCTCGTCGATCAGTGGGAGCGCACGGCTCTGGCATTTGGCCAAGCGGTGGACGACACCCGATACGCCGACCTTCATGCCTGGAGCCGGCTCGGGCCGGCCGTTGCGGTGGGGAACGCGCTGCTCGCCGGCCCTGGAGTGGCGCTGGTCGTTTCGCCGCTGGTGTTCCTGTGGGTGCGCCGCCGCTCCACGACGGGTCCGGCGGTGTCGTATAGGCAGGTGCTGGCGGTCGTCGTCCACGCCGGCGTGATTCTGGCGGTGGGACGTCTGGTGGCGGCGCCGCTCGTGTACGCGCGGGAGACGACGGCCAGCGCCGTCACGGTGGGCTCGTGGTTTCCGACGCTCGACGAGGCGTCGCCCGTGGCGCGGTTCCTCGGCTCGCTCGACCTCTTCACCCTGTGGTGGGCCGTCGTGCTGGGGATCGGCGTGGCGGTCCTGTCGGGCCAGCGGGCACGCACGTGCGCGGCCTGGGTCCTGTCGGTCTACGTGGGGATGGCTTTGATCGCAGCCGCCGTGATGGCGACTGCGTAGGAGGCTCGATGGCAGAAGCAGCAGTAGCGGCACCCGTCGCCGAGTCCAAGGGTCCGGGAGTCGTCGCGCGCCTGATCGGCGTCATCTTCTCTCCGCGCGCCACCTATCAGGCGGTCGTCGCGCGTCCGAAGGTGCTCGGCGCCCTCGTGATCACCGTCGGCATCATGGCGATCGTCGAAGGGGCGTTCTTCACGACGCCGGTGATGCAGGAAGTGCTGATGGACATGCAGGTCAAGACCATCGAGTCCTTCGGCGTGAACATCAGCGATCAGATGTACGACCAGATGGAGAAGGGGATCGCACGGGCGGCCTACACCACGCCGCTGTCGCTGGCGTTCGGCGTGCCGATCGTCGCGGCCATCTGCGCCGCCATCATCCTGGGCATCTGGGGCATGTTGATGGGAGGGACCGGCACCTTCAAGCAGGTCTACGCCATCCTGGCCCACTCCGGCGCCATCTTTGCGCTGTCCGTGCTGTTCGTGATGCCTCTCAGCTACGCCACGCACCGCATGGCGGGCGCGAACCTGGCGGTCTTCGTGCCGATGCTCGAAGAAACGAGTTTCGTGGCGCGGTTCCTCGGCGCCATCGACCTCTTCTACGTGTGGTGGTCCATCAACGTCGCCATCGGCGTGGGCGTGCTGTTCAAACGGAAGACGTTCGGCATCGCCGCCACGTTCGTCGGACTCTATGTCGTGGTGGCCTTGCTGCTCGCGATAGTACGGTCAGGCAACTAGTCAGGGGGATCAAGGGTGACAACTCGGGCCAAGATCGTCATCGGGGTGCTCGTCGTGCTGATCGGCGGCGCCGTGGTGGGCGCCAACATCTACTACCAGCGCGACCGCGGCGTGCAGGTGGCCACCGAAGCCATCCGCGCGAGAGACCTCGAAGCCATCGTGTCGGCGTCGGGCAAGATTCAGCCCAAGCGGCAGGTGAACATCTCCGCCAACACGATGGGCAAGGTCACGCGCCTGGCAGTGGAAGAAGGGCAGCGGGTCAAGTCCGGCCAGTTCCTGCTCGAAATCGATCCGCGGTCGTTGGCCGGTCAGCTCGAGCGCGGCGAGGCCAGCATTGCCGCCGCGGAGTCGGGGCTCGCCGGGCAGCGCACCGCGGTTGAATCGGCCAACATCAACCTCGATCTCGCCCGCACCAACCTCAAACGTCAGCAGGAGTTGTGGAAGGACGGGCTGACCACCAAGGAGGCTCTGGAGCGCTCCCAGAACGAGTTGGCGGCGCGCGAAGCCGACCTCCGCTCGCGCGAGCAGGAGATCAAGACGCGCGAGCAGCAGATCAAGCAGGAACAGGCGGGGCTCGCCACCACGAAATACAACCTGAGCCAGGTGATCATCTCGTCGCCGATGGACGGACTGGTCACCCGCCGGAACATCGAAGAAGGCGAGACGGCCGTCGTCGGCACCATGAACAACGCCGGCACCGTGCTGCTCACGATCGCCGACATGTCGGTGCTCGAGGCCGAGATCGAGGTCGATGAAACCGACATCCCGAACGTCTCCCTCGGCCAGGTGGCCAAGGTGAAGATCGACGCCGTGCCGGACCGCGAGTTCAAGGGGCACGTCACGGAGATCGCCAACAGCCCGATTCAGACATCCACCAACAGCACCGGTCAGCGCCAGGCCACCACCTTCAAGGTCGTGGTGACGATCGACGAGCAGGTGCCCGACGTGCGCCCCGGCTTCACGTGCACGGCCGAGATCACCACTGCCACGCGAAAGGGCGTGGTGTCGGTCCCGATCCAGGCGCTCACCGTGCGCGACCTGCTCTATACGAACGCCGGGCAGCTCGTCCGCGAGCCGCCGCCGCGCCGGAAGCGCTCGGCCGACGACACGTCAACCGCCACGCGTGTCGAGACGCCCGAGGGGCACACCCGCAAGGAGACCGAAGGTGTGTTTCTCTACCAGGATGGCAAGGCGGTGTTCACGCCGCTCAAGACAGGCGTGGCCGGCGAGCAATACTTCGAGGTGACCGACGGGCTGAAGGCCGGGGATCAGGTGATCACCGGGCCGTTCGCCTCGGTGCGCGAACTGGCCGACGGCGAGGGCGTGCGCCTGCAGCAGAACAACAACGCGCGGGCATCGCGCGCCTCGCGCTCGGCAGCGACGAAATAGGCGTGTGAACCAGATCCTCGAATCGGTCTTCATCGCGCTCGGCGCGATCTGGGCGAACAAGCTTCGTTCGTTCATGACCGTGCTCGGCAACATCGTCGCCGTGACGTCGATCGTCACCGTGGTGACCCTCATCCAGGGGATGAACGCCATGGTGTCGACCGCGATCATCAGCGACGTGGGCGCCGACTCGTTCACGATTCAGCGACAGCCGCCGATCCGCAACGAGGACGACGAGGAGCGCACGCGCAACAACCCGATCCTGACCATGGACGAGGCCGACGCCATCCGGGCGTTCAGCCCCCTGGTCACTGCGGTCATGGGTCAGACCGGGCGCGGCGGGACGGTGTCGTATCGCAACACCGAGCTCAATCAGGTCACCGTGCAGGCGGTCACCGACGAGTACATCAACTTCTCCAACTTCAACGCCGAGCGCGGCCGCCTCATGAGCCCGACTGAAGTGTCACGCGGCGCCGCCGTGGCCGTCATCGGCTGGGACACCGCGGACCGGCTGTTCGGGCAGAACGATCCACTCGAAAAGGTGATCCGCGTCGAGGGGATGCCGTTCCGCGTCGTCGGCGTGAGCAAGAAACAGGGGTCGTTCTTCGGCAACTCGCAGGACACCTTCGTCATCATCTCGCTCGTCAACTTCCAGAAGATCTACGGCACCCGGCAGTCGCTGCAGATCGTGGTGAAGCCGCGCTCGGCCGACGAGGTGAAAGCGGCGATGGACGACGCCACCGTGGCGCTGCGCGTCAAGCGCCGGCTCAAGCCCGGCGAGCGCGACAACTTCGGGATCTTCACCTCCGACACCTTCCTGAACCTGTACAAACAGGCCACGAGCGGCATCTTTGCCGTGCTCGTCGGCGTGGTGGCGCTGTCGCTCGTCGTCGGCGGCATCGTCATCATGAACATCATGCTGATGGTCGTCAGCGAGCGCACTCGCGAGATCGGCCTGCGCAAGGCGCTCGGCGCCCGGCGCGCCGACATCCTGTCGCAGGTGCTCACCGAATCGGTGGTGCTGTCGATTTTCGGCGGCCTGGTCGGCATCTCGCTCGGCTTCCTCGCCGCCATCGGCATTGCCGCCGTCACGCCGCTGCCGGCCAAGCTCGAGCCGTGGTCGGTGGTGCTCGGCATCGGCATCACCGCCGGCGTCGGGCTGTTCTTCGGAATGTACCCCGCGTCGCGCGCCGCGGCGCTGGATCCGATCGAGGCGCTGCGCCGTGAATAGAAGCCTGGCCGGCGAAGTCGTGCGCATGGCGCTCGACACCTTGCGCAGCAACAAGCTGCGTTCGGGGTTGACGATCCTTGGCGTGGTCATCGGGATCACCGCCATCGTCGGGATGACCTCGCTCATCCGCGGCTTCGATCAGTCGCTGCGCGACAGCGTCAAGGCGCTCGGGCCGAGCACCATCATCCTCACCAAGCTGAGCATCGTCAGCATCTCGAGCGGCGCCGAGTTCTCCGATCTGCTGCGCCGTCCGAATCTGACCGTCGAGGACGCCAAGGCGATCGAGAAGCTGGCGCCGACCATCGAAACGGTCGACATCCTGCTCGGTACCGGCCTGGCGCAGACCAACGAGCGCATGTATTACCGGGGCGAGCGGACCAAGCAGCTCACGATCGTCGGGGCGACCGAGCAGTTTGCCGAGGCGCGCTTCGCGAAGGTGACGCTGGGGCGCTTCTTCACGCAGCCGGAGGTGCTCCACCGCCGCCGCGTCGTGGTGCTGGGCGACACCGCCTACCAGGGGCTGTTCGCCAAGTCGGGGCTGGACCCGATCGGCAAGAAGGTCCGCATCGGGGCCGTCGAGTACACGGTGGTGGGGGTGCTGGAGAAGGCGCCGTCGGTCGGCGGCTTCGGCAACGATCAGGACGACATGGTGGTGATTCCGCAGACTACCCACCAGATCATGTTCAGCACCAACGCCACGCGTCGGCGGCTGGCGGGCCAGAACAGCGCCACGATCATGATCGTGCCCTACGCGTGGGCCTCGCGAGAGGACTCGCTGGCCGACGTCGAGGAGATCATGCGGATCCGGCATGGGCTCAAGCTCGACGAGCCCAACGACTTCGACCTGGCGACGCAGGACGCCATCCTGCGGGTGTGGGATCAGATCAGCCGCGCCACGTTCCTGGCGCTGATCGTCATCTCGTCGATTGCGCTGATGGTCGGCGGCATCGGCGTGATGGCGATCATGATGATTTCGGTGACCGAGCGGACGCGCGAAATCGGCGTGCGGAAGGCGCTCGGCGCCCGCCGTCAGGAAGTGCTGTTCCAGTTCCTGTCCGAGGCGGCCGTCCTCACCTCGATCGGCGGAATCCTGGGCATTCTCTGCGGCAGCGGCATCGGGCTCGGCGTCACGCTCGCGACCGGCTTCCCCATTTCGCTTCCCTGGTGGTCGTTTGCGATCGGGCTCGGCTTCTCGGCCGGCGTCGGCATCTTCTTCGGGATGGTGCCGGCCGTGCGTGCCTCGCGCCTCGATCCGATCGAGGCGCTCCGGCACGAATAGCCCGCCTTCGCGCGCCGTCCTTAGTACTTGGTCCCTGGTGCCTGGTCCGTCCTGGGTCCTTGGTCCAATGGTCCCGCTCAAGAGCGACAGGACAAAGGACTAAGGACTAGGGACGGACTAAGAACCAAGTACCAAGGACTACGTCCTCTGATCTGCCTCTACGCTTCGCGTTCACCGGTTCTGATGCGGAAGCTCTCGAGCACCGGCAGCACGAACACGCGGCCGTCGCCGATCTCGCCCGTGCGCGCGGCGGTCACGATCGCCTTCACCACGTCGTCGGCCACCGCGTCGGCCACCACCACTTCGATCTCCATCTTCGGCAGCAGGCTGACGTTGTACTCCTTGCCGCGATAGATCGCCGTGTGGCCCTTCTGCTTGCCGTGCCCCCGCACCTCGGTGACCGTCATGCCCGCGATGTTCAGCTTCGCCAGCGCGTCCTTCACCTCGTCCACCTTGTTCGGGCGCACAATGCTCTTGATCAGTTTCATCGAATCTCCTCCAGCGTACGTTGCAGGTCGGACGTCAGCGCCAGCTGCTCCGCCTCGGTCAGTTTGGCTCCGCGTTGCGTGAGATGAAAGACGTCGATGGCCTTCCCGCCCTCGGTCGCAATCAGCACGAGATCGACGTCACAGCGGTGGTCGGCGATGACGCGGCTGATCCGGTGCAGCAGGCCGAGCGCGTTGGGCGCCACGATATCGAGAATCGTGTAACGGCTCGATGACTCGTTGCTGACCCGGACCACGGGCGGAAAACGGATCGACGACTTGGACTGCACGCCCCGCTCGCGGCCGCGCAGCCGCGCGGCGACGTCGACCCGGCCCGCGACGACGTCGGCCAGCACCTCGGAGATGCGGGCGGGCGCGTCGTCGTTCTTCTCGAGGAAGTGCTCGTCGTCGGTGAAATGGAAGACGTCGAGCACCAGGCCGTTGGGGTTGGTCAGCGCGTTGCCGCGCAGGATGTTCATCCCGAACGACGACAGCACGCCGCAGATGTTGGAGAAGAGC
>Ga0207708_10002733_pt1 | contig 12956 bp, 13 predicted proteins | sample KBSK5101metaG_FD_184340 | JGI IMG/M metagenome (GOLD analysis project Ga0207708, IMG submission 184340) | Corn, switchgrass and miscanthus rhizosphere microbial communities from Kellogg Biological Station, Michigan, USA - KBS K5-10-1 metaG... | ecosystem: Host-associated > Plants > Roots >...
CGACTGAACGATCCACCATTCGCGCGTGTCGCCGTTCATGCGCCGCGGAGTCTTTTCGCCCGGAGCCATCGAGATCCATTGCGCGAACAGACTCTCGTCGTCGACGACGGTCTCCGCCCAATTTTTTTCGCCGTCGTGCCTCGCGAGCACGTCGTGCAGCTTCGTGTGCGGCTTGTGCGCGCCGGTCCAGCCTGCGGACTTGGCTTTCGGCGAGAGAACGGTGAGAGGTGCTTCTTGAGCGGCGGCGCCATCGAGTGCGAGCGCCGCGGCGACACTGCAGCACCAGCAGAGAAACGTTCGCGTCACTGTGCGTCGCATGGAATCCCCCTTCGCGGAAGAGCGTAGTCGTCTTGCCGTCGCGCGGCAATCGAAGTGGTTTTCGGCACTGGCTCAGTTTGAATATCTAAGCGATGAGCGCCAGCGCATCTATAGTGACGCTATTGCTTGGCGCCATTTTGGCCGTCGGCCAACGCGCTCCTCAGCGCGTCCAGCAGGGCAGCGTGCGGGATACCTACCTGCTGAGCGGTGTTCAATTGGCAGGTCACCAACTTCGCTCCGATGGCATCCATCCGATCCTGCAGCGCGTCCGCGTTCGCCGGGGTTTCAGTCAGCACTCCGGGTGTGTTCATCGCTTGCTTCACACACTCCGCGAACTGTTTGGACCCATCTGCAGCAATGCGCTCACTGTCCACTTTGGAAAGTCCTCCGTCTTGCAGATAGGCCGCGATACGCTCGCCAAGCAACGGTTCGAGTCGCGCTGCGAGTCGCGTCGCCGGGTCGTCGACTGGAGCTAGCGGCACCGGTCGCGACGTACCGGGCGCGGCGCCGTCGACATGCTCACTTGCGGCGTCGGGCTGTTCAGAAGGCGCCAGTGGCTGCGGGTTGGAGCCTGCGCGTGGGCTGGGCTCGACCAGCGGCAGGTTGCTCGGTCGCTGAAGCATGTAGCTGACAGCAACCACTGCAAGGGCGCCGAACACGACAAGAAATGCGAGCGTCCGCACTAGTCGCCTCCGCAATGTGCAACGAGCGTACCGGATTGCTGCGCGGCGAGAAAGAATGGCCCGACGCGCTGAGTAGACGGCCGGCAGGATCGTGCCGGCTCATAAATTCAAACTGAGCCAGTACCCTCTGGCGGGGACTCAGCTCCATTTCGCGTCATGACTGCTTCGGCGGAAGAGCGGACTTGGGCACCCAGAATCTTACTTCCGCGCTGGGCCAGGAGCGGCAAGGTGGTGATTTCGCCGGCATCGGAGGAGGCCCTGCTCAAGCAGGTGCGAGGGGCGTAGGCTAACGCAGCGTTGGGTCTCGGCTATCCCGCGATTGTAGTGAGGAAGCTATGAACGTCGTGGACGACATCCGATTCGCGATTCGTCGCCTCCGCAAGGGCGCCGGGACGACGATCGCAGCGGTCGCCGCGTTGGCCTTCGCCATCGGCGCTGCCGTCGCGACGTGGTCGCTGCTCTCGGCGGTGCTTCTGAAGCCGCTTCCCGTGGCGGAGCCGGAGCGGCTGTTCGAGGTTTCCGGGCCGCGGCCTTCGGGCGTTGCCGAGCAGTGGACACCGGGTCACTGGTACGCGGACCTCGAAGCGTTTCGCGCCAGCGGGGCGTTCGCGGGCATCGCGGCCGAGGGTGTCCGGCAGTTGCTTGTCGTCGAGCCGGGAGACACGCCGCAGAACCGCGACGTGCGCTTTGCCGCGCACGATTTTTTCGCGACGCTCGGGATCGGCGCCGCGCGTGGCCGAACGTTCGCGGAGAGCGACGATCGCCGCGGGGCGCCGCCCGTGGCCGTACTGTCGGATCGCTACTGGCGCAGCGTGTTCAATGCCGACCCGAACGTATTGGGCCGCACGGTGACGGTGGGGGGAACGGCAGCCACGATCGTCGGCGTGCTGCCGCGCGGATTTCGGGGGCTTCACCTGTCGCAGGCGCCGGATCTCTATTTGCCTCTGCACGTCGCCGGCGACATGGATCGCCGGCAGTTCAATGAGAGAGATCCGCTCGGTCCGGAAAGCTACTTCTGGATTGAAATCGTGGGTCGCTTACGGCCAGGCGAGACACCGGCCGCCGCAACCGCGCGGCTCAACGCGCTCGGTTGTCTGAGTCTGTGCCCGCGCGAGGCGAGCCGCGGCGAGGTGGCGCCGATCACGCTGACGAACGTCAACATCGCGGCCGTGCCTGTGCTCGCGCGCGCGGGCACCGTGCAGTTCGCGACGCTGCTCTCGACGACGGTGGGCCTGCTCTTGCTGATCGGGTGCCTGACCGTCGGCATGCTGCTCCTCGTGCGCACCGAAGACCGCCGCGACGAGCTCGCCGTGCGCCTCGCGCTCGGCGCAACGCGCAGCCGATTGGCCGCCGGCATCGCGACCGAGGCGGCGATCCTCTGTGCGCTCGGCGCGCTGCTCGCCGTGCCCGTGGCCCTCTGGTTCTTTTACGGCGTTCGGGCCTTCCAGCTCCCTGCGAGCATCGACCTCGGGCGGCTCGAGCTGTCGCTCGCGTTCGGTCCATGGCTCGCCGTGACCGGCACGGCACTCGCGGTCACGATCGCAATTGCACTGCTCGCGAGCCTTGCCGGCGTGGTGACAGCCGCGCGCTCGCCGGCGCAATCGCGCGCGCTAAGCACTCCGCGCGTCACGCGCCGTATGCCGCGCACGGTTCTCGTCGCGAGCCAGGTTGCGATCACGCTCGTGCTCGTCGCGGGCGCCGGCTTGTTCACGCGCAGCCTCGTCGAGGCGCTGACGCTGAATCCCACGATCCCGACCGACCGCATCGTGACGGCGTTCATGCGGTACGACTACACGGGGGAGCGTGCGGCGGCGTTCATCGACGAGCTGCTCGAGCGGTTGCGTCAGAACGGCGCCATCGAATCCGCCTCCCTCAGGATTCCCGGGCGCTTTGCGGCAGCAGCTGGATTCAAGATGACGATCGACGGCGTGGAGCGCGAAGCGCCCGCGAGCTCGTCATCCGACGCGGTCGATCCGAGCTTCTTCTCGACGATCGGACTCCCCATCGTCAGCGGCCGGGGCTTCGACAGCTCCGACACGGCGGGCTCGCCGCCGGTCGTGATCGTGTCCGAATCGTTCGCCCGCTGGATCGCCGACGGCGGCAGTGCCATCGGGCGGTCGCTGGGCGTGTCCCGGGGACCATCGAGCACCGCCGTTGCGGACATCGTCGGCATCGTGCCGGATCTGATCACCGAAGTCGGCACGACTGAGCCGTTCGTCGCGTATCAGCCGTTTGCACAGGTGGGCCGGCCGGGCGTCAGCGCGACGCTCGTCCTTCGCGCCGCCGACGACCCGGGAGCTGCGATGCGCGAGGCGCTGGCGGCGGCCAGAGCGCTGAACACTCGCGTCACCTGGTTGCAGATGATGACGCTGGACCAGCGCATGGCCGAGCAGATGAATCCGCAACGATTCGGCATCCACGTGCTCGGCGCGCTCGGCGGCATCGCGCTGCTGCTGACGGTGCTCGGCACGTACGTGGTCGCGGAGTCGATGGTCGTGCGGCGCCGCCGCGAGCTTGGCATCCGTGCAGCGCTCGGCGCCAGAAGCGCGCAGCTGCGCCAACTCGTCCTGCGCGATACGGCGCGGCTCGTCGGCATCGGCCTCATCGCGGGTCTCGCGCTCGCAGTGGCCGGCGCTCGGTTGATTCGTTCGCTGCTCTATCAGGTCGAGCCGCTCGATCCGATCGTGCTCATCACCGCCGCCGCTCTTGTCTTCGGTCTGGCGTTGCTCGTCAGCCTGCGGCCCGCGCTCGCCGCCACGCGAGTCGATCTCACGCGCTCGTTGCGTGAGGAGTAGCTTCTGATCCAAAGCCGATTGCGCAACCCGCCGCGCAAGCTCTGGGTTGAGCCGGCAAACGCCATCCGACTGAATCGAGAAGTCAGCGCCGGTGAAGGCTGTTGTGTGGATTAGGGGAAAGTGCTTTGTCGTGAATGAGCTCACGAGCGTATCGCAGCCGCGCAGTTGGATCCTTGCCTAAGTTTATTTTCCGCGGGAGTTATCTATACCCCTCGCGCAGCCGTGGCCGGCCTTGGTTTGGCGAAAACGTTCATAGCGAACAAATTGCCCAAACCAGAGGCAGCGGCCCGCGAAACGATCGACCAGTTGCTGACTGCGGCAGGCTGGATCGTCTGCGACACCAAGGACGCGAGCCTCGACGTCTTCTGGCTGCGGGACGAGTCGCTATCGGATTCCGACAACCTACCGGAGCCCGGCGTGATTGCGGCGGAGATCGTGGCGGATCTCGAGGAGTCATATCTACCCAGGGTTGCGCTCGAACATCACGACCGGCGTGCCCTTGTATACGCTGCGCGCGAATTCCCGGTATCCGACTTTCTCGGCTACGCGTATCGACGCGCGGTTGCCCTCGTCGATGATGCACGCGGTCCGTTGCGGCCCGAGCGCGCCCTCGAGCCATTCGATCGCTGCCCGCGCTGCCTCCGTCGCGTAACCCATTCCGTGCGACCAGCTCGCCAGCACCCAGCCGATCTCCGGCACGCCTTTGAGCGACGGCTCGATGTCGCGCTTGAAATCCGCGAAGCCGACGTCGCCGACATAGCGGCCCGTGCTCTTCTCGGTGGCCGCCCAGTAGCCGTAGCCCAACATCGGCCAGAGCGCGATGTTGCGCAGGAAACGCGCCCACGTTTCCTCTTCCGTGAACGGCCGCCCGCCGATGTAGCGCACGACTTGGCTGTCGGCCCACGTCGAAGCGACGTGCGGAAAATCCTCGATGACGTACGCGCGCAGGATCAGGCGCGGCGTCACGACGACGGGCGCTTGGCGAGTGTCGTTCACGGCAAACCGCGCATGAGCAGCAGCGCGATGGAGAGAAACAAACCGTACACGCCTGTGCTCTCTAGTCGAGATAGCCTTTCAAGCGCGCCGCCTCGATGTTCGTGAGTCCCGCGGCGTCCGCATCGCCAGGCAGATTCTCGATGTCTCTGTTGTTCTCGGCGCAGATGAACTCGAGCGGCTCCCACCCTGGTCGCAGGTGAACGACTTGCGACGCCGACCACGGCGCCGTGTATGCACCGGGATCGTCGACCGTCACGTCGATGCGCATGTGCCCGTAGTGCGTGCGCGTGAATCGCTCGGTGACGCGCAGCTTGTCCGTCGTCGGCCTTCCGAGCTGGTCGAGCCAGCTCTTGCCGTTGAAGCCCGTAGTAGTCACGACGAGCGTGTCGCCTTCCCAGCGTCCCGTCGAGTAACCCATCCACGCGGGCTTCGCGGTCGGGTCCAGGGTGCGCCCGTCGGTGAAGATCTGGCGCCAGAACGTGAACGTCTCGTAGAGGATCGCGAAGCCGCTCTGCGTCTCGACGAGCTTCCACGGATACGAAACGTAGCCGAGCTTCGGCAGTCCTTGCGGCAGGCAATGCGCGTCGGGATCCTCGCCCGAGTGCAAGCCGTCCTTGCGCTCGTCGAACAGGCGGCGCGCCCACGGCTGATAAGGGACTTTGTCGTCGCCGATGTCGAGCGCGAGGTCGCGGATGTAGCGATTGTCGTCCGGCATCCAGACGCCCTGAAGATCGACGCGGCCGTTCGGATGCTTCGGCGGCGGCGCTTCGAGATCGACTTCGCCGCTCGCAGTCAGCGGCGCGCGTGCCACGGGGGCGTTCCTCCACTGCGCAAACGCCGCCGGCGGCTGCGAGCACAGCAGCAGCGCCGCGACGGGCGCGGCGAACCAGGACCTGAGGCCGAAGGTGCGCGGCATCGAGACAGACCGTACGCGCGCCGTGCGCCGCGATCAAGCTTTGGGCGGGTGTGGCAAATCGAAACCGAGAGTGGTCGTCGCAATGCGGCCGTCACCACTGTGGATTTCCGGCACACCGTCGTCGCCGACGACCCAGACCTCGCGCGAGCCGGCGGCGAGATACGCCGCCACTTTTTCGGCGATCTCGGCGCGCGTATTCGTCGGCGACAACACCTCGATGCAGAGATCCGGGCCAGCACGAAACTCGCTCTCCGTGCCGTGGCGTTTCATGAACTCCGGCGACGCCCAGACCACGTCGGGAACGCGCACGCCGATGTCCGTCTCGACCGGGCACTCCGTGAACGTCGTGCCGTCGGGACGTTGACGCATCAGCTCGTTCGTCACGAAGGCCTGAATGAAGGCATGTCGAGTCGTCGGCGGACTCACCTCGATCGCGCCCTTCTCGTTGAGCTCGACTTTGAACGGAATCGCAGCCACCAAAGGATCCGAGGCCAGCTGCTGCCAGCGCCGACGCAGCTCGGTTCGCGACAATCGATAGCCGGCCTTTGGCTTGGTGACGGTGGCGTTCATGGATCTCGTCCAAGAGAGGGCAGTTCGATTGTGCGCGCCGAATCCGCGCACGCGCAACGCTCGAATCGCCCCAGTCGCGCGAGAAACGCGACGGCGGTCAGCGGTGATAGTCGCCGAGCATGCAGTGCAGGAGCTCGTGCCCCAACGTTAGCGTACCGGCATCGTCGACTTCGCCGGGGCGCTGCTCGTTCGGTAGATAGACTTCGCAGGTTCGGGCTCCCGTCGCGCGGTTCGTCTTCAGGATCGAGAATCCGTGTCGGTGATCCTGGCGGACGTCGCGCAGGTCGATGTGCTTCCCGTACTGGCGTTGAAGCTGTATGAGCTCGCCCGTCGACACGTAGTTGACTACCAAACGCATGTCTTGGACGTCCAGCGTCGCCTTGATGGCCTCACTGGCGCACAAAGGCTGCGCCAGCAGAAATCCGGCGGCGAGGGCAAGGCTCGTTCGGCGTAGGCGCATCGTTGTCTCCCGGTTTTGAAGCCGAGAGAGAACCTAGAGAGCATCACTAGCCCCTGCTTGAATGGCCCCCTCTTTCGCCTAAACGAACCTCACGCCGCGATAAAGGCTCATGAACGGGCCTTACAATCGACCCAGAACCCGTGGATAGTTGGGGCCGGAGCGAAAAAGAATGACTCCCCCGGCCGACGGCCAGCCGTCCAACTACCGATTCGCCGACCTGACGCTCGACGTCGCGCGGCGCTGCGTGACGCGCCAGGGTCAGCCGATCGAGCTCAAGGCGCTCGACTTCGATTTGCTGCGCTTCCTCGTCGAGCAAGCGCCGAATGTCATCAACGCCGACGTCTTGGCCGAGAAGGTCTGGGGCCGGCACTTCGTGAGCCCCGAGAACGTCGCGCAGCGCATCATGCTGCTCCGGCAGAGCCTGAACGACGACGCGAATCGCCCCCGTTACATCGAGACGGTTCGCAACAAGGGTTACCGGCTCGTTCCGGTCGTGGAGAAAGTGACGGCTGGCGTCAGCGGTACAGGCTCAGGGTGGCGCCGCCATATTCTGCTTCCGGCCGCTGCGGTTGCGCTGGCGGTCGGGGTCATCTCAGCCACGAGCTACTGGCATGCGGAACGGCCGCCGCCTCTGCCGCGCTCGATCGCGGTGCTGCCGTTCGAGAACCTGAGCCCCGACCCGAAGGATGCGTACTTTGCGACGGCGTTGCACGCGGAGGTAATCAACCAGCTCGTGCAAGTCCGCTCTCTCAACGTGATTCGGGCGGCCTCGGTTGCGCAATACGCGGGCTCCGGACGACCGCTCGCCGACATTGCCCGTGAGCTGAACGTGGAAACCCTGCTCGAAGCCACCGTAGCCTATGTGGACGAGGGTATCGTGCTGCACGCGACGCTCACGAACGTCGAAACCGGCAAGCATCTCTGGTCCCATCGCTACGATGGCAGTCTCGCCGACGCATCCGGTATCCAGGCAGACATCGCGACCCAGATTGCGCTTGCGCTCGAGACTGAGCTTCTGCCCGCGCAAATCGCGATTCTCGAGCGGCGGCCCACCGAATCGGCCGAAGCCTACGCGCTCTATCTCGAAGCCGTGAGCCTCGATGGCCGCGAGGCGTCAAACCCGCAGAGAATCGCGTTGCTCAGTCGCGCGCTCGCCTTCGACAACCGGTTCGCTGCCGCCTATGCGCGGCGCGCGGTCGCTCACGCCTCGGGCGTCGTGGACAACACCACGGGTGATGGCGTCTCGGCAGACGAACAGGTCGAGTTCGCGGGCTTGGCGCGAGCGGATGCCGAGCGAGCGCTCGAACTCGACGCGACGAACGCGAGCGCGCGGTTTGCTCTTGGGATGCTCGACGCACTCGCGTGGCGTTGGACCTCGGCGCGCACGAAGTTCCAAGCGGGTGCGGAGGGGGAGTCCGGGTCGTTACTGTTCCCGATCTACACCTTCTACTTCGGCGACGAAGCGGAAGCACGGCGGTTGGCCCGGCGCGCGGTGACGCTCAGCCCGAACGATTGGCTTGCCTATCGCAATCTCGGTTGGGTGCTGCTTCTCTCACGCGACTACGGCGGCGCGCACGAGGCGTTGACCCGTGCGATCGAGCTCGCGCCGCATCGTTCGTTGCCGCATCGTCATATGGCGTACCTAGAGGCAGCGCGCGGCAATCGCGCCGAGGCCTTGAAGGAGATTCGGCTCGCCGAACAGCTGCTCGGCAACCCGCGTCCGCGGCTGGCACTTGCCGAGATTGCGAAGGTCTACGGTCAACTCGGAGAATCGCAGGATGCGAATCGGTTGTTCGACGAAATCATGAGCCAAGGTGATCTCGAGCAGCTTGGTGCCGGCACTCGAGCTGCCGCATATCTCGCCATCGGCAAGGACGAGGAAGCGCTCGAGTGGCTGCGCAGGGCGGCGGAGAAAGCTCGTAACCACGAGCCCGATCAGGGCTTCTGGAGCTTGCTGCATCTCACGAAGAACATAACGGCGGATCCGACCCTCGCGCGGCAAGACTTCGCCGAAGTCTTGAGTCGGATTCGCGGGTACTGAGCTAAGGAGACTGATCGCGAGATCAGCATGGTCGATTACTGGAAGGAGTACGGCTGCCGGACATCTGTCGTCCGCTCGGCGAAGACTACTTCGAGTGCGACTAGTAGAATGCTCGAACCGCTGTCCGGAGGGAGAGCCATGCACCGACGATGCGTTTGGTTTTTGAGCCTTGCGACTTTGCTCGCCGGCGCGCCCGCAGCAGCGCATCACTCGTTCTCCGCCATCTTCGACTCCGCCAAGCGCGTCACGGTGACGGGCACGGTTTCGCGCGTCGAATGGATGAACCCGCACACGTGGATCTACCTCGACGTGAAAAAGGACGACGGGAAAGTCGAAGCGTGGGCGTTCGAGATGGGGAGCCCCAACCGGCTCATGCGCTATGGCTGGAATCAGGACTCGCTCGCCTCGGGAACGACCGTCACGATCGCGGGCTCGCAAGCGCGCGACGGCAGCATGAAAGCGGCCGTCGACACCGTCACGCTGCCGGACGGCAAGCGCCTGTTCGGCGCGCAAGACACCGCGAATTGAGAATTGCCGGATATCCTCCGGAAATGCACCTAGCCGGCTGGGCCAAGCCGGTGCAAGTTGGAGGCATGGGACTCGTGGTGGCCAAACTAATATTGAGCAATCCGCGCGATCCGTCGCTCGCGCCAATCGAGGTCGCGGCGCTCGCCGACACGGGCTCGGTTTTCTTGTGCATCCCCGAGCACGTGCGGTTGCAACTGAAGCTCGACGTCCTCGAAACGCGCGAGGTCAAGCTCGCCGACGGCTCGCGCGCCACCTACCCCTACGTCGGCCCACTCGTCGTTCGGTTCAAGAACCGCACCGGCTTCATGGGCGCGCTCGTGCTTGGCCACGAGGTGCAGCTCGGCGCGATCCCGATAGAAGAGATGGATCTCGTCATCAACCCGCGCGATCGAACCATCGACGTGAATCCCGAAAGCCCGAATATCGCGACAGGAATCTGCAAGCGTGCTGCTTGAGTCTCGCTAGCGGCGGGCGGCGCCGACGAGCACCGCGCGTATCCGCTCGAGCACCTCGGGCGACGGCGCGTTCGGGGCGCCCTGCACGAGCAACTCGAAGTTCGACGCGAGGATCTCCTCGGCGTGGATCACGTAGCTGGTGTTGCGGCCGATCTGCTCCTGCAAGCCGGCGACGCGATTGAACGGCACGAGCACCGGCGCACCGTTACGCTCGAGCGGCCGCGACGAGGCGCCGTCTCGCTCGACGAGCAGCATCGACAGCGTCAGGTAGCCGAAGAACGGGGTTCCGGCGGCGGGGTCGAAGCGCTCCTGGCGCGACAGCAGGACCGGCATGCCCCAGACACTCGAGCCGTCGACTTGCACCTCGATGCAATGCTCGTTCACGGGCGCGTCGGGATTCGTCATCTTGCGCGCGGCGAGCGCCGGCGGCAGCGTAACCTCGCCGCACGGCTGGAAACCGATCGTCGCGTAGAGCGCGCGCTTCAATTCCGGGTTGTTGCGCGAGACGACGTGAAAGATTTCGTGCGCGAGCAGCCGCTCGAGCTCGCGCGCGTCGGTCAGAGCTTGCGGCAGCATGACGGCGTTCGCGCGCGTGTAGCCCGCACCGCCCTCCTCCTCGCCGCTCGTCTTGATCAGCAGGATCGGCGCGTCGATCTCGGGCAATAGCTCGCCGAGCTTCGGCTGGATCGCGGCGAAGGCGCTCGTGATACGAGCACGCTCGTCGTTCGACCACTCGCGCGCAGCGGCCATCGCGAACGCGAGGTACTCGTCCTCCGATACTTCTCCGGCCGACTCGAGACGCGACGCGCGATCGAAGGGGCTCAGCCGCGCGACGAACTCGTCGCGCGCGCCGAGCACGGCGCGGCCTTCCTCGATCGACGCGAGCGCGATCTCGTGCGCGAACGCGCCGGCGGACGCGAGGCCGAGGAGCACCGCGAGGCACGCGGCCGCCGCAGCACGCGCTCGCGACGCAAATCTGAAAGCCCTGGTCATGAACTGGAAGCTCCGCGCGACGTTGCGCGGCGCTAGTGTAACTCGCCGATACGAAGGCGCCGGATCTGAAGTTAGACGCGCTCGGCGGCCTTGAGCACCTTCATGACGCCCGCGACGAGCAAGGCGACACCGTCGATCATCGCCTTCACGAGTAGCAAGCCCGCGAGCTTGATCTTCCCGTCGAGCGGCAGCTCGCTGAAGCCTTCCGTGCGGTCGAGATAGCCGCGCAACGTGTCGTTCTGACGCAGCGTCTCGCCGAAGCGAGGCGAGAACTTCGCGGCGACGATCGCGGCTACACCTAAGAACAACAAGCCCGGGATCAGCGGCAGGATCAACCCCGCCACGCCGAGCAGCAAGCACACGACGATGACGCCGGCGGCGATCAGCTTCGTCGAGACGTTATCGAACGTATTGGTATCCGTTTGCATTGTCGCGAGCCCTCCAAGAGCCCGATCAGTAGTAACTCTGGCGCCGCGGCTTGTCGAAAACCGGCGCGAAGAAGAAGTAGAAGATCCACGCGAACCACGACAGGAAGACGATCGCGAGGATCCAGAGGAGTTTCTCGGCGCCCCCGACCTTGTCGGAGGCGGCGATCAGGACGATCGGCAGCAACCACAGAAGCACGCCGCCCAGCGTGACGACCAAGCCGAACACCACGCCTAAGATCGGAATCAACAAGACGGCGCCGACGATGATCGCCAGCACAGTCACCAGAGTCCCGAGCGCTTTCACGATGGAGCTCCCTCCGTCAGCGGGCTCACGCGCCCGCGCGCAGAGCATTGCCAAACTCGTGCCAAAGGCGAGTACCAGCTAAATCAGGGACTTATGCAAGCGGCAAGAGCCGCCGCCGCGAGGCCGTGCTGAGGACGCGCCAACTCTTAGCGAAATCCGCTACCCGTGGACGGCAGGCCGGTGCGCGCGCAGGAACGAGTGGATCTGCCGCACGGCGATCGGAATTCGCTCCGGCGGCTCCTTCCACGGATAGATGCTGACCTCGGACTTCGGCGCCAGCATCACGGTCTCCATCGCGACGGCGTACGGATGCGCCGGGATGTCGTCGGGCAGCACGAGCACCGGCGTCTGGCACTGACGCACGAAATCGCGTGTCACCGTGAACACGAAGTCGGCGTTCGTCTTGTACATCCGCGTCAAGAATCGATCGACCATTTCCTTCGTGATCTCGGGCCGGCGCTTCATGAGCTCGGGGCCCCACGTCATCGTGTTGTTGTCGTAGAACAGCGTCGGCTGCTCGGGCCGAAACCCACTCGGCTGCGCGGCCACCGCCGCGACGACGCGGCTCGGCGCACGCTCGAGCAAGTTCCAGATGAACGGGCCGCCGATGCAGAAGCCGAGCACCATGAACCGATCCACGCCCAGGTGATCCATGACGCCGAGGTGATCGTCGGTGTAGGCGTCCCAAGGCCGGTCGCTCTCGAGAGGTCCGGTCGATTCGCCCGCGTACGCATTGCGCAGGTCGGCCGTGATGACGCGAAACTCGTTCTTGAACTCCTCGATCGGATTGAACGGGTGCGACTGGATCAAGCCTTGGATCGTCGAGTTCAAGCCGCCGCCGGGGATTACGAGCAACGGGAAGCCGGAGCCGCCCGTGTCGAGGTAACGGATCCGCACGTCGCCCTTCTGATAGAAGGTACCCGCAGGCACCGCGGCGTTTGCCGTCGCTTGGCCGAGTGCGCGCCCGGCCGCCGTAGCGGCGGCGATCGCCGCGCTCGTCGCAATGAAATCGCGTCTCGTCGTGTCCGCCATGGTTCCCCCCACGTGCGATAGCCCGCCTTTCTCCTAGGCTCGTCCGAACTCGGCGTTCCGTCAAGGTGGCGGCGCCGCGCCGCGAAGCGCACAATGCGCAGCCTCCACGGCCGAGAACATCTCGCCGCTCCCTGCGGCTCAGCGAAACCATGAACGCAACGACTATGGACGACGCCGCAGCGGCCGACACCGCACGCCGCAACAAGCTCGTCATCAACTTGATCTTGGTGTCGTCGTTCGTCGTCATCCTCAACGAGACGATGATGAGCAACGCGACGCCGCCGCTCATGCAGAGCCTCGGCGTGAGCGCCGCGGCGGCGCAGTGGGTCACGACCGCGTTCTTGCTGACGATGGCTGTCGGCATTCCGATGACGGGCTTCCTGCTCCAACGCCTGCACACACGCGTGGTTTACATCCTCGCGATGTCGCTGTTCTCG
>Ga0207708_10002736_pt1 | contig 12947 bp, 10 predicted proteins | sample KBSK5101metaG_FD_184340 | JGI IMG/M metagenome (GOLD analysis project Ga0207708, IMG submission 184340) | Corn, switchgrass and miscanthus rhizosphere microbial communities from Kellogg Biological Station, Michigan, USA - KBS K5-10-1 metaG... | ecosystem: Host-associated > Plants > Roots >...
CCAGAGCACGAACGGCGCATACGCGAGCAGATTGCGGCCCGTGCTCCCGAGCTGCTCGTGTCGATCTCCTCGGAGGTCTCCCCGAAATTTCGCGAGTACGAGCGCACCAACACAACTGTCACGAACGCCTACGTCAAACCGATCGTCGACAGCTACCTGCGCCATCTGGATGCGGCGCTCAAGGCACGGGGCATCCGCAACGAGCTATTCGTAATGCAATCGAATGGCGGTCTGATCTCTCCCGATCTGGCCCGAGACTTCCCCGTCCGCATCATCGAATCTGGGCCGGCGGCGGGAATTCTCATGTGCGCCATCGTCGGCAAAGAGGAGGGCCGCGACCAGATACAACACGAGGGCGCAGGCGATGACGAGACCGACGATGTCGGACGTCACAGGCGGTCGACCCCACGAACCATGAGCGCCAGGAGCGCGAACATCCCGATCGTCAGCAGTACGAACACGACGTCCATGCGGCGAATCTACGCGCGCTCCGAACGCGCCGCGATGGTCCTAACACATCCTTGACGCCGGACCGTGCGACCCTGACGTCCCTCTGTCGGATGACCCCGCTAGGCGCTGAACTCCAAGCGTGGATTGATCATCTTCGAAGCACCGCGTTGGTCTCCCATCACGCCCTCTACGACCACGCGCGTGCCGAGCGTGAAGCCCTGGATGCCCCGGCGCCCCATGAACACCAGCACGACCTCACCCGAACCGTCGGACACGAGCGCTTCCAGCGACTCCTTGCCCTCCATGGGGAAGACGGTGAGGCGCTTCACGACACCGGCGATCCGTACGCGCTCCCGCGGTGGTGCGTCGGCGATCCGGACGGTACCGGGGATCTTGTCCGACCACGCCTTGATCTCCGCAGAGTGGCGCGCCTCGTCGCTCTCCGAAAGCTTGTCGAAGAAGCGGCGGAAGAGGCCCATCCTCCGGCGCTACGACGCGGCCATCGACGCCGCGTCTGCCTCGCGGATCACGTCATCCAGCTCGGACTTGCGCGACTTGGAGATGTAGATCATCACGCCCAGGATGGTGATCGAGACGAGCGAGACCGCGATCCGCATCGCGACGTCGTCGGCGTGCGTGACCACGAGCGGGGCGATCAACAGCGCCACCAGGTTCATCACCTTGATCAGCGGGTTGAGCGCGGGACCGGCCGTGTCCTTGAACGGGTCGCCGACCGTGTCGCCGATGACCGCGGCCTTGTGCGCCTCGCTGCCCTTGCCGCCGAAGTGGCCCTCCTCGATGTACTTCTTGGCGTTGTCCCACGCGCCGCCCGAGTTCGAGAGCATCACGGCGAGCAGCTGCCCGGTCAGGATCGACCCGGCCAGGAACGCGCCGAGCGCCTCGCCTTTCAGCAGGAACCCGGCGATGACAGGTGAGAGCACGGCCAACAAGCCCGGTGTCGTCAGCTCACGCAGCGACGTCTTGGTGCAGATGTCCACGACGCGGCTGTAGTCCGGCTTCTCGGTGTAATCCATGATCCCGGGGTGGTCGCGGAACTGGTTCCGCACCTCCACCACGACCTGTGCGGCGGCGCGGCCGACCGCGCGGATCGCGAGCGACGAGAACAGGAACGCGACGGACCCGCCGAGCAACAGACCGACCAGCACGTCGGGGTGGTCGATCCGGATCCCGTCGAAGATGAACCCGGCGCCGCGCAGCGCCTCTTCGAACGAGCCGAACAGCGACGTGGCGGCGATGACCGCCGTGGCGATCGCGAGGCCCTTCGTGATCGCCTTCGTCGAGTTCCCGATAGCGTCCAGGCCGCCGAGGATCTCGGCGGGGCGGCCCTCGAACTCGCCGGACATCTCCGCGATCCCCTGCGCGTTGTCGGAGATGGGGCCGAACGTGTCCATGGACACGACGACGCCGACCGTGGTCAGCATCCCCATACCGGTCAGCGCGATGAAGTACAGGCGCTCGGCGTTCGTGTTGCCCAGGATGAACGCGGCCATGATGTCGCCCGCGATCACGATGATCGACCAGACCGTCGACTCCAGGCCGACGGAGAAGCCGGCCAGCACCGTCGTCGCCGGGCCCGTGACGGTCGATTCCGCGATCTCCTGCACCGGACGGTGTTTCGTGTCGGTGAAGTGCTGCGTCAGGACCTGGATCACGCTCGCCAGGATCAACCCGAACGCGACCGCGAGCCCCGGCTTCCACGAGTGCATGTACGCGTTGGAGATCACGAACACGGCGGCCGCCGAGATCACCGCGGAGATGAAGAAGCCGCGGTTGATGGCCCGCATCCCGTGCTCCTCCTCGCTTCGAGGAGCGACGGCGAGGATCCCGATCATCGACGTGACGACACCGACCGCGCGGACGAACAGCGGGAACATCACGCCCGCGATCGCGCCGATATCGGAGTTGGCGTATGCCGCCGCGCCCAGGATCAGGGACGCGACGAGCGTGACCTCGTACGACTCGAACAGGTCGGCTGCCATGCCGGCACAGTCGCCGACGTTATCGCCTACGTTGTCGGCGATCGTCGCGGCGTTCCGCGGGTCGTCCTCGGGGATGCCCTGCTCGACCTTGCCCACCAGGTCGGCACCGACGTCGGCCGCCTTCGTGAAGATGCCGCCTCCCACCCGCATGAACATCGCGAGCAACGCGCCGCCGAACCCGAAGCCGACCAGGACGCTCGTCGCGTCCTGCTTGTAGATGACGAGGATCAGGCTCGCGCCGAACAGGCCGAGCCCCACCGTGAACATCCCGGCGACGCCGCCGGAGCGGAACGCGATCCGCATGGCCTTCTTGAGCCCCGACTCACGCGCAGCGTTCGCGGTGCGGACGTTGGCCCGAACGGCCAGCCACATCCCGACGTAGCCGGTCGTGGCGCTGAAGACCGCGCCCATGATGAACGCGATCGAACGCCCGAACTTGATCGAGAACTCGGAGTGCACGGCGTTCTCCGGCGCCGGAAGGATGAAGAAGAGGATGACGGTCAGGATGCCCAGGAAGACGGCCAGCGTCCGGAACTGGCGGGAGAGGTACGCCTTCGCGCCTTCCTGGATCGCCCGGGCGATCTCCCTCATCTTCTCCGTTCCCTCAGGAGCGGCGAGCACCTCGCGCACCAGGTAGTAGGCGAACACCAGGGCGAGCAGCGAGACGCCCACGGTCACCCACAGGAACGTGTCTTCGAACGACCCGAATACCGCTTGGATCGGGCCACTCTCCTGGGCCAAGACGCCGTGCATCGAACCTCCTCGAGATGTGTGGGAGCGAGTCTCTCTCACCCGGCCCGGGCCGGGAACGCGTGAAGTATAGGGAAAGCCATGCCCGGTGACCTGCATATACTCGCGTCCCGTCCGCCCCGTCGCGCACCCGCGCCGTCACTCGTTGAGAGGTCCGAGCACATGAGCTTCGAAGGGTCCTCGCTCTGGCGCGTCCGGCAGAAGGTCGGCAACGATCTGCTGCTGTGGCCCGGGGCGACCGTCCTGGTGGAGGACGCCGACGAACGGATCCTCCTAGGCCTCCGCCGCGACAACGGCGTGTGGGCGATGCCCGGAGGTGGCGCCGAGGAGGGCGGGAGCTTCGCCGCGACCGCGCTCGCGGAGCTGCACGAGGAGGTCGGGCTGGAAGCCGACGCCGGTGATCTGATCGCGTTCGCGTGTGTGTCGCAACCGGCGGACCATCTGGTGTCGTACCCGAACGGCGACATGACGCACTACTTCGGCATCTGGTTCGCGCTGCGGCGCTGGCGCGGCGAACCGGTCGCGGACGGGGACGAGCTGCTGGAGCTCGGCTGGTTCCCTCGCGGGGCCCCGCCGGAGGCGCTGATGCACAGCTCAGCGGTGGCGTTGGACCACTACGCCCGATTCCTGGAGACCGGTGTCTTCCAGATCGGCTGAGCGCGAGCTCAGACAGCCCGTCGACTAGTCTGTCTCAGAGTAGCGACGCCCTGCGGCCCTCAGGAGCAGGTATCCGAGAGCGCCCGCGATCGGCGCGCATGTCAGGATGCCGATCTTCGCCTCGCTGATGAGCCCGGGCCGGTCCACGAACGCCAGGTCGGCCACGAACAGGGACACCGTGAACGCGATGGCGGCCGCGGCCGCCACGCCCACCACGTGCGCGAACCTCGTCCCCGCAGGCAGTCTGGCCCCCAACCGGGTCGCGACCCAGGCGGCGAGCGCGATCCCCGCGATCTTGCCGAGGATCCGTCCCACGACGATCCCGACGGAGACCGGGCTGTGCAGCGCGTCGGTCAACGCGCTCGACGACACGCGGACCCCGGCGTTCGCCAGCGCGAACAACGGAAGGATCACGAAGCTCGTCCACGGCAGCAGCAGATGCTCCACGCGGGCGAGGGGAGCGACGGCGTTCTCGGGGACGGAGCCGCGACGCCGGGGGATCGGCGCGGCGGGCGTGAGGAGCCCGACCACGACCCCCGCGAGCGCCGCGGGGACGCCCGATGCGTTCATCGCGAGCCACACCCCGACGCCCAGTCCCACGTAGAGCAGCGGGGCCCGGATGCCCAGCCGAGGCAGGACGATCATGGCCGTGACCAGGGCCGCAGCGACCAGGATCGGCACGAGGTCCAGCTCCGAGGGGTAGAAGATCGCGATCACCACGAACGTCAGGATGTCGTCGACGATCGCCAGCGTGAGGACGAACGAACGGAGGCCGGGTGGTGCGTTCTTGGAGGCGAGGGCCAGGATGCCCAGCGTGAACGCGATGTCGGTGGGCATCGCGATCCCCCAGCCGTGGGCGCCGTCGCCACCGGCGTTGATCGCCAGGTAGATCAGCGCGGGGAACACCATCCCGCCGACCGCGGCGATCACGGGGAGCGCAGCGGCACGCCGGTCACGCAACTCCCCGCTCAGGAACTCCCGCTTGATCTCCAGGCCGACCACCAGGAAGAACAGCGCCATCAGCCCGTCGTTGACCCAGTGGCGGAGGTCGTGCGAGACGGCCCATCGGGGCGACCCGATCGTGAGCGTCGTGCGCCACAGCCGGTCGTACGAGTCGCCGATCGGCGAGTTGACCCACACGAGCGCCACGAGCGCGGCGATCACGAGCAGGACGGCGCTCGCGGTTGATTCCTGAAGGAACTCTTGCAGCGGGCGAACCATGCGCCGGTGCAACGGGTCGGACGATGTCATGCGTCGCGCTCCTGCCGACCAGACTTCCCGGCGCACCTTCGGAACCCGCTCATGCTACCCGTTGGTGGTCGGCCGGCGTCGTCCACTCTTCACGGGTTCCTCACACCCGTGCGGTTGCTGCTCATCGAAGGCGCCCGTACGCTTCCGGGCGTCTTGTCAGACGGTCGACACGCATCCTCGTCTTCCCGCATCAAGCCCGCGTACCTCATCGTCGGTGGGGTGGTTGTGGTCGCGGCTGTGGTGCTGGGTTTCACGTTGCTCGGTGGGGACGCGGTCGGGATCATCCCCGGCATCGGGGAGAGTCCGAAGCCGCCGACACCGGAGTTCGCGTTCGACGTGACGAAGGTGACGCCGGTCGCGACCCGCAACGAAGTGAAGCACTCGGAGCTGCAAGCCGACGCGGAGGCGGCGGCCGACGAGGTGACGACGCAGATGGATGCGCTGTACCTCGGCGCGTTCCTGGATCCCGACAACTGGCTCGAGGGCTCCTACGACAGCGTGTGGGAGCTGTTCGAGAGCTCGGCGAGCGCCGAGGCCCAAGCACAGGTCGAGACGATGACCGCGGGGACGGGCGCGGGTGACGCGTTCGAGCAGATCCTTCCGAAGAAGGGCACGTTGAAGATGAAGGTCCTATTCGATCAGAAGGAGCGCGCGTACTCCGTCGTCGCCATCACGCGGTTCGAGGCCGTCGGGACCGGCACGGACGGGGATGACGTCCGCATGACGAGCATGGGCCAGTACGTGTTCCAGAAGGTCGACGGCGCCTGGCGCGTGGTGTCGTTCAAGGTGATGCGCAACAACGAACTCGAGGCGACTCCCTCGCCGAGCGCCACGCCGTCGGGGAGCACCGCGTGACCCTCCGGCGCCGCACGCTGATCGCCGTGACCGCGTTGGTGGCCTGGGTGGCCGGATCCGCCCTGGGCTCGCTGGGTGCGGTGGCTCCGGCGTCCGCGCAGGCCGGGATCGTGATCGGCAAGGCGCACGCGGGGTTCGCGCCGTCACTCTCCGGGAGCGAGCCGATCGTGCTCCTGGTGGTCGGCAGCGGGGCACGACTGGGAGACGACGTCGAACACTCGCTCGCCGACTCGCTCCACGTCCTGACGATCAACCCCGACAAGCACAAAGCGACATTGATCGGCATCCCGAGGGATTCGTGGGTCGAGATCCCCGGCCACGGCATGTCCAAGATCAATGCGTCGCTCGTGGAAGGCGGACCCGACCTCTTGATCCAAACCGTGGAGAGCATCTCCGGCCTGACGATCGACTACTACGCGCTGACGACCTTCTGGGGCATGTCGCAGCTCTACGACAACCTGGGCGGGCTGACGATCGACGTCCCGTTCCCGATGCACGACTCGTATTCGGGCTCAGACTTCGAACCCGGCGTGCAAACGCTCGACGGCGATGAGGTCCTGGCGTTCTCCCGCGATCGCCACAGCTTGAGCGAGGGTGACTTCGCGCGTCAGGAGAACGGGGGGCGCGTGCTGATCGCCTCATTGACACAGTTCCGCAAGGAGTTCCAGGGGGATCAGAGCGCGATGTTCACGTGGGTCGCGTCGGGTATGCGGAACGTCGAGACGACCGTGCCGTTCGACGAGGTCATCGCGCTCGCGTACACGTGCTCGCACATCAACCCGAAGGGCGTGACGAACGTCGTTCTCCCGGGGACGACGGGGTTCGAGGGCTCCCTGTCGGTGGTCCACCTGCTGTCGGACAAGGACGCGATCTTCGCCGACGTGAAGCCAGACGGGATCCTGGGGAAGAAGCACATCCCGCCGAGCCCCACCGCGAACGAGACCTAGCCCGGCCGCGGTCCGTCACAGCGTCGTGATGACGTACGTGACATAGCCCACGTAGAAGATCCCTTGTAACAGGAGCAGCGGTCCCGTGAGCCGCGCACGGAACCGGACCTGGAGCCACAGCGTCCCTCCGGCCACGAGCGCGATGATCGCGGCGACCAACGCCTGACCCTCAAGGTGCCACGGGGTCAGCAACAGTCCGATCGTGACCGGGAACGACGATTGGAAGACCATCGCTCCCGTCATGTTGCCAAGCGCGAGGGTGTCCTTACGCCGGCGCACCCACAGGACGCTGTTGAACTTCTCCGGGAGCTCCGTGGCGATCGGTGCCACCAGCAACGAGAACGCGAGCGGGGAGACGTCGAAGGATCGCGCGACATCGTCGACGGCGTGGATGAACAGCTCCGCCCCCCCGATGATCAGCGCGAGCGCGATCCCCACCTGGACGAACGGCACCGGGACGGACGCGTTCGTGTCCCAGACGGGCAAGGACCGCTTGAACCTGCGCATGCCCTGCCAGACGTAGAGCGGCTTGATGTCGACGCCGTCGGACTCGCCGCTCGAGGGCGTCTGGAAGTGACGACGGACGTAATAGACGTAGCCCACCAGCAGCACGATCACGAGTAGGTAGTCGACCGGCTTGCTGTCGAGCAGACCGGCGACCACGGCAAGGGTGTACATCACTAAGAAGTAGCCCAGGTCCTGCCGCAGCACCGGGACGTCGAAGGAGAGGTCGGTGCTCCGACGCCCTCCTCGCGACGTGATGAGCACCGTCACCGCGATCACGACCATCGCGAGCGTCGTCAGCATGAACGGTGCGCCGAGGATCGCGCCCGTGCCGATCTCCTCACCGCTGTCCTTGCCCGAAAGGATGGCGATGAGCGGCAACAGCGTCTCCGGTAGGGCGGTTCCCACCGCCGCAAGCACGGATCCGACGGCCCCCTCCGACAGGCCGAAGCCTTCGCCGATCCACTCGATGCCGTTCGTGAACAACTCGGCCCCGGCGAGGATCACCAGGAGCGACAGCGCGAGCAGGGCCCAGACCATTCGGCGGATTCTCCCACCCCTCTGTTACGGTGCATGCTCGAAGGGGAGTAGTCCGGTTAAGGGCCCGCCGTCATCACGGTCGCGCATCGCGGCCCGGCGACCCTCCGCTCAGGCGGGGACGAGACCTTCGGCCGACCAGGCTGGAGGAACCGTCGTTGGTACCCGAGGACGAACTCACCGACATCCGACCGTCACGACAACGCGTCGCGCTCGTGCTGGCGATCGCCGCCGCCGTGCCCGCCCTCGTGGTCCGTGCCGCGGCTCCTGATCTGCCGCACGCCCTCGAGGCCGCGCTGTTCGGTCTGGCCATCGTGGGAGCCGCGTTCATCCTGTCGTGGGCCGCGGAGGTCGCACAGCTCGACATCTCCGCCGGATTGGCGATCGCGGTGCTGGCGCTCATCGCCGTCCTCCCCGAGTACGCGGTCGACTTCGTTTTCGCGTGGCAGGGCGGGAACTCGTTCGAGGCGACGGGGCCGGCCTGCCTGCCGCCGCCGGGTGGCGGGGAGGAATCGCCGTGCGGGCTCGCGCTCGCCAACATGACGGGCGCCAACCGGCTCTTGATCGGGATCGGCTGGTCCATGGTCGTGTTCATCGCGTGGTACCGGATCCGCAAGCGCGACGGCACGGAGTCCGTGAAGCGGTGGCAGGGCATCCAGCTCGACCGGAGCCACTCGGTGGAGCTCGCGTACCTGGCCGCCGCCACGATCTACTCGCTGACCCTGCCGTTGAAGCACTCGATCACGCCGTTCGATGCGCTCGTGCTCGTGACGATCTTCGTGATGTACACGATCCGCGTGTCGAAGGCGCCGTCCGAGGAGCCCCACCTGGTCGGTCCCGCCCGATACCTGGGCACGTTCTCGACGCGCGCCCGCCGCACATCGATCGTGCTGATGTTCGTCTTCGCGGGAGGCGTGATCCTGATGTGCGCGGGCCGCTTCGCGCACGCGTTGGTCGCGACGGGAGCAGACATCGGCATCAGCGAGTTCTTTCTGGTCCAGTGGCTCGCTCCGCTGGCCTCCGAGGCGCCGGAGCTGCTGATCGCGGGCCTCTACGCGTGGCGGCTGAACACGAACGCGGGGCTCGGGACGTTGGTCTCGTCGAAGGTCAACCAGTGGACGCTGCTGGTCGGCACGCTGCCGATCGTCTTCTCGATCGCCGCGGGCGGCTTGCACGGGTTGCCGATCGAGGCGCAACAGCGCGAGGAGCTGTTCCTCACCGCGGCACAGTCATTCTTCGCGGTCGCGATCCTGTCGAACCTGTCGATCTCGGTCCGCGAGGCGTGGTTCCTGTTCGGCTTGTTCTGGGCGCAGTTCATCGTCGGCGCGGTCGTGCCCGAGTCCTGGCATGCGGCCGAGCTGATCGGCGTGGGCGTCGTCTACCTGCTGTTGGGGCTCCGATTGATCCTGCGCGACCGCAACCGGGTGCCGACGCTCCTACGCGACGGCTTCCGGACGCCGCATGCCGAGCTGCACGCCGCACCCAACCGCGACTGACCTCCGGATGCTTCAGCTCGCGGGCGGCTTGGTGCCGGGGAACTGATCCTCCTCGGTCTCGTTCCACGCGGTCGATCCCTTCAACGGCTGCACGTTGAACTGATACTCGAACACCAACGCCCCGCCGTAGGCCGCGCCCAGCGCGACGAGCGCGGCAGCCACGATCGACAGCACCATCACCAGGGCTCCGGTCGCCTGATCGTCGAGCTGCACGGACCGCACCACGATGTCGGCGATCACGATCGCGGTGACCGTGAGCATCACTGTCATGTGCCAGTTGGCCGTCCGCCACACCTGCGTGTGCTCCGCTCGCCCGATGAACCCCGTGGATGTGTCCCTCGGCAGGCCCTTCCACCAATCCCAGAAGCCGGTGATCGCGGTACCGAGCGACACGATCGCCCCTGCCACGATGACGAAGAGCGCGGCGCGGTTGAAGTCGTGCGCGACCACGCTGGGCGACGATCCCCCGCCCGCGACGTAGGAGACGACGTCGAAGACGGCCGCCAGCACGTAGCAGACGATCGGGAAGTCCGTGAGCGGAGGATGGGTGGGCTTGCCTGCCCAGCCGCGGATCCCGTTGAACTTCCGGCCGCGGATCGTCAGCGTCGGCTTGATCGAGAACAGCTTGGGCATCGGCTCCTCCTCACTCGTCACCAACCACCCGGCCGCGGTTGCGCGGACACCCCGTAGCATCGCGCACATGGACCCTCGGGCGTTCCTTGCCTCGCTGACCGCGGATGAAACCTCCGCGTCGTCCCTGATCCACGTCCGTGAGCTGCCCGCTCGGAGCCCGACGACCGAGCCGTTCCCCACGTGGATCCCACCGCTGGTGCAGGATCGGCTGGAGCTGGTCGGCGTCCGCGGGCTGTATCCGCATCAGGCCGCCGGGCTCGAGGTGCTGGCCGACGGTCGCCACCTGGTCATGTCCACGGGGACGGCGAGCGGCAAGACGCTCGTCTACAACCTGGCGTTCGCAGCGGAGGCCGTGGAGCGACCGACGTCGACGGCGCTCTACCTGTTCCCGACGAAGGCGCTCGCGCGCGATCAGCTCCGGGCGGTCCGTGCGCTCACGATCCCGCAGATGAAGGCGGCCGTCTACGACGGCGACACGCCGCGCGCGGAGCGGCCGTTGATCCGCAAGAACGCGAACCTGGTGATGACGAACCCGGACATGCTGCACCTGGCGCTGCTCGCGGACCACGCCCGGTGGGCCGACTTCTTCTTCCGCCTCTCGTTGGTCGTGGTGGACGAGGCGCACGTCTGTCGCGGCGTCTTCGGTTCGCACGTGGCCATGACGCTCCGCCGGCTCCGACGGTTGGTCGCGCACTACGGCGGGACCCCTCGCTGGATGCTGGCGAGCGCCACGATCGGCAACCCCGGCGAGCTTGCGACGCGCCTGACCGGGCTGACGTTCGACGAGGTCGTGGCCGACGCAGCGCCGTCGGGCGAGAAGCTGTTCGCGCTGTGGAACCCGCCGATCATCGACGACGACACCGGCGCGAGACGGAGCGCACTCACCGAAGCGTCGTGGTTGATGTCGAAGCTCGTCCAGGAGGACATCCGCACGATCGGCTTCACGCGGTCGCGGCGGGCGGCCGAGCTCCTGGCGGAGTTCGCTCGCCGCGATGTCGGCGACGCGCAGAAGCGCGCGCGCATCAAGTCGTATCGAGCCGGCTACCTGGCGGAAGACCGCCGCACGATCGAGCGCGAGCTGGCGAACGGTGAGCTGCTTGCGATCGCGTCGACCAACGCGCTCGAGTTGGGGATCGACATCGGCTCGCTCGACGCCGCCGTGCTCACCGGCTACCCGGGGACGCGCGCGTCGATGTGGCAGCAGGCCGGCCGGTCCGGCAGGCGGGACTCGGACTCGCTCGCGATCCTGGTGGCCCAGGACGATCCGCTCGACCAGTACCTCGTGCACCATCCTGAGGATCTGTTCGACAAGCCGCCCGAAGCGGCGGTGATCGACCCCACGAACCCGTACGTCTTGGAGCCGCACCTCCGCTGTGCGGCGCGGGAGCTGCCGCTGCGTGACGAGGACCTCGGCTTCTTCGGTGAGGTGGACGATGTCGCTCGCGCGGTCGAGCGCCTGACCGAGCGCGAGGAGCTGGTGCGGCGCAAGGACACCTGGAACGATCGCGGACGGGAGTCGCCCCACCGGTCGGTGGATATCCGGGCGGGCGCCGGACACATCTACTCCATCGTGATCGGCGAGACGGGTGAGCTCCTGGGCACCGCCGACGAGGGGCGCGCGTACTCCTCGCTGCATCCCGGCGCCGTCTATCTCCATCAGGGTGAGCAGTACCTGGTCGACGAACTGGACCTGGTGTCCCGCGTTGCGGTGGTGCACGGCGCCGATCCGGATTACTACACGCAATCGCGCGACATCACCGATATCGAGGTGGTCGACGTCGGCGATCAGGGCCGGACCGGCGACGTGGACGCGTTCTTCGGCACGGTGCGCGTGACGAACCAGGTCGTGAGCTACGTGATGAAGCTCGTCTCCACGAACGACGTGATCGACGAGATCCCGCTGCCGCTGCCTCCACAGCACCTCGAGACGAAGGCCGTGTGGTGGACGATCCCGCAGACCGTCGTCGACAGGGCGGCGGTCTCCGCGCGCGATCTCCCTGGCGCCGTCCATGCGGCCGAGCACGCGGCCATCGGCCTGCTGCCGCTGGTCGCGACGTGCGACCGGTGGGACGTCGGCGGTGTGTCCACGCCGCTGCATCCGGACACCGGCCTGTGCACGATCTTCATCTACGACGGCTACCCCGGCGGCGCCGGCATCGTCGAGCGCGGGTATCGCACGGCGGACCGATGGCTCGCGGCGACGCTCGAGGCGATCAAGCAGTGTCCGTGCACGCGGGGGTGCCCATCCTGCGTCCAGTCGCCGAAGTGCGGCAACGGCAACGAGCCGCTGGACAAGCAAGGCGCGGCTTCGCTGTTGTCCGCGATCCTCGGGGAACGATGGGGATGAACTAGGAGTCGCGCAGCGCCTCGAGCGCGCGGCGCGCCTGTGCCATGTGGAACCGGTCGTGGCCGGCGATCATCCGGAACGCCAGGTCGTAGCTTTCCGGTCCGCGCTCGGCGTGGATCCCCAGCCGCTGGCGCTGATCGGTCGGCGTCCGCCGCCACAACGTGACGTTCGCCAGCCGCAGCGCCGCGAACAGGTCGATCAGCCCGTCGGTGTCCGACTCGTCTCCGTGCAAGCCGTCCACCCACTGGTCCTGGTCGTAGCCGATCAACGGCGGCTCGTCCTGCGCCAGCACCCACCGATAGCGGGCCGACATCACGATCTCCGCGTCGACCAAGTGGGCGATGCATTCGAGCGCAGACCATTCCGCCGGCTCGGGACGGAGGGGGAGGAACGGACCCGACTCGGCGGCGAACTGCCGAAGCGTGGGGGGCGTGCTTGCCTGGACCGCCGCGGGGTCGTCGTCCCCCAGCAGCCCCAGCAGGTGCGTCTGATATCCCTTCGGATCGCTGATGGGATCCGG
>Ga0207708_10002737_pt1 | contig 12943 bp, 12 predicted proteins | sample KBSK5101metaG_FD_184340 | JGI IMG/M metagenome (GOLD analysis project Ga0207708, IMG submission 184340) | Corn, switchgrass and miscanthus rhizosphere microbial communities from Kellogg Biological Station, Michigan, USA - KBS K5-10-1 metaG... | ecosystem: Host-associated > Plants > Roots >...
GCCCGCGGTCGTCGGCGAGCTGTCCGCCGGGATCGCCCTGGGGCCCACGCTGCTGGGACATTACTTCCCGCACACGTTCGAGCTGATCTTCCCGCCCGACAAGGCACAGTTCCATCTGCTGGATGCCTTCGGCACCGTGGGCATGAGCCTGCTGCTGCTGCTCACCGGCCTGGAGACGGATCTTCGCCTCCTGCGCAATCTGGGACGCGCGGCGTTGATCGCGTCGGTGATGGGGATGGTGTTGCCGTTCGGCCTGGGCTTCGGCCTCGGCTACGTCATGCCGCCCGAGTACCTCGCCGACCCGAGCAGCCGGATCCTGTTCAGCCTGTTCCTCGCGACGGCGATGTCGATCTCGGCGATGCCGGTGATCGCGAAGATCCTCATCGATCTCGATCTGACCAAGCGCAACATCGGTCTGGTCATCCTATCGGCGGGCGTCGTCGACGACACCGTGGGCTGGCTGATCCTGTCGCTGATCGCTGCCGCCGCGACCCACGGCGTTGTCCATATCCAGGATCTGGGCCTGACGGTCCTGTACCTGACGATCTTCATCCTCATCGCGATCTTCGTTCTCTACCCGTTCCTGCGGATCGCGGTTCGCCTCGCGACGGAGCACTTCAAGGCCAGCGATTCGGATCTGGTGCTGGTGATCGTCACGACGTTCCTGTGCGCCGCGGCCACGGAGCGCATCGGCGTGCACCCGGTGTTCGGCGCGTTCGTCACCGGCGTCGTGCTGCACCAGACGCCGCGGCTGCGCAAGGAGACGATCGCGCGGCTGGAATCGTTCACCTTCGGCGTGCTGGCGCCGATCTTCTTCGGCATCGTCGGCCTGCGCGTGAACCTGTGGGCGCTGGGCGACGGGAAGATGCTGGGCATCGTCATCGCCGTCGCGTGCGTGGGCAAGCTGGTGGGCTGCTCGCTGGGCGCGTACTGGGGCGGCCTGCGTTTCTGGGAGGCGTCGTCGATCGCCGTCGCGATGAACGCGCGCGGCGCGATGGAGATCGTCGTCGCGACCATCGGCCTTTCGCTGGGGATCCTGACGCCGCAGATGTTCTCGATCATCGTCATGGTGGCGATCGTGACGTCGTTCATGGCGCCGATCGGCCTGCGCCTGACCATGCCGCGCGTGCGCATGACCGAGGACGAGGCGCGGCGGATCCTCGCCTCGGAGTCGGCGGGCGCCTTCGATCCGGTCCGGGTGCGCGTGCTGCTGGCGACCGGCGGTGGCGATAACGCGGTCGCGGCGGCGCCGCTCGCGTTCGGGATCGCGCACAAGAGCAGCGCCTCGGTGAAGATCGTTCACGTCGCCGAGAAGCGTTCCTTCTGGGGCCGCCTGTTCCAGCGCCGCCAGTTCTCGGGCAGCGCCACCGAGCAGGTCGAGATGATGCGCGCGCTGGCGGGTGGCGGCCGGCCGCCGGAGGTGGTGCAGGTGAGCGGGTCCAGCATCGCGCAGGCGATCTGCGTCGAGGCCAAGCGGGGCTGCGACGTGATCGTGCTCGGCTCCGGCGTGGGGCCGTCCGTGGGCGGACCGGTGGTCGAGCAGGTGGTCGGCGAGGCGCCGTGCCACGTCGCGATCATGAAGGCGCCGGCGCGCGGCGGGGACTTCAAGCGCATCCTGGTCCCCGTCGACGGCAGCGTCGCCTCGCGCCTCGCGGTCGAGCTCGCCTTGCGTTACGCCGAGTCGACGGGCGCCGAGCTGGCGCTGGCCGTGTTGACCGAGCGCCGCCCGCAGCTGGCGGCGTACGCCGATCTGAGCGGCACGCACGCCCCCGCCGAGGTGCGCGCGACCAGCGAGGAGGAGCTGCAGCGCATCTCGGTCGTTTTCCGCGCCTCCGACATCAAGCCCCACATCCTGCACCTGGCGTTCGATCCGCGTTCCAGCGCGATCGCCGACGAGGTCGAGCGCGGACACTACGATCTGGTCGTCGTGGGCGCCGAGAACCGCGCCATCCAGCACCGGCTGTTCTTCGGCTACGAGAACGAGCGGCTGATCCGCGGGACGCGCATCCCGGTCGTCGTCATCGTCCCCAACCTGTCGCGGCTGGGCGCGAACGGGGCATGACAATGACAGGCCCGCCGCCGCCGCGCCTGATCCTGATCGGCGGCGGGGCGCGGTCGGGGAAGAGCCGCCTCGGGCTGGCGTGCGCGCACGCGCTGGGCAATCGGCGGCTGTTCATCGCGACCGCCGAACGCTCGGACGACGAGATGCGCGAGCGCATCGCGCGCCACCGCGCCGACCGCGCCGGCGCCGGCTTCGACACGCTGGAGGAGCCGCGCGCGCTGGCCGAGGCGATCGACGCCGATCGCGATCACGACGTCGTCCTTGTCGATTGCCTGACCATCTGGATCTCCAACCTGCTGGTCGCGGGCGCGCCCGCCGACGCCGTGGAGGAACGGGTCGGGGCGCTGCTGGCGGTCCTGGCGCGGCGGCGGTCGCACGTCGTCATCGTCAGCAATGAGGTCGGCATGGGGCTGGTGCCGGAGACGCCGCTCGGGCGCGTGTTCCGCGACGTCACGGGGCTGGCGCATCAGCGCCTGGCCGCCGTGGCCGACGAGCTGTACCTGGCGGCCATGGGCGTGCTGCTCAGGCTTCGCCCCGGACCCGTCGAGATCGTTACGTGATCGCGTGCAGCGGAGCGCGGCTTTGCCGCGCGCAGCTCTTCGCGGGGGGCACGGGACCCCTCGGGGGTCCCGTAGGCAGATGAAGGCGCTCGTCGCGGCGTTCGCGTTTCTGACGCGCTTGCCGGTCTGGCGCGGTCCGCTGCGCGACGAGGATCTGGGGCGTTCGGTCAGCTTCTTCCCGCTGGTGGGCCTGGTCCTCGGGCTGGGCGTCACCGGTCTCGCGGCGGCGGTGCAGGGGCACCTGCCGCCCGGGCTGATCGCGATCCTGCTGGCGGCCCTGCTGGCGGGGCTGACGGGCGGCCTGCACCTGGACGGCGTCGCCGACGTGTTCGACGCGCTGGGCGGCGGTCGCCGCGACCGCGCGCGCATGCTGGAGATCATGCGCGACAGCCGGATCGGCGCGCACGGCGCGGCGGCGTTGATCCTGGTGCTGCTCGCGAAGGTGACGGCCCTGGCGCAGGTGGTCGCGGCGAACGATCTGGTGGCGCTGCTGGCATTTCCGACGGTCGCGCGCTGGCTGGTGGGGCTGCTGGTCGTGCTGTTCCCGTACGTGCGCACGGAGGGGCTCGGGCGGGCGTTCAGCGGCGAGGCCGGGCGCATCCAGCTCGGCGTCGCGTCGGCCATCACGGTGGTGGTCGTCGGCGTTCTGGGAACCCAGCTGATCTTGCCGGCCCTGGGGGCCGCCGCGGTCGTGTTCGCGTTCGCGTTCTGGCTGCACCATCGGCTGGGCGGCCTGACGGGCGACGTCTACGGCGCGGCCGTCGAGCTGGGCGAGGTCGTCATGCTCCTGCTCTGCTGCGCCCGCTGATCCGTCGAGGGGAATGGAGATTTTCGCGACATGCTGGTACGGTCGCTGGGAATGGCCGGTCCGGCGATCGTTCACATAGAGTTCAAGAGCTCTGACTTCGCGCGCACGTCGGCCTTTTACGCGACGCTGTTCGACTGGCAGACCGCGCAGAACGCCTCGGGCAGCTACATGAAGATGGACAGCTCCGACGGTCCCAGCGGCGGCTGGGTGCGCGCCGATCTGGTCCAGTCGCCCGGGCCGATCGCCTACCTGGTGGTCGACGATCTGGAAGCGAAGATGGACGCCGTGGAAAAAGCGGGCGGGCGCGTGCTGGTTCGCAGCATGCCGTTCGCGGGCGGGGGCGAGACCGGGCTGTTCGCCGATCCGGACGGCAACGTGCTGGGGCTTTGGCAGCAGAAGAACGCGGGCGGTGGCGAGGCGGCCAAGGCCGGCAAGGCGCCTGCCGCCAAGGCCGCCAAGCCGGCCGCGAGCAAGCCGAAGAAGAAGAAGTAACAAGCGTTGTTGCGACGACCTCCTGCTGTGGCCGCGCTGGTTGCGGCGGCGCTGGTGTTTGCGGTGATGGCGCTTGCGACGAAGTACGCGTCGGTGCGCCTGCCGGGTCCGCAGGTGGCGCTGGTTCGCTTCGTGATCGGCCTGGCGGCGTGCGCGCTCGCGGCCACGCGCGTCCGCATGCAGGCGCGCAACAAGGTGGGCCTGTTCCTGCGCGGGGCGTACGGCGGGGCGGCGGTGTTCTTCTATTTTCTTGGCATCGCCCATCTGCCCGTCGGCATCGCGACGCTGCTCAACTACAGCGCGCCAATATTCACCGCGATGTACGCGGCGGCCTTCCTGGGCGAGGCGATCACGCTGCCCACGCTGGGCGCGCTGGCGATGACCAGCACCGGCGTCGTGCTGGTGATCCTGGGAACGGCGCCGGCCGGCTCCGTCGGTTTCGGCCGCTGGCAGCTGGTGGCCGTGCTGTCGGCGATGCTGTCGGGCGCCGCGGTCGCCACCATTCGCGAGGTGCGCAAGACCGACGGCTCGTGGGAGATCTTCGCGGCGTTCTGCGCGGCCGGCGCCGCGATCGCGGTCGTGCCCGCGGTGAAGGACTGGGTGACGCCGCGTCCCGCCGAGTGGGCGCTGCTGGGCGCCGTCGGCGTCACGTCGGTGATCGGCCAGCTGCTGATGACCCACGCGCTTCGTTACGTGCGCGCCGCCGTGGGCGGCATCATCGCGCAGCTGACGCCGGTCACGTCGCTGGCGCTGGGATGGGCGCTGCTCGGCGACCGGATCGGTTTGCTGGCGGGGGCGGGCGCGGTGCTGACGCTGCTGGGCGTCAGCGTGGGCGCCTACCTCGCGTCGGGCCGCGAGGCCGATCCCGTCGACGAGTGAAGGTCGCTCTTCCCGCCGGGACGAGCGTACCAGTAGACGGTCGCGTCGACGGGCAACGACGTCTCCGCGGTCCAGTGCCAGATCTCCAGGTCGAAACGGAGCGCGCGCGAAAACGGGATCGGGTCCAGGATGTGAAAACGGTTCATCGACCAGAGGCCGCTGAAGCCCATGCCGGCCGCGGCGGTCTGCGCGTGGTACGCGTGCTCGAAACGCTCCGGCGTCGACCAGGCGTAGCCGAAGTAATCCTCGGTGCCGGTGCCGAACAAGCTGGGGAAGGCCTCGCCGTCGACGTAGATCTTCTCGTCCCCTTCGCCCCACCAGGAGACGCCGGGCGGATTCTCGACGTTCAGCAGCGTGCCGACGTAGTGGCCGCGGCCTTCGATGCCGGCCACGTGCCAGTCGACGAAGGGGCGGGCGGGGAACACGTGGCGCGCGCGCGAGCCGGCGTGAAACAGCAGGCTGTCCTTGCCGAACGGCGCCGCGGCGACCGCGATTGACCCGGCGACGGCGATGGAACCCGGCTCGACGCGCCTGATCGTCACGGAGGCGCGGCGCGCGAACGGCATCGGGAAGCGGCAGACCAGAACGCCGTCGCCCACCGTCATCGGCAGCGACGTGTACATGTTCCAGCCCGGGCCGGTGCCGAAGAAGTCGATCAGCGGCGTGTCCACCGCGTCCTCGTCGTCGAACGCGATCGCCAGCCGCGTCGACCGCAGGATCTGCGGCGACCGCTCGCCGGTGGTGATGCGCAGCTCCGTGAATGCGCCGCCGCCCGGCGGCGCGACGATCTTCGTCTGCGACGGATGCGCGGGATCGACGGTCGTCGCCTGGATGGCGACGGTGTGCGCAGCCGATGGCGGCGGCGGTCCGTCGCGCAGCGCGCGTGCGACGCGCGCGATCGTCGGCCCGGCACGCCGCAGCTCCGAAGGCGAGTAGGGGCGGATGTGCGGGGCCTGCTCGGCGCGATAACGCCGGAAGCCGATCTGGTAGTACAGCTTCGCCATCGGCCTCCCGGTGAACGGATCGGGCGATACGATGTCGTCGACGGTCACGACGCAATGGCGCGCGAACGGGAAGGGGAAGTAGAGGTTGTTCCCGCGCGCGGCGACGTGCGCGAGCGGCGACACGAACGACGCGACGGCGCCGCGCAGCAGATCCGCCAGCGGCGCCTCCAGCGCGGGCGTGGGACTGTCGTCGATGAAGATGCGCAGCGTTCCGCCGGTGGTCGCCGTCCAGATGCGGACGAGCGCGCCGGGGCCGGCTTCATCCAGCAGAACGTAGCGCTTGCCGCCGTCGGGCCGCGTCTCGACGCGCACCAGGTTGGCGAGCGTGTCGGTGACGAAGTCGTCGTTCGCGAACCAGGAGTCGCCGTCCTCGCGCCGGCGCGAGCGCCGATCCGTGCTCGCCGTCTGACCGGCCGTGAACGCGGCGGGCGGCAGCCGCGCGAGATGGCCGAGATCGATCATCTCGCCCAGCAACGACAGCACGCTGATCTCGCCCGGTTCGGGCGTCGCCTCGGGTCCGGCTGGCGGGTCGCCGGCCGTGGGCGGCGGTGGAGGAGGCGGCGTCACGGATCCGGGCGCGGGTGCGCCGTCACCACCAACGCGACCCGTGAACCGGAGGATGGCGGCGAATCCGGCCGCCGCCATCAGACCGATTGCGATGTTCTTCCAGCGCACGCGCCGATGGTCGCACATGCCCGGGCTTGCCGGGTGCGTTGGGCGACGCAGGTTGAGTAGCCATGGACACCGACACCAGTACGATCCCCGAACGGACGGACGTCGGTCCGGACAGCCGCGGTGTACGGGCGCTGCTCGCGCGGCTGGCGCAGGCGCTGACCTCGGGAGACGGCAAGATGGCCGCGGCGACGTGGGCGACACCCGCGCTGGTCGTGGGCGACGACATGGCGCTGACCGTGAATTCCAGCGCCGACCTTCAGGAGGTCTTCGGAGGCGCGAAGGCGCATTACAACGCGCGGGGTATCACTGATATTCGGCCCGACGTCCTGCGCCTGGACTGGATCACGGCTCGCCTCGCCATCGTCGAGGTGCGATGGCCGTATCTCACGGCGGCGGGTGACGAGATCGGCGACGACACGTCGACCTACGTGATCAGGCGCGAGCCCGACGGCCGCCTGGCCATCCGCGCCGCCGTCATGCACGGCGAGGCGGAGACGCACTGACGGCGGAGCGGGCGATCTGGGTGATCGGCGCCGAACGCGGTCCGCGCGCGGCGCTGCGCGCGGAGCTGATCGAACGCGGCCTCGACGCGATCGGCTTCGAGACGCTACGCGACGCGGTGCTGGCCGGACGCCTGCCTGGCGCACCGCGCCCGGCGCTGGTCGTGATCGATCTGCACGAGCAACCGGTTGACGATCGCTTGCTGGACGCGCTGTTCGCCGCCGGGGCGCCGGTCGTCGCCGTCGCCGGCGCCGCCGAGGCGGGCGACGCGCGCCTGCGGGGGCGCCCGTGGGCGCGATGGCTGCGGCGGCCGCTGACGCTGGGCGCGATCGCCGACGCGGCCGCGGCCGCGGCGTTGATCGCGTGAGGACCGAAAACGGTGTTGCAGCGCGCGCACCGTTCGCGCATCATGGTGGTGCGCGAATGCGCTGGTGGACGCTCCGCAGTTTTTGCGGGGCGCAGCATGGAGGTACGCCATGTCCGAATCCACCAAGCACATTCCCTGGGGCAGCATCGAGTTGCTGCACAACCTGGTCGCGACGCTCGGCCACCTGAACGGGCTCGGCCAGCCGTTCCCGGTCGTCGAGTATCGCGCCAAGGTCAAGCTGCACGGCACGAACTGCGCCGTGCAGATCACCGGCAGCGGCGTCATCGCGCAGAGCCGCACGGCGCTGTTGTCGCCCGACGCGGACTACAAGGGATTCGCGGTCTGGGTCGCCGCGCAGCGCGACTACTTCGCGCGCCTCCCGTCCGGGCTGGTCGTGTTCGGAGAATGGTGCGGCCCCGGCATCGAGAAGGGGATGGCGATCTCGCAGGCGCGGACGAAGCTGTTCGCGGTGTTCGCCGTGCGTCGCGATGACGGAATCATCATTCACGAACCGGAGCAGATCCGCGCGCTGCTGCCCGCCGCGAGCGCGCCCGAGCAGCTGCACGTGCTGCCCTGGGAAGGCGATCCGATCACGATCAAGTTCGGCGATCGTACCGATCTGGAACGAGCCGCGTCGGTGTTGAATACGCGCGTCGCGGAGGTCGAACGCGAGGATCCGTGGGTCAAGCGCGCGCTCGGCATCTCGGGCCTGGGCGAGGGGCTGGTGTTCTATCCGGTGAGCGTCGACGGCGCGGCGCCCGCGAGCGAGCGCCTCGAGCAGCTGATGTTCAAGGCCAAGGGGGAGAAGCACCGCACGGCGGGCACGAAGACCGCCGTACAGGTCGATCCGTCGGTGGTCGCTTCGGTTGCTGAGTTCGTCGCCCTGATGGTGACCGACGCCCGGCTGCGGCAGGGCCTCACCGAGGCGTGCGGCGGCGCGCGCGATCCGAAGATTACGCGTCAGTTCCTGGAGTGGGTCGCGACCGACGTCCGCAAGGAGTCCAGCGCCGAGCTGGCCGCGTCCGGCCTGTCGTGGAGCGACGTCGACAAGGCGGTCCAGGCGCGCGCGCGCGAATGGTTTCGCACGTCGGAGGTGACGTCATGACACTGCGCAAGGTTCTGGCCAGCGGAGCGAAGCTGAGCCCGCCGGACTGGCTGGCTGACAACCTCATGTACGAAACGCTGATGGGCAGCGAGGCGTACGGCGTCTCGTCGGCCTCGTCGGACGTCGACGTCTACGGGATCTGCATCCCGCCCAAGCACATGGTGTTTCCGCACCTGGCCGGCGAGATCCTGGGCTTCGGCGCGCAGATCAAGCGGTTCGAGACCTGGCAGGAGCACCACGTCGCCGCGTTCGACAAGAGCTGGGACTTCCAGATCCTGAGCATCGTGAAGTTCTTCCAGCTGGCGATGGAGAACAACCCGAACATCATCGATTCGCTGTTCACGCCGCGGCGGTGCGTACTGTCGTCGACGGCGATCGGCGAGTACATCCGCGAGCACCGGCGCGATTTCCTGCACAAGGGGTCCTGGCACAAGTTCAAGGGCTACGCCTACAGCCAGCTCCACAAGCTGCAGATCAAGGTGCCGCAGGCGGACGGCAAGCGCGCGGCGCTGGTCGCGGAGCACGGCTACGACGTGAAGTTCGGCTACCACGTCGTCCGCCTGCTGCTGGAGGTGGAGCAGATCCTCGTGCACGGCGACATCGACCTGGAACGCGATCGCGAGCAGCTGAAGGCGATCCGCCGGGGTGAATGGCCGCTCGACCGGCTGATGCAGTGGGCGCAGGACAAGGAGAAGGCGCTGGAGGCCGTCTATCACACCAGCACCTTGCCGTACGGCCCCGACGAGGCGGTGATCAAGCGCCACCTGCTGCACTGCCTGGAGGCGCACTACGGCGATCTGTCGTCGGCGGTCGTCGTGCCCGGCGCCGCCGAGCAGCTGATCGCCCAGATCGCCGAGCTGGTCCGCCAGTACGGCGGTCCGAAGTGACCCGGACCTAGAGCCACTTGCGGAAGGCGTAGGCCAGCCGCTCGAGCAGGCGGACCAGCAGCGGGCGGCGGCCGAAGTTATCTCGCGTCAGCTCCTCGCTGGCCTCCATGTCGGACTCCAGCATCGCGACCGCGTCGTGCGAGGCGCGCTCTTCGATCACGTTCACGACCATCTCGAGGTTGTACGCGAGCGACCGGTGATCGAAGTTGTAGCTGCCGATCGACACGAACACGCCGTCGACGGACAGCACCTTGGTGTGGACGACGGCGCGGCTCTGCCAGATGCGCACGCCCGCGGCCAGCAGCGGTCCGAACACGGCCCGCGCCGCCAGGTCCAGCACGGTGGAGTCGCTCTCCATCGGCAGCAGCAAGCGCACGTCGACGCCGCGCCCGGCCGCGTTCTGCAGCGCGCGCAGAACGCCGCGATCGGGGACGAAATAAGGGTTGGCGAGAAAAACTCGCCGGGTGCTCTCGCGGATGGCGTGCAGGGCGGCGCGCCGGATCGTGAAGCGTTCTCGCATCTCGCTGTTGGAGATCACGACCAGCGGCGTGTCGCCCGCCGCCGGCGGCGCAGGAAGGCGGGCGGGATCCAGGCGCGCCCACTTCTTCGCGCGTCTGTTCCAGGTGCGAAGGAAGATCGCCTCGATGGCCGCGACCGCCGGTCCTTCGACCTGGATGGCGGCGTCGTGCCAGTCGCCGCCGCCGTCGTCCAGCGACACCCACTCGTTGTCGATGTTCAGGCCGCCCGAGAAGGCGATGCGGCCGTCGCACACCAGCGTCTTGCGGTGGTTGCGGCGCAGCAGCGCCCAGAACCGCGGCCGCCAGAAGCGGTAGCGGTGATAGACGATCACGTGCACGCCGTGCGCGCGCATGCGATCGAAGAACTCGCCGGGCGTGTCGCGGCAGCCGACGAAGTCGTAGAGCAGGCGAACCTCGACGCCCCGGCGCGCGGCGGCGATCAGCGCGTCCGCGAAGCGCCGCCCGATCACGTCATCGCTGAAAATGTACATCTCCAGCGAGACGCGGACGCGCGCGGATTCGATCGCCGCCAGCCAGGCCGGGAAGGTCTCCACGCCGTTGCGCAGCAGCTTGACCGCGTGGCCGGCCACCAGCTCGCGCGGATCCTCGAGGTAGCGCGTGGCAATGGCGGCCGCCGACGGTTTCGCGGACGGCGAAGCACCCGCTAAATCGTCAGTGATTTCCGCATTCGCGGAGGGGTCCGGCGGCGTCGACATTGTTGACCTCCTACACCTTAGCGCGTAAGGTTCCCGCCGCCGATGGGTCGTGAGGAGCACATAGAGTTCCAGGGCCGCGTGATCGAGGTGCTGCCCGCCGGAAATTTTCGCATCGAGCTGGAAAACGGCCATCAGGTTCTGGCTCATCTGGGCGGCAAGCTGCGCAAGCACCGCATTCGCGTGGTTCTCGGCGACAAGGTGACGGTCGCGCTGACGCCCTATGATCCGACGCGCGGTATCGTCGTTTATCGCGGCTAGCCGCTCGCGCGCGAAGCGCGCGTGTGCGGCTACTTTCTTGATGTCCAGCGTCGTCGCGGCGGCTGCCGCCGTGCAGGCCGCGCCGCCCCCGGGCGCGGTCGGGACGGGCGCCGAGCCGGGCACGGTCGCGCCGCTGGTCGAGCGGGTCAAGGGCGCCGTCGTCACCATCCAGAGCACGAAGTTCATCCGTCGCTTCGCGATGGAAGATCCGTGGAGCCGCATGCTGCGCGACCAGTTCGGCATGGGGGAGCCACGCGGCACGCGCGAGAGGCAGGAGGGGCTGGGCTCGGGGTTCATCGTCGACAAGTCGGGGATCGTCCTGACCAACAACCACGTCGTCGCGGGCGCCGACGAGGTGATCGTCCGGCTGCCCGACAACCGCCGCTTCGCGGCGCGCGTGCTGGGCAGCGATCCGCCGACCGACGTGGCGGTCGTGCGCATCGAAAAGCCGCCGTCCGACCTGCAGACCGTGACGCTGGGCGATTCCGATCGCGTGCGCGTCGGCGACTACGTACTGGCGATCGGCAACCCCCTGGGCCTGGGCCAGACGGTGACGATGGGCATCGTCAGCGCGAAGAACCGCGTCATCGGCGAGAAGCTGGGCGAGATCGATCCGCGCTACGAGGACTTCATCCAGACCGACGCCGCGATCAACCAGGGCAACTCGGGCGGGCCGCTGTTCAACTTCCGCGGCGAGGTGATCGCCATCAACGCCGCGATCATCAACCCGGGCGTCGCCATGAACGTCGGCTTCGCGATTCCGATCAACATCGCCCGCCTGATCGCCGACCAGATCCGGAAGTCGGGCAAGGTCGCGCGCGGGTTCCTCGGCGTGAGCGGCGAGGACTTCACGGCCGAGCGCGCCGCCGAGATGCGGATGAACTTCGCGCCCGGCGCGCTCATCAACGCGGTCGGGCGGGGGACGCCCGCGGCCGCGGCGGGCCTGCGCCCGAACGACGTCGTCATCGAATGCGCGGGAAAACCGATCGACGGTTACCGGCGGCTGGTGGCGTCGATCGCGCTGATGCGGCCGGGCGAGAAGACGAAGCTGGTGCTGCTGCGCCAAGGGCAGCGCGTCGAGACGACGGTGACCCTGGGAGCGCCCGGGGCGGTGGGCGGTGAGAGCGTCCTGGGCGTCGAGCTGCGTCCGCTGGATCCGCGCGAGTCGGCGGCGCTGGGACTTGGGGCAGGCGAGGGGCTGGCGGTGACGGGCGTCGATCCGCGCGGGCCGGCCAGCGGCGTCCTGGAGGAAGGCGACATCCTGCTGGCGCTGGATAACCGGGGCATCACGCTGGCGCGCCTGAAGGCGGTCGTTGCTCGCCTGCAGCGCGGTGCGCACGCGACGCTGGTGATCCAGCGCGGCCCTGATCGGTTCGCGCTTCGCCTGTAAGCGTTAGCCGCCCGCGCGCGGAGCGCGCGATCGCGGCTACCTGAAAAAACGATAGTCGCACACCGCGCCTGCGGCGCGGAGCGACTAGACTGTCTGGGTTGTCCGAGCAGCCGTCCGACGGGTTTCGATCGGTGTCAAAGCTGCCCGCGCCGGGCGCGCTGACGGCCGCGCGGGCGCTGGTGCGGAAGCTGGGGGCGCGTTCTCGAGAGCTCCCGTTCGAGAGCTGGCAGTCGCTGGCGGCGATCTGGGACACCGGATGGCTGCCGGCGGCGCTGTGGGATTCGCCGGCGCTGGCGTCCGTCACCCTCCGGCGGCTGCGCGCGCTGCGGTCGCGCCCGCTCTCGTACGAGACCTTCGCGGCGCGGCGCGCCGGCGACGGTCCGCTGCACCTCCAGGGAATCTGCGCGGCGGTGTCCGGCCAGTATCCCGCGACGCTGTGGCGCATCGACGAGCGCGATGACGCGACCGAGGGGCGCGTGTTGGTCGAGGAGGGTCATGACTTCTGGCTGGCCGTCGGGCCCGAGCCGGTCGAGGAGTGCCCGGTCGTCTATGTTCTATCGAAGGGCGGACACCTCGCGAGCGAGAAGCCCGTGCAGGCGGGCGACGAGGTGTCGGTGTTTGGCTTCGCCGACGAGGTTCCCGATCGCTGGGGCCGGGCATCAGCCGTGCACGGCCGAGTCGGTACGATGCCCGCGATCAGGTCCGGCTCTGAGCTGCCGCT